>Ga0181584_10003692_pt1 | contig 11654 bp, 9 predicted proteins | sample 071ome_30_FD_132462 | JGI IMG/M metagenome (GOLD analysis project Ga0181584, IMG submission 132462) | Coastal salt marsh microbial communities from the Groves Creek Marsh, Skidaway Island, Georgia - 071406AT metaG (megahit assembly) | ecosystem: Environmental > Aquatic > Marine > Intertidal zone... | reverse complement strand
TCCCTCCTCAGTCAGTCCTCCTCCTCCTTCGGCAACCGACTCAGCATCAGCACGAGCAGCACCCCGCCGACGGGGTGCTGCCTTGACTGACGACTATACATCGGCCCGATCACAACTTCGAGAACCTCCTCGCACCCCTCTCACCACCCCCGCGCACCCGCTCCATCACCATCGCCACATCCTCGTTCTCCGGCAAGATCCCAGCGTTCAGCGTCGCCACGTACGCCAACCCGTCCTCGACCCGGCCGTGCTCCCTCACGTACAACAACACCTCCTTCGTCCCGGCCACCGCCAGCGGCGACTTGGCGGCGATCCCCCTCGCCATCGCCATCGCCGCCTCCAACAGCCGCTCGTCCGTCGGCAGGGCGTCGCTCACCAGACAGACCTCCTTCGCCCGCGTCCCGTCGATCGTCTCCGCCGTCAGGCTCAACTGCCTCGCGATCCCGTCCCCGACGATCCCCGGCAGGCGCGAGAGCGTGCCCATGTCGGCGACGATGCCGAGGTCCACCTCCTTGACGCAGAACCTCGCCGACGCCGTGCATAGCCGGACGTCGCAGGCCGTGATGAGGTCAACGCCGGCCCCAACGCAGGCGCCGTGGACAGCTGCGATGACGGGCACGCGACACGCCTCGAAGATCGTCATCGCCTCTTGCAGGCTCCTGATGTACTCCCGAAAGTGCCATCGCCGCCTCGCCTGGCACCCGCCGTCTTCCCGGCGGGTGCTGGCGCTCTCCGCCAGCGACTCGATCGACAGGCCGGCACAGAAGTTCTTCGAGACGCCGATCGAGTGGACGACGATCGCCCTCGCTCCCGCGCCCAGCAGCCGGTCAAGCGCCACCGGCAGCTCCCTGAGCATCTGAGGCGTCATTGCGTTCGATTGCTTGGGGTTGTTCAGCACGAGCTCCCCCACAAAGTCGTCATGATATTGCGTCACCACGTGCGGCGACATCTGATTATAATTATAATTAGCTGGTCGGCACTCGCGAGTGTTGCGTTACGAGAGAAAGGAATCGTCGTGCCCCTCCCTCCTCAGTCAGTCCCCCTCCTCCTTCGGCAACCGACTCAGCATCAGCACGAGCAGCACCCCGCCGACGGCCCCGCCCAAGTGGGCCCAGTGCCCGACGCTCATCCCCCCGACCGTCGTCCCCCCGCTCGCCAACGCCGCCGTCTCCTGCATGACCTGCTTCCACACGTACCCGCCCAACACGACCGCCTCGAGCATCCGCCGCACGTCCAACCGCACCTTCGTCAACACCCCCACGGCGAACAGACCAAACACGGAGCTGCTCGCACCCAGCGACACGGTCGCCGTGTGCGGCGCGCTCAGGTACGACGCCACGTTCCCGGCAATCCCACACACGACGTACGTCGCCCACAGACCAAACGCCCCCTCCTCCTCCTCGACCATCCGCCCGAACACCAACAGCGAGAACGCGTTGCCGAACAAGTGGTCCCAACTCGCGTGCACGAACGCGGCCGTCACGAACTGCCACCAACGAGGCACCAGATGCGACAGCGCCAGCGTCGCCGCCAGGCCCGGCGCGAACGACGTCGCCGCGATGTGCACCGCGAAATTGATCAGCAACAGCGAAAAGACCCCTGGAGAGAGAGGGCGAGGGAGAGAGAGAGAGATGGTGAGAGCGGGTGACAGAGAGGGTCGCACGGCGGTTCGGCCGCGACGAGATAGGAAACCCACCGTTCTTCTTGTTGTTGCCGTCATCCGAGACGCCCTCCGCCGGGCTCCGCTGTGCGCTGGCGAAGACGACGAGGGGATGCCGGGGAGCCAGATCGCTCGTGGTGTGTGTGTGCCAGTGCCAGGTGTGTGTGTGTCGGAGTCGTCGCGAAGATTCGGCGTGGGGTTGCTCCGCCCGCTCGCCCGTCCCGTGCCGCGCCGTCCACCCGTGCGTCCGTAGTCCGTGACAGCGTCTTCCAGCCGGGCCGCACGCCCCCAAACGCCCATTGCGAGCAATCATTGCCATTCTCTTTCTTCTTCGCGTTTCTCTCTCTCTCGCTGCGCCGTTCAGAGTCTCCGGTCACGTCACCACATGGTCGCTGACGTGAGTGAAGTGAGCACGGCGCCGGTGGCAGAGACGGCCATGAAAGCATGGACGGTCGTGGGGCTGTGCCGTAATCGCACACGCGTCAGTGAGTCGAATGATTGACTGATCGCTCCCACCCGACTCGACTCGACCAATCAGTGCGCTCACACACACCCATCTCTCCCCCACTCGCCAGGCTACTCGACCCTCCTTGAGGCCACCGGCATCGCCACGGTACGTCTCGCCCCGCTCGCCGTCCCCTCACGCAACACCTCACCCCGTCTCCCACCCTCCACCCTCCACGCAGGTCAAAGAACTCGAGTCGCTGCTGATCCATCACTGCATGTATCCGGGCCTGATCTCCGGCAAGCTGGATCAGAAGTCGCAGCAGCTGCACGTGTACAAGTCGGCGCCGCAGAAAGTGTCGCCGGAGAAGTTTGACCGGATGATCTCGAGCCTCGGGGCCTGGCTCGACCAGGCGCACAAGGTCGGGTATTTTCTGGACGGCATGGGGCGGAGTCTGGAGGAGGCGACGGAGAAGGCGCAGGTGGCGGCGCAGGCGAAGATGATTGCGTTGGCGCAGGCGAAGAAGGATCGGATGGATCGGATGGAGCGGATGAAGGAGGACGGCAAGGGGATGGGCAAGGCGGAGGAGGGGGGCGTGCCGACGAAGAGCGACATGAAGGCGAGCGTGAAGAAGCCGAAGCGGAAGAAGCGGGCCGTGGATGCGGACGCGGAGGACGACGTGGGGGGCGTGGGGGACGTCGGCGAGGGGCGAGGGACGGAGAGCGGCGGGGACGACAAGTAGTCGTATGGTTGGCGGCGGTGCGTGTTCTTTGTGGATGAGAGATCGAGACGGAGACGGAGGGGCGACGAAGCGCCACGGTTGTTTCTGGCGCCTCGCCTCGCCTCCAATCCTCCAAACGCAACATATGAAAGGGGTAAAAATAGAGGAAGAAATATATAGAGAATCAATCAGTCTACAACACATACATTTGCGTCACTAACCACGTCAGTCCCATGCACAGGAGTGTCTCCATGAACAGCTGCACGCCGCCGACGCGCTTCGAGTTGATCAGGTCCAGGAGCGCCGCCCCTTTCCGGAGCTGGACGACGTACAGGCGCCGCACGCGCACCTCGAAAAAGTGCGTGATATACCAGGACAGGAAGACGACGATGAGGAGCTTCCAGAAGAACATCATCGCCAGGCACTGGTGGTTGGGATCCCTGGCCAGGGTCCTGACCGCCTTGCCCGCCGTCATCGGCACCATGCTCGGCATCGTCCACGCGACGGTCGACGCGTACAGATCGTACATTTCGTCCGTCTTGGCGCAGTCGCCGCCCATCAGACACTCCCGCCTGGAGGGCTCCTGGACCAGGGCGAAGAGGATTGGCTGTATGACCACACAGTACTTGAGCGGTATGGAGGCGATCGTCGGGTACCTTGTGGTGGTGGTGGTGGTGGTGGTGGAGAGGGTGAGGGGTGAGGGGCGAGGGAGTGGAACGAGGGGCGAGGGGCGAGGGAGTGGAACGAGGAGCGCACGCCAACACGACCAACACCGGCAACAACGACGCACGATGCCATCCACAGCAAGTAGATCAAGAGCGCCTCGAGCGACGAGTATCCCTCGAAGAATGGGCTGCATAGCCCCATGTTATCAAGCCCGATATGCCGACTGAACAGGACGGTCGACAGGAGGTAGCAGAAAATCTGCAGGGGCAGCCGGAGGAGGACCTGGGCGTCCTCCACGAGGCTCTCGGGCTTCGCCCGAATCATATACAGGCAACTGCACGCCAGATAGGCGATTCCCGACAACAGCATGTACGGCATCTCGCTCGGGTGACCTGAAGAAGGAGGAACGGAAGGGGGGAGGGGGGCGTGAGGGTGCCAAAGAGAGAGAGGGGCAGACAGACGAACGGGAGTCACACACGGGAGCGTTCATCGACGCCTGCCGACCCCAAAGATCCACACTCCACGCAAGCAAACGACGAGCAAACAACAAGCACCGACCTTTGTCGTACACCCGCGGCCACCCGCACGCCATGAAGAGCGCCAGACCGACGAACATCGCAAAGTCCACACGGTACGCCGAGCGAATCCGCCGCTTCGATGTATCCGTCTGGAACGCCCGCTCCAGCGACCGGGGCTGGAACCGAAGCAGCCAGTCTATCGAGAGGGGCTCTTCGTCGTCCGTGGTCGGGATCATTGGGCAGAGAGTGACTTCACTTCACGACTCGCCGCCTTCTACTCGCTTCGGATTGATCGCGCTCCGACACCGCACGCCTCGGGCCTGGCATGCATGTATGATAGAAAGCCAGTCCCTGGCTCGGGGATGCCAATGCGAGGCGTCAAGTCGAACGCAGGTTCGTGGATTCTTTTTTTTCTTCTCCTCGCTTGGCACACCCGACGGGCATACCGACCGACAGCCACAGTGGTCGATCGAAGGCCGAAGCGTGAACCATGCCTCCGCGGTCCTATGCCGACATCCACAACACCGGCGGTGGTGCGTTTCCACGTTCGATCGTCGTCGTCGGGCACCGGTGCTCACTCTCACAACGCACGACCTCCTCCAGGTGTCTCTGACTTCTACCAGGGCCTGCCGGTCGTCTGCCGGACCCTGTTCACCTGCTACATGATCACGGTACGTACGACGAAGACTCGCTGCAGTTGGAGTTGCCATCCGTCCGCCGTCCGCCGTCCGCCCTCCTCTCATTGCCGACATGACCACCACCTCCACTACCACCAGGGCTTCACGGCGTTCTTCGGCGTGCTCCCGTCGCAGTACATGTACCACCACTGGCCGGTTTCCCTCTTCAGCTTCCCGCCCTTTGCACCGTCCGTGTCCTTCCCCGGCCTCCACCGCCTGCTGCTGAACTTTACCATCATCGGCGTGCCTTCCATCAACTTCCTGTTCAACTTGATCTGGCTGCTCAAGTACGGCGTGAGCTACGAGCAGGCGGCCTTCCTCGGAGACGCGGCCGCGTCAATCTGGGGGGCCATGCTCGGGATGGCCGCCATCCTCGTGGTCGACCTGGTGCTGGTGCCGTTCGCCATGCCGTTCCATGGCCAGGCGCTCATATTCCAGATGCTGTACCTGTGGAGCAGGACGCAGGGCCCCGAGGTGAATGTGAGCCTGTTCGGGCTGATCACCCTCAAGGCGCTCTACCTGCCCTTTGCGCTGTTCTTCGTGGACCTCGTCCAGGGCGCCAACCCGGCGCACGGCATCCAGGGCATGTTGGCGGGACACCTGGTCTGGTTCCTGCAGAACGTCGTCCAGGCTCGGTGGGTCAACGAGGTGCCGGCGTGGCTGCGGCGGGCGCGGTGGGTCGACATGCTGGACAACCTCGGAAAGGGAAGGGCGCCGACTGGGACGGCGACGGGGAGGGCGGGCAGCGGCGTGCGGGTCGTCGATCGGGGCGCGAGAAGTGGGGCTGGGACGGGGACGGGAACGTCCGCGGCACCAGACGGCGTCAGGCCGTCCACCAGCAGCGCGGGTTTCCGGGCATTCAGCGGCCGGGGCCACAAACTCACGTAACTCGCGTAACTCACTTACGAATAAAACGAAACGAAAACCCAACCACAACCCAACCAACGGCCTATTTCATATATTTGCTCAGCTTCTGCTCCAGCTCGCCGCTCTGGTGCATCTCCATGAGGATATCGCTCCCGCCGACAAACTCCCCCTCGATGAAAATCTGCGGAATCGTGGGCCACGCCGTGTACGCCTTGATCCCTTCCCGCAGCTCTGGGTCACTGAGCACGTCCCTCGATCCGTACTCGACGCCATACGCGTCGAGAATCCGCGCGGCCATGTTGCTGAACCCGCACATCGGCTGCGTCGGCACGCCCTTCATGTACAGGAACACGTTGTGGCTCTTCACGTCGGCCGAGATGACGTCGTCGACCGAAGACGATGCGCCGCTCTTGGCCTTGGGCTTGAAGTCGTCGTGCGTGTCTGCGTCCGAGCCAAACGAGGTGCTCGAGAGGAACGAAGAGGAGGAAGGGAGCGCGATGCCGGCCTCCCTGGCCTCGTATCGGGCCGTCGACAGCAGCGCGCGCGCGGACGATCTCAGAACGGTCTGCATGGTGACGGTGGCGACGGTGGCGACGGTGGTGACGGCGGGGTAAATGGTCGAGGTTTTCTTGTGGGTGGTCCTCGCGTGCCAATGGGCATTTTTGGCCAAAAAAAACTCGAAGAGCCTTCCAGTTCCCGCGACGACCAACAACAACGAGGAGTCCGTCATCTCGTCACATCAAATCGCATCATCTGGTTGTTGCCGGGGACGAGGGAACGAACAACGAAAGACGAAGGACGAACACGCAGCGGCGGAGATCGATCGAGAGACCGCCACCATCATGGCCCCGCCTCCTCCTTCCACGACGTCGTCGCTGACGACCAAGGTGCTGGAGCGGTTGCAGGCGTCGTTGGACGACGGAAATCCCTACGAGGGCCACGAGATGCTCAAGACGTCGTACTACCGGGCGAGGTCCAAGAATAAGTTTGCCGACTCGTACGACATGTGTGCGCACGGGGCCGTCAAGCACTTTGCCGGCGGGGACTATCAGTGCGGCGTCGAGCTGGGGACGATTCTATTGGACAGTTATAAGACGGACGGGGTCGCGTTCGGGGACGAGAGCTGCGCGCGGGTGCTGCTTGTGGTGAACGGGTACACCAAGCTCCGGGAGAAGGACGTGGAGCGTAGCGCGGGCGGGGAGGGCGGTTTGTCCCAGAGCAGGCGGGAGGCGGCGGCCGGGAACTCGGACTCGGTGTCCATGACGGACACGCTGGTCGCCGGCATGCAGCAGCTCAAGCACAGGACGATGGTCTGGCTCAAGGACGCGGCCGGGGAGGGCGGAGAGGGAGAGGGCGGAGAGGGAGAGGGCGGAGAGGGCGAGGGCGACGAGAAGGCCAAGGCCGTCGACGCGTTCCGGAGCAGGATGTACTTGACCGCGGGGACCTACACGTCGGTGCTGACCTCGTGGAAGGGCGTCGGGATGGCCCTGCCGGATCTCATCAGGAGCCGGAACGAGGACGCCGTGTGGAACACCGTCAACGCCGACATCAACCAGATGCGCGCGAACGACGCGTACTACAACGACTGTGACCTCCTCGTGGCGCGTACGATGCTGCACGTCCTCGAGTGCATGCCGCTCGAGTACATGAAGGAGGCATTTTTCATGGCAAAGGGCATCTTCGGGAGGTACCTCGGCGTGTGCAAGGAGCCCATGAAGGAGGCGAGCACGAGCCAGTGCGCGTACCTGCTGGTGATTGCGATGGTGCGGAGGAACGAGAAACTGGTCAAGGTGGGGATCAAGGCGCTGGAGGAGTCGGAGGGTGGGGTGCGGGACCCCTCGCTGGTCGACCTCTGCAAGGTCACGCTCAGCAGCAAGTACGTGCCAAGCATGCGCGGCGGCGGTGACATGCTGAGCGGCCTGCTGAGCGGGCTCATGCGGTGATGACGATGCGTGACAGACTTGAGGCGATTTCCCCCCTTTGTAAGCCACCACAACCCACCCCATCCTTATCTAATCCGAACGGTGACAGTCCGTTTATTGAAGCGCGCACGAGGCGTAGACAATACGAGACGAGGACTGCCACAAACGCTGCGTCCAAGACCACCAAATCCTACCCAATCAAAAGCTCCACAGACAGACGAGGATAGGACGGGAACCACCGCGCCAGGATGCTTGTGGGCTTGAACAGCGCACCGCGGAGGCATCTGCGTGCGGGGACGGGCCCGGGGCCACGGGGAGCCACGCCCAAGTTGAATCGAGCGGGCTTTGGGACGAATCGACTCCCGCCGCTCTCGTCGACGTCGTTGCTGCTCTCGCGACGACCGCGGGGGTCGGAGCCGGAGGGCGCAGACGCAGACACGAGTAAAAGCGAAAGCGGGAGCGGAAGGGGGAGCAAGTCGACGCTGCAGCCGCTCCTGCGGCAGCTGCGAGAGGCGGTGCTGAGCTCGCTGGACGTGTCGGATGCGACGCTCAGCGGGGACTGGAGCGACGTGGCCGAGGGCGGGGACTCGACGTCGTCAAACGGCGGCTCGACCTCGAACTCGAACTCGACGTCGTCGAACGGCAACGGGTCGCTGGCCGCAAAGACCCCGACGTCGCTGTGGGACACGCTCAACTCGCAGGCCAACTCGAGCACGCAGGCGGGCAAGGCGACGTTCGAGGTGCTGCGGATCGACGGGACCGGCGGGACCAGGCTGAGCCACGTGCGGAGGAGGGATCTCATCCGGCAGTACAACCTGCCGCCGCGCGATTTGCGGACAGTCGACGGGTCCATCACGACAAAGTCCAACATCGGGATCAACTGCAAGGACGACTGCATCCTGATCAACATGGGCGGTGTGCGGGCCTTCCTGACGATGGACCGCGTGTTGCTGTTCGAGCCATACTCAAAGTCCAGCAAGAAGTTTGTCGAGATTCTTTGCACGAAGCTCAAGTACTCGCACAACCCCGACGTGGGCCGGAGGAGCAACGGCAAGGGGGGGATCCCGGCGTCGACGGTCGACGAGGAGCGGGACAGGCTGCTGATGAGCGGGGACAGCGCGTATTACAGCAGCGGCGAGGGGTCTGGAGACATCCAGTACCTTCAGTACAGGTTCCCGTTCGAGCTCGAGGTGGTCGAGGCGGCGCTCAACGTGGCGACGCTCAAGCTGGAGGCCGAGCTGGTGGCCGCGTCCGAGCGGGTGCAGATCGTGCTAGAAAAGCTGCCAAAGTTCATCACGCCGGCCAATTTGGAAGAGTTGCGGCGGGTGAAGGACGTGCTGGTGGCGCTGGAGGCCAAGGCAGACGCTATCGAAGAGGTGATCGAGGGGCTGCTGGAGGACGACGAGAAGATTGCCGAGCTGAACCTGTCGACGCGGCCGATCCGCGAGGAGAAGCGGAAATTGAGGGAGTTGAACAAGCGCCAGCGCGAAGCGAGGATGGAGGGCGGCGACGGGCGGGCGCAGAACGCAGACGGGAAGTTCGAAGGCTCCGAGTACTACCCGCTGTCGTCGACGGACCGGGCAGAGCTTTCAGCAGAGGAGAGGGACCGGCGGGACCGCTTGGACGCGCAGTTCTTGGCCACGCAGGAGCAGGACATCGAGCAAGAGATGCAGGAGAATGACGACGAGGAGCGGGAGCTCGAGGAGACGGAGGACGTGCTCGAGTACTACGGCCAGCGGGCGCAGATCACCCGGTCAGAGGCCGACAGGCTGCTGCAGGGAGCCCGCGATCTCGAGGAGAGCATCAACGTGTCCCTGTCGCTGCGGAGATACGACGTGAACAGGATCGAGCTGTTGCTGTCGATCGCGTCGTTCGCGGCGGCCGTGGGCGCCTGCATCTCGGGCATCTTTGGCATGAACCTGAGGTCGACCATGGAGAACAGCGTGATTGGGTTCTGGGGCACAACGGCGGCCATCGTCTTTGGGTGCACGTGGATCTTCATCTCGATCTACAGGTACACCAAGCGCAAGCACATCCTCTGAGGGGATAAACGAGGCGTGGATGGGCGTGACACGAGAGCAAGAGAGAGAGAGAGAGAGAGAGAGAGACGAACGGACGGACGAATCGATGATGGTGACGACGGCGTATGTATACTACTACAACGATTTGCTGCTGAATTTTCATTTTACACATTCAAACCTTCAAACCTTGCCTACAGTTTGTCGAGCAGGTCGAGGTAGTACGAGGCGTCCTTCGTCGGCTTGGGCTCGCTGCTGGTCGTCCTCGCTTGCACCTTGGAGTGGCGGCGCGAGTCGACGATGGCGTCGTGGAAGCTCTGGATCTTGTCGCTGTGCGGCCCGATGGCGTCCTCGGAGAGGCTCGCGGCGAGGACCTCAAGCGAGTTGGCGCCGACGTTCTGCGACAACCGGAGCAGCGTCCTGGAGTCGATCAGGGCGTAGATCGGCTCCTCTCCGGGACGGGCCTCGACGAAGATGAGCGTGTGCGTCGACCAATCTCCCACGCCGAGGATTCCCTTGAGCGCACCGCTGTTGGCGACGATGTGCGGGGGGTGGTTGGCGTCGTTGAAGAGCATCTCCAACCTCGCCTTGCGAAGCTCGATGACGGCCGGCGTGAGGACGCCCGTGGCGGTCGCCGGCTCCTTGCGCTTGGGCGGCCTTCCGGGCCTTTTTGGGCGGTAGTGATCTCCCAAAGCCGCCGCGTTCTGCGCGGCCAGGTCTTCGAGCATCTTGTCACGCTGTTTCTCCATCTCGCGACGCTTCTTGGCCGACCGCTCGCTGAAGACGGCGTCCAAGTTGGCCGCCGTCCACAGTCCCGTGTAGAAGGCGCCGTGCATGGTCGCTGGGAACTTTCGGTTCGTAGCCTCGCCGGCGAAGAACAGCCTGCCGCCGACAGTCTCGCCGAGGATGTCGTAGTCCTCCCCGCCGATCGACCCGACGGGCATCGAAGAGTAGGCGCCGTGCGCCAGGGGGTCGCCGCCCCACGACGTGCAGATGACGTGGTACGGAGGCGGCACCGTGATACCCTTGGGCTCGAAGATCTTGCGCAGGATGTCCAGCACCTTTCTGGCGTTCTCCTCGGGGGGCCTGCGCTCGTGCTCGTAGGCGGCGTTGCCAGAGCTCAGCGCGGTCAGCTGCGCGCCGCCCGCGACGCCCGCGTACGAGTAGAACATGTAGTTCTCTCCTCGCATCTCCTGCGACGCGTTAATGCAGCCGAAGATGTCGTCTCCGTCGTCCGTGTCCCAGAAGGCCTCCTCGAAGAGCATGATGACCTTGTTGAGGTTGCCAAAGCCGAGCCGCTTGATGGCCGTCTTCTTCCTCATGGACAGGGGCGGCTCGAACTGGATCTTCTCCCGCTTGAGCACGCCAAGAGGTACCGTGACGACAACGGCATCTGCGGCAAAGACGCGATCGGGCGTGACCACCTGGACGCCGTCGTGGAACCTCTTGACGCGCTCCACGACGCTGTTGTAGAAGATCGGCACGTGCTTGGTCAGCTCGCGGATCCACTGGCCGTTGAGTCCGGCAGCAAAGCAGTGGGCACCGGGCAGATCGTGCGGGTCGTCCTGGTCCCAGTACATGAGCGAGATGTTCTTGAGCAGCGACGCGTTGGCAAACTCGAGGTTGGCGAGGTGCCAGTCAAACAGGCGCCGCGCCAGCTTCCAGTCCTCCGGCTTGGTCAACCCAAGCGTCTTTTTGTGCGTCTCCCACAGCGTCTCAAGTGCGTCTGCCAGCGACATGTGGCTGGTCCACTCGACGCCGGTGCGCAGTTCGCTCGACTGCTCGAGGATCTGGTTGTAGAGGGTCTCGACCTTCTCGTCGATCTCCCTGTCCGCCTGGGATCCGTCCGGAAGGTAGAGGGGGCTCTTGTCCGACTTGATCTTCCAGAGAGGGATCCTCATCTGGGTGGTGATAACCGCCAGCGGGTTGCCATCGATGCCGGTGAGCACCTGGCGAGCAAACGATGATGATGCAAGTGAGGAGGGAGGGACGTCGGTGGGCGGGAGAAGGGAGAAGGGAGGGCGGGAGATGGGTGGGTGCGGGTGCGGGGCCAGGGATGCCACAGCCAATCGAGCGAGTCAGTACGTGAGCAACGAAAACGCACCGATCCACCCAGGTCGGCGGCGGCGCGCTCGACGGGCAGGTCCCGGTCCTTGGCCG
>Ga0181584_10003691_pt1 | contig 11658 bp, 7 predicted proteins | sample 071ome_30_FD_132462 | JGI IMG/M metagenome (GOLD analysis project Ga0181584, IMG submission 132462) | Coastal salt marsh microbial communities from the Groves Creek Marsh, Skidaway Island, Georgia - 071406AT metaG (megahit assembly) | ecosystem: Environmental > Aquatic > Marine > Intertidal zone... | reverse complement strand
TCCTCGCCGTCCTCGTGCTCCGCGGCGGCGGCCTCCATCTTCCGAATCGCTTCCTTGGCCATTTGAATGCTCAACGCCGCGTGGTCATTGCCGAAACCGTGCCTCTCCATGTCCTCAGCGAGGAACAGCTTGCCCCGCAGCCCCGCGCCGGGGCCGCCAAGCTCTTCTCGCCTCGGATGATCCCGAATGAACTCATCCAGCACGCTCTCAAAGTCCTCCACGTCAGCGCCTCCCTGGATGTACCCATCGTCCGCCAGCTCGTCCATCTCCCCGAGCTCCTCCTCGTCGTACTCGAGCGCCAGCTGCTCAAACTGCTCGTCAATCACCGACAGCAGTTTCTTACGGTCCTGTCGCTCCTCTCGCCAGTACGTCGACGCAATAGACCCCGGACCAGGCACTTTCTTCTTCGGGGCGCTGTACGGATCGCGTGTGGACGAGTTCCCTTCAACTTCGTCCGTAGTCTGCGTCAGGACTGACCGCCCCGCGATCGACCCCGAATCCGAAAACCACGACTCGCCCTCGGACAGATCGCCGTCGCCGTCGCCCTCTGTTTCGTCGTCGTCGTGGTCGTCGTCGTCGTGGTCGTCGTCGTCGTGGTCGTCGTCTCCCCTGTCCATCTGGGTCGCCGCGAGAATAAAGTCATCCAACAGATCCCCGTCGCCCAGCACCCGCCCGACCTCCACCTCCTCCCCATTCCGCTCCGCCTCCCCCATCATCCGCTCCAACTCGCTGATCTCATACGCCCTCTTGGCCCGCACCGCCCCCGCATCCTGCCTCCTCCTCGCAAACGCCGTCACCCCACCCATCATCCCCGTCACGTCGTCCTCCGTCGACACCTGCTGCATCACCGTCAACTGCTCCGCATCGAAAAAAGCCACATCATCCGGCGCCACGAACTCCCGCCCAGACTTGACAAACACTCCCGCGCTTCCGCCGCCTTCGCTCGCCGCCTCGATCGCCTTTGCCGCCTTTGCCAGCTCCTTCTCCCGCTCCCGCTCCAGGTGCGCGTTCGGCGTATCGAAGATGATCTTCTTCTGCGAAATGATGAGCTTTTTCGAGCGCTCGTCGCCTCGGTCGCCCTCGTCGCCTTGTTCACCCTCGTCGCCTTGTTCACCTTGTTCACCCTCGTCACCCTCTCGCGCTCCGTCACGCACGTCATCCAGCGTCTTCAAGTGCTGCAAGTAATCGTACCCATCATCGTCAAACCCCAACTCGATCAACTCGTGGCGACGCCTCTCATCCAACGTATTCTCAGCCTTCAGCCCACGCTCCTCCATAAGCCAGTCCAACGGCGTGCCTTGCCTGGCCCGAAACTTCCGCAGCTCTGCCTCCGAGAGCGTCTGCTGAGATCGAGCATGTGAAGCAAACTCGTGGAGCACGCGACCACCCGCTGCCCCCGCCCCATCGCCCCCTCCAGGCGCCTGCCCGTCGGACGTGCCCGGGGGGCCGCCGGCAGCCTCGCTCCCCGTCGGCTGGTAGACGAGACTGTACGTCGTCGCGTTCTTCTTGTCAAACTTCTTCTTCACCATCGTGGCAATCTCTCGGTCCTCGATCTCGATCTCGGCTCGTGTCGATGGCTCGCTCGCTCGTACGTGGTACTCTCAGCCCTCATGCACGATGCAAACTGCCGTTGTCTGTCCTGCTCGGCCCTTCTCTGGCGTGTGGTCGTGGGCGCGCCACGAGCGTACAGAGTACCACGTATGCTATGCTGAAAACGAAGACGAAGACGACGTGTAGTGTCCCACGCGGCTTCGGATCCGTCAAGGGGGGGACGGACCAATAAGAAATACTCTGACCAGAAAAGCGTACCCACAGAATTTGATTCAAACACAATCCCATTCTTCTGCACATAGAGTACCGTCGAGACGCATCGTGGGTCCGGAGCGTGTCTACCGTGCGCGTGATTGGCTGATTTTCATCGACCCCACACGGTTTCCACATGGTCCGTCGAGAGCTTCTTCGCCTGGGCTTGGTCGCCGTGCGGACAGCCACGGAGAAATGGACAAGTACAAGTTCAGGTACACCGTCAGCGGCACACCGTCTGCATTCCATCCTCATAGCCAAGTCCCGGTCCTCTCTCCAGAGACCTCCCACCCACTCGAGGTCGTTCTTCTCCCTGGCCACGTCGTCGTCGAGTGTGTCTCGGCAGCTGCCTCGGACGGCGTCGGAGCAGCAGCAGTACGTGAAGGAGTTGCTTCGGAACGGACAGAACGAGACAGTGGTGAGTCTGTGGGAGAGCGGGCAGCTGGCATCGCCTGAGGGGGTCTTTTCGGAGTATGTCACCGCGTTGGCGAGGCTCGGGCGGCTGGATGGCACTGGGCTGATGGAGACGCTTCGGAGAGGGTATGCGAGTAGCGCCGTCGGCGGCGTCGGCGGGGGGACAGCAGCGGCAGGGACAGCAGCGGCAGGGATGGCAGCGGCAGCCACCACCACGACCACTGGGCTGGGCACGTCGGCCAATCCGATATACATGATGCAGGCCGAGCCGACGTTTCTGGCGCAGATGTGGCGGTCGGTGCGTGTGTTGGGTCTTGCGTTCCTGTTGATGGCGGGGCTGGGTGCGATGGCGGAGGAGCGGGGGCTGTCAAAGGGGATCATGAATAACCCAGAGGTGCAGCCGCAGATGGAGACTGGGACCAAGTTCAGCGACGTCAAGGGGGTCGACGAGGCCAAGGGAGAGCTGGAGGAAATCGTCGAGTACCTGCGGGACCCGGACAAGTTTACGACGCTGGGTGGAAAGCTGCCGAAGGGCGTGCTGCTGGTGGGGCCGCCGGGGACCGGGAAGACCATGCTGGCGAGGGCGATCGCCGGCGAGGCAGGCGTGCCGTTTTTCTATACGTCAGGGTCGGAGTTTGAAGAGATGTTTGTCGGTGTGGGTGCGAGGCGGGTCCGTGATCTGTTTGCGGCCGCGAAAAAGACGTCGCCGTGCATCATCTTCATCGACGAGATTGACGCGATTGGCGGCTCTCGGAATCCCAAAGACCAGCAGTATATGAAGATGACGCTGAACCAGCTTTTGGTCGAGTTGGACGGTTTCAAGTCGTCCGAGGGCGTGATTGTGGTCGCGGCGACCAACTTTCCCGAGTCGCTGGACAAGGCGCTCGTCAGGCCCGGGCGGTTTGACCGGCACGTGGTCGTCCCCAATCCGGACGTCAAGGGCCGGTCTCAGATCCTCGAGTCGCACTTCAAGGGAATCAAGAAGGCGGCAGATGTCGACTTGACTACCATCGCGAGGGGAACGCCCGGGTTCAGCGGGGCAGACCTCGCCAACCTGATTAACATTGCCGCGCTCCGGGCCGCGAGCGAGGGCGCCAAGGCGGTCGACATGCAGGCGCTCGAGTACGCCAAGGATAGAATCCTGATGGGCGCAGAGAGAAAGAGCGCCGTCATCAGCGAGAAGAACAGGAAGCTGACGGCGTACCACGAGGGCGGGCATGCGCTCGTCGCGCTCTACACCGACGGGGCCCACCCGGTGCACAAGGCGACGGTGGTGCCCCGGGGCATGGCGCTCGGCATGGTGATGCAGCTTCCGGAGAGCGACGACGAGACGAGCGTGACCAGGAAGCAGCTCTTGGCCAAGTTGGACGTCGCAATGGGCGGCAGGGCCGCGGAGGAGCTGATCTTCGGGGCGGCAGACGTGACGACCGGGGCCAGCTCGGACCTCGAGCAGGCGACCAGGCTGGCAAGAGCGATGGTTACGAAGTACGGCATGAGCGACCTGGTGGGACAGGTGGCGATCGGCTACGAAGACTTGGCCACCGGCAAGATAAGCTCAGAGACCAGGGCGCTCGTGGAGAGCGAGGTCAAGAAGCTGCTGACGGCCGCCCACCAGCGGGCCGTGGGCATCTTGAAGGCGCACGAGAAGGAGCTGCATACCCTGGCCAAGGAGCTCATCGAGAAGGAGACGCTGAGCGGACGGCAGATCGCCGAGCTGCTCCATTCGAGTGCTCGCAGCGAGGTCTAGATTTCGATGCGGCTCTGAAGATTCGAGATATCGGCCCTTCGAAGACCAAACCCGGGCCTCTTTCTGAATCGAATTCGAACGCCTTCTTCCGTCTTCCGTCTTCCGTCTTCCGTCTTCCGTCCGGAACAACGCTATCACTGTCGCTGTCGTGTGTGCAACGAAAAACACGCTTCGCTCGATCTCGGTTCATCATCCGAATCATTCATCCCAGAAATCCCGCGCCCATGGCCGATACGCTCGCGAACAACGCTGCCGCTGAACCCCTTTTGACTGCCGAAATCACTGGAGAACGTGCGACGAACAAGAAGATGAAGGTCGGCCACCCCGCGCTCGAGGCATCCAACACCACCGGCTTCGGCCAGCTGTCGGAGCTCCAGAAGGATCGTCTCCGCCACAAGGTGGATATCCCGGACATCCTGAAGGTCCCGCATCGCCTGATTGACGCTGGCGAGCGCGATATGAACAACATGGGTGACATCTTGGCGCTGTTCCCGAGCCTAAGCAAGGGAAGCCTGAAGCTGTGTCACTTGGGCGCCGCCGACGGGATGGAGAAGACCGAGGGGCCGCCGATGAATGTCGGTATCGTGCTGTCCGGTGGTCAGGCCGCCGGTGGCCACAACGTGATCATCGGGCTGTTCAGGTATCTCAAGTACCGCCACCCGGGCTCGACGCTCTATGGCTTCCTGAACGGGCCCCGTGGCATCATCAACAATGTCACCAAGGTCCTCACGGCCGATGAGATCTCCAAGTATGCCAACCTGGGCGGGTTCCACATGCTGGGGTCCGGTCGCGACAAGATCGAGTCGCCGGAGCACCTGAAGGCGGCTGCTGATACCTGCAAGGCGCTCGACCTGGACGGTCTCGTGGTGATCGGTGGAGACGACTCCAATACCAACGCTGCGGTGCTGGCCGAGTACTTCCTGGCCAGCGGGTCCAAGACCAAGGTGGTCGGGGTGCCCAAGACGCTGGACGGAGATCTCAAGTCGCCGGACGTGCCGATCTCGTTCGGGTTTGACACTGCGTGCAAGGTGTACAGCGAGGTGATTGGAAACATCATGGTGGATGCGCTGTCGGCGAAGAAATACTGGCACTTTATTCGTCTGATGGGACGCGCCGCCAGTCACGTCACGCTCGAGTGTGCGCTGCAGACGCACCCGCAGATTGCGTTGATCAGCGAGGAAGTGGCCGCCAAGCGCGTCAGCCTGACGGATGTGGCCAAGCAGATTGCCGACTGCGTGGCCCAGAGGGCCGAGGCGGGGCTCAACTACGGTATTGTGCTGCTTCCAGAGGGACTCGTCGAGTTTGTGCACGACATCGCGACGATGATCGCCGAGATCAACGATATCCTCGCCAAGGGCGTCTCGCCGGAGGACATTGGCAAGGTCGAGTCGATGATGACGGACGCGTCCAGGGCCGTGTTCTCCAGCATGTCGATCGGCTTCCAGAAGCAGTTCCTGGAGGACAGGGATCCGCACGGAAACGTCCAAGTGGCGCATATCGAGTGCGAGAAGCTGCTGATCGGAATGGTCGAGCACGAGCTCAAGGCGAGGGGCGGCGTCAAGTTCTCTGGCATCGCTCACTACCTCGGGTACGAGGGCCGTTGCAGCATGCCCTCGAACTTCGACGCCACGTACTGCCACGCGCTTGGTGCGGCGGCTGCCGCGCTTCTGGGCGCCGGCAAGACGGGCGTGATGGCCGCGATCACCGACCTCGAGAAGCCCGCCACCGAGTGGAAGGTCGGCGGCGTGCCGATCGTCACGATGATGAACATGGAGCTCAGGCATGGCAAGCAGAAGGCCGTCATCAAGAAGGCCCTCGTCGACCTGGACGGAGAGCCCATGAAGGCTTTTGAGGCCATCAGGGAGACGTGGAAGATGAACGACTGCTACCGCTCGCCGGGCCCGATCCAATTCAAGGGCCACGACTGGGCCGACGCGGCGACCATCACCCTGAGCCTCGAGCTTGCTGGCGGCAAGCCGATCCTCCTCAGGGACGCCAACGATCCGACCGCGTTCTGAACGCACGCCGAATGACACGATGCCGCATGTCGAACGATTAACGAATGTCATGACGGCCACTACGACGACCACGACAAGGCCAAGACCCGAGAATGAGAATGAGAATGAGACGAGGCGACTTTTGCTTCAGTTTGTTTATTTGCTACCGTGTATTTGAATACAGCCCGCTGAGGGCGGCGCCCACCGCCGTCCGTGCCCCCTGCAGCAGGTGCTCGCCCAGCTTGGCGATCGTATTCACTGCGCCATCGGCGCGGGTGGCTGCTGCTGCTGCTGCTCGGCCGCCGCGACACCCCCATCCGCTATTCCAGCTCGGTCCGTGTTCTCAGAAACCCGCTCGACGACCTCGCCGTCGTTCAGGATCACGAGCGCCTCTGGCGTCCCGTCCCCGCAACCCTTGCTGAGTCCGACGTCCACCCTGTACACCATGTCGTCGCACACGCTGTTGATGCCCTGCTGCTGAATCGTGTGCCCCACGACCATCCTGGCGAACGAGCGAACGAGCCAGCCAAGCGCGAGTGAGAGAGAGTCGGAGAGTCAGAGAGTCGGTCGAGATCATCAATACCCATACCGCTTTGCCCCGGGAATCTTCGACAACGTCTCCCGCAGCGCTGCGCAGTCACAATACTCTTCGTTCTCGTGCGAGTAATCGCGCGCCCACACCACCGCCTCCCTCCCGCTGAGGAAGAACGGCTTGTCCCGTATCGAGCCGCTCGATCCGCCCACCCAGTCCTGCGTCTCTCTATTGATCCGCTCGATCCCGTACTCGGCATGATGCGGCAACAACCCGCCGTGCACAAATACAGTACTCCCCAACACCAAAATCACCGGCTTGTCCGCCAAAAACTGCCGACTGAAGTCGCCACCCGGCTTGAGCCCCTCGAACCGTGCCCGCGCGTCTTTCATCTTGCTCGCCGTCATGTAAAGTTTCGCCGTCCTGACAGACTGATCCTTGCACGCCTCCGAATCACACATGGATCGCATCGCCGCCCCCGCAGCGTGCGCCCACGCCCATCGCCGGAAGTCGTCCACTCCTCCCGGCGTCGCGTACCGGAACTGTGCCGCAATGTTCATCGTCTCGTGGTTTCCCAGGAGAACATGCAGCGCCCCGCCCGCCTTTTCCGCCTGACGCTTGATATTCTCCAACCAATAGAACAGCTGGACTTCGTTGTCGCCTCGGTCGAGAATGTCCCCGACCTGCACTGCCACCGTCTTCCCCCCGATCCACCTGCCCGCATCGTCCACCAGGTTGGCCAGCCGGAAGGCCCGTTTCGCCTTTTCGATATCCCCGTGGATGTCTCCGAACGCCACGACCTTCTCCGCCGGCGGAAGGAAGGTCGCGTGGTAGGCAGCCGTCGGTACGTCTGGGTGAGCACACGCCGTCGGCAGGTCGCCGCCCACCGCCGTCGCCGTCCCGTTATACACCCATTTGGCGTGCATTGCCTGCGTCCATGTCGTCACAAACTTTGACCACACCTCCGGGAAGACCTTCGTGCAGTACATCGATGTCGGCGGGACGTGGTCCTGCCTGCGCTCGTCCATCGCAGCACGTTGCAGGACGAACAGGTCGCTGTAGCAAAGGTACGCGTTGCTGACAGTCTTCGATAAGTAGTAGCGGAGGGACTGCGGCGATGCGAGGAATCCACCGAAGACTGCGACCGAGAGGACGGCCAGCCACTGCCAAGGCGATCGAGCTGATCCGCGTGAACCAGACGAGAGTTCGGAGAGTCGGCGTCGATCAGATTTTGCCTCCACCTTCGACATACGGAGACGGAACCACTCGATGCGTGCGTTCGCGGAGACACGAGTCGATCAACGAAATAATCAGTACGAAAGAACAACTTCTCGGGTACGTTGCGGGGTCGGGAACGCAGCAATTCTCGCTCATCGCCTGCGGAATTTGACGCAGGCGATCCCCTCGATCCCCTCGATCCCCTCGACCGGGTCGAACCGCCACGCGGTTGTGGCGTCAGTCGAACGACTCGAGCCCCACATGGGCATCGGCACCAATGCGCCGCCGTGGGGGGGGGGCGACTTCCGCGAGTCGGTCGAGCGACGAATCTGTGCACAGTCGTGCTTTACTCAAAAACTTGCTGCTATAGAATAAAATCATCATCAATCCTCCTCATCAATCCTCCCGCCCCATCGCCATTTTGCTCCACTAAAAACTTGCTGCAATCTCCTCCTGAGCCACGGCACGCGCCCATGCTTCTTTCCGCTCCCTCCAGGTTGTGTATATGTGTGTATGTGTATAAGTGTATAAGTGTGTCCCTCTCGATCCTCCCTCTGGTAGTTTTCATTGATTCACCCGTCCCGTTGCTACGAACTGCGGTGCAAGTTTGCCTCCCGCTTGGCCTTGAAGTCGTCGATGGTCTTGAAGTCGGTCTCCAAGAGCTTCTTCAGGTCGGGGTGCATCTCGAACCCGCAGTCCTTCGGCAGTCCATGGTAGTGATGGTATGCCCATAACTTCTCAAGTCCGTACAGATGGCCGCCCTTATGGTCCACGAGCACGTACTCCTCGAACTCCTTGTAGAGCTTGGCGTCAAAGTGCGTCTCGAGGCCGTAGGAGAAGAAGCGGAACAGGCACTCGATGCCGTAGTGGTACCCCTGCTCCGAGTCTTCCAGTGCGTACTTCTTGAAGTCTTCGTACATCACCTCCTCGAAGTGATCCCGAAGGAAGTAGCACCAGAACCTGAACAGCGTGTTCATCTCCTCGCTGAGCCCCACGCCCTTCTCGGTCCTCTCCTGGATGCACCTGTCGTGGAACTTCTCGTACTTGATCTCGGTGAACCCGTTCTCCTCAAGAAGTTCGTAGCTCGGATGCTGGAACTTCTGGAGCGGGGCCGATCCCAGGTACGAGCCCCGCCTGTTGCTCGGCGACATGAACCGGGGGGAGCCGTCTGGCGTTGAGCCGAGCACCCAGCCAACGGCACCACCGTGGGCCTTTCCACCCTTGCTATGGTACCGGTTGGCCATGAAGCTCTGGCCGACAGAGGACGGGTAGAAGTTGGCGTGCTTGAGCCTGCCATTGACCATCGGGTTGGACACGTCGACGGCCTTGGAGGCCTTGGGTCCGCCCGAGGGCTTCCGCAGCTCCTGGCCGTACTGTTCCAGTCCCGCGTGGATATCGGCATGGACATCGGACGCGTTGGAAGCGTTGACAGCGTTGGCGCCCTTCGAGGACTCCAGCTGGGCAGACAGGGCCGACTTTTGCGTGCTGGACGGCTTGACCACGATCAGCTTGGCAAGCTTGTTGGACGAGGCCGACTTGGACATTGAAGACTGTCCATCGTGTTCCTCGTCGAGTTGGAAGACGTCGTCGTCGTCGTCCTGGGACGAGTTCGAGGTCTCCTTGGCGCCCGCAGAGGTTGCGCCGTTCGTCCCCTTGCCCCTCTTCTTCTTCTTGCCCTCCGGGTTGCCCTGTGCCTGCATCTGTGCCGCAAGTACTGCCGGATCCACCGGGGATCGAAGCGCGGGGTCCCTTTGGTCCTTCGGGAGAACCCACTGCTCGGGGCCCTCCTTCGCCCTCAGGAACAGGCCGTCCGCGGATATCTCGATGATCGGAGAACCCTCTAGCGACTGAGCGATGATGCTCAGATCCGGGGTCAGCATCCGCACGCGGTTAAAGGCCGCGATGGTCGCCATCTCCACCCACCCGCTGCCCTCCATCTTGGACCTCAGGAACATGTCCTTGACCAGGTTCTCGTCGGAGAAGTAGTAGTCGATCTGCTTCCTAATGGCTGCCATCAGCGTCTCCATTCCGTTGCTTGCCGCGCCGTAGGCAGCCGGCGGGTAAAACACCGGCGTGGGCGGCGTGTACATCATGGGCGCCGCCATGCCGTAGGCCATGGCCGGGTGCATCTTGTGCATGCCCCCCATGTTGCGTGCCTTGCCCTGCCCTCCCTTCTTCTGTTTGCCCTGCCCTCCCTGGTTTTGTCCGCCTTGTCCACCCTGCGGAGGTCCTTGGCCGCCGTTGGGCGCCTCGGTGTCCGAGTCCCCGGACTTGGCGCCGTCCTTCTTGCACCGACGGGACCTATTCTTGCCCTTGAGCTCCCCGTCCGGCCCCTGCTGCAGCGACTTGCCACCCTTCTTTTCCCGCTTCCCTTGGGATCTATTCCTCTGTCCGGATTCCGCGCCCGACGTCGATGCCTGGTCCTTGCTCGCAGCGGCGGCAGCGGCCGCCTGCTGCTCAGCCAGCTTGCGCTGCTCCTTCTTCGGCAGCGGCTCCTTCGTGTCCGCCAGCGTCGGCCACACCTGCGTCCCGTCAGAAGCCGGAACCGGCACCTCCGCAGCCGGCTCGCTCACGATATTCCACGCGGGCTTCTTCGAAGCGCCGTCCCCGGACTCGCCGGCCTTCTTGCCCTGCGCCGACTTGTCGCCGGCAGCGGCGTTGGCGGCGTCGCGTTTGGCGCCCGCTTTATCCGCATCATTTGAATCTTGCTGCCCGCTCCCGTCGCTCTCGGGCGAGGCCTTGCTTCCCTTCTCCTTGTCGTGCTGGCCGGGCGTCCCGACGGCCCCCACGTCCAGCCCGGCTTTCGCAGCCGGGCCGCTCGCAGCGGCCGCGCCGGCCGCGGCACCGCCGGCGGACGCACTAGACGCACCGCCGGCCGCGGCAGCCACGGCGCCCTTGACGACGGCCGCGGCGGTGGGAGGCCTGGCAGCAACAGCGGCGGCCGTGGCCGGCTTGGCCTCACTGGCCACGCCATTCTCATGCGGCTCAGCCGCAGCCGCGCCACCCGCGGCGCGCGAAGCCGTCGACTGACTCGTCCCCGCACCCGCTGCGCCCGCTGCACCCGCTGCACCCGCTGCGGAAGCGAGGCCCGCCGCGATGGCGCTCCAGGCAGGCTTGGTCGGAATCTCCTGGGCGTTCATTATGCACCAGCGTTCGATAGTGGGCCCTCGAATACGGACTCTCCCGGTGTATGTATCCACGTCTCGCGTTTCTCACGCTACTCACTGGCGTCCCAACGCAGTCCCCTCTCCCGGCAACGTACAAGCCGTCGCCAACTCTCCGCCGAAATTCTCGATTCGAATTCGAAGGCTCGACTCCCCTCGAACCAGTCCTTCCGCGCACTTCAAGGCCGCTGGGTCTTTCCAACGCCAATACACACGCGACAGTGGCGAGTCAAAAGCGACGTGTGGAGGCAGGCTCGAAAATGCGAGTCAAGCAGCTGAACGCTCGTTCGCCGTCCTCAGCTCTCAGCAACAGCTAACCCGAGCTCTCCGCGCCTATAGCACTTGGAAGTGAAATGACGCGTGGACACAAATGCTGCTTAAATTAAAAAGGCGGAAGCGGGCGGCATTTGACGGCTTTCTACTTCCCGAGGATACGTGGAATGGATTACGACAACCCGCGTGCACTCGAGTACGTCGCTCGTCCACAGTTCTCCGACGCCTCGGACGGCTCGGACGGCTCGGACGGCTCGGACGGCTCGGAAGCCTCGGAAGCCTCGGACGGCTCGGAAGCCTCGGAGGACGTCACCGCGGACGCCGCGGGGCATGGAAGCATGGACGGAGGGAGGCTCCAAGCCGGCGTCGAGGCGAGGGAACACCTGTCTCGAATCGCAAAGGGTAGGTCGTAGCGACTGCCACGTCGACCTCGTTGCCTCCGGGAATCTTCGAAGGATACGACGACGGGCGCTCGACGCTCGGCGCTCGAGGCTCGACGCTCGGCGCTCG
>Ga0181584_10003690_pt1 | contig 11662 bp, 9 predicted proteins | sample 071ome_30_FD_132462 | JGI IMG/M metagenome (GOLD analysis project Ga0181584, IMG submission 132462) | Coastal salt marsh microbial communities from the Groves Creek Marsh, Skidaway Island, Georgia - 071406AT metaG (megahit assembly) | ecosystem: Environmental > Aquatic > Marine > Intertidal zone... | reverse complement strand
GGACCGTTGCAATTTGGTTGGGTGCCGACCAGGATACAAATGTCGGAATCCTCATATTGGTCGTCATTAGTTTTTGTTCGTTAATGTCAGCCTGGTGGTCGTCTAAACTGCAGCAGCGTCAGTAAATTAAAATCAATAGAACGGGCATTTCAAATTGCTTGTCCTAGTTAGCTGGGAAGACTGCGATATTACGGTGTTAAAGACTAGGAGTTCTCCAATGGATAGAAATAAGTACGAAAAATATCAATCCGACGTCATCGTTGATCTACTCAAGCAATACGACATCAAGCATATTTCGATGAACCCGGGCGCGAGCTTCCGCGGACTCCACGACTCTATAATTAACTATGGCGAAAATGACCCTGAGCTAATGGTCTGTCAGCACGAAGAAATCGCGGTACAGATAGCTCATGGGTATGCCAGAGCGACAGGTAAACCCATGGGCGTCATCCTACATAACCTGGTCGGCATGCTTCATGCGCAGATGGCGGTTTACTACGCTTATATAGATAGGGCTCCTATTTTTATTATGGGCGCTACCGGCCCAATGCACGAGGGAAAGCGGCGCCCACATATTGACTGGTCTCACTCCGCGCTAGTGCAAGGTGAGGCGATGCGTAACTACACCAAGTGGGACTATCAGCCACACGCAATCGAGGGGGTGCCCGAGAGTTTCATGCGCGCCTACAGCACGATGGTCACTGAACCTGCTGGTCCGATCTACATGTGCTATGACGCCTGGCTACAGGAAGAGAAGCTGACCTGCGAAGATCTCGGGATGCCGCCAGAGAATATGCAGAAGGCACCAGCACCGATGGGTGCAGACCCCGAGACTCTCGGGGCAATGGCCGACGTAATCCTGAACGCCAAACACCCAGTTATATTAGTTGACTTTATCGGTCGACAGCCAGGAAACTTCGAGAAGCTGGTCACATTGGCAGAAACCCTGGGCTGTGGTGTATGGGATATCAACAACTCCCTCGCATTCCCAAACCAACATCCACTCTGCATTTCACTGGACCATGAGTCTCTAAAAAAAGCAGATGTGATTCTCGGAATCGATGTACGTGACTGGGAAAAACCTACCCACAAGCTTGTCTCCACCACTCGTGAAGTGACGTCTTATGTGCCAGATGACTGTGTCTGGATGGAGATCGGGTTCGCTGAGCTCGAGATGTCCGCGTGGGCATTCGACTACGGCCGTTACCAGCCGAAGCAGCACGTCGCTCTCGGCGATCCTCGTCTCGCGATGCCTGAGCTGGCGAAGATTGCCCAAGCGAAACTAGGCGGAGACTCAAGTTTGGTTAGTGCACGTGACGCACGTGTCCAGGCCTTCAGCGACAGACATAACAAAATCTTTGCGGACTGGAGAGCGTCAGCAGAATCGAAGCGTGGCTCTGATCCGATCAGCTACGCAGAGCTGGCAATGATCACCTGGGACGTGATCAAAGACGAGGACTGGGTCCTCGCGACAGGGACCGCCCGCGAGTGGGTCCGCAAGCTATGGAACTTCGACAAGCCATACAGGCACGCCGGTCGCTCGTTAGGCACCTCGACTCAGATCGGGATGTCCCTCGGTGTGGGCCTCGCCTACCGTGGCACTGACAAGCTGGTACTCAACTTCCAGCCAGACGGCGACCTAATGTACGACGCGGGAGCCCTGTGGACGGCGGCGAAACACGAGATCCCTATCCTGATTATCATGTGTAACAACCGGGCGTACTATAACGACTGGGAACACCAGGAGCGGATGGCTCATCTGAGGGGCACGGATGTCGAGAAAGCTCATATTGGGATGGATATATTTGACCCAGAGCCGGACTTCGCGACCCTCGCGAAGTCGATGGGCATGCACGGTGAGGGTGCGATCACTGACCCGTCAGAAATCGCTGGCGCACTGAGAAGAGCGATCGAGGTCGTGAAGTCTGGAAAACCGGCGCTCGTAGACATCGTTGTGGCTCACCGCTAATACTCAGGAGTTGGGAGGGAGCCTCGGACGAGGCTCTAAGCCTTCCAGTATACTGGAGGAAGTACAGGCCAGATTCGCGTGTTACACTTAGAGTTTCAAATTACCGATTAACTAGTTAATTGGACGTCATCGGGAGTTTGTCCCACTGAAAAATCTGCTACTCCACTCGACTGTCCTCAGCAATGAGCGAATAGGCGATGGAAGAGAATGCCGAATTAACCTGACGGAGGGCCCTCAATGTCTCGATATGTATATTACTGGATCGAAGACTTGCTGGGTCCCCATCACGAAGCCTATCTAAATGGTTACGATGACTTTCCAGCACCATCGTTCCCACGACTCCCTTTTCTTGAACCAACTGCCGCGCACTCTCTAGGTCACTCGACAGAAGAACGTTCATAGCCAATTGCATGTTCACAAGAATCCGATCGTGTAGGGTTGTCAGTTCTTCTCGACCCTTATCTGAGAAGATAAGCGCCTTCTTATTCTGCGTTGCTGCAAGCTTAAAGAGATTTTTTACGATCACGTCCCCCGCAGCCTCCATATTATCTGCGTACATAACCAACTCATGACTACGCCTCAATTCTTCTTCAGTTAGGTTATGACGGATAACTTCAGTTACATAATCCTTAACGCATTGGTGCACGCTATTAACCTCAAGTTCAAGCGCTTTAAGTTCATTAATCAACGGTTTATCCCATTTTTCAAAGAGCTCCATCACTGGCTTGAACATTTTTTGCACGAGCTCCGAAAGATATAAAAGCTCGCGGGTAGTGCTGGTGAGGGCGTGCGTTGGTATGTGAGTCTTTTTGTCCTCTAGTATGCTCTGCCTGTTGGACACCACGCCGTTTGAGCCGTAATCATCTGACGATATTAGCTTGTCAAGAATTATCTCCACTCGCCCTACAAGAGGAAGCCCTAAGACAACCAGAGCGAAGTTAAGTCCAACGTGAAATCCAACCAAGTACTGAACATTCGCTTCCTCGAGGAATTTTTCGGAGATAGGCCAAATCTCTACCGCTATTAATAGAAGAATAGCGATAAAACCGCGCAAAATTAGGTTACCCATCGGTACCAAACGCGCCGCTTTATCTGCCCGCCTAGTAAGACTAACTGCTATGAAGGCTCCACCGACATTTGCTCCTAAGACCAGAGCTACGGCCACAACGAATGGAATGATTCCCTGCGCCACGAAGGCAATAATGAGTAGTAGAGCAGCGATACTTGAGTGGATTAGCCATGTAAAAATTCCACCAATTAGGAAGGCGGCGATGGGGTCCACTTTAAGGTAGTCGACAGCAAGTGGAATAAAAGTGTTGTATTGGAGAGGCCGTGTTGCCTCGGCTAGCATCGAGAGTGAAATAAGAATCAAAGCTATTCCAACCAGAACACGTCCGGTCTGCTTGATGCCAGGGGTCTTACCCTTGAAAAAACCAATACCGCCGGCGATGAGACAAATCGGAATCAGCCAGCTCAGATTGAAGGACAAAATTTGTAAGACCAGCGCCGAGCCGAGGTCAGCTCCAAGCACCGCTGCGATTCCAACCGAAGGAGCTATCAGACCGGTTGAGGCAAAGCTCGCTGCCAACACAGCAACCGCAGTAGAACTTTGCAGGAGGATGGCCAGCATTGAACCAAATATGGCAGCCTGAAATCGTCGACTGTCTGCTTGTTGTAGCGCACGACGTATTCTTGAGCCGTACGCCTTCTCAATACCAGCTTGTACTAGTTTGACCGACCAAATAAGCAGAATCGCTGCTGCGACTAGGTTTAAAATTAGGCCGAGTAAGGTCATCTCGACTCATTGGTCGAAGTTGTGTTCCCTGACTCGACGATGCAAGTCAAGTCGAGGATGTCTTTGAATGAATTGGCCGTAAAATCTGCTTCGAGGCAGTCAGGATCTGGGTTAAACCTTATTGTTGTTATATTAAGGGCCTTGGCACCATCTAACTCCTTTTTTGAATGCCCCACAAATGCTGCATTTTGGGGCCTTACACCTATCGGATCCAGAGCAGCCATATAGATTGCTGGATCTGGCTTAACAATCTTAAGATCACAGGAATTTGCATACGTATCCCACACCTTGTCGATCCCCAGCGGAGCAAACCACTTATATTTCTCCTGCTGAGTGTTATAAGTGTTCGTTACGATTCCTAGCTTGAATCCCCGTCGTTTCAGCTCAAATAAAGTGTCATATACGCCGTCAAAAAAGACCACTTTTCGTTGCTCGGCGTGGAGTAATTTAATCCCTTCTTCAACATCTTTGGGATCGTGCACGCCATGATGAACCAGTAATTTTTTAAAAAATTCTAGTTCGCTCATTTGGCCCGCGTGGGCCTGTAAACGCATCGCCTTAGCTATTGGGTCGGGATTTTTCGAGGCAGGGTAACCACGAGACGTCAGAAATGCATCGAAAGCGTGCTGACGATTGGGTTTGCTATAAAGAATATCACCTGCATCAAACAGAATAGCTTGAATCATTCAATTGTCCTTGACGGTTAAATCGGTTTTGTGTCTCTACCAACCTCCGGTAGAGAGCGGATGGCGCCGCATTAAGGTTGGCGCCACACACAAACGTTTACTTCAATGAAAGATAGAGCGCTAAGAACCCGTATTTAGAGTTGTAAACCTCATCTGGATCTATTGCGATAAGACTCAGATCCTTAAAGGCGGGTAGGCCGTACTCTTTCACTTGACGCGCTTCGATTGGTGCCCGGGCTGCATAGTCGCCGGGTTCATCCCAGGGCTTGAAGCCTTCGTCCATCATGTATCGAATCAGAAGCTTCGCCGCGTTAGGGTGCGGCGCCATATCCGCCACCATTAGGGCAGTGGGATAGCTAACACCAAACGCGGGTTTAAGGTTGTAGATTGGTTCTGCTGCATATACACCTTTTTTGTTCGTGCGCATCTTTGAGAATGTAGTTATGCCAATAGGAGCTTTGTCCTGCTTGACGTCGCCAATATTCTTGAAAATTTTAGTCGTTGAACCGATGAAAACGGGTTCATTGTTCAAGAAACGGTGGAGCCATTCCATCGAAGCCGTCGGTTTATCAATAAGAGGATTCTTTTTGACTGCCTTCAGTACCGCTTTCGAATACTCAACATCCTTACCAAACTCCTCCTTATACGCTGCCTCCATGGCGTCCGAGTTGAGCAAGATAGTCTGCATAAAATTAGCTGAAAGACCGTCCTCGAGCGGGCTAGGCAAAAGAGTCCTGCCCTTCCATTCCTCGCGTGTCAGGTCCCACATTGAATCGATCGGGGGGCCATTGGGGTTTAACGCTGTGTTGTAATACACCACACGGCTACTGTGCCTCTGCACTAATAATGGTTCTTTTTCGCTAGCGCTTAGCTCTCCGGCAATATTATCCGGAACGAAATTCCAGACCAGTTTGTCTGGTAGCGCCTCGTTCAGGAGCATTGGCGCCTCTGCGTTGTAAAGAACATCCACGCCGTAAACACCAGCCTTGTGCTCCCGGCGGAATTTCTCGAGTTGAAGATCCGAAGGGATATCGTAACCCTCGACCTTAATCCCATATTTTTCCTCGAACTTTGGTGCGAGTTTAGCGATACGTGATGAGACCGAGTAGATAACTACTTTACCCTCCGCCTTGGCCGCCTTCTCGATAGCTGCCCAATCTTGTTTCGCAGGCGCATACGGTCCGAGCCCAGCGGATTTCAGCCAAGCGTCATCCGCGAAGGTATTACTACCGGCCAGCATGCAAGCGGACATGGCAGCGATTGTTAATCCTCGCTTAAACGCCATTTTTATTTTTATTTCCGTTCTCATAATAGTCCCTCCCAAGTGGGTTTATCGACACTCCGCGAACGATCTCAGAGTGCATCAGTTGGTCCTGTCTGCATCGATAGGTGGACCCAAAAGGACTCCACTTTTGGCGTCGTATACATTGAGCGCCTTTTGATCAAACTGAACCGTGACCTTCTCGCCTTCATGTACGTCTATTTCGTGTCCAATTCGAGCGAGTAGGATCGTTTTTCCTTTTGTAAGTTGAATTATTGTTTCAGGGCCGTTGGGTAGCACCGAGGAGACCTCGCAAATTGGGCTATGTTCCAGCTTTTTTTTCCATATTTTTAAGTCTTCAGGACGTGCCCCAACGACTATGCTACTCGGTGCCTCGTCCCACCCGATATCGATATCGATATCTCCGTTGCTGTACAGGCGATTTTTTCCATCGGACTGATTCACCTGAATAAGATTAATTCGAGGCATCCCGATAAAGTCAGCGACGAAAGTATTCTCTGGACGCTTATACAGCTGAGACGGAGGCGACACTTGCTGAATTTGCCCACCCCGCATCACCACGACACGGGTCGACATGGTCATGGCCTCGGTTTGGTCATGCGTAACGTAGACTGTTGTGGAACCGGTGGATGCCTGAAATTTTTTTAGTTCGACCCTCATGTCCATCCGGAGCCTGGCGTCCAGGTTCGATAAGGGTTCATCCATCAAGAACACTGGTGGTTTCGTCGCCAATAGCCGCGCTAGAGCAACCCGTTGCTGTTGGCCGCCCGATAGTTCGGAAGGATAGCGATTCTGTAGATCGCTCATACCAAGATCTTTCAACACCTGATCAAGCCGATTTTTCGAGTCAGACTCGGATAGGTTTAGGACATCGAGTCCGAACTTCACGTTGTCACGTACGGTCATGTGCGGCCACAACGCGTAACTCTGAAAGACCATCCCAAGGTTGCGCTTTCCTGGAGGCACGATTCGATTTAGCTTGGAGGAAAACACGAGTTCTCCGTCCATATAAATCTCCCCCTCGTCGGGCGTCTCTAGCCCCGCTAGACAACGTAATAGTGTCGTTTTCCCACAACCGGATGGACCAAGTAATACAAGAAACTCGCCAGATTCGATCTTCAAAGACACGTTATCCAGCGCCGTCATAGCGCCATAACGTTTGGTTAAATTCTCAATTTCAATGCTGGCCATCTTCACCTAACCTTTAAGAGTGCTTTTCACGCAATCGCACGAGTTTGCTCTTCCCTGCCCACCAAAGAATCAGTTCACCGGCTATGGTTAGCATGGCAACGATCAAAACCAATGCGTTAGAGAGCTGCGTGAGACCCTCCTCTGCGTAGTTGAAGCCGACCGTCATCAAGACCCTTGTGGAGGGGGTAATAAGCAGAATGATCAATGACAGTTCTCTCATCACACCCACAAAACTGACCATCATGCCTGTGACCACGCCTGAGCTCGCAAGCGGTACTATTATCTTCCTAAAACGTCGACCCCAACTCGCGCCCGCGACCTCTGCAGCTTCCTCTAGCTCCCTCCCGATCTGCGTGACTGCAGTTACGCCGGTTTTCACAGAGTAGGGCAGTCGATTTACTACTGAAATCAAGACCAACAAGGTAAACGTGCCGTAGAGAGCTGGGATTGGGCCACGCGGCTCAGCAAACATGGTTAGATACATCGCGCCGAAAGCGATCGTTGGGAACAGGAAAGGGATAAAAGCAATCTGGTCCAACATCTTGGCTAATGGATTACCGTCTTTCCTCACCACGATATAGGCTATTATCAGGCCGATCAAAGACGCTATCACTGCTGAAAAGAAGGCTAGTTCAATAGTGTTCCAGGTAGCTCCTAAGATATTTGCATTATGCAGAACCCCGGGTTCCCCCATCGCAATCTCAGGGTCGGACTGTCCTGTCCAAAAATGCATGGTCAGATTACTGAGATTGAAGAAGCCGTCGATCAGCATCAATGACTGATATCCGAGCAAAATTAGCGGAAGGATCCCTACCACAAACCCAAACATCGCTACGCTCCAAAAAATAGGCCAGCGCCACCCGCCAAGTGCGACCTGACGGCTCCTGAATCCTTTTCCACTAATTGTTTCGAAACGACGAGCGTTGTTTCCAACGAATTTGTTCGATGCCCAGATTGCTAGCAAAGACATCAAGATAAGTAGGATGGCTAATACGTACGCCATTGAGTCGAGACCAAGCGCTAAGTTTGCGTAAACCATTGTGGCGATTGTATGGAACTGTGTCGGTGCTCCCAGCAAAAATGGCAGGGCAAACTGGCCGATAGTTTTTCCAAACGTGAGAACGAATGCCGCCGCAAACGCCGGGGCAACGACAGGAAAGGTAATCCTGCGTAAGATCATCATCCGCGATGCACCTGAGAGCAAGGCGCCCTCTTCCATCTGCGAGTCGATAGTCGCGAGAGCACCAGCAACCAGTAGGTAGGCGAAGGGAAAGTAATGCATCGCTAACGTAATTGATATAGGAAACGTACCATAAGAAAGCCATTCAGGAGGCGCTACTCCAAGAACAGTCTCGTATAGACCTGGTTGGCCACCAACCTTGGGGCTCCGAAAGACAGTTTCCCAGGCCAAGGCAATCGCGAACGATGGGACGATATAAGGAAGAGTTAAGATTGGTTGTAACCATCCCTTACCTGGCATATCTGACCGGATTACACACCAAGCGAGGCCGCCGCCAACGATCAAAGCGATTACAGTTGAGATGACTCCGGTGATCATGGTGTTCACTAATGGCGCATAGAGCATGCGTTCTGAGAGCGGGCTAGCTGTTACTTGGAGCCAATGGAACCAAGTGTACTCACCCGGAACAGCGTCACGCGAAAGCCGCCGGTCACCGTCGCCCCATGTGATTGTATGCAATACCAGCTCTAAAAATGGCCACAAAACAAGATAGAACAGGACTCCTAGTAAAATCATCAATAAGATGTTTACTGGATCCAGAATTAGTCGCATTAGTGGACTGTCTCGTCTTGTCGATAAATCCATTTAATCCTCTTCCCCTCGGAAATCGGCTCGAAGCTTTTCGAGAGCCTCGGAACTCCCGACAGCGCGCTCAGGGGACATATGTGCCAATGTGATTGCTAACGCTTCGCACACCAGGAGCGGTGCGGTGCGCATCGATAACTCGGCTTCGTCTGGTCTGCTGACACTCAGCAGAGCGTCTGGGTTGGGGCGCAATGTTGGCCCCAGTGAATCACTGATCACGATCGATTTTGCGCCGACCGAGTGCGAATACTTTAGGAGCGCGGAGTAGCCGGCGTGCAATGAATTGGGCGATTGAAAGGCAAACGAGATCAATGCGTCATCCCTACCCATACCAATCAGACTGGCTGCTAAGTCACGTGCCTGCATATTCAGCGATATTGATACCTGGAACCCCCATCTTCTGAGTCTTCGTTCGAGATGGACACCCAATGGGGCAGCGCTACCGCGACCAACAATGAATATGTTTTTCGCACCCACAAGAATATTAGCCGCGTTATCTATTTCGGCTTGGGAGATAGTCTCCTCGATGGCCTCAATAGCAGCGATTTCAGCATGTATCAGCATGGCTAGACTTGAGCTCTCATCCGCCTTGCTCAGTCGCCTTTTGACCCGTTCTCCCGGCCCGAATGCTACCTTGGTTTCACTCTGGAGCGCTTTTCGCAGCCCCGGAAAACCGTCAAAACCTAGCTTACGGGCCAGACGGACCACCGTAGATGCATGAACGCCTGCTTGGTTCGCCAACTCTTGTGCGGACTGGAAAACGACTCGCGAAGGGTCACCTAATATAATCGAAACCAGCGCCCGATCTGAATCCGTTAGCCGCCCATTGAAGCTCTCAACGGCGAACTTAAAACTCATACGACTCCGTTTTTTTTATTTATATTTGCAATACTTTTATCATAAAAAATTAAATATGCAATTTTTTTTTCATATTGCTTAGCTATTGGTTCTTCTGCTTATCAATATCTCTACCTAATAAAAAACTAGCTCGCATGGGTGTGTAAAAAAACCATCTCTGGAGATCAGGAGACCTATTGGCTAAAGTTGTGGTTTGCTATACCTAACGCAAGTTAGTCCCTACTATGAATCTTATGCGAGGGTCACTCCCTGTATATCCAAAACAAATAGTTTAAATAAAGTGTTGGACTATTTACGCTGACCCATATGCTTTCTCTAACTCCACGACAGAGCCAGTACCGCAGATTTTGCAACCCCAGGGGAAACCAGCGCTCACGTATATCATCGTGGCTCACCGCTGATAATATAAAAATCACTAGGTAGATGATCTAAACCCATAAAAAATGAACTTTGAGGCTGCTAAAAAGCAACTTCTTGTAACAGAAAAACCGGCTTGATCGGAGCCGTTTTTTCTTTTTCGAGTAGTACCGGGCCTCAAAAAAACAGGTAAAATCCGCTAAACTAATAACTGTTTTTATCGATACCCAGAGTACTGACCTCGGACACAAAACATGCAGTTTCATCTAGACGGCTTTCACCCCGGCAATCCCCGTATCCATGATCCACAAGACCGGGTCATGGCTCCGCCTATTAAACGACCACTTCCCACGCACTGTGACGTCGCGATCGTTGGCTGCGGACCTGCTGGCCTGAACCTGGCCGCGCAGCTGTCCCAGTTCGGTGACATTCACACCGTAATCACCGACCTCAAGGACGACCGACTCACCGTCGGTCAGGCTGACGGGATGGCCTGCCGGACACTAGAGATGTTCCAGGCATATGGTTTCGCAGGACAGGTGGTGCAAGAAGCCTATGGTGTCAACGAGGTCGCCTTCTGGAAGCCAGACCCAATTAACCCCGCACACATCGCGCGGAGCAAGAAGATTGATGATGTCGAGGACGATCTGTCAGAGATGCCTCACGTCATCATCAACCAGGCAAGGATTCATGATCACTTCCTGACCGTCATGAAAAACTCGGCTGCTAAGACCGAGCCATTCTATTCAAGAAAGCTGATTGACCTAACCGTTGATCACGCCGACGACGAGTACCCAGTGACGCTCACGTTTGAACGTGCCGTTACTCACTCACAATTCAACCGAGAAGTAGAGACGGTCAGGTGTAAATACGCTGTCGGATGCGACGGCGCCCGAAGCCAGGTAAGAAAATCAATCGGTCACGAGCTAGTCGGAGACGCATTGAACCAGGCGTGGGGAGTGATGGATATCCTCGCGGTAACAGACTTCCCAGACATCCGTTTGAAGTCAGCGATCCAGTCCACCAACGAAGGTAACGTGCTGATCATCCCTCGCGAGGGTGGTTACATGGTCAGGATGTACATCGAGCTCGACAAACTCACAGAAGATGAACGTGTCGATCGCGAAAACATGACGATCGATGTTCTCATCAATGCCGCGAACCGCATCATGGCCCCCTACACACTTGACGTCAAAGAGGTCCCGTGGTGGTCCGTCTACGAGATCGGTCAACGTCTGACCACCGCGTTTGATGACTCCAAAAATGGACAAGCCCCTCGCGTCTTCTTAGCCGGAGACGCTTGCCATACGCACAGTCCGAAGGCAGGACAAGGGTTAAATACCTCGGTCATGGACACCTGGAACTTGGGCTGGAAGCTGGCTCACGTAATAACCGGAAGAGCCCCGACGGAGTTGCTCTCCACCTACTCCGCAGAGTGGGCGGACATCGCCAAGCAACTGATCGACTTCGACATCTAAGTGCGGCTCTGACCCCATCAGCTATGCCGAGCTAGTCATGATTACTGGGGAGGTCATTAAGGATGAAGACTGGGTACTCGCTACTGGTACCGCCCGTGAATGGGTTCGGAAGCTATGGAATTTTGATAAACCATATCGGCACGCGGGGCGCTCGCTGGGCACCTCGACGCAAATCGGGATGTCTCTGGGTGTCGGTCTCGCGTACCGCGGCACTGACAAGC
>Ga0181584_10003688_pt1 | contig 11664 bp, 11 predicted proteins | sample 071ome_30_FD_132462 | JGI IMG/M metagenome (GOLD analysis project Ga0181584, IMG submission 132462) | Coastal salt marsh microbial communities from the Groves Creek Marsh, Skidaway Island, Georgia - 071406AT metaG (megahit assembly) | ecosystem: Environmental > Aquatic > Marine > Intertidal... | reverse complement strand
TGGCGGGTCCATATCGACAACATCCATGCTGCCAACATCAACGCCAAAGTGGTTCATCTGGCTTAGGAAGCCGTAGTGGGCCGCGGTACCCAGCGGAACGGCAACTTTCTTGCCTGCCAGCTCGCCTGCGTTCGACGCATCAATCTCAAGCTCCGAGCGCACGACGCAGTTGTCGTTGTCAGCGTAAGACACGGCAACATCTAGGATCTGAAGGTCCTGACCGGCTGATGTCGCAACGACGAAGGGTGGTACACCCTGGCTGACCGAAAGCTGAACATCGCCCGAGGCCATCGCTGCAGACATCTTCACACCGGATTCAAATGCGACCCAGTTGATGTCCATGCCCAAAGCTTCTTCATAGGTGCCCATCTGCTTGGCGTATTCGAACGGCATCGGCCATTCCAGGAAATAGGCTACAGTAATTTCCGCGCTTGCCTGAGCGCCTGTCAGCATGGCCGCACCGGCCACCGCACCTAGAAGTTTGGATTTAATCTTCATTTAGTTTCTCCCGTTGGTTTCAACTTTGCGGCTTTGAACCGCACGACAAACGGATGCTTCTTCGCACCTCTAAGGTGATCCGAACGGAAAAAAGGATTCCAATCAATGGTTTTCCTTGGATGAGTTTGAGAAGTTGTCCTGCAAGCGTTTACATGATCATAAATTATGCTCATGTTTTTATTGAATATTTATCTTCAATTTCTGTTTTTGATCATTTCAACGATCATCATTTGGACATAAGGCACCCCACAATCTGGCCCTATTTGAAATGATGAATTTTAGGGCAACGTCATTCAGTCAGACTCATTAGAGTCCGAAGCCATTTCTACGCCCACGCGGCCCCTCAAACTCAGGTATTCACATGGACGGCAATCTTTACGAAAACGATCTCTCTGGCGTTGTCGCTGCAGACAAAGCCCACGTCTGGCACCACCTTGTTCAGCACAAACCCTTTGAAACAGGTGAGCCACGTATCATCGTCGAAGGTAAGGGAATGCGCGTTTGGGACCAGAACGGCAAAGAATATATCGACGCCGTGTCGGGTGCTGTCTGGACCGTCAACGTCGGCTATGGCCGCGAGCGGATTTCGCAGGCGGTTGCGAACCAGCTAACAAAGATGTGCTATTTTGCCCAGGCCGCAGGGTCGGTTCCGGCAGCGCTATTCGCCGAGCGTCTGATTTCGAAGATGCCCGGCATGAGCCGCGTGTACTACACCAATTCGGGGTCCGAGGCGAACGAGAAGGTGTTCAAAATGGTCCGCCAAATCGCGCACAAAAAATACGGCGGCAAAAAAACCAAGATCCTATACCGCGACCGTGACTATCACGGCTCGACCCTTGCCACCATGTCGGCGGGCGGTCAGGACGAGCGCAACGCGCAATACGGACCCTTTGCCCCCGACTTCATTCGCGTTCCGCACTGCATGGAATACCGCAAGCACGAACTGGGGCTTGAGCACCTGTCGGGCCGCGACTTCGGCATCGCTGCGGCGAACCTGATAGAAGAGGTCATCCTGAAAGAAGGCCCCGAGACCGTCGGCGCGCTGTGCCTTGAACCAATGACCGCCGGTGGTGGTGTGATCGAAGCGCCAGAAGGCTATTGGGATCGTGTTCAGGAAATCTGCAAGCAATACAATATCCTGCTGCACATCGACGAAGTGGTCTGCGGAGTGGGTCGCACCGGCACCGAATGGTTCGGTTATCAGCACTACGGTATCAAGCCCGACTTTGTGACCATGGCCAAAGGCGTGGCTTCGGGCTATGCGGCGATTGCCTGTATGGTGACCACCGAGGAAGTCTTCGAGATGTTCAAGACCGATCCGTCGGACAAGCTGAACCACTTCCGTGATATCTCAACCTTTGGCGGCTGCACCGCAGGTCCTGCCGCCGCGTTGGAAAACATGGCAATCATCGAAGAAGAAAACCTTCTGGAGAACTGCACCGCAATGGGCGATCGCCTGCGCGGAAATCTGAACGCTTTGATGGAAAAACACCAGATCATCGGCGACGTGCGCGGCAAAGGTCTGTTCCAAGGCTGCGAACTTGTCAAAGACCGCGAAACCAAAGAGCCGGTTGACGAAAAAGACGTCATGGCCGTTGTTGCCGAATGCGGAAATCTGGGCGTCATCATCGGTGCCTCGAACCGCTCGATCCCGGGGCGTAACAACGTGATTGCCTTCTCTCCGGCGCTGATCGCAACCGCCGCCGATATCGACGCGATTACCGATGCCGTTGATAAAGCGCTAACCAAAGTCTTTGGCTGATCCATGTGGCCAAAACCGACAACACTCAGGGGTCAGCACGTCACGCTGGCCCCTTTGTCATTGACCCACCTCGACGACCTGAAAGAAGCGTCGGCGGATGGCGCGCTATATAATCTTTGGTACACAATGATCCCCCACCCGGACGGGATGGAGGCCGAGATAAACCGACGCCTATTGCTTCAGAATTCAGGTTCGATGCTGCCCTTCGCGGTTCTCACGCCGGATGGGCGGGCCGTCGGTATGACGACATACATGAACATCGACGCCACGAACAAACGCGTCGAGATCGGCAGTACGTGGTATCGCAAATCGGTGCAGCGCTCGCCCCTGAACACCGAAGCGAAACTGATGCTTCTGGACTATGCGTTTGCGGGCAACGCCTGCATCGCCGTTGAATTCCGTACACATGTCATCAACCACCAATCCCGCCGAGCCATCGAGCGCTTAGGGGCCAAGCTGGACGGTATTCTTCGCAATCATATGGTCATGGAGAACGGGACACTTCGCGATACAGCGGTCTATTCGATCCTCAACTCAGAGTGGCCGACCGTTAAGGCACATCTAAGCCACAAGCTCTCGGTCAGATAACAGCCGCCCCTTTCTTTTGTCAAAAATATCCTGGGGAGTTTGAGGGGTGAAACCCCTCATGCTTTAAACCCGATGATAGGGCGATCCCGCTAAAATGGTCGCTGCGCGGTAAAGCTGTTCACACAGCATCGCGCGAGCCAACATGTGCGGCCACACCATTTTACCAAGTGATATGCTAAAATCGGCCTTGGCGCGCAGCGACGGGTCAATCCCGTCTGCCCCGCCAATCACAAAGGCGATGTTGCTGCGCCCTTCGTCGCGCCAGCCTGCCAACTTCTGCGCAAAATCCGGTGACGAGAGTACCTTGCCGCGTTCATCCAGCGTACAGATCACCGAGCCGTCGGCAATCGCCTTTTCCAGCAACGCGGCCTCGGCCGCCATCCCGCTGTTCTTGCGATCCTCAACCTCGGAAATGGTTAAAGGGCCAAGCCCCAAGGGGCGGCCCGTTCGGTCAAATCTGGTGGTATAGTCGTCAATCAGCTGCTTCTCGGGGCCTGACCTCAGCCGGCCCACGGCGCAAATCTGAACCTTGGTCACGGCGCTATCAGGCCTGAGTGGTCGTACCCGCAGGCAGCCACATCTTTTCCAGCTGATAGAACTCGCGCACTTCAGGTCGGAATACGTGGACGATCACATCGCCAGCGTCGATCAGAACCCAGTCGCCCTGATCCTTGCCTTCTGTTTTGCACAGAACGCCCGCATCGGCCTTTAGCTTCTCGGCCAGTTTTTCCGCGATCGACGCAACCTGCCGCGACGAACGGCCCGAGCAGACGATCATGAAGTCGGCAAAGGCCGAGCGACCGCGTAGGTCGATCTGGACAACCTCCTCGGCTTTATCGTCGTCAAGTTGGCTTAGGATCATGGCCAGCAGCTCATCGCTACCGACTTTCGGTTTCGCACCCATCACAGGCGCTCCCGGCGTTGCGGCATCGGCCGCATCAATGTTGAGAGACAGGACATTGTCCTCCTTGCAAACACGCCGACAGTGCCCCGGCGCTGGGCTGATTTAAAAATAGCATCGCATAACGGGATTTTCAAAGGTTGCAAGGGGGAATCGGGGGTCACTTGGTTTCGGAAGTGTCGCCCAGAAGCCGCACTTCGCGCTGCGGGAAGGGGAAAGACACGTCATTTTGATGAAATACGTCCCAAAGGGCCAGATAGACGTTGCCCCTTATATTTGTCAGGCCAGCGGTCGGATCCTTGATCCAGAAGCGCAGAACATAGTCCACGCTGCTATCCCCGAATCCCACGATGTGGCAAACGGGTACTTTGTCGTTAAGTACCCGATCCACGCTTTTTGCGGCTTCAATCGCTAACTTCCGGACCTTGTGGGGGTCGTCGCCATAGGATGTGCCAAAAAAGATATCGAGCCGCACAAACTCGTCCGAGTGGGACCAGTTGACCACCTGACCGGTGATCAGGTCTTCGTTCGGGATCAGATACTCTTTACCGTCACGGGTAACCACGCTGACATAACGGGCGCCTAGACTGTTGATCCAGCCAAAGGTTTCGCCAAGGCTGATCACGTCGCCGGGCTTGATCGACTTGTCCAGCAGAATGATCACGCCCGATACAAGGTTCGACACCACCTTTTGCAGGCCGAAACCAAGGCCTACACCGATGGCACCGGACAGCACCGCCAGACCTGTCAGGTCCACGCCAACCGCCCGAAGCCCGATAAAGAACGCCGCACCGTATAAGGTGATCTGCAGAACCTTGACCGTCAGAACCCGCATCGAGGGGCTAAGATCGGTGTTTGACTGTATGCGCCCGCTGGCCGTACGCGACAGGAAGCCTGCTCCAAAGAACATCACACCTAGAATGAACACCGCCTGAAGAATGATCCAGACCGAAATCCGCATCTCGCCCAGATCAACCGACAGGCTGTCCAGAAGGGTCACGGTTTCCTGCGACAGGTTCAAAATGCTAACCGTGACCCAGATCCAGGCACTAAATCGCACAATCTGACGCAAGGGTTTGTTCGAAATCAACCGCGTCGCAACCGCCACGACCAACCACGCCACAGACAGGTCCAGCGCGATACCCAACAAATAGCTGCGCGACGGCCAGGCCACTTCACGCATGAACGTATAGATCAGCCAAATAAGGATGACGAAAAAGATCAGCGTCATCCGTTTGTGAATGACCACAGCCCAGCGCATCCGCGCCATCGTCCAGCCTTCGCGGGTACGCAACCAATCATGGTATTTGGGTGACAACCAGTGGCTAAGAAATTTAGCCGCTACGATAAGGCCGATTAGAATCAGAACCTGATAGGCATTCCACGGGCGCAGCAAGCTTTCCATAAAGTCGAAAAGGTCTTGTATCAGCCCTTGGCTGATTTCAACGGCCTCGGCGCCCGAAGGTGTGGCTTGCGGTTCTTCTTCCATCACGCTCCTCTGACCTGACTGTGGGGCATTGGCCGCGGGTTTGGCAAGAAGAACCGATCAATCTTTGCTCGTGGTATCTATAATTGGTTCCGGCTTTTCCGGTTTCTTCAAACGTCCCGCCCGCCATAGCGCATCGCGTAAAAGGAATTCGATCTGCCCGTTCACGCTGCGCAGATCGTCATCGGCCCAACGGCTGACCGCCTCCAGAATGTCTTCCTGAAGGCGGAGCGGATATGCTTTGCGTTTCGCCATGGGTCAGTAAAGCGACCCTGCATTGATCACAGGCGTCGGCTCAGCCCCGCTGGACAGCACGACCATCAGGTTCGACACCATGGCGGCCTTGCGTTCGGGATCAAGCTCGATCCCGTCTGTCGCCTCAAGCTGCTTGATCGCGCTTTCAACGATAGACCCTGTGCCTTTGACGATCGTTTCCCGCGCATCCAGCAGGGCACTTGCCTGCTGGCGTTTCAGCATCGCGGCTGCGATCTCGGTCGCATAGGCAAGGTGGTTGATACGCGCTTCGACAATCTCGATACCCGCATCGGCGACGCGTTCCTGTATCGCCTGCATCATCTCTTCAGCGACGTTTGCGGTATCCCCACGCAGGGACATGCCATCGTGATCGTCATTCAAACCAAAGTCATAGGGATACTTGCTGGCCAAAGACCGCACGGCGCTTTCGGTCTGGGTAACCACATAGGCTTCGTAATCCTCAACCTCGAAAACCGCACTTACCGGATCAACCACGCGCCAGACAACAATGGCGCTGATCTCGATCGGATTGCCGACCGCATCGTTCACCTTGCTACGCCCGCTTTCGAAATTGTTCAGACGAGTCGAAACCTTCATACGCGGGAAATAGAACGGAATGGTCCATCGCAGTCCGGCGGTCTGATCAGTGCCACGGTAAGCACCGAAAAGCGTTAGAACACGCGCTTGTTGTGGCTGGTTCAGGAAAAATCCTGGCAGGGTAAAGGCGACGAATAGAACCGTAAAAAGGACCGACAACAACAACGTGGCAATTTCACCGTTTGCGACAGCAGCAACAAACGAGGTCACCCCAATCGCAACGCCAACAATAAGCACCACAAGCATAGCGACACCATTCAGCACAAGTGCGCTTCTATCTTTGTTGATTTTTGAAACCTCTGACATAATGACCTCTTAATGATATTATTATGATATCATATTTGGGAACGCCCGACCAACTTTTCAAGTCGTGCTTGCGAGACTCAGTTTCGCGCTGTATTTGCACCGCATGATCAGGATTTTCGACATGGACGACCGTGCTCGCCTGCGTGAACGCTTCTTCGGGGCCACACGCACGGTTCTTGCGTGCCTATAAGGCGTCATCGCCCCTGTTCGCCCATTACCCACCCAAAAACTACGGGAGAGGACCATGTCCCCCAAAACACTCTATGATAAAATCTGGGATGCCCACGTCGCCCACGAAAGCGAAGACGGCACCTGCCTTTTGTATATCGACCGTCACCTTGTCCACGAAGTGACGTCACCACAGGCCTTCGAGGGTCTGCGCATGGCGGGCCGCAAAGTGCGCGCGCCAGAAAAAACCATCGCAGTTCCGGATCACAACGTTCCGACCACGATGGAACGTCTGGAAGGCATCATCGAAAACGAAGAAGGCCGTATTCAGGTCGAAGCGCTGGACAAAAACGCGAAAGAGTTCGGCCTGCATTACTACCCGATGAACGACATCCGCCAGGGTATCGTGCACATCGTCGGTCCGGAACAGGGTTGGACCCTGCCCGGCATGACCGTTGTCTGTGGTGACAGCCACACCGCCACCCATGGCGCATTCGGCGCGCTTGCACATGGCATCGGCACTTCGGAAGTGGAACACGTTCTGGCGACACAGACGTTGATCCAGAAAAAATCGAAGAACATGAAGGTGGAAATCACCGGCAAGCTGAACCCCGGTGTGACCGCGAAAGACATCACCTTGGCTGTCATCGGCGAAACCGGCACCGCCGGTGGTACTGGTTACGTCATCGAATATTGCGGTGAAGCGATCCGCGATCTGTCGATGGAAGGCCGTATGACCGTCTGCAACATGGCTATCGAAGGTGGCGCCCGTGCTGGTCTGATAGCACCTGACGAAACCACCTTTGAATACGTCAAAGGCCGTCCCCACGCGCCGAAAGGTGCGCAGTGGGAAGCGGCGCTGGCATGGTGGAAAACACTCTACACCGACGAAGGTGCACATTGGGACAAGGTTATCACCCTAAAAGGCGAAGAGATCGAACCGGTCGTGACTTGGGGCACCTCGCCCGAAGACGTGCTGCCGATCAGTGCCAAGGTCCCCGCACCTGAAGATTTCAAAGGTGGCAAGGTGGATGCTGTCAAACGTGCGCTTGACTATATGGGTCTGGAAGCTGGCACGCCCTTGAACGAAATCAAGATCGACGCGGTTTTCGTCGGTTCCTGCACCAACGGCCGCATCGAAGACTTCCGCGAAGTTGCTAAAGTCTTGAAGGGCCGCAAGGTTGCCGAAGGTGTTCGCATGATGATCGTCCCGGGTTCGGGTCTGGTACGTGCGCAAGCGGAAGAGGAAGGCTTGGCCGAGATTTTTGAAGCCGCCGGTGCCGAATGGCGCCTGCCCGGTTGCTCGATGTGTCTGGCAATGAACCCCGACCAGCTGGCCGAGCACGAACGCTGCGCGTCGACTTCGAACCGCAACTTCGAAGGCCGTCAGGGCTATAAGGGCCGCACCCATCTGGTGTCGCCCGGTATGGCTGCTGCCGCTGCTGTCACAGGAAAACTGACCGACGTACGGGAACTGGTGTAATGGATAAATTCGAAAAACTCAGCGGCATTGCCGCACCGATGCCCTTGGTGAATATCGACACCGATATGATCATCCCGAAGGTCTTTTTGAAAACAATCAAGCGTTCGGGACTGGGTGTGAACCTGTTCGACGAAATGCGCTACGAACGTGACGGCTCGGAAAAGCCAGATTTTGTTCTGAACCAGCCGCAATACCGCGAAGCGTCGATTCTGGTCGCTGGCGACAACTTCGGTTGCGGCTCTTCGCGTGAACACGCGCCTTGGGCACTGGCGGACTTCGGCATCAAGTCAATCATTTCGACAAGCTTTGCTGACATCTTTTTCAACAACTGCTTCAAGAACGGCATCCTGCCAATCGTGATGCCGCAGGACGTCGTAGATGTTCTGATGAAAGATGCCGAAAAGGGTTCGAATGCGCGGATCGAGGTGGATCTGGAAAACCAGATAGTCACCACTTCGGACGGCGAAACGTTCAGCTTTGAAGTCGATGAGTTCAAGAAACACTGCTTGCTAAACGGTCTGGATGACATCGGTTTGACCATGGAAAAAGCCGAGTCGATTGACAATTTCGAAGCCAAAGCGTCAAGCGAACGCCCTTGGGTTTAACTCGGGCGATAATCTAAAAAAATCCAATGAAAAGGCTGGATTACGCGGGGTAACCCAGCCTTTTTGCTATAAAATTGCCTCCAAAATAATGCAAAGAGTCACATATTTGCCCCTTTGATTGCCTCATTCCTATCCGAAAAGTTAACGAGTGATTGATTTCTGGGCCGAAAGGAGGCAGAAAATGGGCATAAATGAGGCAGACCTGTCTAAAACGGCAGGGCTCAAGTGGGAAAGACGCGCAAAAACACAAAGCGCGCTGCCATTTGAAAGGAAGCAGACAGTGGCTTCACGAGTATCAGGTGCGCTCTTTAGGGCGATATTGGTTGGTGTGCTCTTCGCATTGCCAGCATTCGTCGTGCCCGGCATCGCCTCTCAAAATGGCACTGTCATATTCATCATCTCACTTTCGATGATGATCTGGACCTTTATGGAATATGCCTCTGTCTCGCCCAGCCTGATCGAATTCCGCAACGCCCCTCCGTTTAACCGTATTCGCTACATGTCGCTGCTTGTGATGGTCTATTGCCTGTCGCTGATCCAAAGCCATATGTTTGTTCCACACAACACGACGACCTTTATCCACAACGTTGGCGCAATCATCGGCTTTTCGATCGACCAGCCCGGATCACCCGTTCGACTGATGATGATGCAGTTCCCCCTTGTGGCGGACAATATCCCTTATGCGACGTTCCTTGCATCGACTGGCATCGCATATTTTATCTCGCTTGTTTCGCTTGTGGTCTTTATGGCGGTGTTCTTCCTGCGTCGCTGGCCTTCGAACAAGGAACCGTTCAACGTTTGGCTGAACATGCCGAATTTCGATCCTACAACAACCGATGATGTGGTCGGACGTCTGTCACGGGATGCCCGCATTAACATTGTATTAGGCTTTTTCCTGCCATTCCTGATCCCACCGGTGATTGGCGTACTCTTCCGATTTGTGGGCGTGTCGCCGTTTAACGATCCGTATCTGATGATCTGGGTGACGGCAGCATGGGCGTTTTTGCCAAGCGGAATGATTATGCGCGGCGTGGCAATCAGCCGGGTGGCCCAGATGGCGGCGAACGCCCGCCAGATGCAGGAAGAAGACGACCACGACGAAATCGCATCTGTCCCTGGCTGGTAATACTGTCAGTGATTGCTCTGTTGGCTCCGGCAGCACAGGCCGGAGCCAATCCTATTAGAATCGCCCTTTTTCATACCGAGCTAGAGCGAAAAGCCCCCGGTCTGTTGTTTCGGGACATCGGGAAAGGCAGCGCCGACATTCTGGCCGCTGCCCGGCGCGTGGCCAAGGTACAAGCCGAAGTTGTGGTGCTTTTGGGGATCGACTTTGATGCCCACAATCTTGCGCTATTGCGATTTTCCGAACGAATTTCCCAGTTTGGTGGCCCCGACTATCCACATGTGTTTTCAACCCGCCCGAACACAGGCATGCCAAGCGGTATGGACTTGGACGGAGATGGACGCACAGGCACCCCCCGCGATGCCCAAGGCTATGGGCGCTTTTCGGGCCAGGGGGGCATGGGTATCTTGTCCCGTTTTCCGTTTGCCGATGCGGAAATCGAAGACCATTCGGCAACGCTCTGGACAGACTTAGAATGGGCAGACTTGCCGCGTGACGCAAATGGGCTTTTCCCATCTGAAGAAATCTACAAATTGCAGCGCCTATCCACGACCGGCCACTGGGTGATTCCGGTTCTGATCGACGCAGAAACCACTTTGCGACTAGGGGTCTTTCACGCCACACCTCCTGCATTCGACGGACCAGAAGACCGGAACGGCAAGCGCAATGCCGATGAGATCCGGTTTTGGTCGCATTATCTGGATCACACCCCGCAACAAAATGATCCTGTGATCATCGGGGATGCCAACCTTGATGCAGAGCGCGGCAAGGGCATTCTAAGTGCCATTCGGGGTCTATTGTCCCACCCTGATCTGAGCGATCCGTTTCCCAAGAACCCTCCAACTGTCGACTGGACTGAAATTGGGTTGGGCCAGATGAGAACTGACTATATCCTGCCTTCGTTACACTGGCAGACCATCAATCAAGGAATCCTGTGGCCCGAAGATGCGACGGAAAATGAAAGCAGGCACGCCGTTGTCTGGGTGGATTTGATCCCTAACCCCGCCCCTATGCCAGCAAAGCTTGAACTTTCCGCAGCAAATGAGTAGGCGGTGAGCGATCAATTTCTTCACAGGATATCCGAAATGACCAACCCTTCGCTTCTTATTCTTGCCGGTGACGGCATCGGCCCCGAAGTTATGGCCGAGGTGCGCCGGATCATCGACTGGTACGGCGACAAGCGCGACCTGAAATTTGATGTCAGCGAAGATCTCGTAGGCGGTTCGGCATACGACGTACACGGTACCCCGCTGCATGACGACACGATGGCCAAAGCGCAGGAAGTCGATGCGGTTCTTCTGGGCGCTGTCGGCGGTCCGAAATACGACAACCTTGATTTCAGCGTTAAGCCCGAGCGTGGTCTGCTGCGTCTGCGCAAGGAAATGGACCTGTTCTCGAACCTGCGCCCGGCGCAGTGTTTTGACGCGCTGGCAGACTTCTCGTCACTGAAGCGCGATGTTGTGGCCGGTCTGGATATTATGATCGTGCGCGAATTGACCTCGGGCATCTACTTTGGTGAACCACGCGGCATCATCGAAGAAGGTAATGAACGTGTGGGCATCAACACCCAGCGCTATACCGAAAGCGAAATTGCCCGCGTTGCACGCTCGGCGTTTGAACTGGCCCGCCGCCGCGGCAACAAGGTTTGCTCGATGGAAAAGGCCAACGTGATGGAATCGGGCATCCTATGGCGCGATGTTGTGACCGAGGTACATCAAGCCGAATATCAGGACGTCGAGCTGTCGCACATGTACGCGGACGCAGGCGCGATGCAGCTATGCCGCTGGCCCAAGCAATTTGACGTAATCGTCACCGACAACCTGTTCGGCGACCTGCTGTCGGATGCTGCCGCAATGCTGACCGGCTCGCTGGGTATGCTGCCGTCTGCGTCA
>Ga0181584_10003672_pt1 | contig 11680 bp, 11 predicted proteins | sample 071ome_30_FD_132462 | JGI IMG/M metagenome (GOLD analysis project Ga0181584, IMG submission 132462) | Coastal salt marsh microbial communities from the Groves Creek Marsh, Skidaway Island, Georgia - 071406AT metaG (megahit assembly) | ecosystem: Environmental > Aquatic > Marine > Intertidal... | reverse complement strand
CAGGAGGGGTTTGTCCAGAAAGGCCTGTTGCCATTCCGGGTTTCTGACCATCTGTCTGAAGGCCATATAATCCTTGTCGCGAGTGCACAGGGTATCGCCATGCATCAGAAGATATGATTGCCCATTGGTGTCGACAATACAGGGGTCATCAATGAGGGTGGCATGGCAGGCATCAGCAAATTCCCTGCCCATCAGAAAATCCCTGTTGCCATGCATGATATGGATAGCCATCCCCTGTTCGGCAGCCGCCGACAGTATGGCAGCCGCCTCACGGGCAAAGTCATCCATGCCATCATCGCCAATCCAAAGATTGAAAAAATCTCCCAGGATGTACAACGCGGTGTCAGGGTTGGTTTGAGAACGGATAAATGCCCCGAATGCCTGAAAAACATCGGGTCTTTCAGGCGTCAGGTGCAGATCGGAAATTAACAGTAGCCGGTTAGCCAGCGTCATCGGAAACAGTGACCGCATCGATCACGATGTCTTCCCTGGGCACGTCCTGGTGGCCCATCATCGAACCCGTGGCACAGCCTTTAATGGCATTCACGACATCCATGCCGTCTGTTACCTTGCCGAACACGGCATAACCCCAGCCCTGGGGAGTCTTGCTGGTGTGATTAAGAAAGGTGTTGTCGTTCACGTTGATAAAGAACTGGGCAGTGGCGGAATGCGGATCCATGGTCCTGGCCATGGCAATAGTACCGGCATTGTTTGCCAGGCCATTGTCGGCTTCGTTTTCGATGGGGCTGCCGACTGCTTTCTGTTTCAGGCCGGGTTCGAAGCCGCCGCCCTGGATCATGAAATTGTCTATGACGCGGTGAAAAATCGTCCCGTTATAGTGGCCGGCCCTGGCATATTCCTGGAAATTGGCCGCAGAGATGGGGGCCTTTTCAAAATCCAGTTCCAGGGTGATGTCACCGGCAGTGGTATGAAGAACTATCATGGGAAATCCTTGCTTGAAAAAAATGATTGAGAGTAATGAATGAGAGTGATTCGAGTGTAGTTCGAGATTTAGAGACGGGCTATAATACGTGCTTTGCCCGCGATTATATAGTCGAAGTCTTGATGAGCGAACCCACTGCTAACACACCCTCCAATTTTATTCACCAGATCATCCGCAAAGACCTGGCTGACAACAAGAATCAGGGCAGGGTGCATACCCGGTTTCCACCGGAGCCCAATGGCTACCTGCATATAGGTCATGCCAAATCCATTTGCCTGAATTTTGGCACAGCAAAGGAATTTGGCGGGTTGTGCAATCTGCGTTTCGATGACACCAATCCTGAAAAGGAAGATATGGAGTATGTGGATTCCATTCGGGACAGTATCCGCTGGCTGGGGTTCGACTGGGAAGAACGCGAATATTATGCATCCAACTATTTTGATGCCCTCTATGATTTTGCCGTTGAGCTGATCAGGCAGGGCAAGGCCTACGTGTGCGGACTGAGCCAGCATGAAGCCAGGGAGTTTCGCGGGACGCTGACAGAGCCTGGTAAAAACAGCCCTGACCGTGATCGCTCGATCGAGGAGAACCTCGATATGTTTGCCCGTATGCGGGCAGGGGACTTCGATGATGGCGCCTATACGCTGCGCGCCAAAATCGACATGGCGTCACCCAATATGAATATGCGTGATCCGGTGATTTACCGTATTCGCCGCCAGCATCACCATCAGACCGGCGACAAGTGGTGCATCTACCCGATGTACGATTACACCCACTGCCTGTCCGATGCCCTGGAGATGATTACCCATTCCCTGTGCACCCTGGAATTTGAGGACCACCGCCCGCTCTATGACTGGGTGCTGGATCAACTGGATGTGCCATGCCATCCCCAGCAGATCGAATTTGCCCGCCTCAATATCAATTACACGGTCATGAGCAAGCGCAAGCTCAAGCAACTGGTGGATGAAAAACTGGTATCGGGCTGGGATGACCCCCGTATGCCGACGCTTGATGGCATGCGTCGTCGTGGCTACACGCCGGCCTCCATTCGTCATTTCTGTGACATGGTGGGCATCACCAAGTCCAACAGTGTCGTGGATGTCGGCATGCTGGAGCATGCCCTGCGTGATGACCTGGACAAGACCTCGCCAAGGGCCATGTGTGTGCTGCGGCCCTTGAAAGTGATCATTACCGATTACCCGGAAGACAAACGTGAAACCATGGAAATGTCCTGCCATCCCAAGGATGAAACCATGGGCTCGCGCGAGATTCCCTTTGCCCGTGAACTGTACATAGACAGGGCGGATTTCGAAGAAGTGCCGCCGCCCGGATTCAAGCGCCTGGTCAGCGGAGGGGAAGTACGCCTGCGCGGCAGTTATATCATCAAGTGTGATGCTGTAATCAAGGACGCCGATGGCATGGTCACCGAACTGCACTGTTCGCATGATGCTGCCACCCTGGGTGCCAAGCCGGAAGGGCGCAAGGTGAAGGGTGTGATTCACTGGGTGCCTGTTGATGGTGCGGTGGACGTGGAAGTGCGTCTGTACGATCGCCTGTTCAACCATGAAGACCCTGATAGTGCTGATGGGGATTACCGCGACTTTATCAATCCGGACTCACTCCAGGTGCTGACAGGCTGCAAGGCTGAACCTTCCCTTGCCAATGTGCCGCCAGAGTCCCGTTTTCAGTTTGAGCGGGAAGGTTATTTCTGCGCAGACTGGAAAGACCACAATGCCGCCAGCCCGGTTTTCAACCTGACGGTTGGACTCAGGGATTCCTGGGGCAAGCAACAGGGCTGATATTGCCCCGATTTACACAAGCCGGAACCCTTCACGTGTTACAGATCTACAATACCCTGACCCAGAAAAAGGCCCCCTTTGAACCGATCGAGCCCGGCAAGATCAGGATGTATGTGTGTGGTGTCACTACCTACGACTACTGCCATCTGGGGCATGGGCGCATGCTGGTGGTGTTCGATGTGATTGTCCGTTTCCTGCGTGCCAGCGGCTTTGATGTCACCTATGTCAGAAATATCACGGATATCGATGACAAGATCATCAACCGGGCCAACGAGCAGGGCATCGACTACCAGGACCTGACCGCCAAATTCATCGACATCATGCATGAAGATGAAAAGTCCCTGCACATCCTGCCCCCCGACATTGAACCTCGTGCGACCGGACATATGGCCGAAATCATCAGCATGGTGGAAACCCTGATCAACAAGGGGCTGGCCTATGCGGCGGACAATGGCGATGTGTACTTTGCGGTCACTCGTTTTCCGGCCTATACCAAGCTCAGTCACAGAAACCTGGACGAACTGTTGGCCGGCGCCCGTATCGAGGTGGAAGAGGCCAAGAGGGATCCCCGGGACTTTGCCCTGTGGAAGGCGGCCAAGGCCGGCGAGCCCGGCTGGGAATCCCCCTGGGGCTTTGGACGGCCCGGTTGGCATATCGAATGCTCGGCCATGTCCACCTGTCATCTTGGGGATACCTTTGATATCCACGGTGGCGGCAGCGACCTGATTTTTCCTCATCATGAGAATGAAATTGCCCAGTCCGAAGGGGCCACCGGCAAGGAATTTGCCCGTACCTGGATCCACAATGGGCCGCTGCGGGTGGATGGCGAAAAGATGGCCAAATCCCTGAAGAATTTCTTCACCATCCGGGAAGTGCTGGAGCAGTATCCTGCCGAAGTGGTCAGGTATTTCCTGGTGTCCAGCCACTACCGCAGCGCCATTAACTACTCTGAAGACACCCTGGCCCAGGCGTTCAGCGCCCTGGAGCGTTTCTATAATGCCCTGAAGGACCTGCCGCTGGCGGGTGTGGATGCTGCAGGCGGGACCGAATACGAAGCCCGTTTCATGCAGGCCATGGAAGATGATTTCAACACGCCCGAAGCTCTTGGTGCTCTGTTTGACCTGGCCCGAAAAATCAATCGCCTGAAACAGGATAATCCTGCCCAGGCGCAGGCCCTGGGGGCGCTGCTGGTCAAGCTTGGCGTAATCCTTGGCGTACTCCAGGAAAGCCCGGAAAGCTTTCTCAGGCAGGGTGGGAATGATCTGGACAGTGATCGAATTGAAGCACTCATTGCGTCACGCAACCAGGCCCGGGCGGAAAAGAACTGGGCGCTGGCGGATCAGATCCGTGATGAACTGGCTGCCATGCAGGTGGTTCTGGAAGACAAGGACGGGGTCACCAGCTGGCGGGTGGAGCGGGGCTGATTGTTCAGGGCCAACAGCCCGGAATATGGCCCCAGAAGGGCTGTTTTTATTGACGCCACCTGCCTGCATGAGTATCATGCCGTGCTTTTCGCCAAGGGCGAAAATTTCGGGGTATAGCGCAGTCTGGTAGCGCGCCTGCTTTGGGAGCAGGATGTCGGGAGTTCGAATCTCTCTACCCCGACCAGATTTTGCCAGCACTGGAGTTTTCCAGTACTGTGGACCTGAAAAAAGCGCCCGTAGCTCATCCGGATAGAGCATCGGCCTTCTAAGCCGAGGGTAGCAGGTTCGAGTCCTGCCGGGCGTGCCAGTTCGCAGCCCAAGCCAGGAAAAGACTAGCGCCATGGATGCGCCAGAATTCAAGGAAACAGGATTGTCACAGAACCTGTTTTTGAAACCGATCAATGGTGGCCGTAGCTCAGTTGGTAGAGCCCCTGACTGTGACTCAGGTTGTCGTGGGTTCGAGCCCCATCGGCCACCCCATTTTCTCAAATGAAATTCTTCAAATTTCTTTATAGCCGTCTCAGGGCAAGGTTTGTCCAAAGTAGCTTTAGCTTTGATGACGAGCGTTTTGATAATTTCACATCACTAGAAAAAGAATTGTTCTATAAAGTTTTTCACTTAGGTTGTTTGGAACCAAACAGCTCTAGGTTGATAAAATTTTAAGGCTGTATCGTTTTGGATTTTTTTTGTGAAGAAGCTCTTCATAGAGTGAATAGTATCTGGGGCCAGGTCGTTGGTCCTGATGATGATTTTACATTCATAAAAAAGCCCCGGTAACGGGGCTTTTTTTAGTTTCGGCTTTTCTTTCTGGTAATACTGCTTGCTGAGATTCCTAATAGATGTGCAGCTTGAACTTGGCTGCCGTTTGTTAATGAAACAGTGTGCTCCACTATCATGTTTTCTATAGTTTGTGTGAGTGTTTTCAATGAAGCTTTGTTTGTAGACGACTGTACATTCGATAACTCTGAGTCAATCAGATAATCCTGAATTTTATTGGATAAATCCTTAACTGATTTTCTTTCTTTCGTAAAAGGTATTCGCATTAGCATTGAAAACAAGGTTTCATGCTTTTCTGCATTTATAATCGTTAGTAAGAAATAGGTAATAAATATTGGGAAAATTATCGTTGCATTAATTTTAAAGCCAACCTGCATCAACATAACAATAGCGATACCTGCAAGAATTAAAGGAGTTATAGCGGCCAGCAGCACTTTGGCTTTTGCAGAGTTCACTCTATTTGGGGAGTTTATGGCAGTACTTGCCAGTAAAGTAATTGTTCCTAAAGCAGCTGCAGCCAAATACCATTGAATGAGAAAATAAAATTCTCCAGGGATCCGGGTAATCGAATAAGAGATTCTATCTATTCTGGAAATTAACAAGTCTGTTGACAACAAAATGCCTAACAAAGAAATGCAGGAAAGCAAGATTAAATATGTTGAGAGTTTCAGCATACGCCTTCCTTTATTTGTGGGAGGTTCGTATAAACTTGCTGCGATACAAAAAATTGACGTTAGGCCAGCTAAACAAAAAGTGTAATAAAGTTTTAATGTTAATAAGGATGCCGGAACTATTTGTGTATAAGACGTAAACTCAATTAGACAGATGGACAACAAGCAAAAATATAGTGCTGCGGTTGGTTTTTGTGATTTTAGAATTTGACGTTTGTCTGACTTCAGTATGACCCAGCAAAGTATCAATGCTGAAGTTAGAGCTGGAAATGAAAGCCAAATTGTCTGAATCATTATAAAGTCCTTTTTTTTTGATATTTTTTATTTACCACACGATGCCGCCTTGAAAGCTTGTAAGGCCGCTGCCACCACCCATCAGAAGAATCTTATCACCTGGATTTGGGTTTACAATTTTTAATGCTATGGGTATAGAGCAAGTTGCGGTATTACCATAGTTTTTATATGTAATAGGTGTTTTCTCTATAGGTACTTCTGCAATTTTACACAATCCTGTTACGGATTTTTTCCCGACTTGATGACAGGCAAAATGTGAAACATCTTCGGGTTTCCAGTCCAGGTAGTGGTAGCAATTTGAGATTAACTCTTGATGAACTTCTTCAACTTTGTCACAAATACCTTTCATCAACATCTGGCCATCAATATAGCCATCTTCTTCATATCGGTAATAACAATATTTTACGTATTCACCTTTTGAGTCAAAAAGCATGGTTTGGATACCGGTGACGGGGGAGTTTTTCCTGCTTAATACTATAGCGCTACCAGCATCACCAGTGGTCAGGCATCCAAGGCGATCCCTGAAATAGCTGGAGTCATTTACATTAATTTGCTTAATCATTCTTTTAATGCCTTTGCTTGCCACTTCAGCTGAACAAACAAGTGCATTATCCACTGCTCCTGTACCTATCATTGCATCTGCAACAGCAATGCCTGAAATAAGTCCCTGACAAGCGTTGCTTACGTCCATGCATGCACCATTAGACCCAATTTTGTGTTGCACAACATGCGCAGTACCAGGTTCTGCATAATCTCTTTCAATACCGCAAAAAATAATCAATGAAATGTCCCTACTAGTCAGACCGGCATTCTCGATGGCTGACATAGATGCTTCAGCAGCCAAGTCTGAAGGCATGGTCTTTTCAGAAGCAAACCTTCGTTCTTCAATTCCAACTCGTGTGTCCATCCAATTTGCAGGTACTCCAAACCTGCTTTCTGAATGAATTTCTTCCATGAGACTTTGTGACGTAACGATTTGGGGGGGGAGGGCAACACCAATACCAGAGATTTTTGATTTTCCATTTATGATCATTTTTGCTCCTTGATTTTCTGGGTGGATATAACTTATTGATAAATAGAAATAAAAATAATTTCAAATTTGAAATACGCCTTTAGACAGTGATATTGCCACTTTCAAAAAAGAAATTCAGGACACTTTCATTATTAATTTGTTAGACGCAAAAGATGGGGTAATCCTAGCCAAAAAATACGATGCCTGAGTTGTCTTTACAGGATTGAACCACATGCAGCAAAAGATGTTTTTACAGGACGTTTCACCAGACACCCCCTGGCTGGCCAGGGTGCAGGGTGCCTCATATCGGCAGTTTGTGCGGGATATTCCCCTGGAACAAAGCCCTGCGACCGCAAAACCTGGGTCATCCCTTGATAATCAGGACCCGATAGCAGACTTTTCTGTTCACCACGGCCTGTTGCTGCCGGAAAACAGCCTGACGATGTAGCGTCTATTTAGCTTCGACTTAGCGTCTTTGCGGCCCCTGATAGGGCTGATGAGGGGCTAGGGTTCTGTGTGGGGCTGGATTCTAGCGTGTACGCTGGTAGCGGTCCCTGAGTGACTCGTAAAGGCTGTGCTGGAAGTCGGCATGATCGGCATCCAGGCCAGCCATGGCTTCCACCAGGTGCTCGTTGTCTTCCTTGCCCTCCCACATTTTCTGATAGGTCCCTTCCTTGTAGCCGTGATCCTGGCGAAAAAAGTTCAGGACATTCTTGCCCACATACTGGCAAAACAGCTCGTTCCAGTCCATGCCGCAGTCGCCCAGCAGGCCTTCGAAGAGGGGGATGGACAGCCTGCCGCTGCTGGCCAGACCAATGGTCAGCTCCAGTTTTTGCAGTGCATCCAGGGTATTGATATTTATGGTTTTTCCGTCGAAATCCAGCGTATCGCCGGCATTGGCCAGGTGCTGCAGCTCAGTCATGGCGGCGTCTTCATCCCCGCGTTTTTCCAGCAGGATGTGGGAGAGGGCAAAATGCCAGATATCCACCAGCTCCATCTGTAGCTGGGGCAGGTCGCAGTCCTGTTTTTTCCACCATTTCCAGCCATGGTGCTCTATGGCTTCGGCACCTTCCACCACCACAGCCCGTAAATACGGGTAGGCGGCTTCCACCCACTGGGGGTTCACCTTGGCATTCATTTTTGCCTGAAGCTCAATCATGATTTTGACCTGGGTTTCTTTCAGCATGGGACTGGCCTTGGTGATGGGGTGAAATAAGGATATCTAGTGCTGGTCCAGCAACCGGGTAACATCAGCGTGCCCGGCGGGCTCGCCCCAGTGTTCTGTCAGCAGGCGCTGGTCGGTTTTGGTCAGCATATCCAGGTTCTGGTAGCCCAGTTGTTGCCAGATTTCCTGGAGACGATGACGGCAGGCCGCTATCTTTTCGATATCACTGCGGGCGGGTTTGCTGCCTGATAGTCGGGACAGGCTGGCCATCAGGGCGGTTTCGTAAATGTCCTCGAGCGTTTCCTCGCTGGCGTCATGTTCTTCACGGACACGGGCCCTGAGGGTGATCAGGGTCTGGCGAAAAGCAAGCTGCTTGGGGTATTGCCGGCTGCACAGGCGGATGGCGTCCTGGTACCGGCCGCTGTCACGCAGGGTCTTGACCTCTTCCTGCCAGGTGGCGGCAGAGGAGGGCTGTGCAGTGCCCATTTCGTCCAGAACCCGCAATGATGTTTCAGTGGCGGGCATGTCGGACAGGGGAGGCAGCGGGGTGGTTTGTTCGGCCAGGTCGCGTGAGCGGCGTTGTTCGATACCATGAAGCACCCGGATCGTAAGCGCGACCAGGGCAACAAGAACAATGACTATCAGAAATACCTGCATACTGACATGTACCACCTATGGGCAGATGATTCTAGCAAGGCCGGCCGGTGGGGTCGAGGCAGCGGTTAAATTCCATGACTTTGGCCAGGCAAACATGAAAGGCCATGGAATCCTGCTATAATCGGCGCCCGATTCAACCAGCTGAACCCCTGATACAGCCGTAGTACATCTGCATGACGCCTGCCATTTCCATAAAAGACCTGTACAAGAGCTACGACAATGGTTTCCAGGCCCTGAAGGGGATCAGTCTGGATGTACAGGAAGGCGACTTTTTTGCCTTGCTGGGGGCCAACGGTGCCGGGAAATCCACCACCATAGGGATCTTGTCGACCCTGGTACGCAAAACCTCAGGCCAGGTGCAGGTATTTGGCCAGAATGTGGATACCAACAGTTATGAAACCAAGATCAACCTGGGGGTAGTGCCACAGGAAGTCAATTTCAACCACTTTGAGAAAGTCTTCGACATCGTGGTGACACAGGGGGGGTATTATGGCCTGCCGGTGAGACTGGCCAGGGAACGGGCTGAAAAATATCTGACCCAGCTTGGCTTGTGGGACAAGCACAACCAGCAGGCCAGAACCCTGTCCGGCGGTATGAAAAGACGCTTGTTGATCGCCCGGGCCCTGGTCCACGAACCCCGTCTGCTGCTGCTGGACGAGCCCACCGCCGGTGTGGATATCGAACTGCGCCGTTCCACCTGGGATTTTCTGCAGGGGATCAATCGCAGCGGCACGACCATTGTCCTGACCACCCATTACCTGGAGGAAGCGGAAAGCCTGTGCCGCAATATAGCGATGATTGACCAGGGGGAGATCGTGGAAAACACCAGTATGAAGGCCCTGCTCAGGAAACTTCACCAGGAAATGTTCATACTGGATCTGCGTCATGAGCTTGAGCAGGCGCCTGCACTCAATGGCCAGGTTTGCCAACTCCTTGACCCCGGAACCCTGGAGGTTACCCTGGAAAGCCATCAGGACCTGAACGAGGTCTTTGCCCAGCTCCAGGCCCTGAACATCCAAGTCAAGAGCATGCGCAACAAGTCCAACCGCCTGGAGCAACTGTTTATCAACCTGTTAAAAAAACCGGAGCAGCACGCCTGATGGCCGGCATATCCCTGAATTACAAGTACACGGCGTTCAAGACCATAGTCTGGAAAGAGATCAGGCGTTTCCTGCGCATCTGGGTGCAGACCCTGGTGCCGCCGGTCATCACGATTTCGCTGTACTTCGTGATTTTTGGCAATCTCATCGGCAACCGCATCGGGCAGATGGGCGGTTACACCTATATGGAGTTCATCGTACCGGGCCTGATCATGATGGCAGTCATCAACAATTCCTATGCCAACGTGGTGTCTTCCTTTTTCAGCCAGAAATACCAGCGCAGCATCGAGGAATTGCTGGTTTCGCCCGTACCCAATCATGTCATCCTGTCCGGTTTCGTGCTCGGTGGTGTGGCCCGGGGGCTAGCCATCGGTGTCATTGCCACGGTTATTTCCCTGTTCTTCAGCGGCCTGCACATGCACAACCTGTTCATCACCCTGATGGTGGTGCTCATGTCTTCCATCGTGTTTTCGCTGGGTGGTTTTATCAATGCCATCTATGCCAACAAGTTCGACGACATTGCGATCATTCCCACCTTTGTGCTCACGCCCCTGATTTATCTTGGCGGAGTGTTTTATTCAGTGGAACTGCTGCCTGAGTTCTGGCGTGTTGTGTCCAAGCTGAATCCGATCTTCTACATGGTCAATGCATTCCGATATGGCATTTTGGGCGTATCTGATGTGGCAGTGGGGTATGCCTTCAGCATGCTGGTGCTGTTCACGGCTGGGCTGTTCGCCTTTTCCATGTTTCTTCTCCACCGGGGCAAGGGGCTCCGGCACTAGGCGGTAGGTAATGAACGATAACCCACTTGGCAAAGCCACTGACTATCCCCGGCAGTATGATCCTTCGCTGCTGGTCGCCATCCCCCGGCAGGAAAACCGTCAGGCACTTGGGCTGTCTGCTGACAACCTGCCTTTCAGCGGGGCGGATATCTGGAATGCCTACGAGCTGTCCTGTCTGGATGCCAGGGGCAAACCCATGGTATTCATGGGGCGGTTTATCTTTCCGGCAGCATCGTCGAACCTGGTGGAATCCAAGTCCCTGAAGCTGTACCTGAACTCACTCAATCAGGAACGGTTTGCTGACCCTGAACGTTATGCCGAAACCATCAGCAGGGATCTGGAAAGGGTATCCGGGGCAGCGGTGGAGGTTCTGATCGCCGATTTGCGTGCTGTCGGTCTGCCGGAACAGCCAGCGGGTACCTGTCTGGATGATCTGGAACTCGAGATAGACGCTTTTGCAGTCAATAGCAATCTTCTGACGCCGGCCAGTGAAGCCCTGTTCGAGGAAATTACGGACGAAGTTCTGTACACGAATCTGTTCCGCTCCAATTGCCCGATCACCAACCAGCCTGACTGGGCGACTGTCACGGTTTGCTATCATGGGCGCAGGATTCCGGGTGAGGCGCTGTTGAAGTACCTGGTTTCCTACCGGCTTCACAATGATTATCATGAAAACTGCATCGAGCGGATTTTTTGCGATCTGGCAGCGGTATACAAACCGATATCGCTAACGGTGGAAGCCAATTTTCTGAGACGGGGCGGACTGGATATCAACCCGGTTCGCAGTACGGAGCAGGGATTGAATTTTCCCGCTTTTCCACGTTTTAACCGACAATAACCTGATTGATAAGGATACATTTTGGACGCTATAGAAGCCCTGCAAAATCGCACTGCCTCCCCACGACTGGTGGAGCCTGCTCCTTCAGCCCGGGAGATGGATATCGTCTACAAGGCCGGGCTGAGAGCGCCTGATCACGGCATGCTCAGACCCTGGCGTTTTCTGTCCGTCAGTGGTGATGCCCGGGAAGCACTGGGACAGCTGTTTGTCGACAACAT
>Ga0181584_10003668_pt1 | contig 11683 bp, 16 predicted proteins | sample 071ome_30_FD_132462 | JGI IMG/M metagenome (GOLD analysis project Ga0181584, IMG submission 132462) | Coastal salt marsh microbial communities from the Groves Creek Marsh, Skidaway Island, Georgia - 071406AT metaG (megahit assembly) | ecosystem: Environmental > Aquatic > Marine > Intertidal... | reverse complement strand
TATAGGCGATTTTCTTAACACTCTATCTTTATAAGGGGATAAACCCATGAACAAAAACGATTTGGTTTCTGCTGTAGCTGAACATTCAGGCCTTTCAAAGACAGATGCTGGCCGTGCTGTTGACGCAGTTTTCGGCTCAATTGAAGGGGCATTAAAAGCTGGTGATGAAGTAAGAATTGTAGGTTTTGGGTCATTTTCTGTTGCACATCGTGCGGCAAGCACTGGTCGTAACCCACGCACAGGCGAAGCCATCCAGATTGCGGCCTCAAAGCAGCCTAAATTTAAGGCAGGTGCACCATTGAAAGCTGCTGTTAACGGTTAATTTCATTTTGACATTAGCGTTGACCCATGGCATATGTGGGTCAACGTTTTTTATGGCGAGACAGGGTGGTTAGCTCAGCTGGGAGAGCAATTCGTTTACACCGAATAGGTCGGGGGTTCGAACCCCTCACCACCCACCATAAAAATGGGATAAAAATATCATCGCTAAATCTTTGGCGTAGATCATAAAGACAGGCCGAGGCCTGTTTTTTTTTGCCTTTTTCGGGATACTATCTTGCCAGCTTGTGTATCTGCGTTGCACACTAAAGCCCACATTCTTTTTAAAAATTGAAGGCAGTTAAGCGGAGGCAATTTTATGACAGGCAATTATTCATTTGGCCCCCATCACCTGAGCCCGTCCAGTCTATGTTTCGGGACAATGCAATTTGGGGCAGGGGCATCGAAAAGCGATAGTGCGGCCATGTATGATGCTTGCCGCGAGGCGGGAATTAATTTTTTTGATACCGCCTATGTTTATAATGAAGGGCGGTCTGAGGAAATTCTGGGTACGCTGATGGCAAAAGAGCGCGAGGATATCATTCTGGTGACCAAGGCAGGGGCGGTTGGTGGCAGTTCGGCTAAAAATATTCGCAGCCAGCTGGAAACCAGCCTGACCCGCATGAACCAGGACTATACCGATATTTTTTTCCTGCATCGCTTTGATGATGATGTGCCATTGGAAGAAACGTTTGCCGAGTTGGCTGCTCTGAAAGAAGAAAAAAAATATTTCCAGCTTGGCGTGTCCAATTTTGCGGCATGGCAGGTGATGAAAGCCCAAGGGGTGGCCCGGCTTCATGGCTATCCAACCATCGATATTCTGCAACCGATGTATAATCTGGTAAAACGCCAGGCAGAGGTAGAGCTACTGCCAATGGCGGCAGCCGAACATATCGCGGTTATCAGCTATAGCCCGCTTGGCGGCGGCTTGCTGACGGGTAAATATCGCGGCGGTATCGCCGGCGAAGGGCGCTTTAGCTGGGATGAAAAATATGCCTTGCGATATGGGCAGGACTGGATGCATCAGGCAGCCAATGGCCTGTCTGAAATAGCAGCAGAATTAGGCGCAAATCCGGCCGCTCTTGCCGTGGCGTGGGTGGCGAAAAATCCGGCTATCACCGCCCCTATTATCAGTGCGCGTAATATCGAACAGCTTGCCCCGTCGCTGGCAGCGGCTGATATCACGCTGGATGGCGATATCTATGCCCGGCTGAACGCGCTGGTACCAACCCCGCCACCTGCCACTGACAGGCTGGAAGAGCAGGGATAAAAGGCGGCGTGCCAGATTGAATAAAAGGGGGCTTTTTTTATGTACGGCATCATTTTTGAGGTTTGGCCCCATGCCAGCGGCCGCGATAGATATTTTGAACTGGCCGCGAAGTTGAAAACACTTCTGGTTCAGCAGCCCGGCTTTATTTCGGTAGAAAGATTTGAAAGCCTGATGGAAGAGGGCAAGCTGTTAAGCCTGTCTTTCTGGGAATCAGAAGAGGCTATTGTGAACTGGCGCAGCCAGCTTGACCATATAGAGGCACAAAAAGAGGGCAAGGAAAAGCTGTTTGAACGCTATCGAATTCGCGTGGTAAAAATAGAACGCGATTACAGCTTTTCAGCAGACACCCCATAGGGGGAGGCGACCTATTTTTGCCCGGACGCCCCAGTACTATTGGCGTAAGCTGCTATATTTTTGGCTGAAAAAGCGAGGCAGCTCATTTCTGCATAGACACCCGGATATTATGAAAATCTGCGGGCGGCTCTAGCAGGCGGGTTTTATAGATTTTTTCACTATCACCAGCGACTTCCTCACCGGCAACCGCCATTGGCCAGGCCATCAGCTGTTTATTCTCTTTATTGATAAGCTCGATTTCAAATAATCTTGGCCGGCCACTGGCATTCCCACGATTAATCACGGTGATAAAAATATCCAGTGCGCGTCCCAGTTCAGTATCCACCATCTGGTAATTTGCCCCTTTTAGCGCAAAATCGGCCATCGCCGGGGCAGCCGGGGCAGCGGGCGGGGCAACAGGCGTTAAATTGGTGTCGGCAATGATGGGGGTAAAGGGGGCTTGAGCGGTCTCTGCTGTATCAGCTGGCTGGTTTTCCGGTGCGTTTTCGGGGGCAGGCTGGCCGGTAAGAGGGGCAGTGGCAACTGGCTGGTCGCCTGTCTGGCTCTGGCCATTTTTTATCTTTTCCATATAGACAGATACCAGGCTGGCCAGCATATAGCTAAGCCCGGCAAACAGGCTGAGGATAAAGATATATTTAAAAAATTTACCAAGCGATAATCTGCGGGTTTTAGCGCCTTTTGCCTTGTTCTGATTGGCAGCGGTTTTCTTTACAGGCGTGCGGGCGAGCGCCATCGCATCCGATACGGTACGCATTTTCTGGCTCAGGCGTTCTATCGCCTGTTCAATTTCCTGATTATCCTGCGTCTGGGTCGCCATGAAACCAATTTTGTCCTTGTGTTTTGCCAGCCCTAGCCCATGCTGTTTGCCGACCTTAAAAAGGAAACTGCAACATTCAGGCCAAAAGCCCGGATGCCCGCCGGGGATTTTGACCCGTATTCTGCCCCGTTCCTGCAATCGTAAACGGATATTTGGCCTATAATGTTATGATGACGTGGAAAAATTGTAAATATGCCAGAAGCGAACAGGCCACGAAACGGGTCACGAAACGGGCAAGAAAACAGGCGAGTGGAGAGGGAAAAAGCTGGTGGAAACAAGTTTATGTTTTTGTGTTCAAATCTGCTTGACACTGAGCGCGCGCATCTATAATTATCAGCCAATCGAGGGGTTATCCCGTCACTGGGGATAACCGCACCTGACAAAGTTCGGGGGTGTAGCTCAGTTGGTTAGAGCGCTGGCCTGTCACGCCAGAGGCCGCGGGTTCGAGTCCCGTCACTCCCGCCACTTTTTTTCTCTTTATATCCATGATAGTTTTGATAATCCTTCGGGTTTTCCCGATGATTGTTTGTTAGACCATTCTATTGTATTATCCTGATTGCTTAACTGCCTTAAATAAATGCAGCAGAAGATTGATTTTATGATCAGGTGATATTTTTCCTATGATAGAAGGGCTGTTTTTCATCTTTTTGTTTCAACTGGTCGGCACGGCGCTAGTGGCCTTGCTGGGCTTGCCTGTGCCGGGGCCAGTTGTGGGGATGGGGATGTTGCTGGCATGGCTGGCCTTGGGCTTTAAAGCCCCGGCCAGCCTGGAGGCCTTGTGTGATATTTTCCTGCGCTATTTACCGTTATTATTTGTACCAGCGGCTGTAGGCGTATTAAATTATCGCGAGTTATTGTTGGCATCGGGGTTACCGATATTTATTATCCTTGTCCTTAGCACGCTTGCTGCCTTGCTGGCCGCTGCCCTCAGCTTTATCTGGGTGGCGCGTCGTTTTTGCCCGCCCATAGGCGATGAAATGCGCCTCGCTCCAAAGGGCAAGGGAGGGGGCTGATGCAGGACGCTATCGCCAATTTAACCTCTATCTTTGTCTATCTGGGCGAAGAGCCACTATTATGGCTGACCCTGACAATGGGGGCATTTATCGCGGCAAGGGCTTTGTTTGAATATGCCAATCGCTTTGCCCTGTTAAACCCTGTCCTTATCGCCTCTGTTGCGATTTGTCTGCTGTTATATAGCACCAACACCCCCTATGCGGCCTATTTCAAGGGAGCGCAATTTATCCATTTTCTGTTAGGACCTGCGATTATTGTTCTGGCCGTGCCGGTATGGCGCTATCGTGCGGCATTATGGCGGGCACGCTATGCGGTGCTGGCCGCGCTGGTAACAGGGGGGCTGACAGCTGGCCTCAGCGCGATAGGGCTGGCGATATTATTCGGGCTGGATGATAGCATGATAGCTGCCATTGCCCCGAAAAGCGTTACCGCCCCGGTGGCAATGGGAATCGCAAAAAGCCTGGGAGGGCCGGTATCGCTGGCTGCCTTGCTGGCAGTATTGACTGGCATTACAGGGGCGGTTATTGCCACCCCGCTATTTAATGCCTTCGGCTTTTCAGACTGGCGCGGACGCGGCTTTGCCGTTGGCGTGACCTGTCATGGCATTGGCACCGCCCATGCCTTTCAGATAAGCCCGGTGGCGGGCAGTTTTGCGACTATCGGCATGGCCCTTAACGCGCTTTTCTCCGCGCTGATATTACCTGCTCTCTATCTTGTTTTACCGGGATAGCCACAGGTAGCACTTATCCTTTGTTGTTCATTTTCGTTTTGGCTGGCTGGCAAGGGTGGCAGCAATGGATGGGTGGGTGTGTAATCTATCTAGCGCGCTGGCCAGTTTCGGGCGGCTGGCCCGCATGGCATCCTTATCCAGATTCCAGCGCGAAATCATATAAAGATATAAATCGGCCGGGGTCAGCATCTCGCCGCAAATATAGGGGTTTAACACCCCTTCAATATAGTCATAAAGCTCGTCATTTACCGCCCGTGCCAGGCCTTGTATTTCCGGCCATGCTGCCTCTGGCCCATATTGATAGGTGTGATGCTGGCGGTGATAGGCCGGATACATAGTCGCCCCCAGCATGGACAGGACAGATAGATAGGTTTTTTCCGCCTCACTGCCGGATGCAGGCAATAAATGCGGGCAAAATTGCGAGAGATACTGCACAATGGCCAGCGATTCAAAGACCTGTCCGCCATCCGGGCAGGTCAGGACAGGGATTTTGCCTGTCGGGTTTTTTGCCCGATATTCCGGGCTTGCCCGTTCTGCATCATCGGGGAAGGAAATCGTGTAATCCAGCCCCGCCTCGCGTAGCATAAATTCCACAATCAGAGAGCCGGCAAAGGCGCGGCCATAAACATGATAGGATGCCATTTTCTTTTTCCTTTTTTGCATTCGGGCGTAATTTTTTTTAAGCGTTATTCAGGGATAGTGGCCGTGATGCCGCCATCGACGACCAATTCTGTACCGGTAATATAGCGCGCTTCATCCGATGCCAGAAACAGGGCGGCATGGGCAACATCTTCTGCTGCGCCCATTTTGCCCATTGGCACCTGATTATGGCGTTTTTGCACAAAGCCGTCATAATCGCCTTCGGCATATTTGACAGCCATTCTTTCAACCATCGCGGTATGCATCAGCCCGGGCAAGACGCAATTCATCCGAATATTGTTGCGGGCATGAATTACAGCCGAGGTTTTGGTATATTGCTGCAAGGCCGCCTTGGCCGCGCTATAGGCGATTTGCGGCTTGCCTAGATAGCGGATACCGGCGATGGAGGAGATATTCACAATCGCGCCGCCGCCCTGTTTTATCATTTGCGGCAAGGCGGCACGGCAAGTCATCATCACGCTGTTCAGATTCAGATCTATCTGTTGCTGCCATACTGTATTATCCACGCTTTCGGGCAGGATGCGCTCGGACTGGCCAACATTATTGATAAGGATATCCAGCCGGCCATGCCGGTCTATAATCCCCTCTATCCAGCGGTTTATATCAGCTTCTTTTGTCACATCACCGATAGAAAGATGACAATTGCCGCCTGCATCAATAATGGCCTTTTGGGTGCGCGCGCCTTCTTCTTGTAAAATATCCAGCCCTTCGACAAGCCCGCCCTGTCCAGCGCATAATTCAGCTGTTGCCCGGCCATTGCCCTTTGGCGTGTCAGGAGAGCCAATACCGGTTATTGCTACGATTTTATTTTCTAACGAGAGCATATTTTATCACTTTCTTTGCGGTTTCTGGCCAGATTTTTATCAGGAATATTTACCTGCTATAAATAGAAGTTTTTCATAAATTGGGACAAAATTGAAAAAAAACTATAATTCGCTTTTCAGTCTATGCCAAATGCTTATGATATCGGGCGTGGGTTTTTGATACCCGGTCTTTTTGATAAAAGATTCCCGCCTGTTTTTTTATTTTTTTAAGGAGCGATAGCTTATGTCTGTGAATGATGTGATCATGCAGGCCATGCGCGAAAACAGCATCGATTTTGTGACCACCGTGCCATGTAAACAATTGGCCGGCGTGATTGAAAAAATCGAACAGTCTGAGGATATCCGCCATGTCCCCGCAAACCGTGAAGATGAAGGTATGGGGCTGTGTGCAGGCGCCTATATGGGCGGGGCAAGGCCGGCTATCATTATGCAAAATACCGCAATTGGCGTGACCATTAACGCGCTGGCCACCCTTATCCAGTTTTACCGGATGCCCTTACCAATGCTGATCAGCTATCGCGGCGAGGTGGGCGAGCCTGTTGCTTGTCAGGTAGAGATGGCGGTACATACCAAGGCACTGTTAAACCAGCTGAATATCCCGACCTATCATTTCCACCAGCCAGAAGATGCCGCCGAAACCTCTGCTATATTATCGCATTGCTTTATGGCAAGAAAACCGGTTGCGCTGCTGATGGATGCAACTTTCTGGAAGGGGGCGTGAGGGCCATGATTAGAAGTGATGTTTTAAAAACGCTGATACCGCTTATTTCTGACCAGCTTGTGGTGACCAATATCGGCTTGCCAAGCCAGGAAATGCATCTGCTAGATGACCAGCCCAGCAATTTTTATATGCTGGGAACGATGGGGCTTGCCTCTTCTATCGGGCTGGGGCTTGCTTTGGCTCAGAATAAAAAGGTGATTGCTATAGATGGCGATGGTTCTGTGCTTATGAATTTTGGCACATTGCCGACAATTGCCAATAATCCAGCGCCCAATTTTATTTTGCTGATCATTGATAATGGCAGCTATGGCTCAACCGGCGATCAGACAACCTATACGGGGATGAAAACCTCTCTGGCAGAGGTTGCGCGCGCCTGCGGATGTGACAATGTTATCGAATGTTCGGCACAAGATACCAAATCAGTGGTCGAAACTGCGCTGGCAAGCGATAAGATGACCATTATCATCAGCAAATGCGAATCAGGGAACATCAAGGTGCCGGTTATCGAAATGGATCCTGTGGTGATTAAAGACCGCTTTATGAAGGCCGTTAACGCTTAACAGCAGGGTGATCTGGCATAAATCTTGAAGATACCCTGTTTTCATCGCCGGGATATAACGAACCGCCGGAATGAAAAGGATAGTCAGGGAGAATAAACTTATGTCAGAGCCAACCGCAGCGCAAAATGCTGAACAGGAAAAACAGCTTCTAGCAGCCCTTGAAACGTTGCTAGAGGCCTATGGTAATTATGAAGCCCCCTATTTGCGTAAAGACGGGGATATTGTTATCCCGCTGGATGCGATTTTGAAAAAGAATCGGGCAGCCTATAATGGTCTGGCAACCGCTTTTTCTGAGATGATGAGCGGGGATATTGACCGCCGTCGCTCGTCAACATGGGTAAAATAACAGGTGAATTTCCAACGCAAATTCCTGTCACAAAATTCAGGCAGAAAGCTGTGAGGCAGCGATATCTGCCTGTTTTTTGCTCTATGGATAAATTTGCCCCTGAAAGCCTTGCAATTCCCGTGCGGTTGGACTAATCAAACCATATTGAGTTTATCCATTACGACGGGGGTGAGAATCTCAATGGAAGGGTATCTTTCAGAATATCTGCCTATCGCAGTATTTATGGCATTGGCCATCGGCCTTTCCATTGCCTTTGTGGTTGGCGCATTGGTGGTCGGATCGCAAAAACCGGATATTGAAAAGCTTACCGCCTATGAATGCGGTTTTGATGCATTTGATGATTCTCGCAAACCCTTTGATGTGCGTTTTTATTTAGTCGCCATCCTGTTTATTATTTTTGATCTTGAAATCGCCTTTTTATTCCCGTGGGCTGTTGCTTTAAGTGATATTGGGTTGTTCGGCTTCTGGTCAATGATGGTTTTTTTAGGCGTGCTGACCATTGGCTTTATCTATGAATGGAAGAAAGGGGCGCTGGAATGGGAATAGTCGATAAAAAAACGGTTTTGACACCTGACCAGATAAATGCCCATGCCCCTATCCCGCCAGGCTCGGACCAGGATGCCATTTTACACGCAGTCACAGACGAGATTACCAATCGCGGCTTTGTTATCGCCAAGGCTGATAAATTATTTAACTGGGCGCGTTCCGGCTCTTTATGGCCAATGACCTTTGGGCTGGCCTGTTGTGCGGTAGAGATGATGCATTCTGCTGCCAGCCGCTATGATATGGACAGATATGGTATGCTGTTCCGCCCCAGCCCGCGCCAGTCAGATGTGATGATTGTTGCCGGGACACTGACTAATAAAATGGCACCTGCCTTGCGCCGTGTGTATGACCAGATGCCCGAGCCGCGCTGGGTGTTATCTATGGGTTCTTGTGCCAATGGTGGCGGCTATTATCATTATTCTTATGCGGTGGTGCGCGGCTGTGACCGTATCGTGCCGGTAGATGTCTATGTCCCGGGATGCCCGCCAACCGCAGAAGCATTAATTTATGGCCTATTGCAGCTGCAAAAGAAAATTCGCAGAACCAGCACCATCGCAAGAGCATAGATAGCCGCCAGCCAACGCCCGCGAAGGGGGATTGGCCAGGCGATTATGCTGGAGCAAAAAAGACATATTAACAGTATCCATGCTGAATAAGGGATGAAACCGCCAAGATGAGTGACGCCAAACAGACACAAGATAGCGCACCAGCTCAAAACAAAAATGTTGCGATGAAATCAAAGCTGGCAGCCTTGCTGGGCGAGCGCGCAAACGTTCAGCTGGATTTGCAAAATGAGATAAAAATTGAAACCTCGCTGCAAAACCTTATCGCTGTGCTGAAACTCCTGCGCGATGATACAAACGTCCAGTTCCGGCAATTAATCGATGTAACAGCTGTTGATTATCCAGAGCGTGAATGCCGGTTTGAGCTGGTCTATCTGTTATTGTCTATCTCAGAAAATAGCCGGGTGCGTGTATGTGTTGGCATTGATGAAGATGCGGTCGCCCCGTCGGTAACAGAGCTGTTTTCTTCGGCCAATTGGGCAGAGCGCGAAATATGGGATATGTTCGGGATTTATTTTTCCGGCCACCCGGATTTGCGCCGCCTGCTGACCGATTACGGGTTTGAGGGGCATCCTCTGCGTAAGGATTTTCCGCTGACCGGCTATGTAGAAGTGCGCTATAGCGAGACCCAGAGGCGGGTAGTGTATGAGCCGGTACATTTAACTCAGGAATATCGTGATTTTGATTTTACCAGCCCATGGGAAGGGGTGCAGGCCGATATCGCGCCGCCACCTGCAGATGAAGAGGCAGGAGCATAAGATTATGGGTGAAATGCAAATACGTCCTCTGACCCTGAATTTTGGTCCCCAGCATCCGGCCGCACATGGCGTGTTGCGCCTTGTTCTGGAAATGGATGGCGAGGTTATAGAGCGTGCAGACCCGCATGTCGGGTTGCTGCATCGCGGGACAGAAAAGCTGATAGAAAATAAAACCTATCTTCAGGCGCTGCCCTATTTTGACCGGCTGGATTATGTCTCGCCAATGAATCAGGAACACGCCTGGGCGCTGGCAATTGAAAAAGCCTTGCACATAGAAGTGCCAAAGCGTGCCCAGCATATTCGCGTTTTATATTGCGAAATTGGCCGGATTTTGAACCATCTGCTGAATTTGACCACCTTTGCCATTGATGTGGGCGCGATGACCCCTCTGTTATGGGGTTTTGAAGAGCGGGAAACATTGATGGAGTTTTATGAGCGCGCTTCTGGTGCGCGCCTGCATGCCGCCTATTTCCGGCCAGGCGGGGTGCATCAGGATCTGCCTGATGGTCTGGCAGAAGATATTCTGAAATGGGCAGATAAATTTCCCTCCTTTATCGATGATCTGGAAACCTTGTTGACCAATAACCGCATTTTCAAACAAAGAACGGTTGATATTGGCGTGATGAGTGTAGATGAAGCGCTGGATTTGGGTATGACAGGGCCATGTTTGCGCTCGACTGGCTATGCATGGGATTTACGCAAATCACAGCCCTATGATTGTTATGCAGAAATGGATTTTGATGTGCCTGTCGGTACAACAGGCGATTGCTATGCCCGCTATCTGGTGCGGGTGGAGGAAATGAAGCAGTCGCTTCGGATTATCCGCCAGGCAATTGAAACCATGCCTGAAGGGCCGGTACTGGCAGAAAATAACAAGGTCACGCCCCCGCGTCGCGGCGATATGAAACAGTCTATGGAAGCGCTTATCCATCACTTTAAGCTCTATACAGAAGGGTTTCATGTACCGGCTGGTGATAGCTATACCGCTGTCGAAGCGCCAAAGGGGGAATTCGGGGTCTATCTGGTTTCAGATGGCTCTAACAAGCCGTATCGGGCGCGTCTTCGCGCACCTGGCTATTATTTCATGGCAGCGGTCGATTATCTGTCCAGAGGGCATATGCTGGCAGATTCGGTGGCGATTATCGGGTCTTTGGATATTGTATTTGGTGAAATTGACAGATGAGCATTCAAACACTTATTGCAGAAGAACAGCCTGAAAGCTTTTCCTTTACCAAGGATAGCGAGAAGGAAATCAAAAAGGCGATTGCAAAATATCCCGAAGGGCGTCAGGCCAGTGCGGTAAAATCGCTCTTATATATCGCGCAAAAGCAAAATGATAACTGGATACCGGTCAAAGCGATAGAAGAGATTGCCAAAAGGCTGGATATGGCAGAAATGCGCGTTTTGGAAGTGGCCAGCTTTTATTCCATGTTCAATCTGAAACCGGTGGGCAAATATTTTCTGCAAGCCTGCGGCACTACCCCTTGTATGTTGCGCGGCTCGGATGATGTGATGCGCTGTATCAAGGATAAGCTGAATATCAGCTCGGGCGAGACGTCGGCTTGCGGTAAATTCTCTCTATTGGAAGTGGAATGTCTGGGGGCGTGTGTAAATGCGCCTATCTTGCAGGTAAATGACGATTTCTATGAAGATTTGGATTATCAATCCACAAGGGCATTGCTGGAGGCGCTGGAAGCAGACGCACCACCACCTGTCGGTTCGGTTACAGGGCGGCAAGGCTCGGAAGCGGAAGGTGGTGCCACCACGCTGAAAACCGCCAAGCGCAGTAAGAAGAAGGGGTAGAGATGCTCGCAGATAAAGATCGTATTTTTACCAATATTTATGGCTGGGGCGATGCTGGCCTGAAAGGGGCGCAAGCGCGTGGTGACTGGGATAACACCAAAGCCATTCTGGCGCGTGGCCATGATGATATTGTCGAGGAAATGAAGGCGTCCGGCTTGCGTGGTCGCGGCGGGGCTGGCTTTCCAACCGGCCTGAAATGGTCTTTTATGCCAAAGGAAGTAGGCGCACGCCCACATTATCTGGTGGTGAATGCCGACGAGTCTGAGCCGGGAACTTGTAAAGACAGAGATATTATCCGCCATGAGCCGCACAAGCTGATTGAAGGCTGTCTGGTGGCCGGTTTTGCGATGCGAGCCCATACCGCCTATATCTATATTCGCGGTGAATTTTTTAATGAAG
>Ga0181584_10003655_pt1 | contig 11705 bp, 10 predicted proteins | sample 071ome_30_FD_132462 | JGI IMG/M metagenome (GOLD analysis project Ga0181584, IMG submission 132462) | Coastal salt marsh microbial communities from the Groves Creek Marsh, Skidaway Island, Georgia - 071406AT metaG (megahit assembly) | ecosystem: Environmental > Aquatic > Marine > Intertidal... | reverse complement strand
TGCAATTTAGCCAAATTACAAAGAAAGCTTAAAATTATTTAACCTTTTTTATAATAATTTATCTTTAAATCTAAAAATTTTTTGAAATCATTAATAATATTTAAGCTAGGGATATAATAATTAAATCTTTTGTCTATTTGATTTATGTAATTTAAATCTCTTATATTAAAATTAGATTTTAAATTCAAATTTGTTTTATTAAAAGCAATTAATATTTTTTTTTTTACTAACTCATCGATATATTTATTACCTGTTTTGTATGAACATTTTAATTTTTTTAATAACTGATTTTTTGAAATAGGTTCTTTTTTTTCATGAGCCTCAAATACAAATATTAATATTTTCCAGTAATCAAAATTTTTAAAAATTAAAGAGACATCTTTAAATTTTCTTTCATTTTGCATGAAAGTTATTGAATGGTTTATATATCTTTGAAACTTTGTAGGTTTATAAGTCTGTTTAAATGGATTTAAAATCACATATATAATGTCGCATATTTTTAATATTTTTACACTATTAAGTATAATCAAGTAAATTAAACATAATTTAATATTTTGATTAAACCTTTGGTTGTATAAATTATTACTATTAACTAATACATGTAATTTTTACATTTAATTTAATTTTATAATAATATAGCATTTTAAAAAATGCATACTTTCTGAAAGGAGAAAATTATGTCAAAAAAGAAAACCTCAATCGTAAGTACTAAAAGACGATCGTTTTTAACTAACTCAGTTAAAGCAAGTGTAATTGGTGCTACGGCAGCAGGCTTTCCTCATATATGGATGAAACAAGGAAACGTTTTTGCTGCAAACAATGAGATTAAGGTTGGTGTATTATTTTCACTAACCGGTGGTTTAGCAATCATTGAAGAATCACTTCACAAAGCAACCATGATGGCAATTGAAGAGATCAATGCTGCTGGTGGTGTTAATGGTATGAAGCTTAGAGCTATCGAGGCTGATCCAGCTTCAGATCCAGCAACGTTTGCTGCAAAAGCTCGTACACTAGTTATTAAAGACAAGTGTGTTACAGTTTTTGGAAGTTACACTTCTGCAAGTAGAAAAGCTGTGCTACCTGTTTTTGAAAAACAAAATAACTTATATTTTTATCCTACTCTTTATGAAGGTAGAGAGTGTTCAAAAAATGTAATTTATACAGGTGCAGTTCCAAACCAACAACAAGATGAATTTATTCCTTATCTAGTTGAAAAATATGGAAAGAGATGGTCACTTATTGGATCAAATTACATATATCCAAAAGAGGAAAACAACTATTGTAAGATACTACTGAAAAAACTTGGTTGTGAAGTTTTAATGGAGGAATATGTTCCATTAGGTCACTCAGAGTTTTCATCAGTTGTAAATAAATTCAAAAATGACAAACCGAATGTTATTTTTTCAACGGTTGTAGGTGACTCAGTTGTTGCACTTCATAAACAATATAGAGCTGCTGGATTAAATCCTGACAACATGCCAATGTGTAGTTTGACAACTTCAGAAAATGAAGTTGCAGCTATGGGTGGGGATGCTGCTGCAGGACATTTGACATCAGCACCATACTTCATGGTCCATCAGTCTGCTGAAAATGAAAAATTTGTATCCGCATATAAGAAAAGATGGGGTTCAGATAAAGTAACTCACTTCGTTTCAGAGCCTGCTTATTTTGGAGTGTATATATTTAAGCAAGCGCTTGAAAAAATAGGTGCTGGAGATATAAATCCAACTTCAATTATGGAAGGATGCAAAGGTCAAGAGTTAATTGCTCCGCAAGGAAAAATTAGAATTGACCCAGATAACTTGCATACATATTTGTGGCCTAAGATTGGTATTTGTAAATCGAATGGTCAGTTTGATATAATTAAGAAAACTGACAATTGGTTAAAGCCATTACCTTATGCTGCTTATCCAGATCAAACTTGTACTGAAAAAGGTTTGGTTCAAAGCTAAAATTAATTAAGCTAATTTTTTATGGGCCCAAAATTATTATTGGGCCCATAACTAAAATCTGTTATAAATATTCAAATAATAAATCAAACTAGTATAATTATTGTTTATGGATTTTTTTGTTTCTCAATTTATTAGTGGTTTAAGCATGACGTCAATTCTTTTGATGATATCACTTGGCCTAGCAATTATTTATGGAACCACAGGTGTTATAAACATGGCTCATGGAGAGTTTGTGATGATCGGAGCCTACACCTCTTGGGTACTACAAACAAAATTTGGAATGGGGTTAATAGCAAGTATAATTCCAATTTTTTTGATTACAGCTTTAATGGGTTATTTAATTGAGAGGTTAATTATAAGGCACCTTTATAACAGATTGCTAGACACTATATTGGCAACCTGGGGAATTGGAGTTTTGCTTCAACAAATTATAAGATTAACAATTGGTTCTGAATTAAAATATTTAAAAATACCTCCCTACATGGCTGAAAGTATGAATTTATTTGGTCAAGAGGTATCAATCTATAGGGTATTTATTTTTTTATTTGCTGTAGCAATTTTTTTTATTGCATGGTTTATAATATATCGAACTAGTTTTGGAATGAGATTGCGTGCTGTGACACAAAACAAAGATATGGCTAGTTCATTTGGAATTAATTCTGGAGTAGTTTATTCATCAACTTTTGCTTTTGGAACAGGTGTTGCTGCATTAGCCGGTGCTTTTGTTGCTCCATTAAAAAGTATTTCTCCTGATATGGGTACAAATTATATCATTGATGCCTTTATGGTGGTAGTGCTTGGAGGGGTAGAAAGTTTAATTGGTACTGCCGCAAGCTCACTTATAATTGGAGAATCTAGTAGTTTTTTAGCATCTTTTTCAAACGATACTTTGGCTAAAGCTTTAGTTCTAGTAATGATTATTGTAATTTTGAGATTTAAACCTCAAGGATTATTTACTAAAAAAATTAGGTCATAGTAATTATTATGAACAAAAAATTATTTAAAAATACCTATGTATTGTATGGAATAGTTTGTTTTTTATTATTTTTTGTACCGTTAATACTTAAAGATGACCCTTTCTATATAAATAAAAGCTCAACTTATATTTGTCTTGGACTTTTAGCGGTATCTCTAAGTATAAGCTGGGGATATACAGGAATCTTAAATTTAGGTAACGCAGTATTTTTTGGATTGGGCTCTTATTGCATGGCCATGTCTTTGAAGTTAAAAACAGATGCAGTTCATACTGGCTCCGGAGGTTTGCCAGATTTTATGGTGTGGAATAATGTTGAAAAATTACCTTGGTTTTGGGAACCATTTCACTCTTTAACATTTGGAATAATGGCTGGTATTTTTGTGCCAGTTCTATTAGCTACAATTTTAGGTTTTTTTATATTTAGAGGAAGAATAGCGGGCGTATATGTTGCAATAATTACCTTAGCGGTAATGATAGTTGTATATTTATTAATTATGGATCAACAAAGATTCACAGGTGGATTTAATGGTATCACAGATTTATTTGTTCTTAGAATGGGTGATTTAGAGTTCGATGCTTACGGTTCAAGTTCCTACTATTTAATATTATTAGTTATGACAGTAGTTTTGTTTATAAGTTTATTAATAACCAAAAGTAGAGCAGGTCTTATTTTTCAAGCAATTAGAGATGATGAAAATAGGGTTAGATTTTTAGGCTACAGTGTTGGAACATATAAAACTGCAGCAATGTGTGTATCCGCAGCAATAGCTGGAATTGCAGGAATGCTTTATACGATAGTTATGGAATTCGCATCACCAACTTTTCTAGCAGTGCCTTTAAGTTTATCTATTGTTATTTGGTGTGCAGTTGGAGGACGTCAAAGTTTGATGGGTTCATTTCTAGGTGCAATAATTATAACTGCAGGACAAGGTTTTTTATCAGAGTCAGAAACATTTTTACATACATGGACACTTGTAATGGGTTTAGTATTTATTCTAAGTGTTTTATTTTTACCCAAAGGTTTAGCGGGTGCTTTTGATAAATTAACCAAATAAAAATTTTATGAGCAAAAATAAAAACATACTTGAACTTGATTCAGTCGTGGTTGATTTTGATGGATTTAAAGCAGTTAATAATTTTAACTTAAAAATAAATCAAGGTGAACTTAGATGTTTGATAGGTCCTAATGGTGCTGGAAAAACTACCGTTATGGATATAATTTGCGGAAAAACAAAATCTACTTCAGGAAAAATTATCTTTGACCAAGAAGATATTACCAATCAAGAAGAACATCTTATAGCTAGAAAAGGAATAGGTAGAAAATTTCAAATACCAAGTGTATTTAAAGAACTAACAGTCAAAGAGAATTTATATGTTGCCTTAAATTCTCATTTAGGTTTTTTTAGAAATTTATTTAAGTTTTTTAATAAAAAAGATCAAAAAAAAATTGATGAAATTGCTGAATTTGTTGGATTACAAAATGAATTAGATAAGACAGCCCAATTTTTATCTCATGGACAGACTCAATGGTTAGAAATTGCTTTAGTAGTATTAAAAGAACCTAAACTTATTTTGATGGATGAGCCAACTGCAGGAATGACTGATTATGAGACAAATCAAACCGCAACATTATTTAATAAATTAAAAAAAACACAAACTTTAATTGTTGTAGAGCATGATATGGGTTTCGTAAAAGAAATCAGCGATGTAATATCTGTTATGCACCAAGGAAAGCTTTTAGCTGAAGGGACTGCGTCTCAGATTGAAAATGATGATAAAGTAAAAGAAGCATATTTAGGTAAGAAAGGTATTACAAATGCTTAAATTACAAAAAGTTTCCTCTTATTATGGTGAAAGCAAAGTAGTTAAAGATATTTCTTTAGAAGTTAAAGATGGAAAATTTTTTGCAATTTTAGGCAAGAATGGAATGGGTAAAACGACTCTTTTAAAAACAATAATGGGACTAATGAATAAAATTGAAGGTAAAATATCTTTAGCTAAAAATGATATTTCAAAAATGCCCACATATCTTAGAGCGAAATCTGGCCTTGGTTATGTGCCCCAGGGTCGAGGTATAATGCCCCAGTTTACAGTAGAAGAAAATATTACAATTGGTTCATTTGCAAGAGATAATGAAAATAAAAATAATGTTAAGGAAGATTTTGAATTTGTTTTAAATCTTTTTCCAATTTTAAGAGAGTTTAGAAAAAGAAGAGGAGGAGATTTATCAGGTGGTCAGCAACAACAATTGGCTATAGCGAGAGCTTTGTTAACCAAACCAAAAATACTACTTCTGGATGAACCAACAGAAGGTATCCAGCCAAATATTGTAGAGGAAATAGAGAATGTTTTGATAAAACTTAACAAAGAGTATAAGTTATCAATTATACTAGTCGAACAAAGTATTGGTTTTATAAAAAAAGCTGCAGATGATTTTATTATAATTGAACGAGGAGAGATTGCAGAAAAAGGTAAGGCATCTACAATATCAGATAATTTAGTTCAGAAATATCTGACCGTATAAATTAAACTTCAGGTTGTATACATGTGTATAGATTATACATTTAATTATTTTATATTATATTGTTTAAAATTTAAATTTGGATTATCATTATCATAACAAAAGGAGAAATTATGTATCACGGAGATATAGGAAGTAGTAAAGATACTGTTGGCGTTGCAGTAGTTAATTATAAAATGCCAAGACTTCATACAAAAAAAGAAGTTTTAGAAAATACAAGAAAAATTGCAGATATGATCTCTGGTATGAAAGTAGGTCTTCCAGGTATGGATCTAGTGATTTTTCCAGAATACAGTACTCATGGAATTATGTACGATGAAAAAGAGATGTATGAAACAGCATCATCTTGTCCTGGAGAAGAAACACAAATATTTGCAGAAGCATGTATAAAAAATAAGGTATGGGGAGTTTTTTCTCTAACGGGAGAAAGACACGAAGATCATCCGAATAAAGCACCTTATAACACATTAATATTGATGAATGACAAAGGTGAGATTGTTCAAAAATATAGAAAAATTATGCCATGGGTTCCAATTGAAGGTTGGTATCCTGGAAATTGTACTTATGTTTCTGAAGGTCCAAAAGGAATGAAAATTTCTTTGATAATTTGTGATGATGGAAATTATCCTGAAATTTGGAGAGATTGTGCAATGAGAGGAGCTGAGCTTATAGTGAGATGTCAAGGCTACATGTATCCAGCAAAAGAACAACAAGTAACAATGGCTAAAGCTATGGCATGGGCAAACAATTCATATGTAGCTGTTGCTAATGCGACTGGTTTTGATGGCGTGTATTCTTACTTTGGTTATTCAGCTTTAATTGGCTTTGATGGTAGAACTCTTGGTCAGTGTGCTGAAGAAGAAATGGGAGTTCAGTATGCTCAAATGTCAGTATCAGCTATTAGAGATGCAAGAGCTAATGCTCAGTCAAATAATCATCTATTTAAATTACTCCACAGAGGTTACACAGGAATGTTGAAATCAGGTGATGGTGACAAAGGTACAGCAGAGATGCCATATGAGTTTTATAGAAAATGGGTTAATGATCCAGAAGGAACTCGAAAAATGGTAGAAGAGTTGACTAGACCAACTATTGGTACTGAAGAAAGTCCAATTCCTGGAATTCCAAATCAAAAAACTTCACATAGATAATTTTTAAACATTAAAAAAACAAAGGCGTTTATATAAACGCCTTTGTTAACTGAAAGATTTTATGAAAGACAATTCTGCTTTTCTTTTAGATAAAGAACCAAAATATATAGATACTCAGAATGAAAAAGAAATTTTTGAAGCAGCTTGGAGTAATCGTGTTCCACTAATGTTAAAAGGACCAACAGGTTCTGGTAAGACAAGATTTATTGAGCACATGGCTTGGAAACTTAAGCAACCATTAATTACAGTATCATGTCACGAGGATATGACAGCTTCAGACTTAGTTGGAAGATTTTTACTAGAAGGAACAGAAACAGTTTGGAAAGATGGACCTTTGACACGAGCGGTACGATATGGAGGAATTTGTTATTTAGATGAAATTGTAGAAGCTAGACAGGATACTACTGTAGTAATTCATTCTTTAACAGATGATAGGAGAATACTTCCTATTGAAAAAACAGGTGAAATTGTTAAGGCTCATGAGAATTTTTTCTTAGTTATCTCATATAACCCTGGTTATCAAAGCGTTTTAAAAGATCTTAAAGAGTCTACAAAACAAAGATTTGCAGGAATAGATTTTGATTATCCAAGTGAAAATATTGAAAAACAAATTATAATTCTTGAAAGTGGTGTTAGCGAAGATATCGCAAAAAAATTAATTAAAGTATCAGAAAGAACAAGAAATTTAAAAGGCAAAGGACTTCACGAAGGTGCGTCTACAAGAATGTTAATAGCTGCAGCAAAACTATATAATAGTAAAATTAGTTTTATAGAGTCATGCCTAAAATCAATAGTTTTGCCCATAACTGACGATAAAGATGTTAGAGACTCTTTAGAAAGAGCAATTAGAGATATTGGGTAAACTAAGTGCCCAAAGATAATGTAATCACTATTGATCGATTTGGTAAAATTCCAAATTATCTGCGAGATAGAGCTAAAAAAGTATTAGATGGAGAAAATTTATCAACTTGGTTAGATTATCTAAAAAGAATTAATGAAGCAGGATATGGAGAAAAAGTATTAAAAGGTTTCTCAGAAGCTGGAATAGAAATAATAGAGAAACATGGACTTAATTCCATAAAAATATTTTATTCAGTCATTACCTCAATAACAATTAAGAATAATCCAATTATAGCCTATCAATTTTCAAGTATAGCTAGAGAAGTATTATATCATTATTCCAATGATAGAAATTTTCAAAATTGGTTAATATTAGTTGAAAAAATTACCAATATGGCTCCTGAAGTTTTGGAACTAATTTTAGATGAAATGAAATTTTTAATTTCAAAACTAAATGTTTCACAAATTGAGGATTGGTTTTTAACTTGTCTTAGGGCAAGTTCTGGAGATCTAGAAAAAAGATTAAAATTATTTTCATTAAAAGATAAAGATGGTTTAGAATGGTTAGGACAATCAGCAGGCCTTAATAACTTTAAAAAATTTGAGAATAAACTAAAAATTTATGCAACCGCTATATGGGGTATAGACATAAATATTAAAGAAATTCAAATTACTAATACCAAAACATCAATTAAAAGAACTGCATTTAGTAGTAATTTTTTAAGAATACCTTCTGCTTACCCAGGTTTTACAGGTAAATTAGGAGAAGAGGTTTTTAGAGCTGCGATAATGCATGTTGGAGCTCATATAAAATTTACACGTAAAAGATTTGACATAGGGAAACTTAAACCAATCCAGGTCGCCATAATATCAATTATCGAGGATGCAAGAGTAGAGCTTTTGGCAATGAAAGAGTTTCCTGGTTTAAAAGAATTATGGCTGCCATATCATTTAGCAACTGGTGAGTCTAAGAATTTAAATAAAGCTTATGGCCCATTGACTGCAAGAACGCTTTTTTCTCGATTGTCTAGAGCACTGGTTGATGAAAATTATAATGATACGAATGGTTGGATTTTAAAAGCTAAAGACATGTTTTTTCAAAATAAAAAACGATGGAGCGATCAAAATTTAAGTAGAGAATTAGGTAATGTACTTGGTTATGATATAGGTCAAATGAGATTACAGTTTAATCCAAAAGTATATTTGCCCGATCCAATTTATAGAGACGAAAATTCTGGAATTTGGAATTTTGATAATCAAAATATGAATGAATTTGATGAACTAGAAACAGGTATTGAATCTTACCAGATTGAGCAAAAAGAAACTGAAGATGCAGAGAAAAATTTTGAAAATAGTGATGTGATTACTCCATTAGCAAAAGTTTCACCTAAAAAATTTTCACAAGAGGATGAAGCAGAAATTATTTCCTTTCAACCTGAGTATGACTATGTTTCTGCAAGAGAAAATTATAATTGGTGTAAAATTAGAAAATATAATTTTAATACGAAAAATGATTATTATTTAAATGATTATATTTTCAATAACTCAAAAATTGTATCCAATATAAAAAATTTAATTGAAACTTCAAAAATTTCACAACCTATTAGATTAAAAAAACAACAGGATGGAGATGAACTTGATTTAGATAGTTGTATAGAAAATATTATTGATATTAAGAGAGGATCAACACCAGCAGGAAATATTTACAAAAAAACTCAGCGAAAAGGTAGAGATCTTGCTGCATCTGTTTTAGTTGATATTTCTGAGTCTACGAATGATTTAATAAAAGAAACAAAAAAAACAATATTTTCTTCATTAATTGAATCAACTGGAATTTTAAGTGAAGCAATTAATTTAGCAGGAGATAATTTTGAATTATCCACTTTTTGCTCAAATAAAAGAGAAGATGTAAGATTTTGGACCGTAAAGCATTTTAATGAAAAATTTAATAGTGATCATTTAAACAAATTAGAGTCTATGAAACCTGGATATTCTACTCGATTAGGTGCTGCTATTAGACAAGCAGGTATAAATCTTATGAAGCAGCCCAATTATAGAAAATTACTTCTAATTTTATCTGACGGAGAACCGTCAGATATAGATGTTGAAGACAAAGAATATTTATTACAAGATGCAAAATATGCTGTTAGACGATTAGCTTACCATGGAATAGATGTTTTTTGTGTAGGCATCGAAAGCGAAAGTAATCGATTTTTATCAAGAATTTTTGGAAACAGAAATTATGTCATTATAAAATCAGCATCTGATTTGCCCGAAAAATTACCTTTAATATATTTAAACTTAAGTAAATGAGAAACTGTAATTATTTTAAATTATCAAACTTTATTTTAGAATTTGTGGGATCGTTTTTATTAGTTTTTTTTGCGGCTGGCGCAGTTATGGCCAACGCTTTTTATAACGGCCAAATTGGACAACTAATGGGTGGTTTTTCTTCTGGAATAATTCTTTTCATTTTAATTTTTTGTTTAGGAAAATATTCAAGAGGTCATGTTAATCCAGCTGTTTCTTATATGGAGTTTAGAATGGGATATATCGGATTTCATACTATGATTTTTTATTCTGTGTTTCAAATATTAGGCAGTATAGCTGCAGGGTATTTTTTAAAACTAATTTTTGGTAATATAGTTAATATTGGTTCAAATCTTCCTCAATTACAAGTTGAGTTGAATTATCTTATATCATTCATTGTTGAATTTATTCTCTCATTAATATTAGCAGCTGTAATAATAATAATTGCATATATACAAAAAGGTTCATTAATAAATTTATCCTTATGTTGTGGATTAGTTGTTTGTGTAGAAGTAATAGTTTTTGGTGCAATAACTGGTGCGGCAATGAATCCAGTTAGAGCAGTGGGACCTCATTTTGCTGCAAACTTTCCTGGGGGATTGTGGATATACATTTTTGGGCCTATTTTAGCTTATGTCCTAGCAATTGAATTTTATAAGTTTTTTCTCATAAAGAAAAAAATATAATTTAATCATAGATTTTATTTGAACTTTTATATAAGGTTTAGTTATACGGGAGAAAGGTATGCAATATAACCTGCCGAAGGAGCAACTGCCCAGGAATCTCTCAGGCAAAAGGACCGTAATATATTAACTCTGGAAAGAGATTAAGTTCTCGCCGAAGGAGCAAAACTCTCAGGCAAATATACAGATGGGTATCAAGAGTTAATATGAATATAAAAAAAACATCACTCTACAGTCTTCATCAAAAACACAATGCAAAATTTGTTGAATTTGCAGGTTACGAGATGCCAATTCAATATAAAGAGGGTATCGTTGAAGAGCACAAGTTTACAAGAAATTACTGTGGTATTTTTGATGTATCCCATATGGGCCAATTATACATTTATGGTAATGATCAGTTATTAGAGGATTTAGAAAAAATCTTTCCAATAGATTTAAAAAATTTAAAAGTAAACCATTCAAAATATAGCTTTTTAATGAATACTGATGCTGGCATTCACGATGATTTGATTGTTACTAAAATAGAGGGTGGGGTAATAATAATTCTAAATGCTGCCTGTAAAGATACTGATTTTGAAATTTTGCAAAAAAATTTAGATAGTAAATATAAAATGGTATTAGATGATGAAAAATCATTAATAGCTATTCAAGGACCACAATCCTCAAAAATTTTAGAAGAATTAATTCCTGGAGTAAATGATTTATCTTTTATGTCTGGTAATTGGTTTGAATTTCTAGGGTCAAAGACATTCATAACTAGATCAGGTTATACAGGTGAAGATGGATTTGAAATTTCACTAGATAATAGCAAAATAGAACAACTTACTAACAATTTAATTGAAAAAGGTGCAAAATTAATCGGACTTGGTGCAAGAGACACTCTTAGATTGGAAGCAGGATTATGTTTGTACGGCCATGAATTAGATATTAACAAAACTCCAATAGAAGCCAATTTAAAATGGGCGATTTCAAAAAAAAGAATTGATGAAAAAAACTTTTTAGGAAGTGAAAAAATTTTAACTCAAATTAATGATGGTGTGCAAAATATCAGGGTTGGAATTAAACCTGAGGGAAGAATTATTGCCCGTGAAAAAACAAAAATTTTTAATGAAGAAGATAATTTCATTGGTGAAGTTACAAGTGGTACGTTTGGCCCAAGTGTAAATGGGCCAGTTGCAATGGGTTATGTTAATAAAGATTTTTCAAAAAAAGATACAAAAATTTTTCTGGAAGTAAGAGGAAAAAAGTATCCTGCAAATATTTGTGGGTTAC
>Ga0181584_10003646_pt1 | contig 11719 bp, 10 predicted proteins | sample 071ome_30_FD_132462 | JGI IMG/M metagenome (GOLD analysis project Ga0181584, IMG submission 132462) | Coastal salt marsh microbial communities from the Groves Creek Marsh, Skidaway Island, Georgia - 071406AT metaG (megahit assembly) | ecosystem: Environmental > Aquatic > Marine > Intertidal... | reverse complement strand
TTTGAACCAGCTTACGCATGGACCCTTGAACGTATTTTTTACCCTCTACGTGCAGGATCATGGATACAGCGCATTTCAAGCGGGCCAGCTGTGGGCGCTCGGGGTGTTTGCTGAAGTGATTTTATTTTTCGTTTTGCCACGATTTATTCGCACGCTCGATCTTCGCGTCCTGCTTGTCCTATCGCTGGCGCTTGGATCGATGCGATGGTTATTGATTGGAGCCTATCCCGATGTTGTATGGTTAGTGATTGTGTTGCAGTTGTTGCATGCATTCACTTTCGGTGCGATTCATTCTGTAAGTATCGAATTCATTCGGCGCTGGTTCCCGGGAAAGCTCTCTGGTCGAGGGATGGCTTTGTATAGCGGATGTGTATTTGGGATTGGCGGATCTTTAGGCGCAACCTTGTCTGGGATTGCATGGGAATCACTCGGTGGAAGCGCCACATTTCTGTGCGCAAGTTTGATCACTGGCTGCACCGCGATTATAGCCTGGTTCAGTCTCCGAGATGCCCGACTTGGGGCGCAATCTTTCTAGTTGAGATCCTTTGGTCTGGCTGGATTTCTGATAAACTGTCGGGCTTATTTTTCCAAGGAGATTGAAATGGCCGGTCGCACCTTATACGACAAGCTGTGGGATAGTCATCTCGTAACACAAAGAGATGACGGTAGTGCGTTGATTTACATCGACCGACATTTGTTGCATGAAGTCACTTCTCCCCAAGCGTTTGAGGGCCTTGCGTTGGCTGGTCGAACACCTTGGAGACTCGCAGCAAATCTCGCGACCGTGGATCACAATGTTCCAACTGAAAACCAGTCAGCAGGTGTCTCAGCAATTGAAGATCCAACTAGTCGTTTGCAGGTTCAGACGCTTGATCAGAACTGTGATGCGTTTCATGTCACTCAATTTAAAATGGGTGATCCACGTGCCGGTATCGTCCATGTGATCGGGCCAGAGCAAGGTGCAACACTTCCTGGCATGACTGTTGTTTGTGGCGACAGCCATACGGCAACACACGGTGCCTTTGGTGCATTAGCCCACGGTATTGGCACAAGTGAAGTTGAGCATGTGCTCGCGACACAGTGTCTCGTCGCCAAGAAGATGAAAAATATGCGTGTCACAGTGACTGGTCCGCTAGGATTTGGTGTGACAGCAAAAGATGTGATTCTTGCGATCATTGGTCAGATTGGAACGGCTGGCGGCACGGGCTACGCAATTGAGTTTGCTGGTGAGGGTATACAATCGCTATCGATGGAAGGCCGAATGACTGTCTGTAACATGGCAATTGAGGCTGGCGCCCGCGTTGGATTGGTTGCGGTTGACGAGAAGACAATCGAATACGTTCAAGGTCGACCATATTCGCCTCAAGGCGCCGATTGGGATCGTGCTGTCGAAGCATGGACAGATTTAGTCAGTGATTCTGATGCCCAGTTTGACCATGAAGTGGTCGTTGATGGCACGGTGATTGAGCCGCAAGTGTCATGGGGTACAAACCCTGAGATGGTGACGGGCATTTCTGGTCATGTTCCAAATCCTGAAGCAATCGATGATCCGATTCATCGCGGTGCGACCGAGCGAGCGCTGAAATACATGGGCCTTAAACCGAATCAGCCGATTGAATCGATTCGCTTGGACCGTGTGTTTATCGGTTCATGTACGAATTCACGGATCGAAGACTTACGCGAAGCTGCTCAAGTTGTTGATGGTAAGCGAGTCGCTGATTCAGTGATTCAGGCGATGGTCGTACCAGGTTCTGGTTTGGTTAAAGAGCAGGCTGAGAAAGAAGGTTTGGACGTCATTTTCCGGGAAGCGGGTTTTGAGTGGCGAGATCCAGGGTGCTCAATGTGCTTGGCGATGAATGCTGATCGACTCGGGCCTGGAGAGCATTGTGCTTCAACCTCGAATCGTAATTTCGAAGGTCGTCAGGGTGCCGGCGGACGGACTCATCTCGTGAGTCCTGCGATGGCTGCGGCGGCAGCAATTGCTGGTCATTTCGTTGACGTCAGAGAATGGTTGTAAGGGGCAAATGATGCAGCAGTTTGTAAAAGAAACCGGTTTGGTTGTGCCTTTGGACCGTGCGAACGTCGACACCGATCAAATCATCCCGAAGCAGTATCTGAAATCGATTAAGCGGACAGGTTTTGGCGTCAATCTGTTTGATGATTGGCGTTATTTGGATCCGGGTGAGCCGGGCATGGATCACACGAAGCGTCGTTTGAATTCCGATTTTGTGCTGAATGATTCACGTTTTTCAGGCGCGAGTATTTTGCTTGCGCGCGATAATTTTGGTTGTGGATCCAGTCGAGAGCACGCACCTTGGGCGATTCTTGAATATGGCTTCAAAGCAGTAATTGCGCCGTCTTATGCCGATATTTTCTTTAATAACAGTTTTAAAAATGGCTTGTTACCTGTGATCTTGGCCGAAAGCGAAGTGGATACTTTGTTCGCGCTGGCAACTGGTGAGACTCCTGTTGAAATCACGGTCGATCTGCAGTCACAGACTGTGACGGGGCCAGAGGGGTTCAGTGCCTCGTTTGACATCGATCCATTTCGTAAAACGTGTTTGTTAGAGGGTCTGGATGAGATTGGTCTGTCGCTCAAAGACGCAGACTCAATCAAGGCGTATGAAACGAAGCGTGCTGTTGATGCACCTTGGTTATTTCGAGATTAAGGACGACTGATGCCGAATATTATTTTGTTATCGGGTGATGGTATTGGCCCAGAAATTATGGCTGAGGCTGGTCGCGTTCTCGATCGGGTCAACCAGCAGCATGCATTAGGAGTATCAACTGAACAGTGTTTGATTGGCGGTGCTGCGATTGACGCAACAGGTGAACCACTGCCTGAAGAGACACTCACAAAAGCCAAGAATTCAGATGCTGTTCTGTTGGGCGCTGTGGGTGGACCGAAATGGGACAGCCTTCCGATGGATAAGCGCCCTGAGAAGGGGTTGTTGAAAATCCGCGCAGGTATGGATCTTTTTGCGAATTTGAGGCCCGCACTTTTGTACCCTGAGCTCGCGTCTGCCTCGACCCTAAAGGAAGAGGTGGTAAGTGGGCTTGATCTGCTGATCGTTCGTGAATTGATTGGTGGTATTTATTTTGGCGAGCCTCGAGGTATTGAGGGAGAGCCAGGTCAGCGCGTTGGTTACAACACGGATCGTTATTCAGAGCCAGAGATCGAAAGGATCGGTCGAATTGCTTTTGATGCGGCAATGGCGCGTGACAAGAAACTGTGTTCGGTCGATAAAGCAAATGTTCTTGAGGTGACTGTTCTATGGCGCGAAGTTATGGACCGTCTGGGCCAGGAATATCCTGAAGTTGAGTTGTCGCATATGTATGTCGATAACGCGGCTATGCAACTTGTCCGGGCGCCCAAACAATTTGATGTGATGGTGACTGGTAATTTGTTTGGAGACATTTTGTCTGATGCGGCGGCGATGCTTACTGGATCAATCGGGATGCTCCCGTCGGCATCTTTGAACAGCCACAAGCAGGGGCTTTATGAGCCATGTCATGGATCGGCTCCTGACATCGCCGGCCAAGATCTGGCCAACCCGTTAGCGACGATTTTGTCGGTTTCGATGATGTTGTTGCACTCATTGAATGCGCCGAAAGCTGCACAAGCGATCGAAGACGCGGTGAAATCTGTATTGGCCTCTGGACTCAGAACAAAAGACATTGCGACAGGTGCATCGGGCGAGCAAATCGTTGGGTGTCGTGCAATGGGTGAAGCTGTGCTCAAGGCTTTGAATTAAGGAATGATGATGCGTGTTGGATTTGTAGGATGGCGTGGAATGGTTGGTTCGGTTTTGATGGACCGGATGCGCGCTGATAACGACTTTGCTGGTATTGAGTCCGTTTTTTTCTCAACGTCACAGGTAGGTCAGGATGCTCCTTCTGAGGCGACTGAAAAAACGTTGCAAGATGCGATGTCGACGACTGCGCTCGCAAGTTGTGACGCGATCGTCACTTGTCAGGGCGGCGATTACACGAAAGCTGTTTATGGCCCATTACGTGAGTCTGGATGGGAAGGCTATTGGATTGATGCAGCATCCGCGCTTCGCATGGCATCGGATAGCGTAATCGTTTTAGATCCGGTCAATCGGGACGTGATTGATCAAGCACTTACTGATGGCCGAAAAGACTTCATCGGTGGTAACTGCACAGTCAGCTTGATGCTCATGGCGGTTGGAAGCCTGATCCGTCAGGGGTGGGTCGAGTGGATGACCGCAATGACTTATCAAGCGGCCAGTGGAGCAGGCGCAAATAACATGCGCGAGCTGTTGTCTCAGATGGGTTTTCTCGAGTCCCAAGTGGCTTCCGAGCTTGCGACACCATCTTCTGCAATTCTGGACATTGATCGTAAAGTGACCGATGCGCTTCGTGGTGATGGCATTCCTACGCAGTACTTTGGTTATCCACTAGCAGGGAGTCTTCTCCCATGGATCGATACCAAGCTCGAGAATGGCCAGAGTCGTGAAGAGTGGAAAGCGATGGCTGAGTGCAACAAGATCCTTGGCCGTGAGTCGAATCCAATGCCGATTGATGGAACCTGTGTTCGTATTGGGGCAATGCGCTGTCACTCGCAGGCATTGACGATTAAGTTAACACGTGATGTTCCAATGGATGAGATCAATGACGTTCTTGCAAACGGGACTGATTGGACTGATCTGATTCCGAATGAGCGTGAGGAGTCGATGGCGATGCTTACACCGGCAGCCGTCACAGGAACTTTGCGAATTCCAGTAGGGCGTGTTCGTAAGATGAATCTTGGACCTGAGTACCTTAACGCCTTCACAGTGGGTGACCAGTTGCTTTGGGGTGCTGCTGAGCCATTGAAGCGGATGCTTTCCATTCTTAGGGACAGTCAGTGATCGAACTTGTTATTACGGGCGCCGGGTCTGGCCTTTGTGACTCAATCCTTGAAGTCATCGATGGAGTCGAAGGGGATTACCGTCTTCGCCTGGTGGATTCAATGGAATCCGCTGGTGAGGCGCGCCGTTTTCAGGGTCGAACTATTGTTATCGAGCTCGAGAGTGAAGCGGATTTGTCGACAGCGAATGTCGTTTTTGATCTGAACCAAACTTACAGCGGTGATGCTGTTGTATTCGCGCCCAAGTTGTCTCTTTTCGTGATGTTAAAGCGTTTGTTGAGCGATATTGGTGCCAATTCCATCAGCACCATACATGGCGTGGTCCGAGAGCCCGCAGTAGAGCAGTACCAAGGCGTCGAAGCGCTTGCCGGTCAGGTGACGCAATTATTTAACGGTCGTGATCCGGAGCCTAAACCGTTTGGGGGTACGCTCGCATTTAATGCGCGCACGCTAGATGAAGCGGCTTTGGTCGAAGCGCTTCAGGGTTTAGATGCACTGCATAACGCCGATATTTCACTTGAACGGTTACAATCAGATTCTTTTTATACCGTTCACGCGAGTCTATGGCTAAAGGCAGCTGACTCTAAAGCGATTGATGCAATGATGGCCAAAGCAACTGATACATATGCAGCAGGCATGAGTATTTCACCGAATTCAGGTCGAGTCGATCATGATGCGGCGATGCGGGTATTTGCACGCAAAGTATCGGACGATTGGGTTCATTTGATGGTGACTGCCGATCTTGAGAAAACAATATGGGCGCAGGAAGCGAAAAGTGTCTTGATTAACGAACTAGGGATCGCATCATGAAGCGCCTTATTCTTTTCCCGATCCTTTTTTGGTCGATGTTGGCGTCGGCTTTCGAGTGGAAGGGTCCCACGGTCGTCTCCCATCAGGGGGAACCTCTGGAAGTACGCCTTGAAGTCACTAATCTTGGCCCGGTGACACCAACACAATTATTTCCTCTTCTCGCATCTGAATCTGCATTTACAGCGCGTGGTATTGATCGGCCAGAGTATTTGTCAGGGCTGACATATGCTGTGGATTCGGCTAATGGACGAGTTGAGCTGATTATTAGGACAGCCACGGCTTGGACACAGCCAGAGCTCACAACGCTTGTAGAAGTCTTCACTCCTAACGGGCCTGTACTCATTCCGGTGTCTGTGGGCGTTGGACCAAAGCCTTTGGCAAAGCCTAAGTTGGCGCAGGAATCGCCTAAAAAGATACCTGTCATTAAGCCTAAGCCACCGGAAGTCAAAGTGGCCGTTAAAGCACCCGAGGTACAGGTTGTTCAACCAGAGATCACGAAGCCAACAACCCTGACAGTTCGTAACGGTTCAACGTTATGGCGTTTAGCGAAGCGTGTTCAGCCTAAGAATTTGACGATTGAACAAGTCATGATGGCGCTGTATGACGAGAACCCGAGTGCGTTTGAGTACAACAATGTGAATGCGCTCGAAAAAGGAAAAACCTTGAATGTCCCCACTGTGGCAAGGATGGGACAAGAATCCGCGCTGGCTGCGAAACAGCGTTTTGACGCGCATATGAAGGCTCCAAAAAAGGACTTTCCGCGAACCACGAGAGTTGAGCCAGTTGTAGTTGAAGCGGCCCCTGAAAAGCCGAGTACTCAAGCGAAAATAAATGCAATCGAAACAGGACCAAAGGTCATTAATGAGACCGTAGTGAATGCTCCTGAAGCACCAGCACCAGCACCAGCACCAGCACCAGCACCAGCACCTGCTCCTGCTCCTGCTCCTGCTCCTGCTCCTGCTCCTGCTCCTGCTCCTGCTCCTGCGGCCGAGAAGGACGTGATCGCAGAGCCGCCGCCACAAGTGGTTACGGTCATCAGCCCTGAAGTTACAGAGCTTCTTGAAAAAATTACGAACTTGGAAAATAAGCTCGACGCAGTGGATGCCAAAGTTGAAGCGATTGCGAACGAGGCTCAAGCGAATAAGCCTTCACCGCTGCCTTTACCAGAGCCAAAAGTTGAGAGTACCAAGTCAGAAACCAGAGATGCGTGGATGCCGACGCGGGCTGAAATCGAAGCCTTTATGGGCACCGATGTGGGTAAAGGCGTTCTGATTTTTGTGGCGCTCTCAGCCATCGTGTTAATTGGTTCGCGTTTCTTTGGCGGAAAAGCTGCCGTATCCGATGAAGCCGCGCCAGTCGAGACTCCTCAGATACCAGTGCCCGCTACACCAACTGTCGAAGACGCTGAAGTGAGTCCTGCGTCAAGCTATGCCGACAACAACTCTGAAGCGCTAGAGACTGCAATAGAGCGGCTGAAATCTAAGATTGAAGACCCTGAGAAGCTCAAAGAAGCAGAAGAATTATACAGCGCGGGTGATGACGCATTGATCGATGCGTTTTCTGCGGATGCATTGAATAAAAACCCTGAATGGGGTGAAGATCCTGATGATGAGGCTGATGTTGCGTCTCATCAGTTAGAGTTGGCCCAAAATTACCTCGATATGGGTATGACTCAGACGGCCATCGAGCTTTTAGAGCGCGTTTCGGTATCTCCTGATCAAGCGAGCGCTGAGAAGGCTCGCGCTCTTCTTGATGTCCATCGAAGCTGATTGTCTGTCTCGCCGAATTGCGATTTCCGTTGAGTATGATGGCTCAGGATATCGCGGTTGGCAGGCGCAAAAACATGACCCGCAAGTTGTGCAGACTGAAGTTGAAAAAGCACTTTCTAAAATTGCTGATGAATCAGTTGCAGTAACGTGTTCAGGACGGACGGATTCTGGGGTTCATGCATGTTCACAAGTCTGTCACTTCGATACAACAGCTATTCGTGATCCTTACAACTGGGTCATGGGAGTGAATACACAACTACCGAATGATATTTCTTTGTCTTGGGCGCAACAGGTTGATCCGGAGTTTCATGCGCGTTTCGGTGCATTATCGAGGCAGTATGTGTATCTGATTCAGGTCTCGTCATTTCGGAGTGCGCTCATGCGTAACTCGTTGACGTTTACTCACAAAAATCTTGATCCGCAATTAATGGCTGATGCTGGACAGTGTCTTGTTGGTACACATGACTTCAATGCCTATCGGTCTGCCCAGTGTCAGGCGAAAACATCTGTTCGGACTCTCAGTCGTTTGAGTGTGCATTACCACGATGGACTAATCGCAGTTCACGTTGAAGCCAATGGATTTTTACAAAACATGGTGCGGAATATTGTCGGTGTACTATCAGCAATTGGTGCGCAAGAAGAGCCAGTGCGCTGGGCGAAACAAGTGCTGGACTCGAAAGATCGCACTGAGGGAGGTGTGACTGCGCCACCTCATGGTTTGTATTTTCTTGGTCCAACATACGATGCTTCGTTTGACCTTCCAGAGACCGTCAGAATTCCGCAGATAGCCAGAGACATTTTGCGTACAGATCCGTTAGAGTGTGGAGCATGACGCGAGTAAAGTTTTGTGGGTTCACCCAAGAAGATGATGTCGCCCAAGCGGTCACGTTGGGTGTTGATGCCTTAGGCTTTGTGTTCTACGAACCGAGCTCTCGCTATGTGACGCCTGAACATGCGGCAAACTTAACGCGTTCGGTACCAGCCTTTGTGACTCGCGTGGGTTTGTTCGTCAACGAACAAGCAGAGTCTATAAAGCGCATATTTGAGACCGCTCGACTGAATTTGATCCAATATCACGGTGATGAAACACCTGAATTTTGCGACACTTTGGGGCTACCTTATATCAAGGCGTTTCGTGTGCAGCAGGGGATGGATCTTCGAGCTGAAATGGATCGATATCCAAATGCGTCCGGATTTCTATTGGACGCATATGTGAAAGGGCAGCCAGGTGGAACTGGAGAGCGCTTCGATTGGGGTCTGATTCCTCAATCCGACGTACCAATCATACTCGCAGGTGGGTTAACGCCTGATAATGCGAAGGACGCGATTGAGCAAGTCGCACCCTGGGCTTTAGATGTCAGCGGTGGCATCGAAACCAAGCCAGGACGCAAGGATCCTGATAAAATGGCGCGTTTTATGAACGCGTGTCGCAACTAATCTGAGAGCACTATGGCACTGACAGAACACGAATTACGATCACTGGACTATGAACCTGATGCCGGCGGGCATTTCGGTGATTACGGTGGGCGCTATGTTTCTGAAACATTAATGGCAGCTTTAAGTGAGCTTGATCAGAATTACCAGAAACTAAAAAATGATCCCGATTTCCAGCGAGAGTTCGATGCGGATTTGGCCTCTTTCGTTGGGCGTCCGTCCCCTTTGTACCATGCGGATCGTTGGTCGAAAGCGATCGGCGGAGCACAGATTTACTTCAAGCGAGAAGATCTCAACCATACTGGAGCGCACAAAGTTAACAATACGATTGGTCAAGCGCTCTTAGCCAAGTATTCAGGAAAGCCTCGTGTCATTGCTGAAACTGGAGCTGGTCAGCATGGTGTTGCATCAGCGACCGTGGCCGCTCGCCTTGGTCTTGAGTGCGTTGTTTATATGGGTGCCGATGACGTAGAGCGGCAGTCTCCAAATGTGTATCGCATGAAGTTACTGGGCGCAAAAGTAGTTCCAGTGGAATCGGGTTCGCGGACTTTGAAGGATGCACTCAATGAAGCGATGCGTGATTGGGTAACGAATGTCGATGACACATTTTATATCATTGGTACTGTCGCGGGCCCAGCGCCGTATCCGCAATTAGTGCGCGATTTTAATGCCGTGGTCGGGCGTGAGCTGAAATGGCAATCTAAAGAATTATTTGGCAAGTATCCAGATGCCTTAGTGGCATGTGTTGGAGGTGGCTCGAACGCGATCGGTATGTTTTATCCGTTCTTAAGAGACACGGAAGTGGCCGTCTATGGCGTTGAAGCCGCAGGTCGAGGTCTCTCGACGAATGAGCATGCTGCGCCTTTATGCTCAGGGCGTCCAGGTGTATTGCATGGAGCAAAAACGTATTTGATGGATAACAGCGATGGTCAAATTGCCCATACACATTCTGTGTCGGCAGGACTCGATTATCCTGGCGTTGGTCCAGAGCATGCGTATTTGAAAGATATCGGTCGCGCTAATTATGTGGGTGCCACTGATGAAGAAGCTTTGGCTGCGTTTCATGAGGTCTCGCAAGTTGAGGGCATCATTCCTGCACTCGAAACGGCTCACGCGTTGGCGTATACAAAGAAACTCGCGGCGACGATGCGTCCAGATCAGACCGTGGTCTGTAATATGTCGGGGCGTGGCGATAAAGACATCTTTACGGTCGCTAAAATGGAAGGAATCTCTCTGACATGAGCAGTAACCGTATTCAACAGCGCATGGACCAATTAAAAGCGTCTGGCCGCAAAGCGCTTATTCCATACATCGTTGCTGGTGATCCAGCGCCCAGCGTCACTGTGCCTGCAATGCATGCGATGGTTGAGGCTGGAGCCGATATCATTGAACTTGGCATGCCATTTTCAGACCCTTTTGCTGATGGCCCCGTGAATCAGCGAGGTGCCGAGCGTGCGATCGCCAGTGGCATGACGCTTCGTGGTGTTTTGGATGCCGTTTCTGAGTTTCGAGAAACAGATCAAGATACTCCAGTTGTTTTGATGGGTTATCTCAATCCATTGATCGCTATGGGTGAAGTTGCATTTTGTGATGGATGCCAAGCGTCCGGTGTTGATGGACTCCTGATTGTGGATATGCCACCTGAAGAGGAAGGTTCACTGGTTCAGGCCGCGAAAGCTCGCGGATTGGATTTGATTTATCTAGCAGCGCCAACAACCACAGATGCGCGTTTAGCAACAATCGGCCAAGCAACCTCTGGATATCTCTATTACGTTTCACTGAAAGGTATTACAGGCTCATCCAAGCTCGATACAACTGAGGTATCGAAGCGAATCGAACATATGCGTCAACACATCTCTGTGCCGATTTGTGTCGGTTTTGGGATTCGCACTGCGGAAGATGCGGCTGCGATTTCTTCGACAGCTGATGGAAGTATCGTGGGATCTGTGCTTGTGAGTCAGGTTGAGGCGTTGGTGAATGAGCCAACTAAGATTCCAGAAGCCCTACAATCAATTTTGAAGCCAATGCGTGATGCAATGGATGCAAACGCTTAGTCGCAGGGAGAATGCATGAGTAATTGGCTCGATAAAATCGTACCAACCGTTGTTCGTTCAAAAGCAGTCGAACGGAAAGCGAGCGTTCCTGACGGACTCTGGTCAAAGTGCAGTGCGTGTGAAGCGGTGCTATACCAACCAGAATTCGAGCGTAATCAGAGTGTCTGTCCGAAGTGTGGACATCATGGTCGACTGGGTGCGCGAGCGCGCCTTCAAGGATTCCTTGATGAAGGTTCTCAAGTAGAACTATTTAAGGACTTGGTCGCCGATGATCGCCTGAAGTTCAGAGATCAAAAAAAATATAAAGACCGTCTTGCTCAGGCCCAAAAAGCCACCGGCGAGAATGATGCATTAATTGCGATGGAAGGTACTCTCAAGTCCAAACCTCTTGTAGCTGTTGCTTTTGAGTTTGCATTTATGGGTGGTTCGATGGGTACGGTCGTCGGTGAAAAATTTGTTCGGGCCGCTGAACTTTGCCTGGAGAAACGAATTCCACTTGTCTGTTTTTCTGCCTCTGGCGGTGCACGTATGCAAGAGGCTTTATTGTCATTGATGCAAATGGCGCGGACGTCTGCTGTCCTTGAAAAAATGCGTGAGCAGGGTATTCCTTACATTTCTGTATTAACAGATCCTGTGTTTGGTGGTGTCTCGGCTTCATTTGCAATGCTTGGTGATTTGAATATTGCGGAACCTAAGGCCCTAGTCGGCTTTGCGGGCCCTCGAGTGATCGAGCAGACCGTTCGTGAAACGTTGCCAGAAGGTTTTCAACGGGCTGAATT
>Ga0181584_10003634_pt1 | contig 11745 bp, 11 predicted proteins | sample 071ome_30_FD_132462 | JGI IMG/M metagenome (GOLD analysis project Ga0181584, IMG submission 132462) | Coastal salt marsh microbial communities from the Groves Creek Marsh, Skidaway Island, Georgia - 071406AT metaG (megahit assembly) | ecosystem: Environmental > Aquatic > Marine > Intertidal... | reverse complement strand
TGATTATTCTAAATATACTTCTGCCTACCTCTTAACTCCAAATAAAAAAGAGGCTTCTGAGGCAACTGGTATCAATATTTCAGATAAGAAGTCACTGAAAGATGCACTTATTCACTTAAAAGATTTATGTAAATTACAAACTTCTCTAATTACTCTGAGTGAAGATGGTATTGCTATATTTGATGACCAGTTCAGATCTCATCCAACAGTTGCCAGAGAAGTATTTGATGTTACTGGAGCTGGTGATACAGTGATTGCGGCTTTAGGTTATGCTTTAGCTGCCAAGGAAGACATTGATTCAGCTGTAGTTCTTGCCAACTTAGCAGCTGGGGTGGTTGTTGGAAAGATAGGTTCTGCAACTACAACATTTAAAGAAATTATTAAGTATGAATCCTTACTCAACAATTCTGATTGTAAAGAGAATGTATTCTCATCAGAAAAATTCATTGAAATCTTAGATGGTTTGAGGGAGTCCAAGAAAAAAATTGTATTCACCAATGGTTGTTTTGATATTCTTCATGTAGGACATGTTAAATACTTAGAAAAAGCTAAGAAACATGGAGATATCTTAGTTGTCGGCATTAATTCTGATGATTCTGTAGCAAGGTTAAAAGGTAAAAATAGACCTATTAACACTTTAAACGATAGGAGTTGCATTATAGCTTCACTAAAATCAGTCGATTATGTAATTCCCTTTGAGGAAGACACTCCAATTGATTTGATTACCGCGATTGTCCCAGATATACTCGTTAAAGGTGGAGATTACAAGGGTAAAAAAGTGGTTGGTGAAGAAATTGCAAAAGAACTTGTTCTCATAGATTTTGTAGAAGGTAGGAGTACTTCTTCTACTATTACAAAAATACAGAAAAAATGATAGAAATAATTAAAAGCGAGCTCAGTCTTCATAATGAGGTTTTCTCGAAAATGGAGGCACTTTCTAGCTCAATTGAGTCAATTGCAAAATTGGCAATAGATTCTATTTCATCAAATGGGAAAATTATTATATTTGGCAATGGTGGCTCTGCATCTGATGCTCAACATATTGCGGCTGAACTTGTCGGCAGATACAAAGTCAGTAGAAAAGGATTGCCTGCTATAGCTCTAACCACTGATACTTCTGCCCTGACAGCAATATCTAATGATTTTGGATATGAGAATGTTTTTAAAAGACAACTTGAGGCGCTTTTGAATAAGAATGATTTGGTGATAGGTATTAGCACCTCTGGAAATAGCTCTAACGTTATTAATGCTCTTGAATACGCAAAACGCAAGAATGTAAAAGTTGTTGGTTTTTCGGGTTCTCAAGGTGGAAAGATGAATGAAATTTGCGATATTAATCTTGTCATACCTTCAAATGACACTCCCAGAATCCAAGAAATGCATATATTCATTGGCCATACACTCTGTCATTTAATAGATATTAATTTTTCAGATTAAATTTAATACCGAGTTTATTACATCTTTGCTACTAATCTTTTTCATACAGTCATGATGCCCTAAAGGACAAACTCTTTTCATGCAAGGTTGGCATGTTAAATCCTTTTTAAGAACAACTGTCTTATTGTTTAACCATTGGCTAGTCTCATTAATCTTAGTAGGACCAAATATGGAAACTGTCGGTATCTGAAATGCAGCGGCAATATGCATTGGTCCTGAGTCTCCAGTTATAAAAATATCCAAAGTTGAAATATGCCCCACCAAGTCTGAAATTGATGTTTTTCCAGACAAATTCTCAAAATTAGTACAATTATTTTTTTTTAAATCTTTTACTATCTTATCTGCTATAAAAATCTCATTAGGCCCACCAAATATTAGAATATCAAACTTTCTAGATAGTGACAAAATAACTTCAACAAAATTTTTATATGGCCAACATTTTGCTGAACCGTATGATGCACCTGGGTTAATTCCTAAGAGAGGATTTTTAGAAGTCCTGAGATAAGGTGGATTATAAATCTTAAGCTTGCCAGCCTTTAGTCTAATACCAAGAGATTCTTTAACAAACTGATTATATTTTTCAACTTGGTGACCGTCTGTAAATTTATTTTTATTAAATTGATACTTTTTCTCTGACCTAAGGAATAAGAAAAATAATTTGGTTCTTATGGAGCTTCTAAATGATATAAATATATCTACAGGTTTTATTGATCGAATTGATGAAATAAAACTCTTGATGTTCCTATTGAGAATTAATGAACCGCAGCAATTTGGGTGAAATTTCATTAATTCTACTGAAGATTCAGAGCCAATAAATATTATTTCACAATTACCATAAAACTTGACAATGTTCTCTATTGCCGGAGTAGTCATAACAGAATCTCCAAGCCAAGTTGGTAATTCAATTAAAATTTTTGTTTTCTGATTCAAATGTTATTTAATCTGAATATTTTTGAAGCGTAAATTTAAGAAATAAATTCCTATAATCATAAAGCTTAATAATGCATTTTCATGGGCAAGAGAGATATTCACAAAGCCTATACCAAAAATAACTAGTGAAATATTAAATGCGGCTATGTTAATCCAGCTAAATTTAGCCTTGAAGGATGTTTTAAAAAGTGTCATAAAAAAATATAGAAAAAATATTACAAAGGATAATAAAAGTAAAATTCCTCCCCCGGTTAGCATATAGAAATAAATATTGTGAGGGTGATCATAAGCAAAAAATTTTCCTTTATTAGAATCCCACCACTTTTCACCATTTGATTGAATTAGTCTTGCTTTTATATCTTTTAAACCAAAATTGGGATAATTGCCAAGACCTGTTCCCAGAATTGGGTCTATCTTAACTAACTCGTATGAGAAATTATTAATCCTTTCCCTTGGTGACATAACTTTAGAAGTATAACCTTCATAGAATTTGTCTATTACAGGCGCCTTAAAAACAAACACAGAAAGAACAAAAATCGCAAAAGATGAAGCAATTATCAAAAAATTCTTTTTGTGTAATTCTTTATAAGAGTATATCAAAAAAAACAAAAAGTTAAAAAATAACAATCCCGTTGCAGCCCTACTTTTTGTAAGAACAACCAAAGCACTATATAGAATAATAAGAGATATAAAGGAAATTAGCTCAAAATTTTTAATTTTAGAAATGTTCCCTAAAAAATAAGCAGTCAATATATTAACAACCAAAACTATGTAAATTGCAGTATGGTTTACATGTCCAACTGAGTTAAGCATTAGACATTGTCCATAATAACAATCTGAACTAATCATCATGAAAAAGATTGGCAAAATAGATATACCGGAAAAGATAACTATTTTCTTTATTAATTCAACCTTAAAAGCAATTCTTGACATCAGCCAGCCAAATGTTAAATATCTTAGTAGATCGAATGAACCTTTAAATGGTTGTGCATGAGATATTAACGCATTTAGTCCAGCCATTATGTCAATTATTATCCAAATTAAAAATAAAGTATCTAGTATTTTCCAATCACCTCCAAAATCATTGGATTTATAGGAATATACAAACCAAGTTAAGAAAAAACCAAGAAAAAACAAATTTTTTGGAGCCTCCAAATTTGGAAGAACAAGAACTAATAAAAGCAGAAAAAGAAATAAGATTTGTTTAGGATTTACAAAAATTTTAGTATTTATTGTCATAAACTTCCTTAATTAGCTCAACTGTCTTAGATGCATTCTTTTCAATAGAAAATTTGAGTGAGATTTCAAAATTTTTTATTTTGGTTTCGTTAAGATAACTTTTATTTTTAATCGCGAAGAGAATATTTCTTTTTACTGATAAATCATCATGTGACTTCATTATCCATTCTTTATCTAAAATTTCAGAAGATCCATTTTGTTTGGTTGTAATAACTACATTTGAAAAATTCATCGCCTCAAGTATAACATTAGAAAAAGGATCATATTTTGTTGGAAGAATAACAAAGTCCGATAGCTTATAAAACAAATTTACATCTTCTCTATTACCAATTAACCTAATGATGTTTCCTAAGTTTTTATTTTCTATGTATCTACTATAATCTGAAGAATTTTTATCTCGTCCAATAATAATAGCCTGAACATTCATTTCTCTTAAAGAGTCAATGATATCAATGAAATCGTACAAGCCTTTTCTCTCAAAACCATTTCCAACAAAAAGAAACGTAATTTTTCTAGAGTCAAGATTAAGATCTTTGAAATAACTTTTGTCAGGTTCTAAATCAATGCATTGATTTAAGATCTCAATGCCATTATAAATAACAGCAATTTTTTCAGAAGGTATTGAATAATTTTCGACTATCTCTTTTTTAACCATCTCAGAATTAGCTATTATTTTTTTTGCATTGATAAAACATTTTCTTTCTAAAAATTTATACAAAGCATGCAGAGGATTAATACTTGATTTACTCATTCTTTTAAGAAAAACCCTGTGAACACCATCCCCAGCTCTGTAAATATCTGGACATACGATCCTTTCTAATGAAAAGTAAAAGTTATTTTTTTTTCTCAGACATAGATAAATATTAAAAAATACTACTCTAAACCAGGATGGAAAAATTGAACTTATTGGCGAATTAACAACACCGAGTTTATGACCCGACCTCTCAAGACTTTTAATAAGTCTTGACATATAATTTTCTGCACCACCATAAGGGGTGGATTTTTCTCTAACGAAAATCAAACTCATATCAGCTTATCAAATACTTTTCTTACTTCGCTATAACTTATTTTTTCCATTCCTCTAGATTTTTTTTGCCCTTGATCATAAAAAATTTCTTTATCCATATTAGAAACTATGTAATGAAAATTATTATCTTGAATGCCATTAGTATTCTCAAAACCTTTCTTGCCATCAAACCAAGGCCCCCAGCTAAGAGGGTTACTAGCGCCAAATAATGCAATAACTCTTGTTTTACAGGCGCTAGCAATATGCATAGGCGCCGAGTCGACTCCAAAAAAAAATTTAGCTTTAGATATTAAGAAAGCTAATTCTTTTAGATTTAAATTACCATGCATCGATATAGGTTCAGATTTACACATGCTCATAATCGCATGAATTTTATCTTTTTCCACATGAGAATTTGACCCAGTTATTACTACTTTGAAACCCTTATCAATCGAAAGATAGTCTATAGCCTTAGACATTTTTTTATCATCCCAACATTTAAACATCCATCTTGAAACTGGATGGACTACTATGAAGTCAGTTTTCAAAATTTCTTTAAGTTTTGCGTTGAGAGATAGCTCTTCTTTCCTACTCCAAAATATTGATAACTCTTTGTTTGTAATTTCTTGATTGAGTAGATTTATAAAATTCAAATCTTTTTCCACTACATGAATGTCAAAATTATTCTCAGCCTCTTTATTAAATACTCCTATTCTTGAAAAAAAAGGATTACTGGGCACAATACCCAACTTAACATTAGCACCTGAAAAAAATGAATAAATTACACCTCTATCTCCTTCTGTAAGATTTATCACTAAATCATACCTCTCTGCTTTAATTTTTTTTATAGTTCTCAGTTCATACAAGAACTTTCTAAAAAAATTCAATTTCTTTATTTTGTTTCGGTTAAAGGTAATCACACTTTCTATATTTGGATTTTCATCTATCACATCTTTGCATTCGTAGTTTGTTGCAAAATCTATTCGTGAATTTGGATAGCAATTCTTCAAATTGCTTATTAACGCTGATGAGAGAATTACATCGCCGATGTTTCTATACTTGAGAACTAATATTTTCATTGACAAATCTGAGAAATTTCTTTGCTCTGGAATTCCAGGTATAGTTTCTAGCAAAATTTTTTACCTTAAGTATATTAAAACTCTGATCATTTAAAGCGAATATTATTTTTTTAGCCATATCTTCAGCATCTTCTGGCTCGAAAAAATATACCAAGTCATCACTTATGTTTGATTTAATTGATGGAAGTGCAGCAGCTACAACCTTTAAGCCAACTCCAAGGTATTCATAAAGTTTTAATGGTGAGGTGAAGAGATTGCCATCATCTAGGCACTTTACAGGCAAAGCTCCAATTTTTGATCTTTGAAGGTATTCAAGAATTTTTTTATGCATTGATCTTTCCATGATATCAATTTCATCAAAAACATTAAATTCTCTGCAAATATTCTTATATTCCTCAAGGTCTTTTTTCCTTGCCCCAATAAGCACAACCTTTAAATTAATTTTGTATTTGAACTTAATTATTTGTACTGCCTTGATTAGTATATCCAAACCTTTCCATTTGCTAAAATTTCCAACATAAATAATATCAATATCTTTTTTATTATTAGTTGTTTGAAGAAAGTCAGCATTAAATCCTACAGGCAAAATAAGATCAAGATTTGAAGAAGGGGAAAATTGCCTCAATATTTCATCTTTTAAGGTGGATGTAATAGAAATTAAATAATCTGTATTGTTAAAAACATACTCTTCTAATTTTCTCATTTTTCTTGAATTTGCTATATCTCCTCTAGCCTCTAAATTATTTGAAAATATTTGATGAGCCTCAAAAACAAACTTTATGTTGCTCATTTTTTTGAAACTTCTCAGACATAGCTTCATTTGTTTGAAGTCTCTTGAGTAAATAATATAATCATCAATTTCAAGTTTCAAAATTTCTTGTTTCAGATTGTGAAAAAAAATAAACTTGTTACTCTTTACAAAAAGAAATTTATTCTTAATGGTCTGAATTTTTAAATTTTGATTCTTCTCTAAACCGAGTGTATTTTTGAAATAATCTTCAATTTCCTTAGAAGAATCAAGGCTATATATTTGAATGTCAATAAAGTCAGCTAATGCATTAAGAAACTGCAAAATACTTAGCATATAGGAGTATCCATTAGATAACTTCATTGGGTATGGATATAAAATTTTCATTTTTTGATCAATTCTTTATATATATCAAGAAGGGTTAAATTTTTATCAACTATGTCAAATGATTCTAATGACTTTCTTCTTGCTTTGATTGAGTGACTTTCAATGGAGGTTGATAAAATTCTAATTAATACTTGGACAATTGAGTCAATGTTAGATGTATCAACAATCCAACCATTAATCTCATTATCAACATTTTCTGGAAGTCCGGCAAAATTTGAAACTATCATAGGCTTTGCCATTGCCATCATTTCTCTACATGCATAAGAAATTGTTTCAACTTTATAAGATAAAACGAAACCTACATCAGCTAATGAGACTATTGGTCTTGTATCATCAACATAACCTGTAAAAATGAAGTTTTCTAAACTAACATCTTTTAACCTATCAGGGGTTGGTTTATTTCCAATAACCAATACTTTTATTCTCTCTCTGTGAGCCTTATCAAGTTCTTTTATAGCTTCATTAAGAAAAGACCATCCCTTATGCTCAGCTGTTCCAGCACTTGAAACAAAGACTATATCCTTTTTCCTAATGTTGTAGAAATTCCTCAAATTTTCATTTACAGCCATTGGCTTAAAATAATTAACATCTATTCCATTTTGTATCACAGTCGTTCTTCTTCTAAGAGAGGGATTGATAACAACCTCATCAAATTGAAAATTAGAGACTACTATCATTTTGTCTGTATAGGAACTGTATAGTTTTGAGTTTATATAACCTCCTCTAATTGGAAAAGAGTCATGTTTAGTTCTTATAATCTTGAAAGTAGACTTAAATAACCACTTTAACAACCCAATAATCTTATGGTCAGGGGAGCCATTGACATGAACTATATCGACATCTAGAGAAAATATTATTCTTCTTAAATTAGAAATATTCCTTAATATATTAAAAATTTCTCTAGGTTTGGTTGGAAACTCGACATTAAAAACTCTATCAGGATATTGTTTTTTTAAAAGAATGTAAAGATGACTAGATTTTGGACAGGCTAAAAATACTTCGAACTTCTTGTTGATTAAAAAATTAAATAAGTAATTAATGTAGGTTTTATGCCCACCACCATCTTTTAAATGAAAATTAGTAACTAAGATTTTCATTATTTAATAATTGCTTATAAATTTTTAATATCTTATCAGCCATTACCTTTTCAGAAAAATTAACCTTAACAAAGTCATTGCACTTTACCTTACTAGATGAGTTATTTGAATCACTAAGCAGGAAATTCTTAACCGAGAGATTTAGCGCCTTTTGGCTATTATTTCTAATCAACTGAAAATTATTATCATCAAACAGGTCGGAAACGCTTCCCACATTTGTAGATATAGATTTTTTATTCATCATCAAAGCCTGTATTAGTGATTGAGGAACACCTTCACCACTGTCAGATACCATGACAAATAGGTCTATAGCGCATAAAAATTCAGCTTGATTTTTTATGTGGCCAAGAAGGATAACCTCCTTCTTTAAATCATTTTGTTGAATTAAGAGTTCAATATTCTCTCTTTGAGGGCCATCTCCAGCTATTAGGAATTTGAACTTTTTTTGTGGAAAATTATCTCGAATATGTTTTGCCATAACCAGAAAACGATCATGCCTTTTAAACCTCCTCAAAACAGCGAGCATGCCAATTACAATTTCATCTTTAGTCAAATTAAAAATATCTCTACAATCCTCATACTTATAAATATTGGGATTGAAAATTTTTTCACTAGGACCTGTAGGTATAGACATGATTTTCTCTGGGGATATTCTATTGTTATGAATCATATCTCTTCTTACTATTTCTCCAGTAGTAATTACAAAGTCAGCTAATTCGTTAATAAAATTTAATCGAGATTTATTTATTGGATTAGACAAGTGTCTAGTTCTGATAAATTTAATTCTTGTTAATTTGGCTGCGATGCCACCTACCCAAGTATCTTTCCCACTATGAGTATTAATAATATCAATATTGTATTTTTTAATAATTTTATAAAGTTGAAAGATAGTTGATAAGTCGGCATTTCCTCTAAAAGGTAAAATAAAAAATTGAAGGTTATTTTTTTTGGCTTCTTGATAAATTTTGCTTTGCGCCTTGCAAGCTAAAAAAACCTCAACACCGAGGCCTTGCATTGCTAGCATTTCGTTTATTATTCTAATCTCTTGGCCGCCCCATCCATCTGACCATTCTGTATGTAAAACTTTCATTAATGCAAAAGCCCCAGAGAATTCTTAATCTCTTTTTTTATTGTTTCCATTTGAATATTTTTTAAACACATACTGGCGCCAGAATCATCACAGCCACTTTTTGAGCAGGGAATACAGACTTCTTTTCCGGATATAACTTTATGCATTCCATGCATTTGAACCCCACCCTTTCTCACATAAGAATTTATATCTAAAGATCTATCCCATGGACCCCAGTTATTAACCGCTGTTGGTCCAAAAAAAGCTATTACAGGGGTATTATTTGCAGTTGAAATATGCATTATTGCAGTATCTACCACAATTAGAATGTCTGCCATTTTATTTAAAGCTGCTGTTTGCATTATGGATAATTTATTGCATAAATTAATTGGCTTAGAGCTAACAAGAGATAGAATTGACTTGATTTGATTTTGATCATCTTCTCCATTGCCAGTCAAGACAACTTTGACTTTTAATATTTCTTCACAAAAATCTATTATTTCCGCTAATAATTGACTGTCCAAGGTTTTATATTTTCGCTGTGATGATGGATGAAGGTGTATAAATTTTTTGATATTTTTCATTTTCTTTTTAACAAACTCAAAATCAGATTTCTGAGGGTAAATTTCTAAGCCGTAAGATTGGATTTTTCTTCCAAGAATATTAATTGGATCCAAATTTAACTCAATAATATGTCTATCGCCATGGTAAGAAAAAAAATCAGTATAAGATGAATTAATATATTTACTACTTTCATCTTTTCTTCCAATTTTTCTCTTGGCTTTTGAAAACCTAGACAAAAATGCTCCTCTTTCTCCTCTATCAGTAACTATTAGGAGGTCATACTTTCTTTGTCTTATAAGTAGGAGAAGATATAAATCATAAAAAAAATTTCTCAACCTAGAAATATTTTTATTTTTAGTTAAAAAAATTTTGGATATATTTGGATTGTTCTTTAAAACATCCTGAGTTCCTGACTGAACTAATAAATCTATTTCTGCATCTGGGTAGGATAATTTAAGATTTTTTAACAATGGGGTAAGTAGAATAACATCTCCAATACTCTTAAATTTTGTTACTAAAATTTTCATTATCTATACTTCCAAAAAGTATATCTTGCATATGTGATAGCGATAACAAGTCCCCGCCATCCTTCTAGAATACCCAAACGAAAAAAATAAATTTTTAGAAAGACCCAGATTGGTGAAAAAAAAGCCTTGAAAAGATTCTTATTTTTTTCACTCAGTGCAGCATATTTTTTTTGCTTTTGAGCAAACTCTTTCGTTGAACTATATGCAAAATGCAGTAAATGATTTTTCAAATACATAGCGTTACCATCCAAGATAACTCTCTCATGAACAGCAACCTCTGAGAATTTTCCTTTATTCTTATTGAGCAACCTTAGAGAATAATCAGGATACAAGCCACAAAAGCGAATATTTTTTCCGAAAAAATTATTTAATCTTGGAACATAATACCCATCTGCTTTTGGGTTCATGAGTAGCAAACTAATTTCCGCTTGAAGCTCGGATGTAATTCTTTCATCTGCATCAATGATGAGAACCCAATCATTCTTTGCTAACTCAATTGCTTTATTTTTCTGTCTGCCAAACCCTAACCAGTCCTGATGAAATAACTTTGCCCCATTTCTTCTAACTATTTCGCATGTCGCATCTTCCGAACCTGAATCGAGCACAATAACTTCCGATGCAAATTTAGCCGATAGAATTGCCTCCTGGATATTTTTTTCCTCATTGTAGGTAATAATTACTACTGAAAGTATGTTCTCCATTTAAAATATTTTAAGTATAAACTCAAAGATATCTTTGTTAAATAATGAGAAAAATTATATTTCTAGACAGAGATGGCGTAATTAATCATGAAGTTGGTTATTTACACAAGATCTCAGATTTCAGATTTATAGATGAAGACTTCTCTTCTTTTATTTATCTAAAAAAAATGGGCTTTTCTTTTATTGTGGTTACCAACCAATCAGGTATCGCAAGAGGTATTTACAATGAAGATAATTATCATCACTTAAATAACTGGATGATTAATGAATTTAAAAGAAAAGGTATTGACATTCTTGATACCTTTTTCTGCCCCCATGGTCCAGACGATGATTGTAGCTGCAGGAAACCAAAACCTGGCATGCTCACAAGTGCAATGAAAAAATACCCTATCGATAGAGACAACTCATGGATGATTGGAGATAAGGAGGATGATATTACTGCTGCTAGAGAATCTGGTATCTATAAAACTATTCTTGTGAGAAGTGGACATAATATAGATGAGAAGATAACTAGAGCTAATTTCGTTATAAACTCAATAAAGGATATAACCAAAATTATATTCTAGGCATTATAGAAAGCTTTATACCAATTAACAAATTTCTCTATGCCTTCTTCAATGCTAATCTTTGGCTCATATTCTAATTCATTTACTAAATCATCTACATCGGCATATGTGTCTGGAACATCCCCTGGTTGCAAAGGTAAAAGTTCTTTCTTTGCATTAATTTTTAGATATTTTTCAAGTAATTCAATGTATTTATTTAATTCTTCAGGTTTGTTTCTACCTATGTTATAAATTTTATATGGTGCAGTTGAAAACGAAGGATCCGGAATTAATGGATTCCACTTATCTGCACCTAGAGGAATATTATCAATTACCCTTATTATTCCTTCGACAATATCATCAATATATGTGAAATCTCTTCTGTGTTTTCCATAATTAAATACTTTAATTTTTTC
>Ga0181584_10003621_pt1 | contig 11759 bp, 9 predicted proteins | sample 071ome_30_FD_132462 | JGI IMG/M metagenome (GOLD analysis project Ga0181584, IMG submission 132462) | Coastal salt marsh microbial communities from the Groves Creek Marsh, Skidaway Island, Georgia - 071406AT metaG (megahit assembly) | ecosystem: Environmental > Aquatic > Marine > Intertidal zone... | reverse complement strand
CGCCAGAGCTGGTTCAGCACCACATCGCCGGCCGCGTCACGCTTGATCTCGATGACAATGCGCATACCGGTACGGTCGGATTCATCGCGAATGTCGGAAATGCCCTCGATGGTCTTCTCGCGGACAAGCTCACCAACCCGCTCCAGCAAGTGGGCCTTGTTCACCTGATAGGGAATTTCGTGAACGATAATGGTTTCGCGATCTCTCGCGTCGGTCACCACCTCGGCCCGCGCCCGCATGATCACCGAACCGCGTCCCGTATGATAGGCATCACGGATGCCGGCCCGCCCCATGATCAGCGCCCCGGTCGGAAAATCGGGCCCGGGAACAATCTCGATCAATTCCTCGATCGTGATCGCCGGATTGCGGATATAGGCCTCACAGGCGGCAATGACCTCGGCCGGATTATGCGGCGGTATATTTGTCGCCATGCCAACCGCGATGCCGTTCGCACCATTCACCAGCAGATTCGGATATTCCGCTGGCAGAACCGTCGGCTCAAGCTGGGTCTCGTCATAATTCTCGGTGAAATCGACAGTTTGCTTGTCGATATCGCGAAGCAGACTTTCGGCAGCGCGCGCGAGGCGGGATTCGGTGTAGCGCATCGCGGCCGGCGGATCACCATCGACCGAACCGAAATTTCCCTGGCCGTCAACAAGCGGCAGGCGCATGGAGAAATCCTGCGCCATCCGCACCATCGCCTCATAGATCGAACTGTCGCCATGCGGATGGTAATTACCCATCACGTCACCGACGATGCGCGCCGATTTACGGGGCGGCTTCGACCAGTCGTAATTGCCTTCCATCATCGCGTACAGGATCCGCCGATGGACCGGCTTCAACCCGTCCCGCACATCCGGCAGCGCCCGCGATACGATCACGCTCATGGCGTAGTCGAGATAGGATTTCCGCATTTCCTCGGAAATCGAAATGGTCGGATTCAAGGGGTCGGCAGGTGGCGTCGAGGTGTCAGTCACTGTCGTCTCTTCGGGCCGGTACGGCCATCATGGTCAGCAGACGGTCAACAACACCGCCATCCACAAGATATATACCATATCTTGTGGTCACACCTCAAAATATTGTTGATTTAAGAGGAAAAAAAGAAAACACCATCTTTTGCAAGGTGACGCAATAATTTCATGATCTATTTAGCTGATTTAGAACGGAATATCGTCATCCGGCGCATCACCGCCATGCATGGGAGGCGGGCTTGCCGGTGTCGAGGCTCCCGGGGCCTGCCCACCGGCCGGGGCGCCGCCGCCGCCACCGCCATAACCACCGCCCATGGAATCACCGTAACCGCCGCCCGCGCCGCCACCTTCACCGCGCCCGCCAAGCAGTGTCAGTTCACCGCGGAAGCGCCCGAGAACAACTTCGGTTGTATATTTCTCGACTCCCTGCTGGTCGGTCCATTTGCGGGTCTGGAGCTGACCTTCGACATAGACACTGGAACCCTTGCGGAGATATTGCTCGGCGATGCGGGCGAGGTTCTCGTTGAAGATGACCACACGATGCCATTCGGTCCGCTCGCGCGGCTCGCCACTCATCCGGTCCTTCCATTTTTCGGAGGTTGCAATCGACAGGTTCACGATCTTGTTGCCGTCCTGTGTATTCCTGATTTCGGGATCACGGCCCAGATTACCCAAAAGGATAACCTTGTTCACACTGCCTGCCATGGCTGACCAACTCCTTCGCGCGCGGTTTTCGGGGGTTACTGATAAAAAGCATCGACGAGGGCTTTAGATTAGCCAGTCGGACGCATAAATGACAACAACAATGATGACGATTTCGCCGCAGCCAGCCGTTCCGCTTTGGGGTGGTCCGGTCCGGTGGTGACGGGTATAATCGCGCGATGCCGAATGAAACCAAAAAGTCCCCTCCCGCCGCCGGCGCGCTGTTTGACAGCACGGTGGCAACAACCACCTCCAGCGATATCCATCCACCGGAAGACGGTGTGGCGGCAGCGCGGATCGAACCGCGTGTGATCTCGGTCCGCGGCGCGCGCGAGCATAATCTCGACGATGTCAGCATCGACCTGCCGCGTGACCGGCTTGTGGTGCTGACCGGCCTTTCGGGGTCCGGCAAGTCCTCGCTTGCCTTCGATACCATCTATGCCGAGGGACAGCGGCGTTATGTTGAGTCCCTGTCCGCGTATGCGCGGCAGTTTCTCGAAATGATGCAGAAACCCGATGTGGACCTGATCGAGGGTCTGTCACCGGCAATTTCGATTGAACAGAAAACGACCTCGCGCAATCCGCGTTCAACCGTCGGGACGGTGACCGAGATCTATGACTATATGCGGCTCCTGTGGGCGCGTATCGGCATCCCCTACTCGCCGGCGACGGGCCTGCCGATCCGCAGCCAGACGGTCAGCCAGATGGTCGACATCCTGCTGGCGATGGAAGAAGGCACGCGCCTGTATCTGCTGGCTCCCGTGGTGCGCGGCCGCAAGGGTGAATATCGCAGGGAACTTGCCGAATATCATCGCAAGGGGTTCAGCCGGGTCCGTATCGATGGCGAGATTTATGACCTCGATGATACACCGGAACTCGACAAGAAACGCAAGCATGATATCGAGCTTGTCGTCGACCGGCTGGTCATCCGTGGCGACCCGGATGAACTCTCGACCCGCCTTGCGGATTCACTTGAGACGGCGCTGGCCCTGACGGACGGGCTGGCTTTCGCGGATCATGCCGACACTGGCGCGCGGACAGTGTTCTCGGCCAATTTTGCCTGTCCCGAATCGGGTTTCACGATTGACGAGATCGAACCTAGACTGTTTTCCTTCAATAATCCGTTCGGTGCCTGTCCGGCCTGTGACGGCCTTGGTGTCAGCAGCCATTTCGACGAACAGCTTGTCGTGCCGGACCACCGTCAGACGCTGCGTGGCGGTGCCATTGCGCCCTGGGCCAACAGCAGTTCCCGCTATTACATCCAGACACTGGACTCACTGGCGCGGCAGTTCGGCTTTTCGCTCGACATGCCATTCGGCGAGCTGGATGACGAGATCAAGTCACTGATCCTTCATGGATCGGGCAAGATTCCTGTCACCATGGAATTCGATGACGGCATGCGGTCCTACAAGACCAAACGTCCCTTTGAAGGATTGATGCCGAATTTGGCACGACGCTATCGCGAGACGGACTCCTCCTGGGTGCGTGAGGAGCTTGAGAAATTCCGCGCCAATCATCCCTGCGACGCCTGCGATGGCAAGCGGCTGAAGCCGGAGGCACTGGCGGTAAAGGTCGACCAGAGTGATATCTCCGACATTGCCCGCCTGTCGATCGGCGATGCGCGTGACTGGTTTGCCGGCCTCAGTGACAAGCTTCAGGGCCAGGAGTCGGAAATCGCCGCGCGGATCCTGAAGGAAATCAACGAGCGTCTAGGCTTTCTGGTCAATGTCGGTCTTGGCTATCTGTCGATGGCACGCAATTCCGGCACCCTGTCGGGCGGCGAATCCCAGCGGATCAGGCTGGCCTCGCAGATCGGGTCGGGCCTTACCGGCGTTCTCTATGTTCTTGACGAGCCGTCAATAGGTCTTCACCAGCGTGACAACGACCGGCTGCTGGCCACGCTTGTGCGGCTGCGAGACCTTGGTAACACGGTTCTTGTGGTCGAACATGACGAGGATTCAATCCGCCTGGCCGACTATGTCATCGATATGGGGCCCGGCGCCGGTGTGCATGGCGGCAAGGTCGTCGCCGCAGGAACGCCCGACCAGATCATCGCCAGCCAGGCCTCGCTGACCGGCCAGTATCTGTCAGGCGTCAGGGACATCAGCCTGCCGGCAAGCCGGCGCAAGTCACGCAAGGGCCGTTTCGTGCGGGTCGAGAACGCCACTGGCAACAATCTGCGCGACGTATCGGTTGATTTCCCTCTTGGTGTGCTGACATGTGTAACCGGTGTCTCAGGTGGCGGTAAATCAACGCTCGTTCTGGAGACATTATGGAAGGGTCTGGCCCGACGCCTGCACAAGGCGCGCGAGATGCCGGCCCCGCACCGGGCGATCAATGGGGCCGAACTCCTCGACAAGGTGGTCGATATCGACCAGTCACCGATTGGCCGCACACCGCGCTCGAACCCGGCCACCTATACAGGTGCCTTCACCCCGATACGCGAATGGTTTGCCGGCTTGCCCGAGGCGAAGGCGCGTGGCTACGCGCCGGGACGTTTCTCGTTCAATGTTAAAGGTGGTCGCTGCGAGGCCTGTCAGGGTGACGGTCTGATCAAAATCGAGATGCACTTCCTTCCCGATGTCTATGTCACCTGCGATTCCTGCAAGGGACGTCGCTATAACCGGGAGACGCTGGAGATCACATTCCGTGGGAAGTCCATCGCAGATATCCTTGAAATGACTGTGGAAGAAGGTGTCGAATTCTTCAAGGCGGTGCCGTCAATCCGGGAAAAGCTGGAAACCATGTTCCGGGTCGGCCTTGGCTATGTCCGCATCGGTCAGCAGGCCACGACGCTATCCGGCGGCGAGGCACAGCGTGTCAAGCTGTCGAAGGAACTGTCACGGCGGGCGACCGGGCGCACCATCTATATCCTCGATGAGCCGACAACCGGCCTGCATTTCCATGATATCGCCAAGCTTCTGGAGGTGTTGCAGGAACTTGTCGACCAGGGCAATACGGTGATTGTGATCGAGCATAATATGGATGTGATCAAGACCGCCGACTGGATTATCGATCTTGGTCCGGAGGGTGGTGACGGTGGCGGCATGATTGTCGCCGAGGGCACACCCGAACAGGTTGCCAAGGTCAAGGCATCGCATACGGGTGCCTATCTGGCGCGCATGCTGCCGACAAAGGGGTGATCATGCCGCATACTGACAGCGACAGACCGGTTGTTCATATCATTGGCGGCGGGCTTGCCGGCAGCGAGGCGGCCTTTCAGGTCGCGCAGCGCGGCATCCGCGTCGTTCTTCACGAAATGCGGCCGGTGCGCAAGACCGATGCTCACCATACTGACAACCTCGCCGAGCTTGTCTGTTCCAACAGCTTCCGCTCCGATGATGCCGAGGCGAATGCTGTGGGTGTGCTTCACGCCGAGATGCGGATAATGGGCTCGGTGATCATGAGCGCCGCTGATGAACACAAGGTGCCGGCGGGTGGGGCGCTGGCGGTTGATCGGGAAGGCTTTTCCACCGGTGTGCAGGCGCGTCTCGCCGACCATCCGCTGATCGAACTGGCGCGCGAGGAAGTGACCGACATTCCCGATGACTGGGACAATGTCATCATCGCGACCGGCCCCCTCACCTCGCCGCCATTGGCACAGATGGTGCGCACGCTTGGCGGCGAGGACGATCTTGCTTTCTTCGACGCCATCGCGCCAATCGTGCATTTCGACAGCATCGACATGGATGTGGCCTGGTTCCAGTCGCGCTATGACAAGGCAACCGATGGCGGTGATGGCAAGGATTACATCAACTGCCCGATGGACAAGGCGCAATATGAAGGCTTCATCGACGCGCTGCTCACCGGCGAGAAGATGAGCTTTCGCGAATGGGAGGAGACCACCCCCTATTTCGAAGGCTGCATGCCGATCGAGGTCATGGCCTCTCGCGGGGCGGAAACACTGCGTTTTGGCCCGATGAAGCCGGTTGGTCTCACCAACGCGCATGATGGCAGCCGCCCATATGCGGTGATCCAGCTCCGACAGGACAACGCTCTTGGCACACTGTACAACATGGTCGGTTTCCAGACGAAATTGAAATATGCCGAACAGGTGCGCGTGTTCCAGACCATTCCGGCACTGGAAAATGCGCAGTTCGCGCGTCTTGGCGGGCTGCACCGCAACACCTTCATCAATTCACCGCGTCTGCTGGATGGCCAGTTGCGAATGAAGGCCCGGCCGTCACTGCGTTTCGCCGGCCAGATCACCGGCGTCGAGGGCTATGTCGAATCCGCTGCCATTGGCCTGATGGCCGGGATTATGGCGGCCTCGCAGGCCACCGGCGCGCACTGGACACCGCCACCTGTCGATACGGCGCATGGCGCCCTGCTGGCCCATATCACGGGCGGGGCCGATGCTGACACTTTTCAGCCGATGAATGTGAATTTCGGCCTGTTTCCGCCGATTGATGGCGCTGCGAGTGGTGGCAAGCGCAAGCTTCGTGGCCGTGACCGCAAAACTGCCTATGCCAGCCGGGCGCTTGCTTCCTTCAGAGGCTGGGCGATGGTGAAGGCCGCGTAACACCAAGCCGCCAGCCAAGCATCCGCCACACCAACAGCGCGTCATCGTCCCGGTATTGGCCGGAGCCGCGATAGCGCGCCACCTGCCCGGCCATCCAGATCCAATACAGACGGTACCTGCGCAGCACGGCCAGACTATCGTCATCAAGCCGTGATGCCTCCGCACCCTCATGAAGGGACATGCCGACCAGCCCTGCGGCATGTCTTGCCGGCTCCATCCCCGCCAGCATCACGAACAGCTTCTGCCAACAGGCCCCGGCCGAGATCGTGTTGTCCGCCAGCCGGTCCTGCCAGATCGCCAGCTGTGTCAGCAATTCGTCCTGATCGATGTGAGCGGATTCAAGATGCACCAGCAACCGGCGCATCAGCGGCACATTCTCGTCACGCCCGGCCTCGATGGCCTCGGCCCACCATTGCAGCCGGATCGCGGCCAGCATCGGTTCAGACGCCACACGCACCGAATTTTCCGCTTCCAGCGCGAGGCACAGCCTGTCTGCCAGCAGCGCCCGCATGTCTGCAGGGCTGAAAAGAAGGCACAGTGCCAGATCCCTGTCACTGTCACGAAGCGCCGCCCAGCTTCCCGACATCAGATGGCTACAAGTGCGGCGGCGGCGGCGCGGCCCTCGCTCATCAACACGTTCCAGGTGCGGCAGGCCGCCGGCGTGGACAGCAATTCAAAAGCCACCCCATGGCCGCGTAGTGCCGCACCAAGCTCGCTGAAGGGATGCTGCGGTGCCGCGCCCGCGCCGAGAACCAGCAATGGCGCCGCAGGGTCGCCAAGCAATGGCAGCAGATCCGCCGCTTTCATACTATCGAGGTCAGATGGCGGCGTCCAGGCACTGGTCAGCCGTGGTAGCAGAAACAGACAACCGCTGTGGCGGTTGCCGGACACACGAAACCCGCCATCACCATAGCCGTGAATGAGCTGGAGGTCGCTTCCCTCGCCAAAACTCTTGATATCAACCATGCTCCGGTCAGACGTCCTCGGTCACCGCGCCGGGATCATCATCCTCATCAAGATGCCGCTTCAGATCGAATGAAGCCAACATGCCGACAGCGACAAAGATCGATGAATAGGTGCCGATCAGGACACCCCACATCATGGCAAGCGCGAAATCACGTAGCACCGCACCGCCGAACAGGACAATCGCCAGCAGGGCCAGCAGGGTGGTCACCGATGTCATCACCGTCCGCGACAAGGTTTCGTTCAGCGACATATTCAGGATTTCGCGCTGTTCGAAGGATTTGTAGCGGCGCAAATTCTCGCGCACCCGGTCAAACACCACCACGGTGTCATTGATCGAATAGCCGGCGATTGTCAGGATCGCTGCCACTGTTGCCAGATTGAACTCGAAGGATGTCAGGGCGAATAACCCTATAGTTGACAGCACGTCATGCGCCAGCGCCAGAATGGCGGCGATTGAGAACTGCCATTCAAAGCGGAACCAGATATACACCATGATGGCCAGCAAGGCGCAGACAACGGCCAGAATGCCCTTCTCGGCCAACTCCGCTCCGACCGTCGGGCCGACAAATTCGGTCCGGCGGATGTCATAGCCGCTGCCAAGCGCGTCGGTGATGGCCCTGATCGCCGCGATCTGCGCCGCCTCGTCACCTTCCTGGCGCTGCACGCGCACCAGAACATCGGTTTCACTGCCGAAACCCTGGATGCTGATATCGCCAAGGCCGAGTTGATCGAGATCGGACCGGATACCGCCAATATCGGCCGGGCCATCGGCGTGACGTGCCTCGATCAGGATACCGCCGCGAAAATCGATCCCGAGATTCAGGCCGACCAGTGCGAACAGGGCCACCGAAGCGGCGACAAGCAGGGCCGAGAAGATGATGGCCGGCTTGCGAAGACGAAGGAAATCGAGGCTGGTTTCGCTGGGAACTAGTTTCAAACGCATTTCTCGTCTCCCTACAGGACCAGCTGGCGCGGGCGTTTCCGCTCAAGCCAGATGATGATCAGCATCCGCGTGACCATCACCGCCGTGAACAGCGAGGTCGCGATGCCGATTGACAGCGTTACCGCAAAGCCCTTGATCGGGCCGGAACCAAACACATAGAGGAACAATGCGGCAAACAGCGTTGTCAGGTTGGAGTCGATAATGGTTGAAATCGCCCGGCTGTACCCGCCTTCGATCGCCGCCATGACACTGCGCCCGCGCCGCAATTCCTCGCGTATGCGCTCGAAGACAAGGACGTTGGCATCCACCGCCATGCCCATCGTCAGGACGATACCGGCAATGCCGGGCAATGTCAGGGTCGCCTGAATCGCCGACAGCGCGCCAAGGATCAGCACCACATTGACCGCCAGCGCCACATCCGCCAACAGGCCGAACAGTCCATAGCTGAGGATCATATAGACAATGACAAGTACCAGCGCGACCACTGCCGCGATCTGGCCTGCCGCCACAGAATCCGCACCGAGGCCGGGGCCGATGGAACGCTCCTCCATCACGATCAACGGTGCCGGCAGCGCGCCGGCGCGAAGGATCAGCGCCAATTCATTCGTCTCGGCGACAGTGAAGCTGCCGGTAATCTGCCCGCTGCCGAAAATCTGTGACTGGATCGTCGGCGCGGACACAACCTTGCCATCCAGAATGATCGCGAAGGGCCGCCCGACATTCGCACCGGTCACACGCCCGAACCGCTTGGCGCCGGCGGCGTTGAGGGTGAAGCTCACCGAGGGACGGTTGTTTTGGTCGAAACTCGCCTGCGCTGTTTCCAGCAACTCGCCGCTGACCATGACACGCTTCTCGACGACATAGAACTGGCCGTCATCACCGTCACCCGCCAACAGAACAGAGCCGGGCGGCGTCCGGCCACGGTCCATCGCTTCCTGCGCGGTCATCGATGTGTCGACAAGCTGGAAGGTCAGCTTCGCTGTGCGGCCAAGCAGGCGTTTGATCTCCTCGGGATCGTCAACCCCGGGAAGCTGGACCAGGATCCGGTCGGCGCCCTGCCTTTGGATCACCGGCTCCTTTGTCCCGTCAGGATCTATCCGTCGGCGGATGATTTCCATCGACTGTTCGATCGTCTGTGTGCGCAGCGTAAGCAAACCTGCCTCATTGAAGGCGATGCGGTATTCCGGTGATCCATCCACAACATCGAAATCGCGTCCGAAATCGCCGAATATCTGCGCTGCTGCCGCGCTGTCATCGGTTTTGCGGAGGCGTACGCTGACCACGCCATCATCCACATCAAGGCCACTGAACCTGATTTTCTTGTCCCGAAACTCCTGGCGGATTGCCTCGGCCACACCGTCAAGACGTTCCTGCGCCACGACATCCATGTCGACGCGTAGTAACAGGTGCGAGCCACCCTGCAGATCGAGACCAAGATTGATCTTCTGACCCGGCAGAAATCCTCCGCCCGCGTCATCATCACCCGACAACAGGTTTGGCGCCGCATAAACGATGCCAAGCACCGCGATCAGGATCACGACAAGTTTTTTCCAGCCTTCAAACTGTAGCATGGCGGCGGGCTCTCTTCAGATCAACGTATGCCGCGGCACCGCCGCGGCGACGCGAGGTCGGTTACTTCTTGGCTTCAGTCTTGCCACGCACGTCGGCGATCATCGTGCGGACAACATTGACTTTCACATCCTTGGCAATCTCGACCTCGATGGTCTCGCTGTCATCGACTGCCTTGATGATGGTGCCTGTCAGGCCGCCATTGGTGACGATCTTGTCACCACGTTTCAGCGCTGCCAGCATTTCCTTGTGCTGCTTGGCGCGCTTCTGCTGTGGCCGGATCAGAAGAAAATAGAAAATGACCATCACAAGGATGATCGGCATCAACCCGAGGCCGCCTTCGGCAAAGCCGCCTGACTGGGCAAAAGCTGGGGTAATAAGCATGTCGTTACAACTCCGGACTGTGCTTTGAGATTCTGGTCCCGCACCATAAACACCAAGATAGGGTTGAGCAATGATCAACACCCTCCCAGCTGCTGAATTCGGCGTAAAAAATGCCGTCTGGAGGAGTTGTTAGGTGCCTCCGGCCCTGTTAGATTCGCGCGATGACTGATTCAGATACCGATTCCGAGTTTCTGCGCCATCTCTCGCGCATTGCCGATGCCCTCGAAAAATATAGCCCCACCGATCCGACAGTGGCGGATATGGAGCCCGCCGGGGCCTATGTGTGGAACCATGCAAGCCGCCGCCTTGCCGCCGTCGCACGGGTCAATCGCGTTGACCTGCGGCTGCTATGTGGCGTCGATCACCAGCGTGACAGCCTGCTTTCCAACACAATCGCCTTCGTGCGCGGCTTTGCTGCCAACAACGCGTTGTTGTGGGGCGCGCGCGGTACCGGCAAATCCTCGCTTGTCAAGGCTGTGCACGGCACCGTGACCGAGCGCGGAATGGATTGTGCGCTTGTCGAGGTGCATCGCGAGGACATTTCCGACCTGCCCTTTCTGATGCATTACCTGTCGCAGATCGACCGCCGGTTTATCGTCTTCACAGATGATCTGACCTTCGATCATGGTGACAGCAGCTACAAGTCGCTGAAGGCGGCACTTGATGGCGGGGTCGAGGGGCGGCCGGACAATGTGATTTTCTACGCCACCTCCAACCGGCGCCATCTGATGCCGAGACAGATGATCGAGAATGAACGGTCAACCGCGATCAACCCGTCGGAAAGCGTCGAGGAAAGCGTGTCGCTCTCGGATCGTTTCGGCCTGTGGATCGGGTTCCATTCGATTGACCAGGACACCTACTTTGCGATTGTCGAAGGCTATGTGGCGCATTTTGGAATGAATACCAGCAATGTCGATGTGCGCCGCGAGGCACTTGCCTGGTCGATGGAACGGGGATCACGATCCGGCCGCGTGGCCTGGCAGTTCATTGTCGATCTGGCAGCGCGCACCGAAACAGACCTGACAGGAAAGCGCTAGCCGGCATCGGGCGCGAACCACCGCACCATATCAGGCTATCAATGTGCGCGGGTCGATCGGCTTGCGTGACTGGCGAATTTCGAAATGCAGTTGCGGTGTATCAACCTTGCCGGTCTGCCCGACCGTGGCGATTTTCTGCCCGACTTCGATGACGTCGCCCTCCTTGACCAGAACATCGCCAAGATGCGCATAAGCGGTGATGATTCCCCCATCATGCTTGACAAGAATCAGCGTGCCGAAGGATTTGATCTCGCGCCCGACAAAAGCGACGGTGCCGCGCGCCGCCGCCCGGACATCGGTTCCCGCAGCAGCAGCTATATTGACCCCGTCATTATGGACGCCGCGCGCTGCCGGGCCGAATTCGGCAACAATCTCTCCCTCGACAGGCCAGCGAAACGCGCCGGTTCCGGACGGTGCGACAAACCTTTTCCGCACCGCTGGTGTGGCGGACGGGGTCGGTGGCGGCGTTGCCACGGCAGCGGCAATGGTTGTGGCCTCGGGCGCGACATCAAGAACCGAGAAATCCAGCCGGTCAGGCAAGATCAAACGCTGGCCGACCTCAAGTGTGAAGGGGGCGTCGACGCCATTCGCCTCGGCAAGCTGATACTGGCTGACAGCATAACGCTGCGACAGCGAATAGATTGTGTCTTCCGGCCCGACAATAT
>Ga0181584_10003614_pt1 | contig 11763 bp, 9 predicted proteins | sample 071ome_30_FD_132462 | JGI IMG/M metagenome (GOLD analysis project Ga0181584, IMG submission 132462) | Coastal salt marsh microbial communities from the Groves Creek Marsh, Skidaway Island, Georgia - 071406AT metaG (megahit assembly) | ecosystem: Environmental > Aquatic > Marine > Intertidal zone... | reverse complement strand
CGACCGGCAACAGCACCATCACCGTCAACAATTACGCACCCAACTGCAGGATTTGGCCACACAAGGCCAAGGCCACGACGCCCTAATGCAAGAGCGGTTGCCATGTGGCCCTTGTCGGCCGAACTAAACTTGTTATTCGACATCCTCGTCGAGGCCGCCAATAAAGTCCTCAAAGTCCTTCGCTTCACGGAAATTCCGATAAACAGAAGCAAATCGTACATAGGCCACAGAGTCTAGTGATCTAAGAGCTTCCATCACAACCTCCCCCACTGTCGCAGCAGGGATTTCTGTTTCCCCCATAGTTTCTAATCTGCGCACCATTGAAGTCACAACACGGGCGACCCGTTCTTCCTCAACAGGCCGCTTGCGAAGCGCTATCCGTATGGACCTCTCGATCTTATCGCGATCAAAAGTCTCGCGCCTTCCGGAAGACTTGATAATCGTTAATTCACGAAGATGGACACGCTCGAATGTAGTAAAACGGGCTCCACATTCAGTACAAGAACGACGCCTACGAATAGCAGAATTATCTTCGGTGGGACGGGAATCCTTAACCTGGGTGTCAGGATGACTGCAGAAGGGGCAACGCATATTGAGCTTTAAAACCCTTGATAAATTGGGAAGTTACGGCACAAACCCTTAACTTTGTCCCTAGCAACTGCCTCAGCAGCTTCATTATTGTCCTTCGACTTCGATAGCCCTGCAAGTACGTCGCCAATAATTTGACCGACCATGGTAAATTCATCAACCCCAAATCCGCGAGTTGTGCCCGCTGGCGTGCCAAGGCGCAGCCCCGAGGTTATTGCTGGCTTTTCGGGATCAAACGGGATGGCATTTTTATTACATGTGAGACCCGCTCGCTCGAGGCTCGCCTCAGCATCTTTACCCGTTAGTTTAAGAGGCCGGAGATCAACCAGCATCAAGTGCGTATCCGTGCCTCCAGAAACGATATCCAACCCTCTGTTCTTCAACGTGGTTGCAAGTGCATTTGCATTGGCAACAATACTCTCAGCATAAGTAACAAACTCCGGACGCAAAGCTTCTCCAAAAGCAACAGCCTTTGCAGCTATTACATGCATCAAGGGTCCTCCTTGAAGTCCAGGGAATACCGCGGAATTTACTTTTTTTCCGAGCGCCTCATCGTTTGACAGAACCATCCCACCGCGAGGCCCACGCAAGGTTTTATGGGTAGTGGTAGTAACTATATCGGCGAATGGAAGAGGACTTGGATGCACTCCGGCTGCTACCAGACCTGCGAAGTGAGCCATATCGACCATCAGCTTTGCCCCAACACTGTCAGCTATGGAACGAAAGCGCTCAAAATCTATCACGCGTGGATAGGCAGATCCACCCGCAATTATCAGTTTAGGTTTGTTTTCAGCGGCCAGCATTTCAACCTCATCATAATCAATGAGACCATCTTCTTTTCTGACGCCATACTGAACAGCATTAAACCATTTTCCCGACTGATTTGGCGCCGCACCGTGGGTAAGATGACCACCCGCAGCTAGCGACATCCCCAAAATGGTATCGCCTGGCTCAATCATAGCCAGAAACGCTGCTTGGTTTGCTTGCGCCCCAGAATGAGGTTGCACATTTACAAAACTGCAACCAAAGAGCCGCTTAGCGCGCTCTATCGCAAGTTCTTCGGCCACATCTACGAACTCACATCCTCCATAGTACCTGCGACCAATATAACCTTCGGCGTATTTATTTGTTAGCACACTACCTTGTGCTTCAAGGACCGCTCGGGAAACGATATTTTCGCTAGCAATAAGTTCAATCTGGTCTTGCTGACGACCAAGTTCTTTTCGTACGGCTGAGTTCAACTCAGGGTCGGCCGAATCAAGGGTCGTTTCAAAAAATCGATTTGGGAAAGATTGGACAGATGCAGTGGCGCTCATTGCCTGACTCGACTCCTCGCTGTCAAAAATCCTGATGCCAGGGTGTGTCACATACCGACGATGCTTGCAACGTATGTCCGGTATGAAACCAAACTATACCCTCATTATACCACATAGGGCCCAGAATTATTCGCTTCCAGCAGGATTCCCGATACACGAGGCATAGGCTATAAGTTTCTTCATGGATTTAAGTTCACTGTTAACCTCAGTCTCTAATTTATTCGACCAATGGCTGGGACAGCAGACTTTGGTCAAACTGTTGATCCTTGGCGTGATAACAGCAACGGTTCTCTGGATTATGAAACGTCTGGTTATTTCGATCAAACGCGATGCCCGTTTAGAGTCAAAACTTGCAGAGCTCGAGGAAGCTGTAAAAAACCAGGTAAACGAGTTATCGCATCATATTGATATTAATTTCGATAAAAATCGATCAACAACGGACGCTGCCGTTTCAGGACTGGCTGAACGTATGGGCCGGATTGACGCAACTCAAGCAAACTTAGCTGCTATATCCGGCCAAATACTAGGCCTTGAAAGAATTCTCAGTGACAAACAGGCTCGTGGAGCTTTTGGCGAAGCAAGGCTGGGCGATCTTCTTCGTGATGCGCTGCCAGCAAGTGCATACCAGGAACAGGCAACGCTGGCGAATGGACGAAGAGCAGATGCTTTATTAGCCCTACCCCATCCACCAGGCCCTATTGCGGTGGATAGTAAATTTCCTCTCGAGAGCTTTCGGTCTTTAATTAATGCAGAAAATCCAGAAGCAGAGCGAGCAGCGAGAAGATCGTTTGAGCGCGATGTAATAAAGCACATCTCGGACATATCAGATCGTTACATCGTTCCAAACCAAACAGCTGATTGCGCGTTAATGTTTGTTCCAAGCGAAGCAGTTTTTGCTGAATTGCACGCTCGTTCAACATCTGCAATCAACGAAGGATACAAAAAAAGAGTTTTCGTGGTTTCCCCTTCTACGATGTGGGCCCTTTTAAATACAGTAAGGGCGGTAATGAAGGATGTTCAGCTTAGAGATGAGTCCATCGCTCTACAAGCCGAGGCTCAGGCTTTGGTATCAGAGGTAACTTTGATTGCCCGCTCAGCAGAGATAGCAAAACGGCGTATCGAACTTGCTGGTGCCGATTTGTACACCCTCGCAGAGGCCGCAAAAAAAGCTGAACGCCAAGGGAGTAGAATTCGCGATTTAGACCTCAACTGATTTCAACGAAAATTTTTTGTGAGGCTTCTGAAGAACATCGATCCCAGTCTCGATATCGGGCCTTCCGGCTCTGGAAAAATGCCAATCTCATTTTCAATGTGCCTGACAATTGAAGACCCAATTCCGCGTCGACGATAAGAGGGATGGACAAAGATATATTCTAAACTTTTGAGCTCGCGCGAAAAACGAGCGTAGCCTATCGTAGTATTTTGGTTCTGCAACGTGACCGTATCGCCAGTAATGGATAGTGAAAATTCAGACATCATCACAAAACGCGGTTTTGAACCCCCGCAAAAAACATTAAATTCCCATCACCATCGTAAATCGGTCTAATTCGGAGACGGTTGAGGAACTTCTCTCCAGTTTTTCGATAATTTACGATGTCAATTTCTATACGTGCCTGCGCAGCAATCGCAAACCTTATGGCATTAACCGCGTTTTCGTCAGTTTCAGCCCCCTGCAAGAACTTGCAATTTCTTCCAAGAGCCTCTGCGGGAGAATACCCGGTTTGTTGTTCGAACTCAGGAGTGACAAAGACAATTGGATTATCAGGCAAAGCAGGGTCGCTTATGACCACGCTCTCCCCTGATTCATCCTCCGTTAATAAGTCTGCAAGACTGGCAGAAGCTTTAAAATTGTTGTCGAAATTAGCCATATGAAATCCTCTATGCTATTCTACGCGTCTAAAGTGCGTTTAGATCATCATGACATCTCCTGAGGTCACTTAGATGAGTGTTCTAAAAAAAATGCATCAAAAATTTGTCTTCGGGAAATTTCATGCTATCTCAACTATAACGGGTAGATTTTTTTGTCCGATTTGAAAAGTTTGGCAATAAGGTGTAGCGATGTTAGGTAATTCTTCCTTTTTTGAGTACGTCAGATTAGGTCTAACAAATTGTCTTGCTCCCTGTGTTTTTGCGGCGTTTACAATGCTTTCGATGACCGCCGTTCAAGCAGAATCTGCGCAAGGTTCAAAGACGTCAAATCCTCACGAAGTGATGGATATGGAGTCGATATACCCGTCTGCAAAGACCTGCGCCGCTTGTCACCCAAAGCAGTACTCTGAATGGGCAGTATCACAGCATGCCTATGCTCAGATGAGCCCAATTTACATGGCGATGCAGATGCGCATCAATTCTTTAACCAGCGGGACAAATGGTGATTTTTGTATACGCTGCCACAATCAAATTGGGATGAATGCTGGAGAATCTACGAATATATCTAATCTGAAAAGGCCTGCATCTTCCAGAGAAGGTATAACATGTTCGGTTTGCCATCGCGTAAACAAAAGTTACGGGAAGATAAGCGGACGTCTCCCACTCGTCCGAGGTCCTATGGTTTCCACTATTTATGGCCCAAGTGCTGGAGATGAGCTCGAACGTGTAATTGCAGACACCGACAAAAAAGGCTTCAGAGTGACAGCCAATCCAAACGAGCGTGGCCTGGCTATTCACGGTAAAGCAGAGCCGTTCTTCGAGTTAACGCAGCCAGGGTTTTGCGGCACTTGCCATGACGTAACCCTGCTAAATGGGTTCCGGCTTGAAGAGGCATTTTCTGAATTTAAGCAAACCCCAGCCGCTAAAAACCAGGTATCGTGCCAGGATTGTCACATGGGCAAGGTACAAGGGCGAAATGAAGGCTATGAGTACGGCCCAGCAGCAGTGGTTCAGGGTATCCCAACGAAGGATCGCCGTGTCACAAACCATTTCTTCGCAGGTCCAGATTATTCCCTTATTCACCCAGGCATTTTCCCGCATAACGTTCAAGCTGCCGAGACGGCGTCGTTAGAGGACTGGCTCGAATTCGATTGGAAGGCCGGCTGGGGAACTGAGGCGTTTGAAGAGATGGCTGAGATTGCAGAAGAACCTCTCGACACCTTAGATGAAGCTTTAGCCAACGCTTTGGAGGCCATCATTGAGGGCGGACAAATTGATCTTCAAGATGCAGAAGATGCCTATTTGGAGCTTGCTGAAGCAATAGAGCTTGAGGCAGGGGAAAAGGGATCTGAAATTTACAATGCCCTTGGAAAATCTTTGGCGTCATTGAGCGAGGCCTCTTCCCCATCTAAGGAACTCGCGGAAGCCACGCTTGCAGCAGCCACTCACCTTAGGGTGAAACTTGGGATGACCTACGCAGATACCAATAATTGGGGTGATATTGTCGATCGAGAAGACGCCGCAGCCATCATGGAAGTTCAGTTAGAGCGTCTGGAGTGGGCCAAAGACCAACGTTATGAGGTCATGAGAAATGGCTACCTTCTTGGCGACATCGAGGTAGCGTCTTCCAGTCAAGACAGTTTCAAATTCGGTATTGACGTCATCAATGGTACTGATGGCCACGGGGTACCAACAGGTTTTGATGCTGAACGACTAGTCTTTTTGCAGGTTACGGTAACCGATTCCGAAGGAAAACCCGTTTTCCTCTCAGGAGACCGTGATCCAAACGGAGACGTTCGCGATGGCCATTCGCTTTACGTTCGAAACGGGGAAGTTGAAAAAGACGACCAACTTTTCAACTTGCAGTCTAAGTTCATCGTTCGTCTGGGACGAGGCGGAGAGCGTGAGCAAGTACTTGCGGTAAACACTTCCGTCTCGGCTTTACCTTTTGTCCGTCCCGAGGCTCGAGCCACGATACTTTATGGTCGCCCCCTCGGAGCCCGAAAGCACAAAAAGACCATCGATCCTCTCGGCAGTCGTCGGGCAAATTACTCGATTGATACGGACAAACTTAAGGCAGGAGAAACATATAATATCAACGTTAAGTTGATTGCACAGATGATCCCCGTGCATTTAATCCCAGCAATTCAAGAGTCCGGATTTGATTACAATATGACTCCGAAAGAGCTAGCTGATGGGGTTGTTGAGCAGGCGATGACCTTGTGGGAGAAGAACCAAAAGGTGACATTGAAAGGTACTTAATTAACTAATTTTTGATGTCTTACCTTGTTGAGAGGGCAGTTGTCGATTTATACATATAATCAGTTGTATATTTTGACCGAGGTGTTCTCTATGAGGCGCTTTAAGCTTATTGCAAATGTCACCCTTTTTGTTGGGTTGTTGGGCGCCGTTAATGCGTTCAATAGTATTGCATCTGCCGCCTCTAGCTCCAGCGCTTTATCGGACGAGCCTATTCCGATGAAGACAGATGTAGAGATGCCCCAACGCGTGGCTCCCCTGCTCGAAATTGGTGGGGCTTTTCTTGGCACCGGAAACATACCCTCAGGTTTTGAACTCCCTGGTGGGTCTGTTTGGATCCCGCAGCTTTGGGTATACGGAAACGTCCGGACTGCGATGAACTTCATAGAAAGAGAAAATAATACTGATATCGGCGACCTAGTTGTCCAGCCCACGTTAAACTTTAATTTAAAGCTTACAGGAACTGAACGCCTCTTTCTGCAGATGCGTCCTTTGGATACCCCTAAAGGATTTACGGGCTATCGGTTTGAAGGCAACAAAGGTGATGAAACTCAGTATAACGCAAGCCTCCGTACATTGTTCTTCGAAGGAGACATTGGCGAAATGTTTCCAAAACTCGATCCAGAGGACCAGCAAGCACTTGACTTTGGCTTTTCAGTTGGAAGACAGCCCATATTCTTCCAAGAGGGTATGCTGATCAACGATACCATGGATGCTTTGAGCTTGGTCAGGGACACCATTATTTTTCCAGGGTTGATAGACACCCGATTTACTGGCCTGTGGGCGTGGAACAACATTAGCAGAAATGACAATGCTAATGACGACGATGCTTCGCTTTACGGTCTTTTTATTGAGAGTGACACTCGTAAGTCCACGATCGCTTTTGATGTCGCATACGTCGATTCCAATGTCGCGAGCGGAGGTGACGGTCTGTTTTTCGGGGCTTCATCAGTACAACGGGTCGGAAATTTCAACACTGCCGTTAGAGCAATGCAGTCGATTGCAATGAATGATGAAACCGCTCAAGTCGCCGATGGCACACTATTTTTCGGAGAATTTTCTACTGAACCTACTTCTAGTCATGATGTTTTATACTTGAATGGATTTCTAGGACTGGACTCTTTCTCTTCAGCGGCACGAGGCGAACAGGCGGGGGGACCTCTTGGGCGAACAGGAATCCTCTTCGCAAACCCTGGTATTGGAAGAACATTTGCACCGCTAGGGAGTAATTCTGATGAAGCATTTGGCGGCGCTTTAGGGTACCAAATGTTTTTTAACGACGACTCCACTCAAATTGTAGCGGAAGTTGCAGGGATTCTCTCCGATGCTTCAACCGCACGAGTGCAAGACGGTTACGGGGTTGGGTTACGGTTACAACAAAAATTTATGAACCGTTTTCTGTTTCAAATTGATAGCTTTTACACGAGCCGGGAAGTTGCAAAGGATGCGATTGGTGCCCGTTTAGAATTTACGGTGCAATTCTGATTCTCTTAACCTAAGAAGCAGTTTCTCTTAAATTAAACTGGCAGTCGACTTTCTCGTAAGCTTAGATAGGAGTATCGAGAACAGAACCCTCTGTGGGACCGAAAAGCATTGCCGATTTACAGATCCAAGACAAAATAAAGTACAGAGGTTTCTCGTCTGCATATGAGACAGGTTATTTATTCAACGCAGATATAGAAGAAATACGTATACTGATTACTGCAGTGAAATTATTTTTACGCTTTGCCCAATTACAAGGTCCAGGTCTTTATCAATCCCATTTAAGAGTTTGAAGCGATCAATCGCGAATTTATGAACGTCCATAGATTTGGAAATACTTTCAATAGTGTCACCCTTCTTTACGTTATAAAGGCGAATACGGAGTGGTTTGAGTTGTTCCTGCTCAGTAGTTGACATGTGGCGAAAGGAATAGGTAGTGCGCCTAAATCCTTGATTGAGTACTTTTGTATTTGCGTGCTCACTGAAAAAGGTTAACCGGAAAGTGTGCCCCTTCTTGCCACGAATTGCCACAAGTTGGATGTCCATTGAACGGCCCTTTACCCTACCTTTGGTAGATGCTGTTGCCGCCTCAAGGCCATTTACTTCTATAGACTGAAGGTCGGACAGTTGTGCGTTCCTTCCCCAGGTTTGGCGAATATAATCCCGCATAGAGCCCCCATAGTTTTGTGGCCCCATATCAAAATTAATCGATGAATTCTTGGGCCCATAAGCGGTGACCCTCTCAGGAGAATTAAAAAGCGTGAAATCATCTGGTACGCTAAACAGAATGTTTAGATTTTTATGCGCAAACGTGCCGTCTCGGGCATAACCTTGGTCTGGCGAGTCTCCCCAAATCATTCCATCTATCTTAGAGAGATAAACATCCCTTGCATCAAGGGGGTTTTTAACACCACTTTTCTCGGCCAGTTCGCGCGCGCGCACTACACGATCTGGTGTAGGTGGGTGAGTATCAAGATACGAGGAACCTCTTGGTGCCTGACCTCGTAATTTTGCGATTAAATCTTTCTCAGAATCTAGCTTGTCTAAGAATTGTGACATCCCAAGCGGATTAAATCCGATCCGACTGTTATATCTGATACCAAGCTCATCTGCCTGATATTCTTGATCCCGGCTATATGATGCTAGGTACCCCTGTGCCCCAACATTTGCAAGTTGACCAATAGCTCTGCCTGCATCTGGCCCAACAAAAATTGAACCAAGGATAGAGGCACCTACCGCACCAATTCCTGCCAGAGTTCCTTGTGCTTGCCGTTGCGCCCCATGCCGTGCTGTTACATGACCTATTTCATGACCGATAACAGCCGCTAGTTGGCCTTCGGTTTCTGCAAGCGAAAGCAGCCCTCGAGTTACATAGACATATCCACCAGGAAGGGCGAAAGCATTGGTAACGTCGCTATCCAAAAGCGTAAATGTCCACTTGATGTTAGGTAACTCAGAGCTTGCCGCTAGAACACTACCCAACGATTTCACATAATTCTTCAGGTTAGGGTCATTATATTCACCCCCGAATTGTTTGAGAATTTTTGGGTGATTTTCGTCGCCAATTCGCTTTTCATCGTCTTCAGACATAAACGAAATGTCTTTGCCGCCAGTGGCGGGGTTACTTGAACATCCTGCTAGGCTGAGGCCGATTGTAACCATGCCACAAGCTATTAAAAAATAGCGGTTTACCTTTGATATTCTTATCCGCACCCATTTCTCCGCACATCAACAAAGATATTGAAATACATAATACTTATGCTCAGATTGCTCGATTAATTTTGCTCAAATTAATGCCAATATAACTAAAAAGCGAAATTCCAAACACATACGCCAGTCAATAAAATCATCAGAAAGAGAGTGATACACTTTTTCCAATTTTTTTATCAAAGTTAGAATACATCTACCAAACTACAAAATTTTCACCGTCAACCTCGATAGTGTTAAGATAAGAGGGCAAAACTTTACTGATATAAAAGATTTCCAACTCATTAAGCCTAATATGACACACCTTTCATCATTCAATCATTTACGTTTCAAGCGTCAGGGAATTCAATGAGAAAGCCTTACAATTCTCGCAATAATTTATTTCCACCGCTGAACACAAATCACGCAGGCTACCTAGATGTAGGTGAAGGACACCGACTATGGTGGGAAGAGAGCGGGGCTCCGCAGGGTACTCCAGTTGTTTTTCTCCATGGGGGACCTGGAGCTGGCTGTTCACCCGTTTACAGACGGTTTTTTGATCCATCTCATTATCGAATAATTTTATTTGACCAACGTGGCTCTGGTCGCTCCAAGCCATATGCTGAAACGAAAGATAACGATACGAATAGGTTGGTCAAAGACATAGAAGCGCTCAGATTACATCTAAAGGTCGAAAAATGGCTCGTTTTTGGAGGCTCTTGGGGTTCAACGCTGGCACTAGCCTACGGCCAAGCCTACCCAAAGCAATGTCTTGGCTTCATTTTAAGAGGCATCTTCCTCGGTAGCGAGGATGAGGTAGATTGGTTCTTGCATGGCATGGGTCGTATCTTTCCAGAGGCATACCAAACTTTTTTACAGCACATCCCTGCCGATGAGAGATTTGATGTTCTCGCAGCTTATGCTCGCAGGTTATTCAGCAATTCACAGTCGGAGGCCTTGGCCGCAGCTAAAATTTGGGCCAACTATGAAAGCTCTTGCTCAACTCTTCTTCCAAATGAATTACCTAATATTATGGATAGCGGCGAAGGATTACTCGCAATAGCTAAAATTGAAGCTCACTACTTTCTGAACCGTCTTTTCCTCAAAGATGATCAACTATTAGACAACATTCACCGCATTGCCCATTTGCCTGCAGTAATTGTACAAGGCCGGTATGATATGATTTGTCCAATGAGGAGCGCAGTTGCACTTGCAAAGGCCTGGAAAAAGGCTGGCTTAGCGGTTGTAGACGATGCTGGTCATTCCGCCATGGAGCCAGGGATAAGGTCTGCCCTAGTTCAGGCAACAGAAAATTTCAAAAGTACGTTTTAGTTCGCCCCTAAACAGTCATCCTTCTATATCTTGACCGCAGATATGGCGTAAAACTATCGCTGCAACGCCAATTATTGGCGTATTTCAATGTGTCATATTAAGCGGAGTTTAGCAGATGCCTACCGCATCTGCTCGGCCAAAGTCTGAACTCTCTGCCATGCCGTATCTACGTGTGTCTGCTCGGTCAACGTTTGGCCAATTTGGAACCTTATCGAATAGCTGCCGTTGATGATGTTTTGCGTCAGATATGTGATCCCATCGTCATTGATAGCGTTCAAGAGACGGGAATTTAGAGTATCAAGGTCATCAACGCCTTCTGGAGCATAGCGGAAATTTAACAAGGACAGTTGGCGAGGAGCCATCAGCTCAAAATCAGGATCGTTAGCAATTTGCCTCTCAAGATGCTCTGCCATTTTGATGTGATTACGGATGATGCCTTTCAGGCCGTCGACCCCATAGGACCTAATTACGAACCAAAGCTTAAGAGCTCTAAATCGTCTGCCTAGAGGAATAGACCAGTCTCGATAATCGATAACTTCATTACCTTCGCGGCTCAGCAGGTATGCTGGATTAATAGAAAGTGTTCTTACCAAAGCCTCTGGATCTCTGACAAAATGGGCAGAGCAGTCAAAGTTCGTCATCAACCATTTGTGAGGGTTAAATACGAAGCTATCAAAACTTTCTATACCTTTGAGCAGATGGCGATGTTCCTCGAGAATCAACGCCGAACCTGCCCAGGCCGCGTCAACATGAGAAAACAGTCTATGACGCGTTGCAATTTCCCCAACCTCTTCCAGGTTATCCATTGCTCCAACTCCAGTCGAACCGAGGTTGGCTATTACACAGGCTGGGAGCTTTCCTGCGGACTTGTCTTCAATAATTGCGCTCTCAAGCTCATTGGGTTTTATAGCAAAAGTAGTTGGATCTGAACGAATAACTCGAACATTATTGCGTCCCAAGCCTGCTACCTTTGCCCCCTTTTCAGTCGCTGAATGTGTTTGATCAGAGGTATAGATTACGATGGGAGGACAGCCAGCAAGTCCGTCTTCATTGCCACGCCAGCTAGTAATCTTTTCTCTAGCGGTAAGGATTGCGCAGAGAATTGCACTGGAAGCAGAGTCTTGGATAACGCCATGGAAACGTTCTGGAAGGCCAATCATTTGGCGCAACCAATCAGTAATACGAGTCTCCATTTCAGTTGCGGCTGGCGATGTCTGCCAAAGCATACACT
>Ga0181584_10003608_pt1 | contig 11777 bp, 13 predicted proteins | sample 071ome_30_FD_132462 | JGI IMG/M metagenome (GOLD analysis project Ga0181584, IMG submission 132462) | Coastal salt marsh microbial communities from the Groves Creek Marsh, Skidaway Island, Georgia - 071406AT metaG (megahit assembly) | ecosystem: Environmental > Aquatic > Marine > Intertidal... | reverse complement strand
GCTTCGATTGGTGCGCCGGTGCTGATCATGCGCATATCACTGATGCGTTGCCCCATCTCTGCCTTGGGATTGCAGGTATAGCTGAACCCACCGACACGAACCATATCTCCACCCTGCTGGAAGAAGGGGTCTATATTAAAGAGATTGTCGCAGACATCTTCCATTATGTCTTTCAGCATCTTTCCGCTCATTTCATTGCGGTAAACGGAAGGATAACTCATGGATGTTTGGGTATAGAGATCGTCAATCGTGATCTCCTGCCCGGGAAGCAGTGTTGTTCCCCAACGAAAGCCCGGGCTGAGTGCGATTTCTGTGTCCCGCTCTTGCATGATTGCATCGCAAATGACGTCATCCCAGGTGCCGTTGAAATTGCCGCGACGGTAGAGCAGGGATTCTGCCTGGCCAATCACTCGGTTGCATTCCGCTTCGAAGGGTGCCCGTAATTCATCAATGTGATCCTTCATTTCCGGATCAGCAGGTATGACATCTGAAAAAACCGGAATAAGTGTTGAACTCGCATCAACCACTTTTCCGCCTTCAACCTTCAGATCCACCCGACCGAGATACTTGCCGTGAGAACCTGAGGATAAAAGCAGTGTATCGTTTATCCGGATTGCCTCAGGGATGGCATCATGGGTATGACCGGTCAGGATGACATCGATGCCACTGATCATACGGGCGAGTTTCTGATCCACATCAAAGCCGTTATGTGAAAGCAAGACAACAACTTCCGCGCCGTCGTCTCTTGCGGCATCCACATTGTCCTGGATAACATCCGGCCGGATGCCAAAAGACCACCCTTCAACCAGATGGCGTGGGTTTGCTATAGGTGTATAGGGGAAATGCTGGCCGATAACGGCGATCTTGACTCCGCCCTTTTCAAAATAAGCCGTGCTTTCAAACACAGGTTCATCCCATTCGGTGTCAAAGACATTACCGCCAAGGAAGGGATACCCCATTTCTTCGATCAATTCCTCCACCCTGTCCTGACCAAAGGTGAATTCCCAATGCCCGACCATGGCATCAGGCTTCAGTAACTTCATGGCGGAAACCATATCCGCGCCATTAGTCTTCAGTGAAGTGTATGATCCCTGCCATGTATCACCGCCATCAAGAAGCAAAACGCGATCATCGCCTCTTTCGGCACGGATGGCCTTAATCAGGGTGGCGGTATGGTCAAGTCCGCCCAGTTTTCCGTATTCACGGGCAAGTGGGATATAATCCATCATGGTATGGGCATAGGCGAGGGGGGTACCAGGCGCGATACCGAAATGGGCGAGGAAGTCTGCTCCCACAAGGTGAGGTGGAATGCCTTCAAAAGCTCCAACTCCGTAATTTTCAGAGGGTGGGCGGAAATAAACCGGTTTCAGCTGGCCATGAATATCGGTCAAATGAAGAAGGGTAACCTGACCTTTGGCGTCAAAATTGAGCAGATCATCCATGGTCAGTGACTGTGTTGCCGCCAGGGCGGCCCAGGGCCGACCGGCCAGCATTGTCGCGGTCACTGAAGCCATCTGGAGAAATTCACGACGCGAACGCATGGCAGTATCCTTTCCGTAGTGCAAAGTCTTCTTTTAAGATCAGGTCCGGTTTTTTGAAGATCTTGACGTCTGATTACTGTTTTAAGCAGCACAAACCCGTAACCTGTTCAAAACAAGCAAGGGCAAGATGGTTTTCCTGCCCTTGCCAACAACATTTCAACAGGCCATCAGGCATCAGTCATCTGGCGTGACGTCGATATCCCGGGCCTTACCAACAATCTTGATCGGCACATCGCAATTTGACATACAGGGATCGCCGTTGGTTACCTGCACATCAGGTCTTGGATCCGGCAACATGAAACCATTCCTGTTCGGCATTTCAATTGAACCGATATTTTCATGGCTCAATTCAAATTCATCATCGATGATATCATTCATATAAAGGAGATATGCGACGATCTGATAGGTTTCATCATGGGTAAGAGACTGGGATTCCCCGAATGGCATGGCCCTGTAAATGTAATCATACATGGTCGAGGCGTAGGGCCAGTAACTCCCCGTTGTCTTGACAGGATCGTGGCTGTCAAGCGAGTCAATGCCCCCAACCAATACCGGCCAGTTATCCACGCCTTCACCAAAATCACCGTGGCAGGCCGCGCATCGATCAGCGTAAATTTCTTCGCCATCAAAGGCCGTGCCTGATCCGACTGGTGCCCCCAGACCGTCTGGGCGGACATCAATATCCCATCCGGCCACTTGTTCCGGCGTTGCAATTTCCCCCAGATTAAAAGCTCTTTCACTGGCTCTGGCCATGGAAAAGGATAGCATCAGGCCAATAGTTACTATTATTGTGTATTTAACCAAGTCTGACATTGTCTACCTTCCCGCTTTTGTTTACCAGCCAGGTGGCAATGGCATTGTTGTGATAAACAGAATTGACGCCACGGACATTCTGCAGATCCTGAATGGTGGGCTGAACATAGCCTGTTTCATCCATAGCCCGCGATTGCACCAGCAATTCTTCGCCGTTCCATTCGAATGGCATGGTGAACCTTGTCAGGCATTTTTCCATGACAGGGCCGTGCAATTCAGCTGTTCTCCAGTTGCGGCCACCATCAAGCGAGACATCGACACGGGTGATTTTGCCGCGCCCAGACCAGGCCAGACCGCGCAGTTGGTGCACGCCTTTCTGCAATACTGGCTTTTCCGGGCTCGGGCTTGTCACAACAGATTTGGCATCCATAACCCATGTGAACATTCTGGCGTTACCATCGGCCATGAGGTCAGTGTATTTTGAGGTTTCCTCACGTGCCATGTAAGGCATATCACCAAATTCAAGGCGGCGAATCCATTTGACCCACATATTGCCTTCCCAGCCCGGTACAACAAGCCGTGCAGGATATCCCTGTTCCGGTCTCAGAGCTTCCCCGTTCATGGCCCAGGCGATCATACAATCATCAAGGACTTTCTCTATCGGAATGGATCTGTTCATTCCGGCGGAGTCTCCACCTTCGGCCAGCACCCATTTGGCGTTCGGCTTCATGCCTGTTTCGCGCACAAGATCCGACAGCCGGACGCCGGTATATTGCACGTTATGCACCATGCCAAAAGTGAACTGGCATCCGTTCAGCTGTGCGCCTCTCCATTCCATGCCGCCATTTGCCGCGCATTCCAGAAAATAAAATTTATTGACCTGGGGAAAGCGTTTGAGATCTTCGAGGGTGAAGATCATCTCACGATCAACAAGCCCGTTAATCATCAACCGGTAATCTGAAGGAATAACCTCAGGAACGCCTCCGTGATGACGTTCAAAGCAGAGCCCGTTTGGGGTCACAAAACCTTCAAGATCCTGCAAGGGCGTAAAATTGACCGAGGACTCGGTGCTTGCGGTGAGCCATTCCACGTTTCTGCGGATAACATGGCTTTCGAACTCGGATGGCATGCCGTAAGGATTGGCGTCAACCCCGGCGCCCAGATATGGTGTCCATTCTGAAACGTTTGGTGGCAGGTTTGCCGGATTCGATTCAGAACCCATCGCAAGTTTTGTCGCGCCGGCAACACCCATTGCCGCGGTCCCGCCCAAGAGCGCGCGGCGAGAAACATTTACATTTGGCTGCTTTTCTTTTTTCATCTATCCCCCCTAAATTTTATTCAGGTCTGAATTGACTTAGTTAAGCTTGATTTTCTTTTTGAGAGTGAATTCCTCGCCGGTATCTTCCACCCACAAAAACTCAAATGTTCCGGCTTCTGTCACCTTGAAAGGAAAGAGAAGATACGGGTTCTGGGAAATCGACGGTTTGATGTCGACGCTGAAGAAGGTTTTGCCATTGAATTTGGCTTCAAACCGGCTGATTATTTTCTTTGGGATGGTGTTCCCGTCACCGTCGACAACGCGGCCACTGTGCATGGGGTGACGGATCAGTGTTTTGATCTCGATCACTTCATCTTTGTCTGCTTTCTTGGGGACTTTAACCCGGGGTTTAACGTCGCTCATTTGTATATCCTCCTTAACCGCCACATCCGCCGATGGTTACCTTGACGGTGGTTTCCGCCCGGGCAAAACTGCCATTGCTTAATGCAGCAAGGACATAGACATTCTGGGTTTTGGAAAGCCGCATGCGTGTGGATCCGTAACAGGCTCCCATAGCAGGGGTGAAGTGGAACTGAGCCACATCCGGTTCCGGATTCCCATCCGCAAAGATATAGACCGTTTTGACATAATCATCATCGGTCATCGGGCTTTCGACCTCGAACGATAACTTGACCTGATTGCCGTTTTCAGCGATTTCCGGCATATCGAGACTGATAATATCGCCGGATGCGTCGCTGCCATTTGTTATGCTTGCTATCCGTCCTGACACGGCATCAACCGTTGCAAATGCAGTGCCCGGTAGCGCCAGGCTGGCACTTGCAGCCCCCAGCATTGCCAAGGCATCACGCCGTGATACACTTTCCCATTTGAGTTTTCTCATTCTACTTCCCCTTAATACACCCGTGGTGCCGCGTTGGCACAAGCATGTCTGTTTATTACTTTATTATTATAAACAGTATCTCGTCACATGCAGGTTATTGCAAATGTTATAGGTTTAATATGCAATATTTTATATATGGGAAGGGGCGGCTAACCCTTATTATTGGGTGGTATTGGCATATTCCGACAGTTGCCACCAGAACATTTCCGCGCCGCCATAGCCGGATATGCGCCCCGTTTCAACGCCGTTTTCAAGAATAATAAACGTCGGCGTTCCCGGTATGGGGTCGATAATCTCAATATCATCAGGGATTGCTGATCCAAATTCCAATCGGGTAAGAGGCAGGGTTTCCGCATAGGTTGATTTATCATAAACCGAACCTACCTCCCGTTCCCATGCCATGCAGTAAGGGCAGTGATCAGAAGTAAACATTATAAGGGAAAGTTTGGCCATCCCGGGTTTCGGTAGTCCGATCAGCATGATCCCAAGAGCTATCGGATACAGATGACGCAAAAAATCAAAATTAAGACGAGGCCGAGGGAGAAAATAATGTGCTGTCTGCATACCTCTGTTCTCTGTTTCTGATCACAATATCCGGGCAAATGAGCTGAGTTCTTTACCTGATCTCTGGTCTTGACTGTCGGAAGCCAGATTGAGATTCGTCCGACAGGCAATATGGATGATATTTGATATTTGGGGGCTTGCCAGCGAATAAATCACGTGTCGTGATTTCCGCTCGTTTCGAACCACCCCTGCTGACCTGAGCACTGACAACTGTTGCGATACCATATATTGCTTGAGGTCAAGAATTTCACACAACTCGCTGACGGTTTGAGGTTTTTTCATCAACGCCATGCAAATGGACAATCTTGTAATATGCGACAGAGCATGAAACAATTTTATGGCATCATTATTAATTTCTGAATGATGCATTGTGTCGTTTTCCATTGTTTTGCGCCACGTTGCTGAGGGTTAATTCTGACTTCAGGAAAAAGTTTTGCCACGAATGGTCTGCTCAAGCCAGTTGCCGGAACTTTCGAAAAAATTATCAGGGTCCATGTTCATAAAACCGTCCCCTGGCTGCCAGTTGGCGGGTGTGGCCAGGCTGTTATCCTGGGTTTCAATGAGTGCCCGCTGAACGCGCAACAACTCGTCAATAGACCGGCCAACATGCATCGGGTAGTGAATTAAGGACCGAATAACCTGATCCGGGTCGATGAAAATACATGAACGAACCGTTGCGGTGCTCGTCTGAGAGCCGTCAATCATCTGGTAGGCCCGAGCGATTTCCATCGATACATCCTCAATAATAGGGAAATCGATGGAAACTTCAAATTGTGCATTTATCCATTCAATCCAGTTTCGATGAGAAAAAATACTGTCTATCGAAAGGCCGAGCAATTGCACGTTGAGGTCATCGAACGCATCTTTGCGTTCGCTCAGGCTGATAAATTCTGTTGTGCACACAGGCGTGAAATCAGCCGGGTGACAGAAAAGAAGCACCCATTGGCCGCTGAAGTCACTAAGTTTGATATCACCCTTGGTTGAGCGAGCAGCAAAATTCGGGGCCTTTTTTCCTATCAGGCTGTATCCAGAATTAGCCGTTTCATTATTTTGCATTTCTGTATCTTTTCAATGTTTCTTCAAACCTGATTTGTATCACTTCAGTGATAATATGACAAATTGGATCTGGCGGGTTGGCGGGCAGGTCATTACGGCCGAATAGCTGTATATTTTCCGCAATTGCCAGAAAAGAGCACGTTTAAAAACGTTTTTTATTGTCATAAGAAAACTTTCTGATTATCTGTTATATGTTATTTTTTACATGTTACGCAAAATTAGATGTGATTTTGGGAGATTTGTTATGCGTTATCTTTATCTTGTTATTGCCGTGTTGTTCTCTTTTCAGGTTGCTGCTGCTGAACATACTATCGAGATGCTGAACAAAGATGATAATGGCAACAAAATGGTGTTCAGCCAGGAATTGCTGAATATCGATGTTGGCGATAGCGTGACATGGGTTGCAACAGATCGTGGCCATAATGTCGAAATGGTTGCGTCACCAAATGACATGGAACTCAAGTCCAAAGAGGGCAAGGATGTGACCGTAAGCTTTGACACCCCGGGCATCTACTACTATTGGTGCACGCCACATAAAGGTATGGGGATGATCGGTCTTGTTGTGGTAGGGGGCGACACCTCAAACATGGATCAGATCCAAAAAGCCAAAGCCATGGGCAAAAGCAAGAAAAAGCTGAAAGCTTTGTTGGGTGAGCTCTAATTCAGGGTTTCGTTTAAGGCCCTGGACCAGATTTTAAGCCCGCCTGCTTCTTCAGGGTTAAATCAGGTCTGGTTATGTGTGGTGCTGTTCTGCGGGAATTACGCCAGGCCCAGCATTTCACGCGCTTTGATAGCTGTTGCGACAGGCCGGTCATATTTGGCACATAAATCCACCACCCGCTTAACCAGCGCGGCATTTGATGGCGCCAGCGTATTTCTGTCCATGCGAATATTATCTTCAAGGCCGGTTCTGGCATGGCCGCCTGCCTTGACGCACCATTCGTTGACTTCAATCTGGTGTCGGCCGATACCGGCGGCGCACCATTCACTTTCCGGCAGCAACCTTGCCATGGTCTTGACGTAATAATCGAACACATCCTTGTCGGCAGGCATGGCGTTTTTCACTCCCATGACAAATTGCACATAGACCGGAGGGGCAAGCCTGCCGTCTTTCTGCATGAGAGCAGCCTGATGGATGTGTGAGAGATCAAAGGCTTCAACTTCAGGCTTGATCGAAAAGCTCATCATCTGCTCCGCCAGCCAGTCAACAAGATCTGGCGGGTTTTCGTAAACGCGATTGGGAAAGTTATTCGAACCAACCGTCAACGACGCCATGTCGGGCCTCAAGGGCAGCATCCCCCCACGTTCCTTGCCTGCCCCTGAACGTCCACCGGTGGAGAATTGAATAATCATCCCTTTGCAATGCTTTTCTATTCCTTCTTTGAGACGGCCGAACTTTTCAGGGTCACTTGAGGGCGTTTCATCATCATTCCGGACATGGGCATGGCAGATGCTGGCGCCAGTTTCAAACGCGGCATGTGTGCTTTCTATCTGCTCTTCGACCGTGATGGGAACAGCCGGATTCATGGATTTGCGCGGCAGGGAGCCGGTGATGGCAACACAAATGATGCAGGGTTTTTTCGTTGTTGGGGATGTCATGTCGGATTGCCTTCATCTGGGCTCATGATTGATCCATTACGGAGGTGTATAAGGGTAAGATTAACTCTTCCCTAAACGTCTTTGCAAATGATCTGTCCGTTCAGCCCTGATAGTTCTCAATATCTTGAACTGAGGAATAATCAATCCGCCGGGAGGGTTTAGATATTTTCCGAAAATTAGGCTTGGCAAGCCGGATTTTTGATTTAGATTTCTTACCGATCCCCAATACATTTCAGGGGCAGATCAAGACTTTAGGGCACTGCCATGTCATCAACGGGATTATTAGCACCACCTCGGCCAGGGTCTCCTCCGTTACAGGCCAATTTTTTATGTTTTCTGGCGGCCTTGGCCTGGTCTTTTGGTTTCCCCGCAGGCTCCAGTCTTATGTCCTCATGGGACCTACTGACCTTGCTGATGATCCGACTTGTTCCAAGCACATTCGTGTTGATCGGCATATGGTTCATCATGGAGGGCCGGATCAGCCTTGATCGTCGGTTATGGTCAGAGGGGATGATCATAGGCGGGGTAGGTTTCGGCCTTGGCACGTCGCTTCTTCTCTATGGTCAGCAGATCTCCAACCCGGTTACCCCTGCGATTGCGGCCGCGATGATGCCTGTTATGGGAGCGGTTTTAGAAGTCTTGCTCGATGGAAGACGAATACGCTTTCTTCTTGGTGCGGGGTTGATCTGCGCCATCGCCGGAGGTTTGATGGCGGCCGGGGTCAGATGGCAGGCCTATGATATAGGTGTCGGCTTTCTCTTCTGTCTTCTGGCAACAATGTTGTATGCCTGGGCAACCCGCGCGACAAACAAGAGACTTGATCACCTGTCTTCCATGGGGCAGACAACAATAACCCTTGCCGGAGCCGGGGTATTTGTCAGTTGTATCTGGATTATCACCGCTTTCATTTCTCCGCAGGACATCAGGATTGGCATAATAAGTCAGGATACACTGGTCACTCTTTTCACCTTTTCCATTCTTTCTGCGGCGATTTCCCAGCCTCTCTGGATTGCCGGTGCCCGTGGTCTTGGTGTTGCGCTGGCGTCTTTCCACCTAAACGCTGTTCCCGTCTATGTGATGGCCATCATGGTGTTCGGCTATGGCGGCGAATGGGACAAAACAAGGCTGGCCGGGGCCGTGGTCGTCGGTATTGGTGTCCTTCTTGCCCAGCATCAACCGAGGCCCCGGGGATAAAAATAATTTCTCAGGCGTTAATTATTTCTTCATCCGGGTCGTGGTATTGATCTTAAAGTATCAATTCGCCCGCTTAAGGATATAAGCGCCATGAAAATGTTTTCCGCTGGAACCCTCTGGATTGCTGGTTTTTTGTTGGCGTATCCGGTTTACGCAAACATTGATACGTGCCGCATTCTTTGTGATGCCAACTGGCTTGCGGAGGTTGAGGTGGCAGAATTGCGCGATATTCTGGAAGGTGAGGCGCAGAGCGAGATTAATGGCCGTGATGATTTCGACTGGACGCCGCTCCATCTTGCGGCGCGATGGAGCAGGGCTGAGGTGATTGAGGTGCTGATCCATGCGGGTGCACGGCTTGACGCGGTAACCGAATTTACCGGCCAGACCCCGATGCATTCCGCTGTTGCGTCGGGGCAGGTTCAAAATATGGAATCCCTGATTCTGGCTGGTGCCAGTATCGAATCCCGGTGCCTGAAAGGAGGAACTCCTCTGCATTGGGCTGCACAGCATGGATCTGTTCAGATCATGGGAAAACTTATTGACGCCGGCGCAATGCTTGAGGCGCGCGATCAAAGAGGATACACCCCATTGCACTGGGCGGCGAAAAAAGGAACACCAGACAAGCTCCATCTGTTGATTGAAGCGGGGGCAAACATGAAGGCGCGCACCGGCGCAGGCCAGATGCCAGGTGATCTTGCAACTGCCAATCATCGCGTTCACGGATCGCTTGTGTATTGGAAGCTGCATGATGCCCGTTTTGATTGATGCTTTTATGCCCCCTGACCTGAACCAGGGGACGTATTGCATTTAGACGACATGCCCAACTTATTATTCAACAGGTATTTCCAGCCATCTCTTTCATTTATTGCTCTTGCCCTGACATCATGCAAATTCTCCGGATTTGTCCTGACTGCAGGATCAGAAAGACCTGATAGAGTTTCCGTTTATGATGGCCATGATCTTTCCAGTTCCGGGATTGATGATGTTTCTTCCGTCCATGTCGAAGAAAAGCAATCAGATCCGACTGCTGTCATTAAGGAAACGTTTCCCTTTGAAATTCCGGAACTTGCACCTCCAACCTTGCTGCCGATATCAGGTTATGTGCAGTCCTTGTCGTCGCCACATGTTATCAAAAGCGGAGCCGTTTTTGTTGACAGTGATGGTAATGGTGAAAACAGCGCGGGTGATATTTTCATCGATGCAACGAGGGAAGAGGGATATTTTTCAGGATTTATTCCGCACGATAAGATTGACAGGCCTCTTCTTGCCTTCATCGAGGAGCCGGGTGAGACGGAAACAGTTACAACCACATTGCGTGCACCTGCTGGCAGCAGTGTAATTTCTCCATTAACAGAATTGTTGGTTGGGGCAGAACTATCTCCGGCAGAAATCAGCGAGATACTTCATTTACCGTATAATATCGATATCACCCAGTTTGATCCGTATCATATGAACGAAGACCCGGCGTTCAGTTGCAGGGTTCTTACCGCAGGTCAGATCGTTGAAATGGTGATCGCAACGAATACTCCTGATCTTATCATGACTGTCAAAGATGCTATTTCCGGGTATGATTTGTGCTCAACGTTCATGCCATTAATGGGTGAGGACGAAAGCCATGTAAAAGCATTCGCCTATGACTCCCCGGATTTGAATGAAGTGAATATGGATAGTGATATTGACGTCATGGCCATGGCTGAAACAATGGCCGATGCGATGGCTGAAGTTATCTGAACACCAATATCTCCATAGGAAAGATTGGTCTTAAGATGGGCTGTTATTTATCCGCTTATGATCTATTTCGGCTAATAGGGATTTAACATCGGAATAGGTTCATGCGTTTTCTTGTCATCTTTTTGGCGTTGGTTTTACCAAACATAGCTGTTGCTGAAAATCTGAGGGCTGTTATTTCGGATTTTTCAGCAAATGTTGTCTTCATGCGTCACGCGCTTGCTCCGGGTTACGGAGATCCGGCAGATTTCAAAATCGATGATTGCACAACCCAGCGCAATCTCGATCATCAGGGACAAAGGCAGGCAAGGGAAATCGGGCAGACCCTCCGAAAGGAAAGGATCGTATTTGATCGGATTCTTTCAAGCGAATGGTGCCGGTGCAAAGATACAGCAGAAGAGCTGGGCCTTGGTGAATGGGAGAGCTTCTCTGGTCTGAATTCTTTTTTTCAGGGTTACGTTGACAGGGCAGAAACTCTTGCACAACTTGAAAAAAATCTGGCCTCTCTTTCCCCTGATGGCCTTGTCCTGATGGTCACGCATCAGGTTGTGATAAATGCTGTCACAGGCGTTTCTGTCGCAAGCGGCGGCATTGTCCTTTATAACACGTCAACCGGTCAGTCTCGTCACATAGGTACGCTGACCAACTAGCTCCGGCACATCATCTCTTCAGATAATGTTTTAGGGCCCATTCTTATCTTTAAGGAAGAGTGGGCATTATTCATCCGGCGTCGATATTCTTAATTTTTTTCCTTGATGGACAGCATAATTGCTCAATTCTCCGGGGTAGGCTCAGGGGTATTTTGTTCAGTGTCCGCTTATGGATGCGAGCCGCTTTCATGGTTTCTGCGGTATCACGATAAACTCGATAAGGAGAGATACCATGGTACAAAAAATTACCTCTTTGGACGAACTCTGGCCGGTTCCCGAAACTCCCCGAAATCTTTTCTATATGTCAGAAGGAGGGGTGAAGTTCACGATCTTTGATTTCAGACCCTTTGATTATTTGTCAACGCAATATGCCCCTGATGACAATCCCTTCGTCTTCCTTGGCGGGGAGAGCCGGAATATTGTTTACGGCAATGATACGTTCAATCGAATGTATGGCTATGGCGGCGATGATATTCTTCATGGCGGGGACAGTTTTGACATCGTTTTTGGCGGCAGCGGCAATGACAGGCTCT
>Ga0181584_10003598_pt1 | contig 11802 bp, 9 predicted proteins | sample 071ome_30_FD_132462 | JGI IMG/M metagenome (GOLD analysis project Ga0181584, IMG submission 132462) | Coastal salt marsh microbial communities from the Groves Creek Marsh, Skidaway Island, Georgia - 071406AT metaG (megahit assembly) | ecosystem: Environmental > Aquatic > Marine > Intertidal zone... | reverse complement strand
GAGTGTCGAGTGTCGAGTGTCTCGTCTGGGCGTGCGAGCGCAGTCGACGCCAAGTACCAACCAGCTCCTTCTCACCCTTCATCAGGATCCAGATCTGCGAGCCGATGCACTTCTCGAGCAGGTCGCTCGGCAGAATATGCGACGGGTTGTCCGCCTGACTGTTGTTTGCTGCTTGCATCACGACGCTGTCTGTCCCCACGCTCGACGGCTTTCCGATTCCGATCCCCACCTGCCGTTGCTCCCTCTTCTTCTTGTTCTTCTTGTTTTGTTGCTGTCTCTTGCCTGTTCTAGCGTGCGTCGTACGAACGAACGGGTGGAGAAGTTTTAAAACTGGTACTAATGCAGACCGCCCCCTCCCTCCCTCCCGTGTCCAGCCATCTCATCCCTGGGCAAACCTGGCGAGCGAGCGATCAAAGCATGGAGCGCGTAGCGCGAGTGAGAGCCGAGTCTCGGCACGTCGTCAGTCCCAGTCTCTCCGTGTCCGTCTCGTTCTCTCTCGTCGTCGGTGACAATTACCCACCGTTTGGTCCACTCGGTCGCCGTCTTGTCGTGCTCCTCCTTATCGCTCAGCAACTGCTGAGCGATATTCGGCACCAGCGGGTCCGCCGGGTTCGGATCGGTCAACAGCGAGCACACGCTCAGCAGCACCTTGCTCACAGTCAACGCCGGGCTCCAGTTGTCCTTCAGGATATCAAGGCAAATGCTCCCCTGCGAGTTGATATTGCAATGATAGATCCTCGTCTTGAACGTGACCTTGGGCGGCTTGAACGGGTAGTCGGGCGGAAAGGTGATGTCGAGGAAGAAAACGCCTGGCAAAGCGAGGGATCGACCAGCGAGCGACGAGTGAGTCTTCGTTCCGTGCGACCTCTCGCGCGGTCATTCGACGAGTCACTCGGCGCGTACCTCCAGAATACGGAGACCCACTGGGTCCGATCAGTGTCGACACCCACTCGTAGATGTTATCGCCTGCGTCGTCGTCGTCGCGATTGGTGGGGCAAGTGAGCGCGCTGATGCGTGACGATCCGAGAAGCACAAACTGCACAACCGCACCTTTCGGACCAGCGCTGCAGTTCTCCGGCGGGTCCAGAGATATCTCCGCCAGCTCTTTCTGGATTCGTTTGGCAGAAGACTGAATACGCGCACTGCTCATGATGTATTCGGATCGATCGGAAAATTCAAAAGACTTGGCGTTATCGTATGGCCTCCAGCGGTGTGTCTGGGGGTATATGGCCTCGGTGTCGTGTGGTTCCGGGATACGCCACACGTGGATGCGAAACGGAAATGATTCTAGCGACCTTGAGCCCTCTTCGCGAGGCCTTTCGATCGGGTCCCAGCTCCCGCTCCACCCTCTGCCCGGCTGAAGGCCTTCCCGGGAGGGGGCCGTGCGCGTGAAGCGCTATCGTGGGCGCTCCGTGGCTCCGTCGCTACCTTGCTCCCTTGCTCCCTTGCTCCGTCGCTCCCTCGCTCCCGACGCCCGACGCCCGACGCCCGACGCCCGACGCCGCCCGACGACCGCCACGGATCCCCCACCCCCACCCCACCACCCCCCGCGGTGACGCACGCCGACCATTGCTGTGACCGTTCTGGGTGCCGGAGACGCGACTCAATCGCACCAGCCTCGTTGAACACCGGCCAGAGTCGCCCTGCTGCTGCGCCTATCGCTTCCTATCGTCCGTCTCCAAAGACGATCGTCTCCGTTCCTTGTCTCCGTTCCTTGTCTCCGTTCCTTGTCTCCGCTCCTTCTCGGCATTCTTTTGTATAGATCTCTTTAGCGTAGTCGTAGCGCCGAGGCACCCCCAGCATTCTCATACGCGAGAACTTCGTTCGAGTGTTTTGGGCAGTCAGCGGATGCTCCCCGGTCTCTCTCGTCGGGACGTGCGGGTTGAATGAATACGTGTAGCGCATTTCAGACGTCGTGTAGGCCTGGCCTGGCGAAGGCGGCGGAATCGTCGCGGTCGTCGCGTCGGTCACCGCCGTGGGTCGAGAATTCGTCGTGGTCCGGCCTGGTGGAGCGGGGACGGGCGGCAGGGAGGGTCGTGGCTGCGAGGTCTTCTCACGGGGCGGGGCGGTCTGGGTCGGGTGTGGGTAGCGGGCGGCGGGACGTGAACTCTGTGCATTCTTCGGCGGTGGACGTGCGGGTGTCCGAGGTGGAAGTTGTTGGCGTGCGGAGAGAAGGAGCGGCTGGGAACGGCAACGGGAACGGGAACGGGATTCGGCGTGACGAGGATATCGTAGAGTGTGTCGAGACTGAAGACCGACCCTCGACGTCGACGTCGACAGAATCGTCGGTGAAATCGGTGCCTGGAACGCCGTCGGCGTTTCAGTACGTTACCGGCAACGAGGGCGGCGACGACGGGCCGTCTTCTTCGTCATCCCCATCCTCTCCGTCCCCCACATCCTCCCGGTCCTCTTCCCTCTCGGCGTTCAAGTCCATCAACGAGGCGCGTCATCAGCTCAAGTTTCTGGTGCCGAACACGATTTCGGGGTGCATCATCGGGAAGAACGGTTCAAACCTGGAGCGGATCCAAGAACAGTCGGGTGCGTTCATCCAGGCCAACGCGCCCGGGTTCGCGGTGCACTCCAACCGCCTGCGGTTCATCATCATCGCGGGCGACTCCATGGAGCGGTGTCTCCACGGCCTGGCGCTGCTGCTCGAGTCGGTGAAGGCTGCGGACAAAATGCACCTGCTCAAGACCAACGCACACGAGGACGATCCCAGGATGTACCTCAAGCAGATCATCCCCGGGGGCTGCGCCGGGAACATCATTGGCGTCAAGGGCGGCGGCGTCGCCAAGATATCCCGGGAGCGGGGGCTGAGCGTGTTCGTGGAGCCCAAGCCGCTGCACGCGACGACAGTGCCGTTCCGGATCGTGTCCTACGCGGGCTCGTCGGTCGATCAGCTGATCGGCGGGGTGCAGGGTGTGGTCGGGGAGCTGCAGAGCGCGGATGGGTACATGGAGCAGTATGCGGCCGAGATCAAGGAGATCAAGAGCGTCGTGATCAAGGTGCTGCGGATTCCGAGTGGACGCGTGGGGGCGCTGATCGGGCCCAAGGGCGTGCACCTGCATGCCCTGCAGGAGGTGCTCAAGTGCAAGCTGGCCATCGGCAAGTCTGACGACGAGGAGGAGGACGGGGATGGAGGTGGGTGCTATCTGACGGTGTGGGGACAGCCGGAGAACGTCCGTGCGGCGGTGAGCGTGGCCAAGCTGCAGGGTGGGCGCGAGGTGAGGTCGAGAAGGCGGTCGCCAACGTGAATCCGAACGAATTGTGTACAACGCACAACGAACTCTTGCATGCATGCATGATTGCTGAGAATGAAACATCCATCACAGACAGAGACCGTAGTGTGCACCGTCGTTACCGCAATCATCATCACGACGACGACGACGACGACACCGTCATGTGCTTCAGCTCCTCCTCCATCTTGCTGAGCATGCCCTTCATGCCCTCCAAAAAGTCGGGCCCCATCTCGGCGACCTTCTTCTGGAAGGGCATACGGGCCTTGCGGGCCTTCTCGACGTCCTTCTTGCCCTTGTCGACGGCTTTGCCTTCGAGCGCGTTGCCGTCGGCGTCGTGCGTGGGGTAGCCGTCTTCGCCGAACTTGGAGTACTTGGCCGCGAGCGACTCTTCGACGCTCGGGAGCTCTTGGATGGTGGCGAACTTGACGATCTCCTTCTTGAGGGACTCGGCCTTGGACGCGATCTTCTTCCGAGCGGCGGAGAGCGCAGACGCCCGCTTCTCCTCCTTCTCTCGGCGCAACACTTCGGGGTCGTCGAGCTTCCAAACCGAGCCGTCGGCTGTATCCTCTAGTCGGACGCCGCAGTCGATGAGGGCCTCGTCCCTGAAGCAATCGCAGCACTCGAGGAGCGACTTGGACGGCGCGCCAGACTTGGCGTGCAAACGGACCGAGTCCCTGAACTGGGACAAGGCGTCGAGCACGTCGCCCAGCTTGCCGTCGTCGGCGCCGGCACGCACGTCGTCCATACCGATGCGATCGAACGTGAACGGCGTCAGGCCCATCACTGAGAGCGTCTTGGACACGAGCGCGGCCACCTGGCGCAGCAGCATCGGCTGCGCGACGCCCCCCGCCGACTTGCCGGCCAGGTAGATGTTGGTGCTCTTGATGAGGTCGAAGCACGCGTTGAGCGCCGCCCGTGTGTCGACCGAGTCCAGGAATCCGGCGTCGACGGCGGCGGCAGCGGTCCTGCAGGCCTCGGACAGCGCCAGCTCGTCGGCGAGCCACTTCTCGGGGTGGTCCTTGCCCTCGAACTTCCGCAGGGCCACGTCGATGTTCGCGAAGAAGTTCTTCAGCTGCGTCTCTTTCGACTTCACCTCCTCTTGAAGCTGCGGGCCGTAGGCCATGCGCCGGTCCCACGGGTTGAGCGCCATCATGAGCCGGAGCTGGCGCGGCGTGAAGACCTCGAGCGACTCCTTGATGGTCACGAAGTTCTTCAGCGACTTGCTCATCTTCAGCCCCTCGATGCCCAGGTGTCCCGAGTGCAAGAAGTAGTTGACCCATTGCTGGCAGCCCTGGCAGTGGTAGAACGCCTCAGCCTGCGCGAGCTCGTTGTCGTGGTGCGGGAACCGCAGGTCCTCGCCGCCACTGTGAATGTCCACCGTCTGTCCGATGATCGCAGACGCCATGGCACTGCACTCGATATGCCACCCCGGCCTTCCCTTTCCCCACGGACTGTCCCACGTCGGCTCGCCGGGCTTGGCGGCCTTCCACAGCGCGAAATCGCACTTGCCCCGCTTGTCCCCCGCGACCCCGTCGTTCGCGTTACTCGTCTGACTCGCATTTTCCTCCGACAGCGACGATCCGACTGCCCAGGGGTTCAACTTTCCGTACGTGTGCCCGGCCTTTGAGAACGCCTGCGTGTCAAAGTAGACCGACCCGTTGGCCTCGTACCCGAGCCCATTTGCCACGATCGTCTCAATGTACGCCACAATCTCCGGCACGTACTCTGATACCCTCGTCAGCACCGTCGGCGGCCGAACGCCCAACCGTTCCATGTCGGACATGAACTCCTTCTCCCATTTTGCCGCGTGGGCCCTGAAAATCTCCTGGCCGGTGACGGACGCCTTGCGCTCGCTGTCCAGCGCCGCCGCCAGCGCGTCCCGGGCCAGGTCCAAAATCTCGTCCCTTGTGGGTACTTCTTGCCCCTTGATTGCCGAGAACGCCTGGTTTGCCTTGTCGAACAGGAGCCGCTCGGAGTCTGCCCGAAACGAATGATTGAAGGAACGCGAGTGAGTCGGCGAGCGAGTCGTCCCCACGCTCGGCCATCGAGGTCAACGCACGCACCTGCCGCCTCCTGCAGCTGGGCCAGCATCTTCTTGTCATCCTCTGACGACGTCGCCGGAGCCGCGGCGACCGCCGCCTCGGCCTCCTCTAGGCTGCGCGCTCGCTTGGCCACCTCGTCCCCGAGCGCCGCGATCGCGTCTGCCAGCAGCCGGCCGTCGTCGGCCCCGTCGCCGGCCAGGTACGCCTCCATGATGTGGTTCCGGCGTGCCCGCAGGATGATCTTGTCCTCGATATCCGTGATGTTCATCACGTACAGGATCTGGTACCCGAAGTAGTCCTCGAGGACGCGACGCACAATGTCGAACGCGAGGTAGTTGCGAGCGTGGCCGAGGTGGGCCGCATCGTAGACGGTCGGGCCTGAGGAGGAGAGGGGAGGGTGAGCGAGCGGGGAGCCGGGCACAGAACGACCGTCTCGCGTCCTTCTTCTCTCTCTATTGTGATGCAGCGATCGGCTCGCACGTACCGCAGGTATACCACGTGATGTTGCGGCTCTCTGGCCCTGCAGCGGGCACGAAGGGGACTTTCTTGTCGACGAGGGAGTTGAGGAGCTGCAATTTCCCTCCGGCCGATTGTTTCAAACCGGCCGGCGGGTGCCAGGCCCGCTCCTTCGCCGTCGTCGTCGTCGTCGCGTCGGAGGACATGCGGTAGCGACGAAGCGATGATGAAGAGAAGATCAAAAGACTCCGCTTTTTCGTCGTTGAGTTGCAGGTTGAGTTGCAGGTTCATGGATGATCAAGGATGCAAACGAACTACTTGTCCCCTTCGTCGTCCGAGAGGTCCAAGCTCAGGCTGGTCAACAGCGTCTCTCGCATCAGGAGCGAATTCTCCTCGCTCACTTGTTGCAGATCCTGGATCATCTCCTTCGCCAGTTGTCCCCGCACTTCCATCACGCGCTGGGCGACGTTGCGCGGGTCGACAACCAGCCCCCCGAAGGAGTTGTAGATGTTCTCGACCCCGACCTGTTGAGCCCACGACGTCTCCTCCATCTGAAGCGACAGGAGCTTGCGCAGGAACGTCTCGCCACTGACGTCGTCCCAGGAGCCCTCCCGCGGGATTTCGTTTTCCTTTTTGAACGAGCGAACGAGCGAACGAGCGAACGAGCGGAGCGCGCAGGAAGGGAGTGAGAGCGTGGGGCGCACGTCGAAATTCCAGAGTCGAGCGTCGAGCGTCGAGAATCGAGCACATGCACCTCACCTTCAAGTACATATTGAACCAACCATACAGCGTCGGGTTTGTTTCGAACATGTAGTAGAGCAGGGTCTTGGCAGCGCGTTCCGTGAGCAAGCCCATCAGCCGATCCCTGTTGCCGTCCCGCAGCGGTGTGTCGTCCGGGGACCGGAGGTGCGCTGCGCGGCCCTTGCGTCGTTTGGCGTTGGAGAAACCGCGGCTGGACTTGGCCGAGTGCTCGCCTCCGTACTGTCGGCCACCCGACTGTCGGGGCCTCTGGCCGTCTTCCTCCCCCTTCCCGTCGCCGGGGACTTGGGATTCGGCTCGGACCACGAGGCGAGGAGGGGCAGGGACCCTGGAGTTCGTCCGTATGACGAGGCGAGGGTTCGCCCGTGTGGTGCCAACGGTGGCTCTTCCTGCTCCACTCGACGCCATCGCTCGCGTCAATGCGTGGAATACTGCCGTATGCACCCTTGTAGAAGGTAGGACAACGCGCGATGAAACGTAGTAGGGATTTCTTTTGACTCTTTTCGTACAGACTCTTTTCGACCTTACCCCCACTGTGTATATACCTCCAATGCAGGCGCTCGCGACGACGGGGACCCCGTTTCCTGCGACGAGGATCTCTCTGCGGCCTACGCGCACGACGTCGACGTCGACGTCGACCTCGAACGCTCGGCGACTTTGTCAGCCAACCATGGCCACGGCGACGGAGAGCCTGCCGCTGGAGACGGACAAGCGAGGCGTGGAGCGTCTGGCGTATAAACCCGAGGGATACAGTACCTGGGAATGGAAGCACCAGGGTGCGACTCACAAGATCAACTACGTCGCGGCCGGCGACAGCGGGCCGATCGTCGTGCTCATCCACGGCTTTGGTGCTTCAGCGTACCACTGGCGGTATGTCATCCCCGAACTCTCGAGAAAGACGCGGGTCTACGCGTTGGATTGCCTGGGTTTCGGACTGAGCGACAAGGCGCTGGTCGACTACGAGGGCTACGGGATTTGGCGCGAGCAGATCAAGGACTTTGTCCAGGAGGTCGTCTTTGACGGACGGCCGACGGGCGAGAAGGTCGTCCTGGCGGGAAACTCGCTGGGCGGGTACAACTCCCTGGCCACGGCGGCAGCGTACCCGGAGCTCGTGGACAAGGTGGTGCTTCTCAACGCCGCCGGACGCTTCGACCCGAACGCGACAATGGACGACGTCGCCGGCAACGAGTCGGGCGAGAACGAATCACTTTTGGAGAAGATCGGGAAGGCGATCAAGCGGGCTGTCGTCGGCGCGACGTTCATATGGACGAAACAGCCCTATCGGGTCCAGCAGGTGCTCAAGTCCGTCTACGTGAGCCACGACACGATCGACGACGAGCTGGTCGACAGCATCCTCCGGCCGGCCGACGATCCCCAGGCCAGCGAGGTGTTTTTCAGGGTGATCACGTCGAGGGGGACGCCGGTGAATCTGCTGTTGGACCGGATGAAGGAGGCGGATATTCCCGTGTTTCTGCTGTGGGGACGAGGCGATCCGTGGTGCGTGCCGGCAAACGCCGACCGGATCGAGCAGTACTACGCCAACTCGTCCAAGGTGTTTCTGGACGCCGGACACTGTCCGCACGACGACGACGGGGAGAAAGTTGTGAAGGAGCTGTTGCAGTACCTGAATGTGTGACCGTGCGTTTTTCAAATTGAATTTTCACCAGGTCGGTTGTCACACCGCAGCTGCTGATGGAAACAATCCGCTATCCAGACCGCTGCGCGGCCCTCATTTTTGACTTTGATGGCTGTCTCGTCGACTCGATGCCACACCACTGGCAAGCGTGGCACACGATAGCAGAGAAATTCGGTTCGGTTCGACACTGCCTCAAGATGCACCCCTTCTCTCTCACTCGCGGCACGCGCTTCGCTCCGAGGCAGGCTTCGAGCTGACCAAGGAGACGCTGCTGAGCATGGCGGGGATGCCGTCGGTCGCCATCATGCAACACCTAAAGCAAGAGCAGGGCCTGGACTTCGACCACGTGGCGGCGGCTCTGGAGAAGCAGAGGCTCTACGCGAGCCTTGCCGAGGGCGCGACCAAGACGATCGGACCGGTCATGCAGACGGCGATCGAAGCGAAGAGGCGAGGTATCCCCTGTGCGGTTGCGACGGGAGGGTCGAGGCTCCAGGTCGAGCCGGCGATGCGGGCCGCTGGGATCGACGAGTTCTTCAGCGTGGTGGTGACGTGTGACGACGTGAAGATCGGGAAACCGCACCCAGAGACGTTCTTATTAGCGGCTGAACGGCTCGGCGTGGACCCCAAGCTTTGTGTAGGATTTGAAGACGCGCCGAAGGGCCTCGAGGCAATTCGGGCAGCGGGCTTCCTGGCCGCAATTGACGTGACGACCTTCGACTGGTACCCGAGAGATGACTGAGTGGGTTGGAGGAGGGAAGGGAGGGGTTGGAATTTCTCTGTAGTACTACATATGAGGCACTAGTCCAACGTTGACTGTCAGTCAACGTGCCACACAAAAATCGCCATGCCACCTCCCGCCGCGACGCTCTCCGACCTGCCGACAGAACTCGTCCTCGAAATAGCCTCCCACCTCGACCCGTTGGTCGAGGACGACATCCGCGGTGTGGTCGGTCTGTGGGCTTCGGGTTCGTTCGCCGACCTCGACGTCGCGAGGCCGCTCGTCCACTCGCGGGCCCAGACTCTCACTCGCGCTACGCTCGCAGGTCTCATCTCCAGTGCCGACGTTCAGTTCTACCTTGCCGCCTGGGGCTTCTCGTGGAGCTGGATGCCGGGGTGGACGGACCATATCCTCGGCAGGTTTCTGAAAGACACCGACGCCGGGTTTGACTTTTTCCTTGCCCGCACGCTCGACGACGCCGTGCGGGCGGGAAAGCTCGTCCTGCTCGACACGATCGTCTCACGTGGCCGGATCGAGCCCACGGTACGGGCATCACAATGACGCTCCTCGCACGCCCTGACGCGCTCACTCTCCACATGCCCGTTCGCCCGTTTGCCAGGTAGACCACCTTATCATCGCGGCCGAACACGGAAACAACGACGCCATCGACCACCTGGTCGAGCGGTATGGAGTAGATGCGAGCTCGTGGACTCTGAACCAGTCGTGGTGTCCCCTGTTCGCCGCCTGCATGCACGGGAGAGCAGAGACCGTACGGCACCTCGTCGAGGTCCATCACGTGGACAACTGGAGACACCGGACGTCCTCCGGGTACACGGCGTTGCGGCTGGCCAGCCGGTGGCGGGAGGTGACGGAGTTGCTGGAGGCGGTCCTCGATCCCTTGACCCTTGATTGACGGTAGAACCCCGCAGTTAGAATGGGGCGAGCTATCTTGCTTTGCCTTGGTCCCCTCAGGGCCCATTTTCATGCTTCGTGCTTCGTCGCGACCGCTTGGTGGATCCAAGTAAACGTAATTACCGTGATCTCTTCAGACGCGACAGCGTGGGCCAAACCCAACGCGCTCGGCCCGAATTCCGAATCGTTCGATCAGGAACGATGCGCCCGGCAATTCTCCTTTCTGTCCTCTGGGCGCGCTCAGTGTCCTCCGTCGCGGGCACGTCGTCGCCATTATCATCGCCGTCCCAGTCGCAGAGTCTCCTTCTGTTCGGTACGGCCACCCTCGACAGCAACGTGTCGAGGTGTGCACGCGTCGCTGCCGTCGTGGACTACGTCCGCGGGGCGAGCTGGAACTGGAACGACGGGGTGGCTGGCACCGTCGTCTGCGACAACGCCGGCGACGTGGACGCCCGCGAGTCTCCTCCGATCTCCTATCTGATCAGCGTCCCGGTCTCGACCGCCGCACTGGCGTCATCGTCGCACGCGCTCGTCAAGCTATACGGCTTGCAAACGTCGGAGGATGTCGAGGGGGGAAACCGCATGCTGGTCGTCAAGCAGGCGCTGATGATTCCTCGCGCCACGGGGGAGTATGCGACCAAGCTGAACGTGGACGTGGATATGTCGGTCGGGGTGCGCGTGGACGGACGGGACGCTGTGGGAGCGCTGGAGTCGTCGTTCGACGGGGTGGCGTGCCGCGCCATGATGGACGCGGCGTTTGGAGACGGCGGGGTGGCGCCGGGCGACGGCGACCAGCGTGAGGCGCGGGCGTGTCGGGGTCCGGGACGGCCGACGCTGGCGTGTGCGGGCATCGGGGTGGGTACGGTCGTCACGGTCGTCGTGCTCGGGACGACGATCCGGGCGTGGGAGGAGAGAAAGGAGGCGGGGGAGCCGGGAAACCCGGAAGGGAAGAAGAAGAAGAAGAAGAGTGCCGAGACCTGTCAGAAGGAAGACGAGACGCCGGAGAAGCGAGTGATGATCGGGGGACCTGGATGGAGGCGGGAAGGCGACCGCCTGCGGCGGGATGTCAAGCTGGTGGGTCCCGGGAGCACGGGTGAGCACAGGTGAGAGAGAGAGAGAGAGAGACGATCTTACATCTTCGTGGCAGCCAATAAACCCGACGCTCCCACGTAGTATATATAGTACAAACCCATCCAACCTTCCTTCCTCAAGCAACACATTCCCACGCAAGACAAAAGAAGCCAAACAGGTTCCAGTCACACTGACAGGTCTCCCCCACCCGGCATTCCGTCCACCCGAACACGCCACACACCTCCGGGACTTCCGGGTTGCTATGACCCTCCTTCACGGGATAGCTTGCCGCCTGATAGATCCCACACGCCCCCTCCGGGCTCGACGACACCTGCGACAGCCGGAAGTACCCTTTATCCCCCCACTCCTGCCCCCAGCTGTTCTTCACGATCCAGTACGCCTCGCCGCCGTTCTCCTCGCCATCGTCGTACCCAACCGCCAACACGCCATGGTTCAAACCCTGGCAGCACGCCGCGTCCGACATCACGCCCGAGTGGTAAAACTGCAGCGCCGAGTTGGCACAAATCGCCACCGCCACGGGCTGGTTCGCGATCGCCTTGCGCAGCGAATCCTGACTGTTCTCTGGCACGTCCTCGTACCCGTCGATCGTCACCACCGGCCGATCGTGCGCGCGCCTCGTCTGACATGGCAACCCCCAGGCCCAATACCCGTAATCCGCCTCGGTATCGATCCCGCCGTTCCTCACAACGTACGTAAACGCGTCATCCATCAGCCCCCCGTTGCACCCCATGTCGACGTCCGTGTCGCAATCCACCAGCTGCTGCTCCGACAGCGAGACCAACGAGCCCGTCTGAATCTTGTTCACCCCTTCGATCGCACCCGTCGTCGAAAACGCCCAGCACGACCCGCACGCCCCCTGGTTCTTCACCGGGGTCACCGCGCCGTGCGCACGCCAATCCATCGACGGCGGCGGCGAGCTATGCTCGTACCGAAAGGAAGAGGAGGAGG
>Ga0181584_10003594_pt1 | contig 11810 bp, 10 predicted proteins | sample 071ome_30_FD_132462 | JGI IMG/M metagenome (GOLD analysis project Ga0181584, IMG submission 132462) | Coastal salt marsh microbial communities from the Groves Creek Marsh, Skidaway Island, Georgia - 071406AT metaG (megahit assembly) | ecosystem: Environmental > Aquatic > Marine > Intertidal... | reverse complement strand
TGCCCGGACGACGCACCCTCCGCGCGCTCTGTCTTCATCCATTCGCTCATTCGCTCATTCGTTCGCTATTACGTAGGTCTTTCCGAAAAATCTGCTCCTCGAGGCGCTGCCGGAGGAAGTCGACATCTTGTGCACGCACCCGATGTTTGGGCCAGACTCGGGCAAGGGCAGCTGGGAGGGTCTGAATTTCATGTACGACCGCGTGCGTGTGGGGACGAGCGACGAGCGGGACGAGCGGGTGGAGCGGTTCATCAATTTTTTCAGGGAGGAAGGGTGTCGGATGGTGGAGATGACGTGCGAGGAGCACGATCGGGCGGCGGCGAGCACGCAGTTCATCACGCACTCGGTTGGGAGGACGCTAGGCGCGATGAATCTGACGAGGACCGATATTGATACCAAGGGATACGAGAGTCTGCTGTCGCTGGTGGAGAATACGACGAATGATTCGTTCGACCTGTACTATGGACTGTTCCTGTACAACCCCAACGCGACGGAAGAGCTGGAGCGGTTGGAGCAGGCTTTCGATCAGGTAGGTCTTCGTGTCGATGTTGGCGTTGATGTTGATGTTGATGTTGTTCTTTTTCGCTCGCTCACTCGCCAATCCCACCCGCTCACCGCCCGCAGGTCAAGCGAAAGCTGTTCCAGCAGCTGCACGACAAGCTGCGCGAGAGTCTCCACATCAAAGAGGAGACGTAGGACACGGTTCTATCCTACCCTACTCTACTTGTTTCTATCCATTGTGATTTACAACCGTCAGCGTTGTTGAAAAGAATCGTCCAAAAAGAAAGAATCGCCGTCGTCATGGTTACTCTGTTGTTGTTCACCCATTCGGTCGCTTCGGCTCCCCGTTGGCCCGTCCTACTATCTTACTACGACTCCTACACACCCCTATACCCCTCCGCCGGTCAGCTGGGCCTCCTTCTTCTCGGCGGCCCGCACCTTGATCAGGTTGACCAGGGCCAGCAGACCGAAGACGCCGCTTCCGGCAAAGCTCAGGCTGGACAGGACGCTCATCGCGCTCACCGACAGGACAGTTCCCACGTTGACCAACATGGAGGCCACGACGGCGTTCATCATGGCCTTCTGCATGGTGGCCACCCTGGAGATGGCGCGCTCGGCCTCGAGGGCGCGGACGCGGAGCTTGAGGTCGCCCCGCTCGAGCTGCTTGATGACCTCGAAGACGTCCTCAATCATGTTGGGCCCCTTGAACAGGTTCACAAAGGCCCTATTCTGCAGGTCGATGCGCTTGCCCCACTCCTCCTGCAGCTTGGCGTACTGCGGAGAGCCCTCGAGCAGGAGCTCGCGGGCGTAGGGCGCCGAAATCTCCGAGATGTCGAACCTCGGGTCGAGGGCCTTGCCGATGCCGTCCAGGACCGTGAACGACCGCACCACAAACGTGAACGTGGCCGGGAAGCGGAACGGCTTGTCCGCAGAAGCGACGAGCAGGTCCTCGCCGATGGACGCCAGGATCTGCTTCCTGCGCTGCTTGGCCTCGTCCTTGCTCCTCTGGGGCTTGAACGAGTCCTCAATCGACGGGTCAGCTGTTCGCTGCTCCTTCTGCTCCTTGAGGCGATCCTCGAACGACTGCAGGAAGAACTCGCCCGTCCTCCGCACGGCCGTCCGGTCCCCGCCTGGCACCAGCACGCCCATCTTGACGAGGGCGTCGAGGCAGCCGTCGACATTTCTTTTGTAGACGCCGTAGAACAGCTCGAGCAGGCCACTGCGAACGTCGTTCGGGATGCTGCCCATCATACCAAAGTCGTAGTAGATGAGGCGCCCGCCCTCTTCGGCGTCCACCGCAATGTTCCCCGGGTGGGGGTCCGCGTGGAAGAACCCGTACGTCAGCAGCTGCTGCAGGTACGCCTCGACCGTCCTTCGAGCCAGCAGCTTGCGGTCCACGCCCATCCTGTCCAACTCGGCGGCCCGGTTGATCTTGACGCCGGGCACGTACTCCAGCGTCAGCACCTCTGGCGTCGTGTACTCCCAGAGCACCTTGGGCACTTTGATCCACGGCGTGCTTTCGAAATTCGTTCTGAACCGGTCGGCGTTCTTCCCCTCGAGCGTATAGTCAATCTCCTGGTACAAAATCCTCGAGCACTCGTCATAGATGGCCACCCAGTCGCGGGCCGCCCCGTCCGACTTGGGGTCCACCTTCTGCAGCCACTCGGCCAGCACCCTCACGTTCTTCAGGTCGATATCAAACAGGTCCTTCAGCCCCGGCCGCTGCACCTTGACCACCACCCGCTCCCCGTTGAGCTTGGCCACGTGGACCTGCCCCAGAGACGCCGCCGCGATAGGCTCCCGGTCAAACTCCTCAAACACCTCCTCGATCTTCTTCCCCAGCCCGTTCTCCACGATGGCCACAGCCTTGTCCGACGAAAACGGCGGCACGTTATCCTGCAGCTTCTCCAACTCCTTGATAAACTCGGGCGACAGCACGTCGACCCTCGTCGAAAACTGCTGCCCAATCTTGATAAACGTCGGCCCCAGCCTGACCAGGCCCTCCCGCAGCCACACCGCCAGCGCCGCCTTCTTCGCACTCACCGCCTCCTCCGTCATACCCCCGGCGTTCTTCTTGTACGAGAACTTCTGGTTCACCAACCACAGCTTGAGGAAGAACGTCGCCGCAAACGTCCAAATCTCCCACGTCCTCTGGAACGTCGAGTACGACTTGAACCGACCCCACCTGCCCCCCGGCTCCTTATACGGCGTCGGCGAACCCAAAGGCAAAGGCGAAGGCGACGTACTACTACTGCTGTCCGTCGTCGTCGTCGTCGCCGTCGCCGTCGCCGTCATCGTCCTATCCTTCTTGGCCAGGGCCGACTGCGCCGCCGTCTCCAGGTGCCCGGCCTCGTCGGCAGACAGGTACCCCTCGATGTCAGCCGAAAGGCTGTCGTCCCGCGACGACAGCGTCGCCGCGCTGGTGGCACCGTTCGTCGACGCACCGTTTGCACCCTGCGTCACGTTGACGACCACCGGGGCGGCAGCCCCGTTGGTGCTCCCGTTGCTCTCAACAGAAACCTCCTCCTCCACGCTCCGCTCCGCACTCGCAGCCTACAGTATCATCAGTATCATCGTACGAACGCAGTGCGTGAGTGAGTGCGCGCGAGCGAGCTACGCAGCCGGCGATGGTCTCGCTCGCCCGGCAAGATTCCACCCACCACGCCATCCCTCGGCGAATTTCGCACCCCCACCCACAGACAGGCCCCACACACGACATTCTCCCCACCCCAACCCCCACAGACCGACGAATTTACGCGTGAACACGTAAAATTGCCAATTCGAGGAGTAATTTCCACCACCAAGACTGAGTCTCGGCCACCACGCCCACGACCTCCCACACACGTACCTCGCGCAACTGCAAAGCCATACGGCTTCCTCTCAAGTACCCAACGTGCCCATACCGACGAGTCTGCAGCGACAACGCCCCCCCAACGCGAAGCGCACGCCCATTCTGTACCCAAACACCACGTCGGACGACTTGGTGGGCCACAGGTCCCATTCTGCTGCGTGTGTCGTCGGCTTACGTCTCACGTACGTACTTACCTGTAGTCTGTATATGTATACGATGAATGCGGGTAGTTCTCCTTCTGGCGTTCGCTCTTTGCTCCAAGGACGAGTTCGTCTTCTCTTCTTCTTCTTCTTCTTCTTCTCAGGCCTTGTCTTCCTCTTCGACCACGAACCGGTCCTTCCGCTCGCCCAAAACGAGCCTGCGCAGGATCTGTCCGTAGGCCTTCCCCTTGGTCAGAAACCTGATGTACTCCCCCTGCACCACCCTGGGCAGCCACCCCCGCTCCTTCCACCGCCCGGGCACCTCCCGCATCTTGGGCACCAAGAAACTCGCCACGTCCTCCGGCGTCTCGGCCAGACAGTTGATCATGAGCCGACTGAACCGGTTGTCCCCGCCCGCCATCAACAGCTCTGTCGTCACCATCCCCGGACTGATCGCGTGAATACCCACCGTGTCAATCTTCGCGATGGACAGGTCCGCGCGAATGCTCTTGTTCAGCTGGTCCAAGCTCCGCTTCGTCGCGCCGTAGGCGGCGAACCGCGGCGTCGCCGTGCCGTCCGCGCCGGCCCCGTCCATGTTGAAGATGTGGCCTCCGGTCGGTTGGGACTTCATCGCGTTGATCGCTGCCTTCGTGCCGTACATCACGCCGAGGATGTTGGTGTTTACGACGCTGGCAATGTCGGAATCGTCCTGGTCGAAGAACGGCTTGAAGGAGTACGCGTTGGTCCCCGCGTTGTTGACCCAGAGGTCGATGGTGGGGAACGAGGCGGTCGCAAAGGCTGCCAGGGAGGTCATGTCGGACGGGTTGGAGACGTCGGCGGGCATGCCTACGAGCAAAGCGCAGCGTCGTGTAGCGCAATTGAGTGAGAGACCGTGATGGACACGTCGGTCGAGGAGAGCGCGCGTTTCATAGTACCCACCGAGGATGCGATTCGGGGCACCAGGGGGGAGGGTGGCTGCGAGTTCGGAGACGGTCGAGGAGACGCGGGCGGCGTCGCGACTGCAGATTATGACGTTGTCTCCCAGGGACAGAAACTTGAGGGCGATGGCCTTGCCCGCGCCCTTGGTGCCGCCGGTGACCACGACGTTGTACGAAGCGGTTGTTGTTGTGGGGCGGGTGGAACGGGAACGGGAAAGGGAAAGGGAACGGGAGGAAGAGAAAGGGGAAGGCACTGGGAGCGATACGCGGTGCGCGGTGCCACTCGGAGGGAGAGAGAGAAACGAGGTCGTCGTCCACCTCGTCGCCCCTCCACCCACTCGAATCGGTCCGCCCGCTCGACCACGCCCACCACGCCCACCACGCCCACCGCGCCCTGCCCCCCCTCCGCTGTCGGTGACTGAACTGACACCACCACGAGGACAGATCCGCATTGGACCAACCGAGAGAGGAGTCCTGGCCGTCTGCCGCTGGCGGGCAAGGAATTTCTGAATTTTCTCGACCTCACCGCAGCCACCACTCGCTCGCGGCGTACACACAAAGCCTTCACGCGTCACAAAGCCAGCTACATCTTCCTCCCCATAGCGCTCTACCCTGCGCTGCGCTGGCCTTCGGTACCGACGAGGCTTGAGATTTTCGTGGTTCTTCGTTTGCGAAGATTCGTTTCTGCGAATTCGCACCACGCGCCCGTTTGCTGGTCTGGTCGCGTGTGTCTGTATCCGATAGAACGGTACATACGGTGGAGTACGTACGGTGGCGTAGAAACGTAGACGTGCGTACGCCAGACGATGAGTATTGCGCCCCCCCCTAGTCGTGCCCCCGGCGGGCACGCCCGGTGTTGCTGGTGCGGGCGGTGCGGGCGGCGTGGGTACTGTCGGTACTGTCGGCACCCCCTCGCCGGCCCTGGCGGCGGTGAACCAAGCCACCGTGGCCGTGACGCAGCATCAGGCGCAAGTGGTGGACAGGCAGCAGCGTAAGCGTTCTCTGGAGCTGGAGCTGGAGACGGTGCGTTCGCAGAAAGCGCAGGTGCTGCGTTCGATCGAGCAGATTGCGAAGAAGCAGAAGTATGGGGCTGGGGCGGGGGCTGGGTTGGGTGGGAATTCGGTGGAGGCTCGGATGATGACAGAGCGGAGGCACCACGACGAGACCAAGATGAAGCTGTGGCAGAACTGCACGCGGATTATCGCGGATCTGCTGAAGAATAATAATACCAAGCTGTACTTTGGGGAGCCGGTGCGCGGGGATTATTATCCGGGGTATTACGAGATTATCAAAGAGCCGAGGGATCTGGGGACGATCAAGAAGAACCTGGATAGCCGCACGCACTACAAGAACATCTACGAGCTGAGGGACGATGTGAGGTTGTGCTTTGAGAACTGTCGGATGTTCAATCCGCAGGGGCACCAGGTGAGGAACTTTGGGGACTCTGCGAGCAACACGTTTGAGAAGAAGTGGGCGCAGAAGAACGTGGAGGCTGAGTGGGAGGGGGAGCTGCAGAGGCATAAGCTGTTGATGGATCGGCTGCAGGCGGAGGCGAAGAGTCTGCCGGAGAAGATCAAGGAGGTGGACGAGGAGCTGCAGGCGCTGACGAGCAAGGTGCAGGCGATGGCCGGGCAGCAGGGGGCGAAGGACTTGCCGCCGGGGCCTGGGAGGGAGATGACGATGGAGGAGAAGAGGAAGCTGAGTCATTTGATTACGCAGCACGTGAATGCGGAGCAGATGGGGCGCTTGATGGAGATGATCATGGAGGGGCCGTCGGCGCCAAAGACGGAGGAGGGCGGGGACGGGGAGGTCGAGGTAGATATCGACGCGATCGATAAGGATACGCTGTGGAAGATTCAGGCGTATGTGGATACCATTGCCGCGGAGAATGCGGCCAAGATGCCGGCGGGTGGGGCGGCCGCGCAGCGGACTGTGACGGCGACGGGAGAGACGGGTGCTGCCGACAGCGACCAGGAGCGCACTGGCGAGGCCAATGCCGAGGGCGTGGGGAGCGGTTCGGAAGGTATGGCGTCGAATCATCAGAAGAAGGACGAGAAGATTGAGATTGACAACGCCACACCTGCCGACGGCACCGCTCCCATGCAAGAATGATGAGCGTGGTGCGTGGTCTCGTCGTCCTATCGTTGTCTTTCTTAGTGTGTGTGTGTGTGTGTGACCAGTGACTGATGGTGACTGATTGTACGCCTTCTATCGCACGCGGTTGTGGACGACCTCTACTCCCTCGCTCGCGACTCGCCTCCCCGCCCATTATTATCATCTTCCCGACAGGCAACGCGACGCGTGCGCACGACGTGACCACGTTTGTGTCGGCGACGGGGCCGGGGACGCAGCCGCAGATCATCAAGAAGAGCACCGGGGGGCAGAAGAAGGACGTGCAGATCAAGGACGCCAAGGGCTGGGCGGACCTGTCCAAGGGCGCCGCCAAGAACAACCCCATGCTCCAGAGGGACGAGTCTGACGCGCTCTGGAAGGAGTTCAAGGGCAAGGAACGGGAGCAGCAGGACTTGAAGGAGCAACGCAAGGCTTTGGAGGAGCAGGAGGCGAGGAAAAAGGCAGCCGCTGCCGAGGACGAGCTGAGGAGGCGCCAGGAGGAAGTTCAGAAGCAGCGGGATGCGGCCGAGGCCGAGGAGAGGAAGAAGCAGGAACAAGAGGCCGAGCTGAGGAAGCGCCAGAGCCTCGAGCTGGACATGATGAATAAGAAGGCAAAGGCGGAAGCGGAACTGGACCTGATGAAGCAGGCGGGACATGGCGGGGAGGACCACTTGGAAGACTTGGACATCGGCGACGCGGGCGGGGAGTCTGACGATGAGGAAGAGGCGATGGATATCTAGGGAGTGGATTTGACTGTGACTGTTTAACTTTGTGTCGGACGACACGACATTCCTCGAGGGTCTCGGAGGAATGGAATCCATCCGCCCTCCACACTTTTTAGTTCTATAGTCAGCATCTCCACTGCTTTCCCGGCAACGCTTTTATAAGCACTCTAGGTAGCACTCTTAGGTAGACCCAACGAAAACGGTGAGTTCTCGCTCGCTTTCACCGATTCGCTTTCACCGACAAATTCTAGATCTGTGTCTTTGTCCCCTCGTCTGGCCGTTTCCGCCCTTGCGCGCGCTTGTATGGACCCAAGAATACACCTTGGGAATACATCTTGGGGTCTCATACTGCGCGCTCCGTCTCCAGTTTGGCCAACGCGAAACCTAGGGCCACCCACGAGATCTCTTCGCTTGCTTGTCGCTCGTCGCTCCGATACCCCCCCGCTCACTCCGCCCCCGCCCTACACGCACACACGCCCACCTCCAGATCGATAGATACTTCAACGACAACATGTTGAGCAACAAGAACAATGCGAGGAAGGCGTGCGTCATCGCGCTCGTCGCGGCCAGCGCTGCCTCTGCCGGTGCCGAGACTGGCTTTCAGACGAGGCGCCTCAAGGCGGCCTGCCGAGGTGAGGAGGTTTGTCTGAATCAGGTTTGCGACCCCTCATCGTTCATGTACAACGTGGGCGCCGGCGAGGGGACCGAGTTCCCGTACGACATCACCCATCGGGTGATGGGTGGCTCGATCGAGTTCAAGGTGTGCCCCTCGTCGAGCGCAAAGGCCGCTTGCTCTGGCGGAACCGGTGGATGCTCTGGCCTCTCGTCCCTCAAGCTTCGCATGAGGAACGACATGCTCTCGATGGGCCGAGACATCGTCTCCGAGCCAAAGGGACGCATGTGGGCCAGCTGCTCGAAGCACGGACCCGGTCACGAGTGGGTGGAGTCTGACCTTGGATCGCTCACCAGCGCGCCGAACAAGTCGGATTGCGAGACGTTCACGGTCAAGACTGCCGGAGGGAAGAAGCCCTCGCTCGCCGACGTCTGTCAGCAGAAGGTCAAGATTGTCGAGAACAGCGGATGGACTGTGGTCGACACGACGGCCAAACCCAACTCGTGCTTCGTGACGTTTGTCACGGCCAATGGCCGCGTCGGGTACGCCGTGGTCGGTGGCGACAAGCCGGCGCCGAAGAAGGAGGACGACAAGAAGGCCGACAAGGAGAAGGAAGAGCCTGCGAAGGCGGCCTCCGTCGAGACGTCCAAGGAGGACAATACCTCGAAGGTCACCGCGTCGCAGGTCGCCTCGCCGCCCGGGTACGGGAGGAGGGCGGGCGTCGGCATCCCGAGCTACGGTCGCGCGACCGTGGCGAGCTATGGGACGCCGGCGGCGAGGCGCCGTGGTCTGCGCAGGGAGATGGGCGGACGGAGGATGTTCTGAGTTATGGAGGAAGAGGAAGAGGAGGATCGCGAGACGGACGACGGGGCTACTCGTCGCCCGTCTCTGCAACGCATGACTCCCACGCATCTGGTCCGCTGACGTCCTGTACATTGCCACTACTTCTTTCCTTGTCTTCGGCCTTTTTTCCTACTTGCATGAATTCGTATATATACTCCGTGTTTAAGTCGTTTATTGTAACTTCGATCGTCAGGTTCGTCTGTCACAGTCAGTCGGTCAGTCCCAGCGGCGGCTGGGTTTGTCGGTGTCCGTCAGTCCCCGTCAGTCCTCCTACTTGAGCCCCATCTTGGCGATGACCTCGTGGTATTCGGTCGGCAGGATGTCAAACAACGGTCGCTCCTCTCGGTCGCCGTCCCCATCGGGCCGCTTCCTGTCGCTGGCCGCCAGGATCGGCGCGCTGTTCGTTCCAAACGTGTTGATCGTGGAGAAGGGCAGCACTCGCAGGTCGTCGCTCTCCGACGCCGCGACAACGACGTTCGCCTCGCCCATCGCCTCGATGATCCGGGCGCACACCTTGTTCATCTCGGACGCTGTCAGCCACCCGATATGCCGGTCAGACTGCTTGGCTCCGCCCTGCTTGAGCCGGCCACGCACGTCTTCGTCTTGGATGTCCACCAGCTGCATTCGGGCCGGGTAATGGTTGATCAGTGACGCGTCCAGCGCGCACACTGCCCCGTAGTCGTCGGCGTTGGACCACCCCGACGCGGACGATCCCACGTACGACCACCCGCCCGAAGATCTGCCGGCAGCCTTGGAGGGGCTGGTCATCGCGTTCGCGGCCGTTACTGCGTCCCGATCGCCCCTTCCTCTGATATCGAGCGTCACGACCTGGTACTTGCCCGCGTGCGAGTCTTTCCTCGGGTCGTAGCCCTTCCGGACCCAGCATCCCCGCCATGGCCCGCTCGAAAACCTGTAGCACAGCTTTCCGAGCTGATCGTTCGCATCGGCGTCGGAGAACACGTCGTCATGGCGCCGATCACCCTCGCGTTCCTCGTCTTCCTCAATCTTGGACTTGACGGCCAGCGCCAGCGGCGCCCCCGCATATACCGGCCGCTCCAGGAAGATCTTTCGCAACGCGTGCCCCACCTTGGAAAGCCTCGGGTCGTCCTCTTTGAACGACGCGTCGTAGTACACGTTGTCGTCCTTGACCAGCTTTTCCAGGGTGGCGGTGGCCACCCCGTAGTCCACGATGATCTCATTGTTTCCCCGCGTGGCCAGGTAGCTCGGCACGCCGCTCTCCCGCCCCGCCCCGTACGTATCCACGCCATACTCAGCCGTCCCCTCTACCAGAAACACCGCCGGCACGCACGCGACCTTGTGTTTATCTTTCGCGCCGTGTGACTGATGCCCATACGGGTGGTAGCCCTGGCTGCCGTACGGGGTCTGCACGGGGTAGTTCGAGCCGCCCACGCTGTACGGCTGGCTGTGGTGCGGCACCGTGTCCTTCTCCGCATGCGCATCCGACGAACTCATCTTGCTCATCTTCGTGAGGCTGTCCAGCTGCAGGTCGGCCGGGTGCCTGAAGCTGTAGAGCTCGTCGACCATGACCACGGACGACGAGCCGTCGATGACGGTCGGGGGAGCAGTCTTTCTGTCTGCAGTCGTCGTTTTCTTCTTCGAATTCCGCGCCCTCGACGTCGCCTTTGACGTCGCCTTTGACGTCGCCTTTGACGTCGCCTTTGACGTCGCCTTTGACGTCGCCTTTGACGTCGCCTCTGACGCCGCCCTCCTCCCGTCGCCCTCCTCCGCCTGATCTTCGGGCACTTCGTAGGCCAGCTTGAGCAGCATCAGGCTCGTCGACCGCTTGGACGTCCCCATCACTGGATGACAGTACGGGTCGTCTGGCCGCAGCTTGACCTTCAGCTGCTTCGGGTGCGTGCTGCGCTGGTCTTGCAGCCCCGAGAGCCCCCCGACGGTCCGCAACGCGTTGGTCGCCGCGGCATCGTTCGACGACACAAAGCCGGGAAAGTCGATGGCAAACATAGAGACCTTGACGCTCGGATCGGCCTCGCCGTCGCCCGCCAGGACGACCGTGACCGAGTCGGCGACCTGCGTCTCGACGTCCATTGGCTCGGGAACGTTCGCGTCGCCTCCGGCCCCTCCGCTCTTGGCCGCGCGCCTCTTCTGCCTCGCCATGATTCCAGCCCGTGTGTGTGTGTCTGGCGTTCAACGCTGGCGGGTTTCTTTCGCGAATCAAACCCTCTGCGAGAAGAAGAACGCGAATTCGAAAACGAGGAAAATCGGCGAGACGCGACAGACGCGGGCGAGCGTCATCCGGGTCGGACAAGGATCCAGTGTGCAGCAGACGGCGACGCCAGGGCGACCACCCGAAGACGGGAACTCGGGAACTCGAGAACCACCTCGATGAGCGCATTGCTTCGGACACGGCTGTCGTCCTTCCTCGCCGGCGTGGGCGTGACCTCGCTGGCGTGTATGGCATCCCTCAAGCAGGACGTTGAACACACCTACGGACTGGTCTTGGACGCGATGAAGTCGGAGAACAAAAAGCTGAGCGACCGTGTGGCGGCCTTGGAAGCGTCGGCCGCGGCGGGCACCTCGACGGGCGCACCGCCATCGTAGTCGGAGGGAAGACGCGAGCCGAATAATGAATAATGAATGTTCTTTAACCTTAATTCCGTACTTGACATTTCGGATCGCCGTCGGATCGTCAGGCAGCCACGGCTTTCCCCTCGTCGTTGACCGGAACGTTGGAAATCAAGAGGCCGTCGAGACTGTCGACGCCCTTGACCACGAGTCCGTGCTCGTTGGCCAAGTGCAGCACGCAGATAAAGCACAGGTGGACAGATAGGTCCTCAAGGCGCCCGGCGTGGTTGTCTGCCGGGACGGTGGCGAGGACGTCGGCGAAACGGATGTCGTCACGGGGGTTGTCGAGGCCCTTTGCAGCCCGGTCCCCGGCCACGATGCTGATGCCGCGCCACATGAGCTCCTTGAGAGACTTGACGTCGACTTGCTTGGCGGCCTTGCAGTACGAGACCTCGACCTGCTCCACCTTGTGCGCGGCCTGCGCGAGCTCCGCGTTGCCGCTGTTGTCGACCGTCCAGTCGTCGCCGCCGTCGACCCCGCCGT
>Ga0181584_10003580_pt1 | contig 11836 bp, 10 predicted proteins | sample 071ome_30_FD_132462 | JGI IMG/M metagenome (GOLD analysis project Ga0181584, IMG submission 132462) | Coastal salt marsh microbial communities from the Groves Creek Marsh, Skidaway Island, Georgia - 071406AT metaG (megahit assembly) | ecosystem: Environmental > Aquatic > Marine > Intertidal... | reverse complement strand
GACAATAATAATAAAATGGAATTTTACCATCCATTTTTCTCATATACGGACATTTAATCTCTATACATTGCCCATATTCACTTACACCATCTGGAGACGCACCAAATCGTCTATCCTTTTCATACGGTATTAAACCATAATCATATATCTTTATTTTTCTTTTATGTTCGTATAACATTACAACTATATCTTCCAACATACAACCACGGCCCATAATCTCTTTTGCTTTATCATTTGGTTCTTCCACTTCATAACCACATTTTTTTTTATATAATTCTTGCAAACTTTTATCTTTCATCATTCCTCTATTTAATGCATTTCCAAAATCACTTGCCGATATTAAATTCTTTCTTATCGCATGCCATTCTGGACTTTTCTGTTCTATTCTTGGCACTTTATCTAATGCAGCTATTGATTTTTTAAATTCTCTTATCTGATAAACACGCTCTATAATACATTTTGGAGTTATAGGCAAAGTCGGGGATGTATATTCATATCTTTTTAAAATTCGAGGAATATATGGCTCAATATCTTTCTTTTGAATCGGTTTAGACATATTGAATAATACATCTTTATATATATTTAATATCTTATCCAAAAATAATGTTGGTTTTTGGGTTATTTTTATATTATTTGTCATTTAATAAGTAAATTTATCAATTAAAAAATTATTATTATATATCTTTATATATATATAGATAATATTTTTTTTATATCAATATATTAGTAAAAAGAAAATTATTTTATAAATAGTTAAATTGCAAAATATACAAAAAATAACAAAATATAAATTTATAAAAATGAATAATACTGTATTATCAAAATCACAACTTGCTATATTGCAATTAAAATTTAAAAATTATTATATGTATATACTAAAACATAATTTATTACATACTGTATTAGAAGACAACACTATATATAACTTTTTTGTATATAGTGGATATATACCTAAATCACATCAATTATATAAACTATCAAATAGTAGTAATCAATCTCATAAAATAATAATTAATTATAAAAATAAATTAATAAATCAATTATATATTAATAATATTGAATATATGTCGCCTATATTAAATGATATACAATTACAAATAATTAAAAAAAACTATTATTATCTACATTTTGATAAAAATTTACCAAGAGATGAAATAAAAGAATTTTTATTACAAAAAATAATACAAAATAACAGTTGTATGAAATGGTCTTGTTTAGGGGTTAAAGTGCGTGATAAATATTTATATAATGAAACGAAACTTAATAAATTATGGAAAGAAATTGAAAAATATGATACTTATCATAATAATAATAATAATAATAAAGTTAATGATGGTGTTGATAATAAGAAAAAAAAATGATAATATATATGTTGATTGTAGTTACCGTTGCCATTTTGGCACAAGACACAAAAATGTGCACCAAGGCAAACTCACGGTTTTGTTTTCCGTTTAGGAAGAATGCAGCGAAAGTGTTTCCCGTCCAAAAGTTCAACAAGCAGATACATACACTGTCATCCAATCAGAAACTCGAGGAGGAGCTTAAGCGCCTCCATCTGGGTCTTAAGGTGTCGATCATGACTGTCGATGAAGCACTCAAATACTATGGAATGGTGAATGTCGGTTCTACATCATGCAATCCGGTTCAGACTGTTCTGGACGGAGTGCAAACCAAGCAGAATACCATCGCTGGTGCCAAAGCCGACAGCTTTGCTGTTCTTGGCGCCAGAACCTCTGCTGCTAATCAACTGCCGTCTACTATCACATACGACGAGCTTGTCAAAAGTGTCAAGGACGGAACCATCTGGAAGATCGAAGTCCTCTCCAGTATGCTAGCAGTAGTGTTATCAAATCTGCACTGCACCAAGGATGTTTTAGCTGTTCCTCACGGTTGGTATTATATGGAAGATGAGACGTGCGAATCCTATTTCGGCATCAAAACGTACTATACGGAAGCATCTGGGTTCATCCGAGTTTATAATCCATCAAGCCGCAAGTGCTTTTGGGCGTTTGTTCTCAAGGACGCAGAAGTCCCAGAAAAGCTAGAAAATGGTATATTTCCTCAGTTCCTCAAGTCCGAGATTGCGAATGACTACAAGCACGTGTTCAACACATTCCGGGAAACCAACATCGCACAGAAACGCGACAAGCCGATGATGCTGTGCGCGAGCCTAACAGACATGAGCTTTATCCGTGTGAACGGAGAGAAAGAGATTACACTCATGGTGGAATAAATTTTTGTGTCAATCACTATGAAAAGCGCCCACGGACTTTCCGAGAATTGTTTGTGAAGTGCAAAAAAAACAAAATTTTTTTTATTTATTTTTATCTAAATTATATATAAATATAATAAAAAATATAGTTATAAATAATGGATATTAAACCTATTGTTAAGAAATTCAATACTGATAATGGAATTATACTTTTCTCTATTATTTTAGGATTAGGTATTGCTGCATTATTTAAAAAGCAATGTATTGACGGAAAATGTTATATTGTTCATGCTAAATCCAACCCTGACGATATTGCTAAATATTATTGGAAACTTAATGATGATTGTTATAAATATACTCCTAAGGAAGTAGATTGTAATATAAAATAAATAATGATATAAAGATAAGAATTATATATATTAATGATTGACAAATTTTTTTTTACACAATTAATGCATTTTGTTGAAGTTTAGATTGAACATATTCTTGAGCTTGCACTTTCAAGTTGTGCAATTTTTTCTTAGCTGATTCTTCCAATATTAACACATCATAATGATTACCATTATATAATAAATAAATATCTTTAGAGTCAGGATTATGTTTATCAGGTTCAAATAAAGATAATAATTTATAGTGTATTGAGTTTTTGTTTTCTTTATGAAATATATATATATAATCATTATGTAGTTTTCCAAAAAATATTATTGCAGCCTGAAAAATCCAACTTTTTGTTTTTTCTAATTCTAATATTATATTATCCAATAATATATTATCCGATTTAGTTGACAAATCAGACAAACCAATCTTTGTAGTATATACCGGATATAATTTTAATATACGAACTCTATTTCTTTTTATATATTTTATTATAGCACTTCTTAACTCTAATTGATTTTTATAAATGTTTTGATAATAATAATGTAAACTATGATATCCGCAATTACCATCTGATGGACACTTATGTGTTTTCGTTTCATTTATATTAATATATACATTGTTACTAATTACAAACTGTTTGGGAGCTATATTTTGACCAAATGCAGTCATTGAATTATTATTTTCTAACCTATTCTGACTGTAATACGGACAGCTTTCTGTTGAATGATTTTGATCACATTTATCACATGTATGCTGGGTAAAGTCTTCTCCTGATAATATTGTTGCACCTAGTGATGTTGTTGGTGCTGGTGATCCTGCTGATGCTAGTTGTGCTGATAGTGCTGATGCTGGTTGTGCTGATGCTACTGCTGATGCTGTGGCTTCTGATGTTGATATGTATTTTAAATGATAATTGTAGCGTTTTCCTAAGATTCCATTTATTAGATTTTGAATCTCCTTTTTTATTATTTGGTATTTATTAGTAGATACTAACAATTCAGGACCAGGTGTTCTATTAGTTTTGTTTATATTGTTGAAATTTATTAAATCCGAATGAATAAATACCAAATCACTATTTTCGAATAAATATTCATCTAAATTCTTATATATTGGTTCACCTAATACGCCACAGCCCTTAAATATTATAATATTATATTTTTTATTTAATTTGTTTTGTTGAAAATATTTAGGAAAATATCCTAAATATGTTGTATGATTTTGATCAATATTCTTGTTAATATCAATAGTCTCTATCTTGATATTTTTGATATCTGTCTCAAGTAATATTTTCCAATTTATTAATATATCTATTGCGCCAATAAAGTTCTTATAATCATCATTACTTAAATTAACACACACCATTAATATTTGTATAGATATATTTTTTTGAGTATTGCTATGTTTTAATTGTAGTTCGTCTATAGTTTTATTTCTTAATTGATTTTTGAAATTATCCAAATTATATTTTGTAGGCACATCTCGTTTTGCTGGTTGTGCTAGTGATGCTGGTTGTGCTGGTGATGCTGGTTGTGCTGGTGATGCTGGTTGTGCTGTTGGTTGTGCTGATAGTGTTGATTGTCTTAGTATATTTTTTACTTGAGATTTCATTTCCTCAACTTGCGAATTAACTTTTTTGAAATCTTGAGATAACACCCCACCCAACACATTTTGTAAACCACTATGATCTATTTCATTCATAAACCAACCACAATACTCTGCTAAAGTGATTGATTCATTATAAAAGGTATTATTAAAATTATTTTTAGTCATTTGAATATAAGTATTTACAGTATGACCATGTGCTATTATAAGAACATTCTTATCTGTTGTTTTATTTTTTATTTCAAGAATTGCTGTTTTATACCCATCAATATGTTGCCAGTCAGTTCTATTTTGATATTCTATACCGTTTTCTTCCACTGAAAAGGTATTTATATTTAATATTTGTTTCATATCATTTTCTGATAAATATGTATGTTGATTATTTGTAGTATTCTTTGATACTTCTGTGGGTAATTCACCTAATCTATAATCAACTATTACGCTGGGTTTTGGATTTAAATCTTTTATAACTGCTGCTGCCGTTTGTAAACAACGACGAAATGGCGAACAATAGATAATATCTATTTGTTGTTGTTGATTAGTATGGTTAATACTACCCATAACGGGAGATTTTGATATAATATTATTCAGTAATTTTGTAATTTGTTGTTTGGGTAAATCACTTTCTATTATAGGTGTGTCATATTTTCTTGTTGAATAATCGGGCCAACCAATATGGTATAAATCTAACTCGGTTAATTTTGACAAATATTCATCTTCTAATATATCATCTACTCTAATTGAATGTCTCATTACTGTTAGAGTTCCTTTTTGTGCTAAACTTTTTGCTGGTGATAGTGCTTCTGATGGTTGTGCTGATGCTACTGCTGATAGTGCTGCTGATGGTGCTGCTGGTGTTCTTGCTGATGGTTGTTCTGATTGTAGTATTGCTGATGATGCTGCTGATGCTGCTACTGATGCTGCTGATGGTCCTGATGATGGCACATTATTTATTTGTATATTTTGCGTATATTGATTAGGTAATCCTTGATTTCTATATTGATTATTAGCATTGTTTAGATTTGTTATTAGGGGTTGTTCTGATGCTATTGACGCTGATGATGCTGCTGATGCTGCTACTGCTGCTGGTTTTGCTGGTGGTGGTCCTGGTGGTGGTGCTGCTGTTGGTGGTGGTCCTGGTGGTGGTGCTGCTGTTGGTGCTGCTGTTGGTGCTGCTCCTGGTGGTGGTGCTGCTGGTGCTGCTGGTGCTGCTGCTGGTGCTGCTACTACTGATGCTTGTTGTGCTGATAGTGCTGGTGATGGTGATGCTGGTGCTGCTGGTGCTGCTACTACTGATACTGGAACTGCTGTTGGTGCTACTGCTACTGATGCTGCTGATGATGGTCCTGGTGGTGGTGCTGCTGCTGGTTTTGCTGGTGGTGGTCCTGGTGGTGGTGCTGCTGTTGGTGGTGGTCCTGGTGGTGGTGCTGCTGTTGGTGCTGCTGTTGGTGCTGCTTCTGCTTGTCGTGCTGCTGCTGCTTCTGCTTGTCGTGCTGCTTCTGCTTGTCGTGCTGCTTCTGCTTGTCGTGCTGCTTCTGCTTGTCGTGATGCTTCTGCTTCTGCTTGTCGTGCTGCTTCTGCTTGTCGTGCTGCTTCTGCTTGTCGTGCTGCTTCTGCTTCTGCTTGAATCCTTTCTAATGATAGTGCATTATACGCAGGAACTACTGATTGAATTCTAAAAACTGATGGTTCTTGTGCTTGTGCACGCGCTTGTATATGTTTTTGTTGTCTATTTTTAGATTTACTATTAGTTTTCTTACTACCTTTAGTTTGTGTTGTTCCATAATATCCAACTGTAGCAATTGCAGCACCTACTGCTAATATTGGTAAAATTTCTTTCATATTATTATTATTATTATTATTAAATTAAATTCTTATTATTTATATTAAATTATTATTATTTATATTTTAGATATAAAATATAAGTATAATTATTATATTTAAATCATATTTATTATATTAAATCATATATATACTAATAAACTAAATAATAAGAATGTATTCATTAAAATATATATTAATTTTATCATTTATATTAGTATTTATACTATATCTCACCAAAAATTATATACATTCTTATCCACCACATATACAAATTTTACAAACATCTTTAGATAAATTTTATTATGACTTACTTTTAGAAAAACAACCATTAATTATTCAAGACCGTATTAAAGATGTAAATACATTTGTTGATATATTAAGTTATAATTATATATCTAAACACGAAATAAAAAATAAATTTCAACCAGATAATCTTAATAATAATTTATGTATTAATAAATTTAGATATTTACTATTATATAATAATATTGATAAATTTGATGAATATATTGAAAAAGATGAAAATGACAATGAACTATTAATTAAAAAAGAAATACCAATTAATATTCATATATCTATACCATCGTATATCAGAAAAGACGAATATAAAATAATTAAATCATATACTATATATAATATAACAGATATTACTATTGATGAATATAAAGATAAAAATAAAATAGTTGTTATCAAATTATATCCTTATCAAACATTAATATTACCATATGGATGGTTTTATTATTGCGAAACCCCTATACATAATATATATCTAAATGATACATTGTATAGTATATTTAGATGAATTATAAGAAGCTTATTTCCATCAAGAAGCATTACAAATATTATGAATCCATTTTCATACAATAAGAAAATTAAGATTACAAAATAAAATTGAAACAATAAAAGTAGGTTCTCGTCATTTGTGTGGTGTTGGGGGGTGTTTGGGGGGTGATCAAATAATAATAGATAATAAAGAATATGAAAATGAAGAAGAACAAATTATTAAAAAAATATGTTATTGTAGAGTTAGTTAACATGGACAGACAAAAGAATTGGAAAATCAAATTAAATTTATGAAATCAAAATATCCTGATTATTATTCATCAAACTCACTAATGTTTAATACTTTGTGGTTTATGGAGAGGGGGTCGGCTTTAACAATGGGCAAGGCTTTAACAATGCGCAAGGCTTTTGTTATGTAATATTTTTTGATCTTTTCTGAATGGTTTTTTTTTTCTGTATTAGTATTTTCAATTGGTTTGAAATCTTCTTTTATATATTCTATTTCTTCATTTTTTTTTAGTTCATTTCCCAAGACTGTTTTTAATGCAACTATGAAATCGTCTAACGAGTTACTGAAACCAGGTTCTTTAGCTTCAGATGGGTGCTCTGTGAACTTACTTAAGAGTTCATTTGCGTATATTTTTCTCACTTTAGTGAGATTAGTGGTTTCAACAATTTTTTCAATTTTTTCAAGAGAACTGATCAATTCAGTATTGATATTGACTATTTTTAAGAGATGATCCGCTGATAAGTAAGAACATAATAATTTACGTTCTGTGAGATTGTTGAGTATAGCTAAAACGCTATTGACACTATCAGAGAGTTCTTTCTTTTTGGAGCTATCAGCTTTAACGGCAATCTGAACCAACTCCGCCGCAACTAAAAGTTTCTTATTCGCTTCGTGCTCGTGGTCAAAAGCTTTATAGAGAACTTCTATAAATTTGGTAGCGGCTTCTTTCTGCTCGTGGGTGTAAATGGGGGGCTCTCCGGCGGGCGGGGAGCCGGTGATAATGGTAGTATGGGACCCAGTAACAAATCTCAGGGCGGTGGCGGTGGCGGCGTTTCCGGCGGCGGCATTGGACCCGGCGGCGGCGGCATTGGACCCGGCGGCGGCGGCGGTGACGGTGGCGGCATTGGACTTGGCGGCGGATCTCAGGGCGGCGGCGGCATTGGACCCGGCGGCGGCGGCGGGGCCGTTGGCGGGGGGCACGGCGGGGGGATTGTTCCCACCCATCCGGTCCATACCCCCGGTCATCGTGCCGCCGCCAGGGGATTTAAAGGTATTCTCCAAAGTTTGGTGGGCTTTTGCTGCGTCTTCATAGGCTTTTTTCGCTTTTATACTTGCATCTTCGGCTTTTTTCAAGGCATTTTTAGCGTTGTTTACGGCTTTGGCTATGGCGGCGGCGTTGGCGCCGTCCGGTGGTGGCTGCTGCTGCTGCTGCTGCTGCTGCTGCTGCTGCTGCTGCTGCTGCTGCTGCTGCTGCTGCTGCTGCTGCTGCTGCTGCTGCTGCTGCTGCTGCTGGTGCTGGTGGTTGCCGCCGGGTTCTTCTTGTTGTTGATTGCTTGAACCTTGCTGTTGATTGCTTGAACCACCACCTCCAAATTGAGTGTAAGCATACATAGTTCCTGCAGCAGCAGCACCTACTATTAAAGTAGGCAATATATCATTCATTATTAAATATTGAATTATAAAATAATTTATTAAATTATAAAATAATTTATTAAATTAATAATATATATTATATTATATATAAGTAATATTTTTTTTATTATACAAAACTATTTATTTATTTATTTATTTATTTAGTGTTGGAATATATGACATATAATTATCTATATTCAATGTTTTTTCATGTGGTTGTTCTTCTTTTATTGGAACGACATTAAATAAATATGACATATCATCATTTATTTTTTTTTGCTTTTGTTTATGTGCTTGTTCTTTTATTTCCTTTTGACTTTGTTTTATAGGATGCGCTTTTTGTTCTTGTATTAAATTTGATACAATATGTTGTGTATTTATATGAACTGATTGTTGATGTGATTGTTGATGATGTTTTATATAATTAGTATATTTATCATATTTATTACTTGAATTATTTTGTTTATATTTATCATATTTCTTTTTATCTTTACTTTTACTATGATATGGTTGATTATGTTGCTTGTTATATTGCGGCTGATGATGATATTGTTGCTGATTATGTCGCGGACTAACAGTTTTAATTTCATTATATTTATCATCACTTTTAACAACTACATATTGAACTGGTTCATTATTCTGATTATTATCCTCATCATCTTTATTTTTATCATGCATATAAGTATCTTTAAAACTATTAATATCATCAATAGTAATTTCTACTTTATTTAAATAATCTTGTTCAAAATAGTCTATATGAATTAAAAATATATAATAAAGAACAATAAATTTATGACTTTTTTTAGTATATTTAGACTCAAATATCTTAAACCCTAATTGAGATGAATATTCATATATTTCTTCATTATGTAATAGAAAATGCCATATACTATGTATTGCTGATATTTGGTCATTATTTAATAAAAGCGTATTCAAACTTTTAATTAAAAAATCTTTATTCTTATTCTTATAGCTAATATATAATGCTTTAAATCCCAAATTATTTGTATCATTTGTTGATTTTTTTAAATCAAATAATGCAAATTTAGATTCTGTTATTTCTACTGATTTTAAAGTATTAACATTTTCATATCCTAATACATTAACTTTATCTAATTTAATAATATCATTATCATAATCATATAATAATAATATATTAACCAAATATTTTAACAAACAAAGTATATATGGTTTAGTTGTTTTTGATATTTTAATATCAAATAATGAAATAAAGATAATTCCCAAGAAAAATGTTTTATATAAGTAATATTCAATCCATATACTAATAAGTTCTTGGATTACTTTATTTAAAGTTGTTTCATTCAATATTAAATCTAATATTTGAAAAGCATCTTCTTTATTTTTTTTAAATAATGCTATTCGGAAATTTTTAAGTTTTTCTGTTATTGATAGAAAGTTAGGTGATATAATATTTGTCATATTATATTCATATTATAATACATATTATAATTAACTAATATATTTATATTTAAATCAAATTCAAAAATAATGTGTTAATTAATCTTGATATTTACATTCTTTAAATGGCATATACCATGACCATGTATCAATCAGTTTTCTACCAATTACACATAAATTATTAACATTCTTTTTTAAACTTTTATTAGCATATTTATTTGATGTAATATTAATTTCTTGTGTGCCGTATGGATTATTTTCAAATTTCTGTATATTATGCTCTTCTAAGTCTTTATATTGGATATCAATAATATTAATTTGTGTCAATAATAAATGTTCAGGATAATATAATCGTGCAATATATTGTAAAACATATAATCTTCTATTATCTAATGAAATTAAGACATATTTTTCCTTAGATTTATCCAAATATACTTTAATAACATTAATAGGTAAAAATGGAATTGTAATAACTGATACTTTTTGTTTTTTAGTTTCTTTAATAGTTTGATAATGTGGTAAATTATCTCTTAAATATTTTAATGTTCTAAATACAGTATTTTCAAACATTAATTCGTCATTTAATTTTTTTAATGTTTCTGTTCTACTTTTATCAAAAAAATAGTGTATATTATTTTGACTAAATCGTATGCTTAATGGGCTCATTAGAACTCTATCATATTTAGTATTATATTTGGCATTTAAGAAAGTTCCATTATATTCATAATATTGTGGATTTGTTAAATATAAGTCTTTATTTTTATCAATAGATTCTTTAATATATTTATTAATATATTTAAAGTAAGATTTATTTATATTAGACATTATTTATTATTTCTTATCATTATTATAATATAAATATAAAATATAATAAAAATTATAATGAAATGATAAAAATATAAAGAATATGTTTATATAACTATTATAAAAATCTATTTTTTATTTAACATAAACTTATATTTATCTATATATATAATCAGATTTAGTTATGACTCAAAAGTTAATGACCCCACAATCTATTTCAATATCATCTATTCCATCTGATGGACGAACTCAACCAAATTCTATTCTTGATGAAATTGAAACAGATTATAATATTGCTATAGAAGTTTTAGGAGAAATAAAAAAACAAGAAAGAGCTATAGAAAATGATATAAAAATGAGTCAATTAATGGAGGAAAGAAATAATATAAACTCAATACCAAATCAAATAATGAACCCACGACAAACAGAAGATGAAATTCGCCGACAAAGTGATGAGTTAATAAAAAATCAACATAATAGTAAAATACCTGCTACTATTATGGCACAACAACCAGAAGTAGTAGAAGAAGAGCGTGTATTAAAAGATATACAAGAAAATTTTGATAAAATGAATGAAAATATGAATAGTTATAATGAAATAGATGAAGATGATTTATTAGAAGATAGTCAAGGTTTTATTAGTAAAATATTAGATAAACTAAATATATTTTCAGGAATAGAGTTTAATATTGGTAATATATTATATAGTATAGGTATAATAACTATAGTATTTTATTTATTTAATTTAATTGAGATTGGATTGATAATAACAGCTACATTAACAAACTTTTTAAAAATTAATTTATTAGGTTATAGAAATATTATATCTGCTTTAAGTTTTGGAATTATTTATCACTTAATAGAGAAAATGATATAAAGATAAGTTATATATATTTATGTTTATACAAAATTATTTTTAACTTTTTATTATATTAGCAACTAATATATTGCAAATTTATTACATATATTATTACGCCAAAAAAATGCCATTTTCTATATATAATTGATATACCGTTATCAAAATCCATAATATCAACTTATCCAGCCTTATGCATAGTCAAATAGACGGATTTGATATGACTAATATGATGTTATTATTTAGCAATATAGGTAATTCTTCATCATTTATTCCATTATTGATTATTATTGGAAAATTATTAGCATTTCTATAT
>Ga0181584_10003577_pt1 | contig 11845 bp, 11 predicted proteins | sample 071ome_30_FD_132462 | JGI IMG/M metagenome (GOLD analysis project Ga0181584, IMG submission 132462) | Coastal salt marsh microbial communities from the Groves Creek Marsh, Skidaway Island, Georgia - 071406AT metaG (megahit assembly) | ecosystem: Environmental > Aquatic > Marine > Intertidal... | reverse complement strand
TCGGCGGGTCGGCGGGCAGGCGCCGGGGTAACAGCCGGGGTCTGTCGAGTGTCGAGTGTCGATCGTCGACTGGAATGAACGAAGACAGAGTTGCTGAGGCCGGCTGTATCGTGCATCGTGTATCGTGCATCGTGCATCGTGCACCGTGTCGTCGCTGGATGTGAAACCAGGGTCTGTCGTTCCGTACAGGTCTCCGTGGTCATGACCCAGCGTAGAGCAGCGCTCGTGATTTCATTCTCAGAGACAGTTGTGACGGTGTCTCGCGAGATTCCAAGACATGATACATATATATACGGCTCACGGCTCACGGCTCACGCACGTCGACGTGTGCATTTCGAGACAGAGTATTTCAAGGCGTTTCGGGGCAAGGCGCCAGAGCTGCTGCGGCACCCGGCCGGGACGCACGTCCTGGACGATCTCTACACGCAGGCGAACGCGGAGCAGCGGCGGGCGATGGTTGCGGAGTTTTACGGGAAGGAGTACTCGTTGTTCGCGGATGCGTCGGGGACGCTGAATAACACAAAGGGGGCGCCGACGTCGCTGGGGGCGTTGTTGGCGGCGGTCGAGGGGCAGAAGCAGCTGGCCATTGTGAAGCATATGGCGAGTGCATTGACGCCGGTGATGGAGAAGGGGTTGGTGGATAATCAGTTGGCGCATCGGTTGATCGCAGAGTATATGAAGAATGCGCCGGCGTCGTTGGTGGAGGATGCGGTCGAGTCGTTGAGCGGGGAGGCGCTGTTGCACATGATCCATACGCATGAGGGGGTCGAGGCGGCGTGTATGGTGCTGGCGTATGGGAGTGCGAAGGACCGGAAGAAGGCGGTGCGGGCGTTCAAGGGGCACGTCGGGGCCGCGGTGGTGGACGAGTGGGGGTACTTGGCGGTCTGCACGGCGTTGGGGGTCGTGGACGATACGAGCCTGCTGCGGAAGAATATTGTCGTGGATATCCAGGTACGTTGCGTTCGTGGATGGTGCTGAATGGTGAATGGTGGATGGTGGATGGTCGGTGGTTTGTGAATTGTCCGGGGATGACACCATGTCGACGGGCGGACAGAGCCTCTGGCGCTGACGAGTGTCGATGTTGAGCGGGTCTGGCCTACTGTACAATTGGCCGTGAAGGACTCGTGTCAGAGGACTTGGGGGTTTGTTGATGTTGGGTTTGCTGGTGTGGATGCACGTGCGTGCATCGGGGGCCCGGATGCTCCCGTGCGCCAACAAACCTCGCTCCTCACGCACTCGTCCCATCTCACTCCTCCCCCTCTCGCCTCTCGCCTCTCGCCTCTCGTATCTCGTTGTAGGCCGACATCGAGGACGTCATTGCGGATAAGAGCGGCCACAAGGTCCTGTTGCAGCTGCTGTCGCCGTTCAACCCGCGCTACTTCACGCCCGAGCTCATCGCCATCATGCGGCCCCGGACGCTGAACATCAGCAAGCGGGTCGAGCCGGAGAACGAGGGCGACGAGGCCACGACGATCGAGACGCAGCTGGGGCTGAGCAAGAAGGACGAGCTGCTCCGGCGCCAGGAGCTCCTCAAGGACGGCCTGTGGGGCGCGATGGCCGGCGTGCTCGGCGACTCGGCCGCCGACCTGATCAGGAAGCAGTTCGCGGCCGACGTCGTCGTGGAGGCGTGCATTGGCGGCGAGGGAAACATTTTGGAGGAGACGTTTGGCGCGGCGGCCGTCGACGCCGTGCACGAGGCGGTCCTGGGGTCCGCCGAGGCGGCGTCGCTGCTCGAGGACTTTTTCGCGTCCCGGGCCATTCGGCGGATCGTGCTGGCGTCGAACGGCGACAGCGCGGGGGCCAAGCGGTTCGCACAGCGGCTGTATGAGGACGTCGTCAAGGGCAAGGCGGGCAAGCTGAAGGAGTCGCACGCCGGGAAGATTGTGGCCGCGCTCGTCGGGTGCGGGTGCGACGCGGTGGCCAAAGCGGTTCGGGCAGAGCTGAAGAAGGCCGGAGAGAAGGACGGTGGCGTCGCGTGGGCGAGCGGGATGGATGCCAAGGCTCGAGGAAAGGGAAGAAGTGAGCGGGGAAGAAGGTGATATCCGGTTTGCAACACAGTGTTTACCATGCCCAGATGGACTTGGGGAAACATTCGGACTGCCAGCGGTCGCCGAAGGCGAGGACGAGCTTGTTGGCGCGCTCCTGGGTGTCGGCTGGCAACCAGTTTGTCAGGGAAAGGGACGAGGCCCAGTGGGACGCGATCCTGGAGGCCGTGAAGCAGTTCAAGCAGACCCACGGCAGGTTCCCGAGGCACAACCGCGGCGATGCGGCCGAGACGATGCTGTACAACTGGCTGAGGCACAACATGGACACCACCTCCGACATCTACACCCAGGAGCGCGCCAACAAGCTCGTCCTCGCCTTCGGCGACCGCTGGCAGTCCGAGTGCTTTCCGAAATCCATCTACGCCTGGTAATCATCACACCGCGCCTCGGGAAAAAACGCTCGACGCCATCGGCGCCTCAATAGAACTTGGCGTACCAGCGGTACCACCGGTACGAGGGCAGCCGCTGCCCTCCATACGCAATTTCATTCTGTCACTCGGCCCGCGGTCCAACCACTCCCATTGCGGACAGCGGACAGCCATGATGATGATGACTCCTCAGTCCATCTTCTCGCGACCGTCGCGGGCGCTCACCGTGACGAGGGCGACGAACATGGACGGCAGACAAGCGCAAGTGGCCCAGAAATTGCTCAGCCTGGAGGGCGAGCTCGCCTTCATCACCCAACCTGGCCGCATCCCCCCTCGGGCTGCCGTCGTCGCGGGACTCAGGAAGGAGATCTCCGCCCTGCGCTCGGAGCTGACGAGTCCTGGGTCCGTCCCCAACCTCGACTTGACGATGCCGAAGGCTCCGACGCCGCAGGCGACCACGCCGACCCCGCCCGCGTCCGCGTCCGTGCCTTCCGCCGGGTCCAAGGCGGCCGGCCGCGAGGTGAAGAACGCGTCCGGGGCGCGCAACGCGCTGCTTGCCATCGAGAAGAAGCTCGGGAGCCAGGCAGAAGCGATCCCGCTGTCGGAGAAGGCAAAGGCGGCCTTGGCGATGGTCGAGGGGAACGTGAGCAGCATGAGGGAGGCATCGAAGAACCTGACGGAGTTTGAGTCGCTCCAGGTGGAGAACGCGCTCCTGCGGACGCAGTTGGAGGTCGTGATGGAACGCAAGCGGCACCTATCGGCGCTGACGTTGGCGCTCAAGCGGGGGCTGGTCGGGAACGCGAAGAAGACCGAGGCCAGCGGGGAAAGCACGAAAAAGAAGAAGGACGTCGTCTACGTGTAGGTTGCGGACACTGGCGTCCGAGAAATCGACGACGGCCGACGACTCTCGAACGACCCCCCCCGGGGTCCTACAAGGGCCCCTTGTACACCAACAAACGCACCTCTCTTTTCATTCATTTTTTGACGATTCTTTCCCATACGCACCCCTGTCTCTTTCTCTATCCACGCGCGGCGATCCACGAACGACGCACAGAGCAGCAGGAGAGCCCGGTCAACGTCAATTCAAACCCGATCAGGAAAAATGTCTTCCTCTTCCGAGCTCGAGGCTCGGATCGCGCAGTTCGAGGCGATGGTAGACAAGAATGACCCGGAGCAGGTGAAGATGCTCGAAGACATGAAGCACCACACTGCCCTCCTGAAAAAGGGGCGCGGAGAATGGGACGATGAGGCGAAGAACAGGTGGGCAGTGAACTCGACCGAGGTGCGCTCGCACGCCCTGACGCTCTCACTCGTGCTTCGCGCTTCGCTCGTTCGTTCTTTCGTTCGCTTGCCAGGTCGTTCCGGACGTACAACGATCCGGGGGCGGGGGCGGCGCAGGCGGCAAAGCGGCTGCCGATGGAGTCGGCGTCATACCGGGCCTACAAGAACCACGTGATCGAGGAGGGACAGAGCCTTCTGTCGATCGCTCGCGGCGAGGACGTTCCAAGGATCGAGGCGGGAGCAAGACTACCAATCGCAATAACAAGAGCGGGAGGCACGGACGACGTGCTCAACTCGAGACCACAGCTGCTGACCGACCAGTAACACGACCAGGGACAGAACCAGCACGAAAACACTACGCGCCCGCCGCGACCTTGCTTCTCTTCTTTTCGGCCCCCTCCTCCCGCTCACGGACGTCGCCGTCGTCCTCGAACAAAACGCCCATACCGCCGAGGATAAAGTCGACGATGTATGCCGAGCGGATGAGCCTGTCGATCCTCGACCGGTGCCGCTTGGTGTACGCCTCGATGCCGTCGATGATGCCTTCAACGCCGGGCACGGCGAGGAGCTCCTCGGGCGAGTGTTCCGAGAGGATGGCGTGCAGCATGGCCTGGGCGCACCCACAGTTCTTGCTGTGGGCGTTCCACTCGCGGCAATACTCGAGGGTCGTCTTGAGCTGCTGCTCGTCGAGGCTCTTGGCGACGTTCACCATGATCTGGTTGGCGTCCTCCTGGTCGAGGGCGCGCTTGACGACGGAGAGGAGGCGGGCTGGACGTCCCATGTCGATGGCAAGCCCGGCAGCCTCCTCCCACTTCTCGTCGTACACGGCGTTGTCCAGCTCTTGCTCCCGCAGGGCTTCGGTCTCGGCCTCCTTGAGCGCATTTTCGCGGTCGGCCTCGGTCGAGTCTTTCCAAATGGCGATGCTGCCGTCCGACCCACCCGACGCCGCGACGTTCCCATCGCTGTTCTCCAGCGCCAGGGCCCAAATTTTGTCCTCGTGAGCGTCGAACGTGGCGATGCACTCGGCCGTTCTCACGTTCCAGAGCTTGATGAGGCCGTCGGCGCCGGCGCTCAGGAGCTGAGTGCCTGCCGACAGGAACGCCACCTTGAGCACAGACGCCACGTGTCCCTCGAACGTCCGAAGGCACGAGCCGTCCTTGATGTTCCACAGCTTGATCGTCTTGTCGCCCGACGCCGACGCAATGGCCTGGTCGACCGGCGAGAAGGCGATCGACCAGACGCCGCGCTTGTGTCCCCGAAGCACGCACACGGGTGTCAGGTTGGGCATGCGCCAGATTTTGATGGTCTTATCCTGCGATGCCGATGCCACGAGTTGGTCGTTGGGAGCAATGCAGACGGCGTTGACGTCCTTCTCGTGGGCCGGGATGGCAGCCAGCGCGGGCAGGTGGGGCTCGTGGTTTGCGGCAGCAGTTGCCGCCATCGTTGCCGCCGTTTTGCCTCGCGCGTCCTTGCCCTTGCCCTTGCCCTTGCCGCTGCTATTTTGTGAAATCCCGGCGACGTCCCAGGCGCGCAGCAGCTTGTCCGCGCCGGCCGAGATGAGAAAGTTGCCGGTGCTGCTGAACGCGACGGCCGTCACGGCGCTCACGTGGCCGGTGCCGACGGCGAGGCACGACGCTTTGTCGTTAGGAACGTTCGAAATGTCCCACAGCCGCACGGTGCTGTCCTTGCTGCCCGACGCCAGCAGGTGTCTGTTGGCGCGGTTGACGCAGTCCAGCGACAGGACCGCCTCCGTGTGTCCCGCCAGCGTGTCCAGGCACCCCAGCGTCTTGCTGTCGTACACGTGAACGTGCTCGCTGTTCGTCGAGACGGCGAGGCGCGCCCCACCGGACGAGAACTTGAGGTCGGTCACCTCGTCGTTGTTGCCGATGAACTGCCGGAAGAGCCCAACCTGCTTCTTCAAGGGCACCGGTGCTGCGTCCGTGTTGCCCTTCTTATCCTTTTTTTCCTTCTTGTCCCTCTTGAACTTCTTCGACCGCTTGACGTCTGCGGCCTCGGGCGCCTCGATCGCCTCGACCGCCTCCCGTGTCGCCGTGGTGCCACCCACCGACAGCAGCAGCACGCGGCAGTCTTGCGTCGCCGCCACCAGGTCGTACGGACTGCCCGTACTGGCGTTTGCCAGCTCGACAATGCTCCCTGCCTCGGTGGGCGCGGGCATCGACGGAAGATCCTCCGAAATGCACCTGGCCGTCGACGAGTTCCACACCTTGACGCCCCCCTTTTCGCCGCCCGTCGCGAACAACAGCGGGGCGTCCTCGACATCGATACCGGCATCCGTACCAGTGTTAGACGCACTGTTAGGCAGCGCGACGACTGTCTCGAGCGCCTCGTGCACGGGGATGGTCGCCACCCGCGCGTAGTTCTTGAGGTTCCACACCACCACCACGCCGTCCCGCCCCGCACTCAGGAGCGTCCATCCGTCCTCGCTGATAGACAGACTCGTCACGGCGGAGAAGTGCGCCTGTAGCGTCGCCACGCACGTCTTGGAGATCAAATCCCAGATTTTGATCTGCGAATCGTCCCCGCCGCTGACCAACAGCAGCTGCGACGGATGAAAAATGCAGCACAGCACGACGCCCCTGGAGATTAACCGGACAAAAAGCACGTGAGACACGATGAGATACGATGAGATACGATGAGATACGATGAGACACGATGAGATACGATGAGACTGGATGAATGTACCTCCCGCTTTGACGCAGCGGTGATACGGTCCGATCGAGACGCTGCGGTACATAGGGAGGGTCCATCTCGCACGGTGTATACTTCAACGATGGCGTGAAGGACGCCCACGGGCCGCCACCGTCGATCTCAAAATTCCATGCGATCATCCGACCACGGAACGTCCATGGCACGCGGACCATCCGTGGTGCACGGCCCATCAACGTCACTCATCAGCGTACCTGTGTCCCGAAAAGCTGTGCGTGCAGTACCCGCCCTCGATATCCCACACTTTCACCAGCTTATCCGCCGATGCCGTCGCCATCAGCGTCTCCGACCCATCCACTGCCATGTGCGCGACCGGCGCCCGGTGGCCCCGGAAGGTCTTCAGCACCCTGCCAGTCTCCACCGAGAACGACCGCACCTGCAGCGACCGAGACGCCACGAGCATCGACTCCATCCGCGGACCCCAAGCTAGCGACGTCACCGGCTCCGTGTCCCCGTTGATCGTATGCATGACCGCGCCGGTCTCGTTGTTTATGATCTGCACGAGCGAAGAGAACGCGGGCGTCGGTGAACGTGAGCGTCCATCATGCAACGAGTGTTCCCCGTGGGTTAGCCCGTTTGAGCCCCGGTCGCGGCGCACACGGCTTCCTCACGACCATCTACATATGTAGTGAACGCACCTTGACCTCATCGTGGCACGCACACGCCGTTTTCGTGCCATCCCGAGCGAGTCGTAATGCACCACCCGAGTAGAAGACGTCCAGTCTCGCGTCCTGGCGGTAGTTCTGCTTCATGACCGACCGGGTGCGGATGTCCTTCTTCTGGGTCGTCGTTTTACTCCTAGAAGTCTTCAAAAATCCTCAGCGCCTCTTTCAAATCATCGGCGCTCTCCCGCGGCACCTTGACGCCCTTGCGCTCCTTGTTCATCAGGTCACGGACGCGCTTGGCCGCATCGTCCTTGCTTTGCCTTGGGGGGATCATCCTCCTGGCCGCCAGGGCGTCCCAGTCAAACTTCTTGAACCAGGGATGAAGCTTGAGTTCGTCGATGACGCATCCGAGGCGTCGGGCGGGTCGGCGCTCCAGCAGGCCGAGGATCATGTTCTTGGCTTCGGCGCTGATGTATGGCGGGAAGGATATGTGGTAGTTTTGGTCGACGATCCTTCGCATGACTTCCATCTGGTCGTCGGTGCGCGGGTGGGTGAAGGGCTGCTTGCCGGTGAGGAGGACGTAGGTAAGGACGCCGAGGCCCCACCAGTCGACGGCGCTGGTGTAGCCGCCGGCGAGGATGTTCTCCGGGGCGACGTATCCGGGGGTGCCACAGAAGGTATATGCCTTCTTCCCGGCCTTGAGCATCTTGGCAAAGCCAAAGTCGCCGAGCTTGGGGTAGCCCCGCTGGTCGATGAAGACGTTCTCCGGCTTGAGGTCGCGGTAGATGACGTCGTTAGCGTGGAGGTACTCGAGGGCGAGGACGATGGAGGCGACGTAGAACTTGGCAACGTCTTCGTCGATGCCCTTGAGCATTTTGAAGCTCTGGGCAAAGCAGGAGGGGAGCAGGCTGTTGGTCTGGAGCTTCACGTTGACGGGCGCGGCGTCGCTGACCAGCACGTCCATCAGGTCGCCGCCGGGCATCAGGTCGAAGAGAAAGTACAGGTGGTACTTATCCTGGAAGGAACCATACTGCCGGATGCAAAACGGGTGGGTCAGGTTGCGGGTGATGGCCTGCTCGCTGAACACGTGCTCGGGGCACCGCATCATGGCCGTCTTGCGCACGCGCTTCAGCGCGTACGTCCTGTTGGACCCCTGTTCGGCTACGCTAGACACTCTGCTGAACGCTCCCGTGCCGAGCACGACGCCCTCCACCAGATTCAGCACCACCTCGTCCGGCTCGGACCCGACGGACATGGACGCGATCGAGGACGCCTTAGTGGCGCCGCCGTCGCTCGCGGCCGCACTAAACTCTTTGTGTTCGTTCAGCTCCCAGACCTCGTCCAGGTGCCCCACCGCCCGTATCATCTCCCACACCCACTTTTTATGCGTGTTCGAGTAGCGGCGCCGCTTGATGTTGACCATGGCCGACTGCCTGCTCGGGCCGCCAAGGCTCGCCATCTTCACCAGCCTCGTCCCGATCGCATACGGGCTCTTTTCCTGCAGCAGCAGCTCGTACTGCGGCCCCAACAGCAGCAAAAAGTTCTCCTTGTCGAGCGTGTAGCACACCAGCTCGGTGTCGGCCACCACCGTCGCCTTGCGCCGGTGCGAGCGATGCTCCATCAGCGCGCCCTCCCCGAAGTACTCTGCCTCGAACAGCTTGTTGATTCGCCGCTGTTTTTTCTTCGATTTGGTGGTTGTTTTCGCGGTCGTATTCGCGACCTCGTCCACGGCCGTCGCGCCAGCCTCGCTCCCGCCGTCACCTTCGCCGCCGCCAAAGTACTGCTGGTCGCCCCCCTTGAAGCCATAGTGCTGGTAGACCGTCGCTTCACCGCTTCGAATGATGAAAAACTCGTCCCCCACGTCGCCCTCCCGCACGACCACCTCCCCCTTTGCGTAGCGCTTCTCGACCACCGCCTCCTTGAAGGCGACCTTCTCCTCGAAACTCATGTGCGCGAGAATCTGCACCTGGTTCATGAACACTTCGATCGCCAGCGGCGCGTTGCTGCTGCTGCCGCTCCCGCTGCTGCCGTTCCTGATGAGCGACTTCTCCTCCTGGTCCCTCCCCACCTCTGCCATGTAGCCTCGGAACGTCTTCCGGTCCAGCACCCACACCACGCTGTCCTTGGTGGCACACACCGTCGCCGACCGCGGTTGCGTGTAGATCAGCGAAATCTCCCCGAACACATCGCCCGGTCCCTTCATGTTCACCCGCAGATTGACGCCGTTGCGCCGCTGCAAGACCTCAAACTGACCCAGTTTGACCACGTACATTTCGCTGGCCCCAAGGCCTGTATTCCCCTCGCCGATGAGAATATCCCCCGCTGGAATGGCCCGCTCGTACATGCCTTGCGTGATCATCCGGTTGATCGTCGACGATGATGTCGACGTCTGCAGACTGCCACTCCCGCTCACACTCCCGCTCCCGCCCGCGCCTCGGCCACCCTCGTCCCCGGCATGAAACAGAAACAGGTTCTCCAGACACTCGGCGATGAACGGCACGTCGTTCTCGTCGACCGCCTTGGAGCCCACTGGCCGCTGCGGTGACTTTGAGGTCGTGTACTGAAACTCGGTCACGGCTTGCACGCGCCGCAGCATCCCAACGGCGCCAACGTTAGAAGAACGCTGCGACGTCGCGATACCATCCTGCTCCTCGTCCTCGTGGACAGACACCGAGTTCCCACGGAAACACGACAGCAGGCCACGGAGGGCGGAGAGCGGCCGCGCCGGCCGCGCCGAGCTCGTCGGCGCAACCGAACCGAGCTTCGGCGACGCAGAAGTCTCGCCGTTCGCCAGGCTGACGCGCGCCGCGGTCGTCGACACGGCGGGCGGCGAGTTGGTTGCAGTGCTCATTCGATCCGACGACGACTGTGGCCTCACCCGTTCGTTTCCCTTCCCGTCCCCGCGCTCTCTCGAGAGTCCTCGCCAAGATCTTCTGTCTGTGTGTGACCCGCAGTCGGTGACGACCAGTCCACGATGTGATCCCAGCCTCTCTCTCCTTCGAGCCTCGACACGGGAGAAAAAAAACAGAAAACGCGCTGCGCTGAGAGACAGGTCGACGCCTGGACGGACGTTCTCTGTAACTTGCCACTGCGGTATCCATTCCCGCGACGACGCGACGCGCGCTTTCTCGAGGACAGGACACACACGGCGAACGAACGAGTCGACCTCGGCAAGGCACCCCGATGGGACGGCTCTCGCAGGACAAGTTCTTGAACGAGTTGATTAGGCTGTACGACCAGGTGCAGGAGAGGAAGGGCAGCGTGTTCATCACATTCAAGTCGTCGACGTGTGCCACGAAGAAGAAGGACCGCGAGGAGGGCAAGGGGGAGCGGCAGTGCCTGGTCCGGGTGACGGACGGCAAGCGGAAGAAGATCAGCACGCTGGTGCCCAAGGGACGGATAGCGGCGTTCAAGGAGTCCTTCAACGTCATTCTGCGGGCAAAGATGGGATCGCTGAAGAAGCGGGAACGGAGAAAAGGAGGAGCCAACAAATGAGGAGGACGAGGGAGCAAATTCATTGGTGGTCCCGTAAAAGTTTCCACAGCCTTGTGACACGTGATTCGCTCGGCTTTACCCGGCGCGTACTTCAGCCGGTGAAAATCACGGAGAGCAGAAGGCGAGCGCGTGGAGCTCAAACATCAAGCACGTGGAGCGCGGAGCGCGTGATGGAAGCGGAAGACGGCTCGTGCCCGTCGTCCAGGCGGGAGAGGAGCAAGCAGGAGGGGTCGTCGTCGTCGCTGTTTAGCGGGCTGAAAGAACACGCCAAGGAGTTTATGGAAGCCACGCCAGAGCAGCACAAGAAATGACTGAAGAATACGTTTGCGAAGTTCTTCAAGAGCACGAGTGGCGGTGGCGGTGGCGATACTCGCGGGACGAAGGACACGGGTGTGGTCCCGTCGTCAACGACGACGGCGGCGCCGACGACAGCAGCAACAGCAACAGCAACAGCAAAGGCAACGGCGCCCGCAGCAGCGGCGCCTGTCGTCGCCGTGTACCGAGCCTCGGTGGTCCGGGAATCACGCCGTGACACAGATGCACTCGGGAACGATGCGAACGAATAGGGCAGGAAAATTGGGGTGACGATGACGACGAGGGACATATGACGGGCCGCGAACAGCTCGGGCCTCGACCGCTGACCTCAAACGTCAGTCGCCTAGTGCGTGGTGATGACTTAGGTGTGATCAGATCCGATCGCGATACAGACCCAGACCACCAGAAATTCGCTTCACAGAAATTCTCGTTCTCGACGATGGAACTCCGGGCGCTAGAAGCCCTTCCTTGGGACGTAGTCGTCGATGGCATCCTGCCGAGGCTGCTTGAGCGACCTGAGGGGCAACAACGCACGGGTTTAATTTTCCACCCGGACACATCGATCAAACACCGACCACTCCCCACCAGCGTCGAGCTCTTGGACAGGCTCGTCGCACTCATCAACGATTGGTACAGCGACGAACGAGATGAGGTTCGGTCGGCGAGGATCACGGACCTGTACATGTCGCTGTTGCGTCCGCACCTCCTTCTGCGCGACCTTGGCGTCGTCGTCGTCCCACGACCTCGCAGCGCCCGCCACCTCTTCCTCGCGGACTGCGACTCCCTGTGCTCGTCCGACCCAACGCTGAGATGGACCGCCGACCGGCAAAACACCGAACACTGCATGGCGACGACCCTGCTGTCGAGTCCCATGCAGACGGGCAAGGCGGTCGTCCTCGTCGCCAGCGAGATCCAGATTCGCGGCAATTCTCTCAAGATTTTTCTCCGTAGCCCTCCGGTCGAGGGCTACGAGTTCGTCAGGAGCGTCACGTCGACGGAGCAGGCGGCG
>Ga0181584_10003568_pt1 | contig 11867 bp, 10 predicted proteins | sample 071ome_30_FD_132462 | JGI IMG/M metagenome (GOLD analysis project Ga0181584, IMG submission 132462) | Coastal salt marsh microbial communities from the Groves Creek Marsh, Skidaway Island, Georgia - 071406AT metaG (megahit assembly) | ecosystem: Environmental > Aquatic > Marine > Intertidal... | reverse complement strand
CATAAATTGTGCGCCATAGGATATTGATGCCATTCTATTTCAGCGCCAATTGCTTCTAGTGCTGCTCGTGATCGATGCGCAACATCAAGTGTTAAAATCTCATCAGACTCCCCATGTGCCATAAAAATATATTTGCGTGTGTTGTTGGATGAGTCATATTGCTTGCAAAGATGACTTAAGGGTAGGTAGGTCGACAAGGCGATGACACCGCCGATTGCAGTATCGCTATGCAGGTAGGTATGCAGTGCTACAGCCCCGCCTTGAGAAAATCCGGCTATGATTATTCGTTGAGCGGGAATATGAGAAAAATTTTCTGCAATCAAATGTTCGATGGATTGCATGGCGCAAAGAATTCCCCGTTCGTCTTCTTTGGAGTTATCTTCCAAAGAATAAATGTCATACCAAGCATTCATGGGCATGCCTTGATTGATAGTTACAGGCAATATAGGTGCATGAGGCAGTACGAAGTGTATTTTGATTCCTGTTGGTAATTCCAGTTGTTCTACCACTGCTTTAAAGTCATAGCCATTGGCGCCTAGACCATGTAGCCATATGACCAAAGCATCAGCATCCTCACTGGGGTGTATTTCTAGGTAATCTAGTTTATGCACTTGTGTCACTCGCAGTGATAGGTGGTTATAATGAGGTTGACGATGTTGCAGTACAGTGTGAATACTAACTGTATGGCCAGTTATCAAACAACCATCAGGATGATTATTTTGAATAAACAATTGCCAATATTGATGTTAATCGCTGTCGTTCTGCTTGTCAGCGGCTGTGGACAGTCAGGGGATCTTTATGTCCCAGAGAATGAAAAGAAAACTCCTGCTGCTGAACAGTCAGATTCATAGATTCTCAAACGCACTTAATCATAACATTTTATAAGACTATAATAAGAATATATGAAGCAATTTACCGGATTTGAATATCGTCAATGTGAATTATATGTTGAAGATGTGTCATTGACAGCTTTAGCGACACAGTTTGGCACGCCATGTTACGTTTACTCTAAATCCGCAATCAAGCAACAATGGGATAGTCTTACTGATGCCTTTTTGCAGCATAAGTTTCTTCCTTGTTATGCGGTAAAGGCCAACTCTAATATAGCAGTATTACAATTACTGGCTGAGTGGGGGGCAGGTTTTGATATTGTCTCAGTAGGAGAGTTGGAACGTGTGCTAGCTGCGGGTGGGGAGGCTAGCAAGGTAATGTTTTCAGGGGTAGCTAAAAGAGATGATGAAATACGTGCGGCGATATACCATCAAATAGCTTGCATTAATATTGAATCAGCTTTTGAATTATCGCGTGTTAGTGCCATTGCGGCTGAAATGAAAATGCCCGCCAGAGTGTCTTTACGCATTAATCCTGACGTTAATCCACACACTCATCCATATATTTCTACTGGTTTGAAAGAGAGTAAATTCGGTGTCGCTAGTGACCTGGCTCTGAGTTTGTACGCATCTATTAAAGACGATCCATGGGTTGAAGCAGTAGGTGTGGATTGCCATATAGGAAGTCAGATCACTGATACTGATCCATATCAGGAGGCGGCTATTCATGTGTTTGAATTTGTCGCCCAGCTTGAAGCCATGGGTATTAAGCTAAAACATATTGACTTGGGTGGTGGCTTTGGAGTTACTTATGATCAGGAGGCTCCACCTAGTTACGGAGACTTTGCTGAAAAAATATTACCCTTATTTGCTGATAAGGATTATGAATTAGTGCTTGAGCCTGGACGCTCTTTGGTAGCGAATTCAGGCGCATTAATTACACGCGTGGAATACATTAAGGATATTGAGGTGAATCGTTTTGCCATGGTCGATGCTGCAATGAATGATTTAGTCAGACCTGCTCTTTATCAGGCTTGGCATACTGTATTACCACTTAAACAAGATAACACCAAACAGTTTCAACAATATGATGTGGTTGGCCCCGTATGTGAGAGCGGTGATTTTTTGGCCAAAGCACGCACACTGCCTGAATTGAGTACGGGTGATCATCTGGCAGTCATGTCAGCTGGAGCGTATGCCATGACCATGGCGAGTAATTATAACTCGCGTCAAAAGCCTTGTGAGTTACTGATTGATGGAGACAATGTTCATTTAATTAGACGTCGTGAAGCATTGACCGATTTGTGGAAGCATGAGAGCTTACTACCCGTCGAATCATAAATACTATGCTATCAGTGAGATTAACGAGACGTGAAAATTAATTTCTTAAAAATGCATGGATTGGGTAATGACTTCATTATGCTTGATGGTGTATCACAAGAGCTGACGATATCTTCAGAGGATGTCGTGCGTCTATCAGATAGACACTTAGGAGTGGGTTGTGATCAGTTGTTAATAGTGGAGCCAACTCCAATTGAAGGCGTGGATTTTAGATACAGAATTTTCAATCATGATGGTTCAGAAGTAGAGCAGTGTGGAAATGGTGCGCGTTGTTTTGCGCAGTTTGTCAGACGACAGGGATTAACTGATAAAGATCACATTATAGTAGAGACGCTCGCAGGAATTTTTCAGTTAGAGATTATCGATGACTCATTGGTTAAAGTTGAAATGGGGGCGCCAATTTTTGATTATGAAAAAATACCTTTTGTGGCGCCAATGAAGGATCTACATGAAGCAGTAGTGGGTGATCACAAGGTGGAGTTTTATGTCGTTTCTATGGGTAATCCTCATGCAGTTATTTTTGTTGATGATGTTGATCGAGTGGCAGTTAAAGAAATTGGCTACCATCTTGAACATGATGCGCGCTTCCCGAACCGAGCTAATGTTCAATTTGTTCAGGTGGTGGATGCTAATACCATTGCTCAACGGATATTTGAGCGCGGAGCGGGTGAGACGTTAGCTAGTGGTTCTGGTGCCTGTGCGGCCGTTGCCGTCGGGCAAAAGTACAGAGGTTTAAATGCTACAGTTGATGTAAATATGCAGGGTGGTAAGCTAATCATACATAGTGATTCAGACAGACAGCGTTTATTTATGACTGGGCCTACACAGGTCAGCTTTGAAGGGAGTGTTGAAATATGACAAGTTCATCAGATAACACATTGCAACAAGAAGATGATATTACTGTGAATGTGCAAGAGGTAAAAAAATATCTTTTGGATCATCCAGATTTTTTCCAAAAAAACACTGAAGTGTTGAGTGAGCTTGCTTTGAAACATGATTCAGGTGTCGCAACCTCATTGTTAGAACGTCAAGTTCAAGCTTTGCGTAAAAAGAATGATGATTTAGAGAAAAACCTGCTTAATCTGTTGCGCCTGGCTCATGAGAATGAGGAGCTGCAAAAAAAATCTCAACGTATTACATTGCGCTTGCTTGAAATTGAAAATGACGAGTATGTTGTGGACCATATCAATGATATCTTGACTGATGAATTCTCATCGCTTGATGTTTGTATGGTTTTCAATCGATGGCCTGCATCTGTCAATATGCCAGACCAGAATAAACTCTCTGATGAAGATATGTCACTCGATGTGTGTCAATCTTTATTAGCTAATAATCAGATTGAGTGCGTTTTTTCCACATCGCTGGCGGGGCAATTTTTTTCTCAACAGTCTTCCATTCAATCTGCGGTTGCAGTGCCACTGGGGAATTCAGCGGAGGGTAAAAAATCACAACAACCGACTCCTCAAAAAAGAAAAAACTTCGGCATTTTAATATTTGGCAGTACCGATAAAACACGTTTTAACAAAGGTATGGGAACCATATTTCTTGAACACTTGGCTGATTTATTGAGTTGTAAGCTGAGTCGATATTTCATGCAAGATAGTTAATCAAATTTTGATTGTTGTTTATGTCTAGCAATCATCTCACTGATTTCCTTCAATATCTCAAGACGATTAAGCGTTACTCACAGAAAACTATTGATAATTACCAACGTGACTTGAAAATATTTCAAGATTTTTTGTTGGCTAACTCATTAACAAAAAAATCCAGTATTACCAATGCAACTAACGATCAGGTTAGAGCCTTTATTGCTTATCGTCACAGACAGGGTCTAGTCAGCACTAGTTTGCAGCGACAATTATCATCACTTAGAAGCTTTTATAATTATTGTTTGAAGGAAGGTATCCTAGCTAATAACCCAGCTGTAGATGTACGTGCACCAAAAGGTAAAAAGCAACTGCCTAATGTGATGGATGTGGACCAAGTAAGCCAGTTACTGAATGTCAATCCAGACCAGCCATTACAGATTCGTGATTTTGCTATGATGGAACTCATGTATTCCTCAGGGTTGCGTTTGAGTGAGTTAGTCAATCTGAATATAGAAGATGTTTATTTAGAGGTGCCAGAGCTAAAAGTCACAGGTAAGGGAGATAAAACGCGTTTTTTACCGATTGGGAGCGCGGCAGTTAAGGCACTCAAAGCTTGGTATAGTCAACGTAACACAATGGTGAAAGGTGACCAGAGCGCAGTATTTATTACTCAGCGTGGTCAGCGAATTTCACAGCGCTCGGTTCAAAGCCGAGTTCAACAGGCGGCGCGTCAATGTGGTTTAGGATTGCACTTGCACCCACACATGCTTCGTCACTCTTTTGCTAGTCATATCTTACAGTCGAGTGGAGATTTGCGTTCATTACAGGAATTACTGGGACACGCTAATATCAGCACTACGCAGATTTATACGCAATTAGATTTTCAACATTTGGCCAAAGTGTATGATGATGCCCATCCTAGAGCAAAAATTAGAGCGAAAAAAAAGCCTGATTAATCATCGGCATCAACAATATTTAATTGAATAGGTGGAAAAAATTGATGCACACAAATAGCCACATATTATGTGGCTATTTGTGTTGGGCTTTGGTGTACAATTCACGCCTGTTCAAAATGAGGATCTGTCATGGAACAATTTGAGGGTACAACCATAGTCTCCGTTAGGCGAGGAGATAGTGTAGTGCTTGGAGGAGATGGGCAAGTCACACTGGGTAACACCATCATGAAAGCTAACGCAAACAAAGTGCGCAGACTTTATCATGATAGAGTGTTGGCCGGCTTTGCTGGTGGCACAGCAGATGCATTCACGCTTTTTGAGCGTTTTGAGGGTAAGTTAGAAAAGCACAGTGGTCATTTAACACGGGCAGCTGTCGAACTTGCCAAAGATTGGCGCACAGACAGAATGTTACGTCGCCTAGAAGCTTTATTGGCCGTGGCAGATAAAACCTCATCATTGATCATCTCTGGCAATGGGGACGTAATTGAACCTGAGGATTCATTGATCGCGATCGGTTCCGGTGGGCCATTTGCTCAGGCAGCAGCACGTGCCTTGATGGAACACAGTGAGCTGGATGCAGAAGCAATAGTCAAAAGTTCGCTTAATATTGCTGCCAGTATTTGTATTTACACCAATACCAATACCACTATCGAAGTCCTCAAATAAATATTTTTGGTCAACAGCTTTCTGAGGTAATTAAGATGTCAAACATGACGCCTAGAGAAATTGTAGAAGAATTAGATCGGCATATTGTTGGTCAACATGAAGCTAAACGAGCGGTTGCTATCGCATTACGTAATCGTTGGCGAAGAATCCAACTGACTGATGATCTCAAAGCGGAAGTCACGCCTAAAAATATCTTGATGATTGGTCCGACAGGGGTGGGTAAAACAGAAATTGCTCGCCGTTTAGCAAAACTTGCACAAGCGCCTTTTATCAAAATTGAAGCCACTAAGTTTACAGAAGTGGGTTATGTTGGTCGTGATGTGGAATCTATTATTCGAGATTTGCTTGATAGTGCGATCAAGATGTTGCGTGAAAAAGAAATGGCTAAAGTTGCTTTTCGAGCGCAAGAGGCGGCAGAGGAAAGAATTTTAGATGCGTTATTGCCACCGCCTAAGTCAGCATCGTTTGGCGTTTCTCAGGGGGATGGTGAGAAAGGTTTTGCTAATGAAACGAGGCAAAAGTTTAGGAAAAAGTTGCGTGAAGGTGATTTGGACGATAAAGAAATTGAAATCGAATTACGATCAGCCCCGACTGGTATTGAAATAATGACACCTCCAGGTATGGAGGATATGGCTAGTCAGTTACAAGGTATGTTTCAAAATATTGGTGCACAGCAGACTACCTCTCGAAAGTTAAAAGTGAAAGAAGCGTTCAAGCTGATCACGGATGAAGAAGCGCAAAATTTAATAAATGATGATGAACTGAAGTTGTTAGCTTTAGAGCAAGTCGAACAAAATGGCATAGTATTTCTGGATGAGATTGATAAGGTTGCAAAGCAAGGTGAATATAATGGAGGAAATGTCTCTAGAGAGGGCGTGCAGAGAGATTTACTGCCGCTAGTCGAAGGTTGTACTGTATCGACTAAACATGGCAGCGTTAAGACAGATCATATTCTTTTTATTGCATCAGGTGCATTTCATCTTTCTAAGCCAACAGATTTAGTGCCAGAGTTACAGGGTCGTTTGCCAATACGTGTAGAGCTGAACGCCTTGGTAGTGGATGATTTTGTTCGCATACTCACCGAGCCTGATGCCTCCTTAACTGAACAGTACATTGCATTACTAGCGACTGAAGGTGTAAGGCTTGAATTCACTGAGTGTGGCGTCAGGCGCATTGCACAAACGGCTTATGATGTTAATGAAAGAACTGAAAATATCGGTGCCAGAAGATTGCATACTATTATGGAGAGACTGCTGGAGACACTCTCATATGAGGCGCCAGATAAAGAGGGTGAGGTAGTAGTGATCGATCAAGCATATGTTGATCTTCATGTTTCTGAATTGAGTAAGGATGAGGACTTAAGCCGTTACATTTTGTAGTAGTGGTACCCCTTAATGGTCGCTGGCGTCAGTATTAATATCGGCATAGATTTGTTAAGGTCTAGCAATTAAATAGGGAACATCTAAATGGCAAAAATACATCCAATAGAAATACAGCTGCATCAGAAATCAAGATTATTAGAGATTACTTTTGATGATGGCAAAAATTTTGAATATACCTGTGAATATTTGCGTGTGTATTCTCCATCTGCAGAAGTTGCGGGTCATGGGCCAGGACAAGAAGTGTTACAGGTTGGTAAAGAAGATGTCAGCATTACTGCCATAGATCCCGTTGGTAACTATGCAGTGAGATTGGTATTTGATGATAACCATGACTCTGGTCTGTATAGTTTTGAATATCTTTACGACCTTGGTGTCAAACAAACTGCTAAATGGCAGGATTATTTAGATCGTCTTGAGGCGGCTGGTCATAAACGTAAAACGCACTAAGCTCTCATTAAAGATTTGAGAGTAGAAAATAATTCAATGAATGATGAATCGAAAACACATTTCGGATATAGCAAAGTAAGTCCCAAAGAAAAAACACAAAAAGTTCGTCATGTGTTTGAGTCTGTTGCTAAAAACTATGATGTTATGAATGATCTCATGTCATTTGGTTTGCATCGCATATGGAAGAAATTTGTTATTCATATCGCGGCTATAAGAGAACATCAGACAGTTTTAGACTTGGCTGGTGGTACAGGGGATTTAGCTGCGGCAATCAGCAAGCGTGTGGGTGAACAGGGTACAGTTATATTGTCTGACATCAACGCTAGCATGTTACATACAGGGCGTGACAAGATGATTGATAATGGCGTTATGAATAATCTTCGTTATGTGCAGGCCAATGCAGAGCATCTACCATTTGAGGATAATACTTTTGATTGTGTCACTATGGCATTTGGCTTGCGTAACGTGACTTTCAAAGAAAAGTGTTTGGCATCTGTTTATGCCAAGCTCAAACCAGCTGGTAAATTTATTGTATTGGAATTTTCAAAGCCTGATGAATGGTTACAACCCATTTATGATCGTTATTCATTTTCTATATTGCCTTGGTTAGGTAAAACCATTGCAGGTGATGAAGAGAGTTATCGCTATCTTGCTGAATCGATACGTATGCATCCAGATCAACAAACTCTCAAAGGGATGTTTGAGCAAGCAGGATTTGATGAGTGCCGTATTGTAAATATGAGTGGTGGCATTGTGGCAGCGCATATCGGATATAAATATTAATGATTGCTTCACTTAATACGTTGATTGTCTCAAGTTTCAATCGTTATTTAGATTGTGATCCTGAGCGTGCTCAAGCGTTGGAAAATATTAATGATAAGATTTTATCTATAACTATTAAAGAAGCAAATTTCACACTCATCATGCAAGTTCAGAATGCGCGTTTTTTTGAGGCCGATTTATCTCAACAGATTGATGCTTCTATTATCGTTTCTATGCACGTATTGTCTGGAAAGATGCGAGGACAAGATCAAAACCAGCTCCTCAAAGATGGCATTATAGAAATACAAGGTGATAGTCATGTGGCCAGTGTCTTTAATAAAGTGATGAATGAAATAGAAATTGACTGGCAGGATGTCATTTCAAAATATACCGGTGATATAGTGGCACACCAGATAACAACAGGTGCAAAATCCGTGGCTTCAGTATTACGTCGGCTGGGTGACAATCTCCGTTTGGATGTCAGGGATTATTTGCAAGATGATTTGCAAATTGCTGTGACTGAGAGCGAAGTAGAACACTTTGTCGAACAAGTTGACGATTTGCGTGCGAGAACAGATCGATTAGAAGCGCGCCTTAATAAATATACTGAGCAATAGTTATGCGTCTAATTAGACAATTCGTGCGTATTTTTCAAATTAATATGATACTGGTGCGACATGGTTTAGAAGAAGTTATCTTCGCAATTCATTTCTTTCGACCACTGCGAATTATATTATTGCTTATGCCATGGCATTGGTTTCGTCGTGTTGATATTTCACATGGTGTCAGAATCAGACGAACGTTAGAAGATTTAGGTCCTATTTATGTAAAGTTTGGACAAGCACTTTCTACACGACGTGATTTGCTATCAGATGATGTTGCTAATGAATTAGCCAAACTGCAAGATCAAGTTCCGCCTTTTCCTGGCGATCAAGCGAAAAAGATTATAGAAGAATCACTCGGTGCACCAGTCAGCGAGATCTTTTCTGAATTTGACCAGACTCCGCTAGCCTCTGCCTCGATCGCTCAAGTGCATGCTGCCACCTTGTTAGACGGCACTAATGTGGTTGTAAAAGTTTTACGCCCTGGAATTAAAAAACATATCCAGAGAGATTTAGAGTTGCTCCATTTAATTGCAGATATGGCACATCGATACTGGGAAGATGGCCGACGGTTGCGTCCTCGTGAGGTAGTGGATGACTACGAAACGACTATCTTAGATGAATTAGATCTATTGCGTGAAGCTGCCAATGCAAGTTTATTGCGGCGCAATTTTGATAACTCTGCTGACTTGTATGTGCCAGAAATTTATTGGGACTTGACGCGTGTTGACGTCATGGTGATGGAGCGTATCTATGGCATTGCAGTGAATGATGTTAAGACGTTGACTGAAAATAACATTAACATGAAGAAATTATCTGAGCGTGGAGTTCATATATTCTTCACGCAAGTATTTCAGCACAATTTTTTTCATGCTGATATGCATCCCGGCAATATTTTTGTTTCCAATAAAAATCCACAAGACCCTCAATATCTGGGCGTAGATTTCGGCATTATGGGAACTTTAACAGTTGAGGATCAACGTTATTTGGCTGAGAATTTATTGGCCTTTTTTAACCGTGATTATCGTCGAGTTGCTGAACTGCATTTAGAGTCTGGCTGGGTGCCGCCAGATACTCGCTTAGATCATTTTGAGTCAGCTATCAGAACGGTATGTGAACCTATATTTCAAAAACCTATTAGTGAAATTTCTTTTGGTAATTTACTTCTACGCCTATTTCAAACAGCGCGTCGATTCAAAATGGAAGTACAGCCACAATTGGTTTTACTGCAAAAAACACTGTTAAATATTGAAGGTCTTGGCAGGCAGTTGGATCCTGACTTGGACTTATGGCAAACCGCTAAACCATTTCTTGATCGGTGGATGAGTGAGCAGGTTGGAGTACACGCATTAATTAAAGGAATGAAAAAGCACTTGCCAAAAATCTTAGAACAATCACCCGAAATCCCCGCTCTAATTTATCAAGCACTACAAACGCATAATCAGAACCAGTCAGCAGATACTCAGCTGGTGCAAAAAATTGAAAAACTTGAGCGTCAGGTCAAACATCAAAAATGGTTTGCTGTGGCATTCACAACGGTAATGCTTATGACGACTGGCGCAATTATATATTTGCTCACCTAACATAAAAAAATATTATTATGGATGTTTCTCCCATACTCGATGGATTGAATGAAGAGCAACGTAATGCAGTAACTGCTGTGCCTGGACCAACTTTAGTATTGGCAGGTGCCGGGAGTGGTAAAACGCGGGTATTAGTTCATCGTATCGCTTGGTTATGCAATGTTGAGGGAGTATCACCCTATGGTTTGTTAGCGGTTACCTTCACTAATAAAGCTGCCGCTGAGATGCGTGGGCGTGTCGAGAGTTTATTAGAAACGAATCTTTCCGGCATGTGGGTCGGGACTTTTCACAGCATAGCGCATCGTATGTTGCGTGCTCATTGGCAGCAAGCCAATCTGCCGCAAGCTTTTCAAATATTAGATTCAGAAGATCAGTTTCGATTAGTCAAACGTATTATGAAAGGTTTGGAACTGGATGAATCTAAATGGCCAGCTAAACAAGCGCAATGGTTTATTAACGCACGTAAAGATGAAGGTCTACGAGCCCACCAAATGCAAGACAATGGTGATTTAACTACTCGCCAATTTGTACGTATTTATTCGGCTTATGAAAGTGCGTGTGAGCGTGCAGGTGTGGTTGATTTTGCTGAGTTATTATTGCGCAGTCTAGAATTGTTGAAAAATAACCAAGATATTCTCATGCATTATCATCATCGTTTTCAGCATGTGCTGGTGGATGAGTTTCAGGATACAAACTCTATTCAATATGAGTGGCTACGAGTGATTGCAGGCAAGCATACCCCAATATTTGCTGTGGGTGATGATGATCAGTCTATATATGGATGGCGTGGTGCTAGGATTGAAAATATTTTTTCGTTCAGCAAAGATAACAAAGATACACAGACATTTAGGTTAGAACAAAATTATCGTTCAACTAGTACGATATTATCTGCTGCCAATGAATTGATTAGTCATAATCAAGGGCGTTTAGGTAAAAAGCTTTGGACTAAGGGTAATGAAGGTACGCCCATAAAATTGTATGCAGCTTATAATGAACATGATGAAGCTCGTTTTGTCATTGAACACATTCGTGAATGGGTCAATCAAGCGGGGCGTAAATATAGTGAGGCAGCAATTTTATATCGATCAAATTCACAATCCCGTGTGTTTGAGGAAAATTTAATTTCACAACAGATCCCTTATCGCATCTATGGTGGATTACGTTTCTTCGAGCGCGCCGAAGTGAAGGATGCGCTGGCTTATTTGCGTTTGATTTCCAATCGCATGGATGATCCTTCTTTTGAGCGCATTGTTAACCATCCACCGAGAGGAATAGGTGATCGAACGTTGCAAGTGATTCGTGATCATGCGCGTGCTCAATCATTATCACTATGGGACGCTACTCAAGCTATATTGGCGGCCGATCAGTTAGCCGCTCGCGCCAGTGGAGCTCTGCAACAATTTATTGCTTTGATAGAAAAACTATCCAGTGAATCTAATCAACTCGATTTGCATGAGAAAATCGAGCAAGTGATTATTGACTCAGGTTTGCAAACACACTTTGAGAAAGATCGTAGTGAAAAAGGTCAATCTCGAGTTGAAAACTTAGGCGAATTAATTGAAGCGGCGCGGGGTTTTCGTTATGAATCAGATGAAGAGCTAACTCCTACAGAGGCATTTCTCTCCAAAGCAGCGCTAGAGTCTGGTGAAGGGCAAGCTTCTCAGTGGGAAGATTGTGTACAGTTGATGACCTTGCACTCAGCAAAAGGT
>Ga0181584_10003567_pt1 | contig 11869 bp, 11 predicted proteins | sample 071ome_30_FD_132462 | JGI IMG/M metagenome (GOLD analysis project Ga0181584, IMG submission 132462) | Coastal salt marsh microbial communities from the Groves Creek Marsh, Skidaway Island, Georgia - 071406AT metaG (megahit assembly) | ecosystem: Environmental > Aquatic > Marine > Intertidal... | reverse complement strand
TAATCGATACGAATAACACCGACATCAACCGAGCGCGTCGTTACCTATGAGCACTGAAGTTACGCACTTTTTTGACCCCATCACCTCGACCCTGTCTTATGTGGTTGCGGAGTCTGAAGGACGCCAGTGCGCCGTTGTCGATCCCGTTCTGGATCTGGACTATGCCTCGGGGACCTTGACCACGACCTCGGCTGACCAGATCGTCGCCTTCATTTCCCAGCGTGGTTACCAACTCACCCACATTCTTGAAACGCATATCCACGCTGACCACTTATCCGCAGCTCCCTATCTGCAGGAGCAATTGGGCGGCGCTATTGCCATTGGTGCGGAAATCACGACCATTCAGCGCACCTTTGGGGAAATTTTTGCCGAGGACAATGGTTTTGCTCGGGACGGCAGTCAATTTGACCTGGTGTTGAGCGATGGCGCTGAATTCCACATTGGGGGCCTCGTGGGCAAGGCATTCCACGTGCCTGGGCATACCCCGGCTTGCATGGCTTACCTGATCGGTGATGCCCTGTTTGTCGGCGATACCTTGTTTATGCCCGACGCCGGCACTGCGCGCTGTGATTTCCCCGGGGGTGATGCAAAAACCCTCTATCGCTCCTGTCAGCGATTACTGAGCCTGCCAGACGAGACAAGGGTATTCGTGTGCCATGATTACCAACCCAACGGGCGAGAACTGGCGTTCGAATCAACGATTGGCGAGCAGCGTGCTACCAATATCCACGTGGGGGAAGCCGTCTCGGAGGAGGCTTTTGTTGCGATGCGCGAGGCACGTGACATCACCCTAGGCATGCCTACGCTCATTCTTCCTTCCCTTCAAGTCAACATGCGGGCGGGGCACCTTCCCCCGCACCAGGCCGGGGGAAGGTTGTATTTAAAGGTGCCGATCAACGCGTTTGGTGGTGTTGATTTGCGCAGATTTGCGGCGACAGAATAACGTGCTCTAACCCGGGGGGGCAAAATGACGGATAAGACATTTGGTGTGGTGATCGTTGGCGCGGGAGCCTCCGGCATCGCAGTGGCTGCCAGCCTTAAAAAAAGGCAGCCATCGCTCAGCGTGGCGCTGATAGATCCAGCGGAGTCACACTATTACCAGCCCGGCTGGACGATGGTAGGCGCGGGTATTTTTCAGGCGCCAAGCACTGAGCGATCGATGGCCTCTGTTATCCCCGCGGGTACCACCTGGGTCAAGCAGGCGGTGGTCGCATTCGAGCCGGACGACAATCGAGTGCTGCTGGATGATGGTCAGCAGATTCGTTACGAGCAGCTCGTCGTCGCCCCCGGACTAAAGCTCAACTGGTCGGGTGTCAGCGGTCTTGCAGAAAATCTTGGTAAAAATGGTGTGACCTCAAACTACGCCTATCAATGCGCCCCTTATACGTGGGAGCTGGTGCAAAACCTGAAATCGGGCACCGCCCTCTTCACCCAACCACCGATGCCCATTAAATGCGCTGGCGCGCCACAAAAAGCCATGTACCTATCAGGCGATCATTGGCACCGGGCCGGACATCTAGGCGACATTAATATTGAATTTTGTACGGCGACGCCTGGCCTATTTGGTGTTGCGGATTACGTCCCGGCGCTCATGGAGTATGTTGAGCGTTATAACGCAACGCTGAATTTCCAGACCACGCTCAAGGCGATCGATGGCGAACGTAAAGTCGCGACGTTTGATGCACCGGAAGGCGAAGTGGAGAAATCATTCGACCTGATCCACGTTTGTCCGCCGCAATGCGCACCAGACTTCATCAAGGCCTCTGTGCTGTGTGATGACGCCGGCTGGGTTGACGTGGATCAGGCCACTCTGCAGCACAAGCGGTTTCAAAATATCTTCTCCTGCGGGGATGTGATGAATGCGCCCAATGCGAAAACCGCCGCAGCGGCTCGCGCTCAGGCGCCGGTAGTGGCTGAAAATCTCTTGGCGCAGCGGGCCGGTAAAGCGGCGCTTCTGGGCTATAACGGCTATGGATCATGCCCGCTCACGGTGGAAAAAGGAAAAATCGTGCTCGCAGAATTTGGATATGGCGGTAAGCTGTTACCCTCGTTTCCAAAAGCGGTTCTCAATGGCCTGCGCCCTACCCGGCTCGCCTGGCACCTCAAGGCAGATTTGCTGCCATGGATCTATTGGAATGCCATGCTTAAAGGACGTGAGTGGCTGGTAAAAACCGATATTCGACATTGAGTTAATCTGTTGTATTTGCGAAAACTTATCCCCGCCACGCGGTGGCTGACCGGCTATACACGGCAAAATCTGGTCAATGATGCGCTGGCGGCAATCATCGTCACCATCATGCTCATCCCGCAGTCTCTAGCCTATGCGCTATTGGCGGGGCTCCCTGCCGAGATGGGTTTGTATGCCTCGATTTTGCCCCTTGTCGCCTATGCGCTTTTTGGCAGTAGCCGCACCTTATCGGTCGGCCCTGTCGCAGTCGCGTCGCTCATGACAGCGTCAGCCGTGGGTGCGGTCACCGCAAAAGGAGGCGTTGATTACGCGACGGCGGCTACGACACTCGCTTTGCTCGGCGGGCTTGCGCTGCTATTGCTCGGGCTCTTCAGATTTGGCTTTGTCGCGAACTTCTTGTCACATCCCGTGGTGTCAGGATTTATCACGGCGTCGGGGATCATTATCGCGCTGGGCCAGCTGGGCCCGCTGCTGGGCATCACGATCAGAGGAGACACCCTTCCGTCCCTCCTCTCCAACTTGTGGGTCCACCTCTCAGCGCTGCACTGGCAAACAGCATTGATAGGCTTGGCCTCCGTTTCGTTTTTATTGTTTTCCCGGTTCTGGCTCGCGACGATATTGGTGTCCCGGGGCCTGCGGGAGCGCGCTGCTAGCCTCATCGTTCGGGCTGCACCAGTGCTGGTTATGCTCGTTGTCATTCCGCTCTCTGCGACACAGGGCTATCTCGCTAGCGGCGTACCGCTGGTCGGCGAGGTCCCGCGAGGGCTGCCTGCCTTTAGTGCTCCAGCTGTGAGTTTGGATCTCCTACAGGAGCTGGCCATGCCGGCATTGCTTATCGCTCTTATCGGTTTCGTCGAGTCAGTGTCGGTGGGCAAGACGTTGGGCGCGAAAAGGCGCCAGCGCATCGACGCCAATCAGGAGCTCATTGGGCTTGGGGCGGCAAATACGGCCGCGGCTTTTTCGGGCGGCTTTCCGGTGACCGGCGGTTTTTCCCGGTCCGTAGTGAACTTTGATGCGGGTGCTGATACGCAGATGGCCTCAATTTTGGCGGCATTAGGAATTGCTTTCGCCGCCCTCTTCCTCACACCCGCGCTCTATTTTCTGCCCAAGGCGGTATTGGCTGCGACGATCATTGTCGCCGTACTCAGCCTGATTGATCTGAAAACGCTACGGCAAGCCCGACGCTTTTCATTCCCCGACTTCGCCGCGATCTCTATCACAATAGGCGCCACATTAGGCCTGGGGGTGGAGCTGGGAGTGTTAACCGGCGTTGCGGTTTCAGTGGGCCTGCACCTCTACCAGACCAGCGCACCTCACTTTGCTATTGTCGGTCAGGTGCCTCACTCAGAGCATTACCGCAACGTTGAACGCCATAGCGTGATCACGCACCCGCATATTCTGTCGGTGCGCGTTGATGAATCTCTGTACTTCGCCAATGCCGGCTATCTCGAAGAGGTCATCTTCGAGCAAGTCGCAATGAGGCGGCAGCTGACAGACGTCATTTTGATGTGCCCAGCGGTCAATATGATTGACCTCAGTGCGCTGGACGCGCTGGAAGAGATTAACCTCCGCCTCTCAGAGCTCGGAATCAAGTTACATTTGAGTGAGGTAAAGGGCCCCGTGACCGACGCGCTCGAAAAAACCGATTTTATCGAGCAACTTACCGGGGAAATCTTTTTGTCACAGCACGCGGCGGTGGAAGCTTTGAAGACTAAAGAAAGCGTTGATCCTGCTCAGTCTTCAGCAGGCGTTTAACACTGCGCTCAATCACGGCCTCTGCCGCCATCCCCAGCTTTTCCTGCCAGCCACGTTTGGTTTGATAGCGCACCTCGACCAAATCACAATCATCACACCGCTCAAGAAGATAAGCGTCTGAGGTGCATAAGCGATCTACCAGGCCTCTGTCGATGGCGCGCTGACCAAACCAGTACTCACCCGTACTCACGGCCTCAATATCGAGAGCGGCGCGATTAGTCGACACAAACTGTTTGAACAGCACGTGAATATCGTCGATGTCCGCCTGAAACTTCTCTCGCGCCTTGTCGGTATTCTCGCCAAAGAGTGTCAAGGTGCGTTTGTATTCCCCGGCGGTGTGCAGCTCAAAATCAATGTCGTTTTTCTTAAGAAGTCGGTGAAAGTTAGGCACTTGGGCTACGACGCCAATGGACCCAATGATTGCGAATGGCGCAGCGATGATGGTGTCGGCGACGCAGGCCATCATATAACCCCCACTCGCCGCGACTTTATCCACCGCTACGGTGAGTTTGATACCGGCGTCCTTAAGCCTTACTAATTGACTAGCCGCGAGGCCGTAACCATGCACGGCACCGCCGCCGCTCTCGAGCCGAACCAATACTTCATCGGAATCCCCGGCGAGGGGGATCAAGGCCGAAATCTCCTCTCGCAACTGCTCAACCTGACTGGCGCCAATATCACCGTCAAAATCTAGGACGTAAACTTTGGGCCGAGCACTCGCCTCCGGGCCGCTGCCCTTGGACGCCTGTTTAGCGGCTTTTTTCTTCTCTTTTTCTGCTTGCTTCTTTGCTTTGGCCCGGGCTTTTGCGGTCGCCGTGTCCTCCGTTATGGCGCGCACCGCCTCGCGCTGATCCTCGAAGCGATCATTGAGTGATCTCGCTTCAACTGCACCCTCGCCACTGGTGCCCCGTCGCCGCTGGCTGATCGCAACGACCCCGGCAACGGCGATGAGGAATACGCCGAGCAATATGATGGCCTGTAACAGGAATTCGACAATATCCAGCAAAAATTCCATGTTAGTGGCCCCTGTGAGTGGAGGATAAAAAGTGGCGAATGAGCTGACCCGATATCGAGGCCGTCGGGGGTGTGGGCGGCAGCGCGGTCTTATCAAACCAAGCGGCTTCCTCTATCTCGAGCGGGTCTGGCGCTATCTCCCCAGCCTGCCATTCCGCAAAGAACCCGAGCATGACCTGGCTGGGAAAAGGCCACGGCTGCGAGGCAAAATAACGGATATTGGCAACCTCAATCCCTACCTCCTCTCTCACCTCACGCGCTACCGTTTGCTCGCAGGTTTCGCCCGGCTCCATAAATCCGGCCAGCGTGCTGTAGAAGCGCTTTTGAAACCCGGCCGCGGCCGCCAGCAGAAGCTGCTCACCCTTGGATACCAGCACGATCACGCAGGGTGACACCCTCGGGTAAACCTGTAGCGAGCATCCCGGACAATGGATTGCCCGGCCCGCCTCGGTAGGCGTCGTTGGGCCACCACAGCGGCCACAAAATCGGTGCGTATCGCGCCAGTGGAGCAACTGATACGCCCGGCCTTGGGCGTGAAAGAGCGCATCGTCGACACGCCCGAGCATTCCATAGAGGTTGCCCGACAGCTGCTCAGTCAGATCAACCTGCTCCTCTGAGATTGACACCGCCCAAGCACCCCTGCCCTGCCAATGACCGATCGGCACCGTATCATGCATATTCGCGTCCCACAGCGCGCCAACCTCGCTCATGCGCCAGGGCATGCCGGGCTCGCCGCGGAGCGCAGTGACCGTATTACGGCCTGCGAAGACAAAGCCCCAGTCGTCCGCCGCGGGCTCCTCTGGCATGGTCGAGATATCTAGCAAGTCGTTAAAGCCCCGATCGTTTGTCGACAGTCCTCAGTCTAGAAAGGTGGGGCATTGAGCACAAGAACCAAACCGCGTAAGCAGTCGTATACCCGTGCGTATCATAACGGTGTAGAGTGGCGCACCCCTTTAAGCTGGTTTGGGCTGTTTGATTGAGCAATTGAGCCAGCGCCTCGTCTAATAAAGCATAGAATGGATACCGCATCATGAGCTCATCTCCGCTAGGCGCCTTATGGCACAACTTCCTCGGTGGATCCCCTGCTTGGTACAAGCGGACCATTATCGGATTCTTGGTGATTAACCCTGTGCTACTGGCGGTCGCGGGCCCCGTAGTCAGCGGCTGGGCGCTGATTGCGGAGTTTATTTTCACCTTGGCGCTGGCACTCCGCTGTTATCCCCTGCAACCCGGCGGGCTGCTCGCTTTAGAGGGCGTTATCTTGGGCCTCGCGGAGCCACATAGCGTCTTTCACGAGGCCGAGGCCAATTTTGAGGTCATTCTGCTTCTGATGTTTATGGTGGCAGGCATCTACTTCATGAAGGATCTGCTGCTGTTTGTCTTTACCAAGATATTGCTTAATGTCCGCTCCAAGAAGTTTCTCGCATTTCTGTTTTCTATTGTCTCGGCGTTTTTGTCCGCGTTTTTAGACGCCCTGACGGTTACCGCGGTGCTCATCAGCGTCGGTGTTGGGTTCTACGCGGTCTTTCATCGGGTCGCATCGGCTGCTGAGCTGACCGATAAGAGCCATGATCATACCCAAGATCAAAGCATCGCTGCTGATGCTGAGGCTGACCTAGACGCCTTCAGGGGCTTCCTTCGCAGCTTGTTGATGCACGGCGCGGTCGGCACTGCTTTGGGGGGCGTCTGTACACTGGTTGGAGAGCCACAAAATCTACTGATTGCCACGGTGGCAGGTTGGGATTTTCAGCAATTCTTTGTTTATATGGCGCCGATCACGATGCCCGTGCTCGCGTGCGGCTTGGCCACCTGCATTTTGCTTGAGCTGACTGGTTGGTTCGGCTACGGACAACTAATGCCCGACAGCGTGCGCAATGTGCTTGTGGAATTTGACCGGGTGCAGCAATCAGCGGCGACACCTCAATCAACGGCGAAGCTTTGGGTGCAGGCGGTCGTTGCGGTTATTTTGGTGCTTGGCCTGGCTTTTCACCTTGCGGCAGTGGGACTTATCGGCCTGTTGGTGATCGTTTTGCTTACCGCCTTTAACGGCATCACCGACGAGCATGAAATCGGACATGCGTTCCAGGAAGCCCTCCCATTTACCGCACTGCTCGTGGTGTTCTTTGCCATCGTGGCCGTGATCCATGAGCAGCATCTATTCACCCCGGTCATTGAATCTGTGCTGGCGATGTCGTCCGAGGTCCGTCCTGCGATGTTCTTCCTCGCCAATGGTTTACTCTCAGCGATCTCCGATAACGTCTTTGTTGCAACGGTATACATCTCAGAAATCGACGCGGCGCTTAAAGCCGGGGAAATTGATCGCGCCGAATTCGACCGGCTCGCCATTGCGATCAATACCGGCACGAACCTACCCTCCGTCGCCACGCCCAACGGGCAAGCAGCCTTTCTGTTCTTGCTGACGTCCGCATTGGCGCCGTTGATCAGGTTGTCCTATGGCAAGATGGTAGTCATGGCACTGCCCTACACCATTGTCCTGACGGGCGTTGGATTGGCTGCAGTCGTCGCCAACCTGTAATGCTCAGGGGCGAGGCGGTGTTCTCCACAAAGCCTCGCCCGCCACCTCATCGAGTTCTGCCAGTCGCGCCTCATGACGCGCCGTCTCCGCTCCCGATGCTTTCAGCACGCGTAGCGGCCGGCGCGTTACGGACAGGCGCCTGATGCCTGTGTCCACGCTCTGCCTGCCTCCGCTATCCGCAGATTCGGCTGACAACCCCAGAGAGGCCTGTCCGCCCGTCATCGCCAGATAGACTTCCGCAAGGATTTCAGCGTCCAGCAGCGCCCCATGCAAAGATCGGCTGGTGTTGTCGATTTCGTACCGTTGGCACAACGCATCGAGGTTATTACGTTGCCCGGGGTGCTTGTGGCGCGCCATCTGCAAGGTATCGACGACCCCGCAAAGATCGCTGACATGACCGGCGGCTGACTCCAGGCGGTCGAATTCGGCGTCAATAAAGCCGACATCAAAGGGGGCGTTGTGTATCACGAGCTCTGCGCCACGAATAAAGTCTATGAATTCGTCCGCTATCTCGCCGAAGGTGGGCTTACCTGCTAGAAAATCCAGCGTGATGCCGTGCACTTCGATAGCGCCGGCGTCGATATCGCGCTCCGGCTGAATGTATTGATGGAAGTGGCGACCGGTCACCCGGCGATTGAGGAGCTCAACGCAACCGATCTCTATGATCCGGTGCCCCTGATTAACCTCGAGGCCGGTGGTCTCCGTATCCAATACAATCTGACGCCTATCCAATCTCAGTCCCTCTCAGTTCAGCCATGCCAAGGTTGGCGAGGTGGTCCGCTCGCTCGTTCTCAATGTGGCCGCTGTGCCCTTTGACCCAGCGCCACTCTATGTCATGACGAAGGGTTTGACGATCGAGTAGCTCCCAAAGGTCTTGGTTCTTGACCGGTTTCTTGGCCGCCGTCCTCCAGCCATTACGCTTCCAGTTTTGCATCCAGCGCGTGATGCCGTCTTTGACATACGTTGAATCAGTCGTCAGGACAACCTGGCATGGCTCTTTCAGCGCCGTAAGCGCCTCAATGGCTGCAGTCAGTTCCATGCGATTATTTGTTGTCGCGTCGGCACCACCATAAATCTCTCGCGCGTTGTCCTCGAACTGCAGCACCGCGCCCCAGCCGCCCGGGCCGGGGTTGCCGCTGCAAGCACCGTCAGTGAAGGCGAAAACGGTTTTCATGGTTGTGGTTCCAGCGGCCCGCTCCCCGCGCGACTCACTCGTCGGGGCACGGGAACGCCACCTTGCGTTTTACCGAGCGGGATGGAGATCAGTCTCGGGCGTGATTCGACGCGCGACAGGGTGTCAATGTATTGACTGACGCGTTTGCGCCCATGCAGCGTGTAAACGCTCCCTACACCAACGTTATGGCGGACGAGCCAGCTATCCAGATGCTCCAAAAAGCGGTAAACGGCGCCGCGCCCCACGGGGGTCACCGCGCTGAGGTACCGCGGTTCGGAGGATGAAAACCCCAAGAGCGTCAGCCAATCACGCAATTTACGGCTCCCTACTGCGCGTAGCCTGCGTCGGCGTGAGCTCAGTATTGCTCTCATTTGATTGCCCCATCCCCAGAGACTGACCGGATTAAACCCCAATATAAAGAGGTGGCCATTCGGCACGAGTACCCGCTGACATTCCCTAAGGACTTGATGAGGGAGCGGCGACGTGTCGGGTGTGTGACACAAAACCACGACATCCAGCGAGTCGCTGGCGAAGGGTAATTCGCTACTAACACCCCGCACTAAGTCATTGCCATGGCTGTTCGTTGCCCGATCGATAAGGCGGAAGACCCGCTGAGTTTTCCCTAGGCGGGAGAACTCCAGACCAATATCTGCGCCCGTGACAAGCATGTGATACCCAAATGCCTGATCCAGATCTTTTTCCAAAGCACTTGTCAGTTGCTGCAGCAGTCGCCGACCCGATGCTCGATTCTCGTACCAATGAGTGAGCAGGGCCTGATTTAACAGTTCTTCTCGTCTGGGGCTGGTCACATCCATGGGTAAAGGTTAGCCTCGCCAGAGTCATTTTTACAGTGGTTCATCGTATGTCGTCACTCACCATCACACCGATCTCTGCCTTCAGCGATAATTACATCTGGCTCATATCCCGAGACGACGAAGCCTTTGTTGTGGACCCTGGTGAGCATGCACCGGTCGAGGCCGCCCTCACGCAGCGGGGCTTGAGTTTGTCCGGGATTCTCGTCACACACCATCATTTTGACCACACTGGCGCTGTGGCGACGCTCCAGCAGGAAGCCGGTTGCCCAACCTGGGGGCCCGCAGAGAGTCCCGCAGGCGGCTTTGATTACATCTTACGAGAGGGTGATACCGCTGACGTATTGGGGGTGCCTTTTTCGGTATTAGAGGTTCCTGGCCACACCCTGGATCACATCGCCTATTTTTCAGCGGCTGAACGCGCCCTTTTTTGTGGTGATACCTTGTTTGTCGGTGGATGCGGCCGCGTTTTCGAGGGGACGCCACCGCAAATGCGCGCGTCTCTAGCTAAACTTCTGACGTTGCCCGGTGATGCTCGGGTCTTTTGCGCTCACGAATACACGCTCGCCAATCTCGCTTTTGCACAGCTGGTTGAGCCCGCGAATCGCGATTTGAGTGAGTTTATCGCGGACTGTGTGAGCAAACGCGAACGAAATATCCCAACGGTGCCCTCACTACTGGCTGACGAGCGGCGTTACAACCCGTTTCTGAGGTGGGACAGCCCGGAGATAAAAAGCACCCTGCGGGCGGCCGAGCGCCTGCAGGCCGATACGCCAGATGGCATATTTACTGCGGTTCGCGAATGGAAGAACAACGCCTAGGCACGGTGCAAAACGTGACAACTGATGTAATCCAGCTGTTAGCGGCCCGCTATTTAGGGTAACGTTTGTGTGGCTATCCCGCTCAGGGCCCTCAAGACACTCTTTGGCACACGAGCATCATCGAGACAAAGGACAAGTAATTATGAAACTGTTTTCACTGAGCGCCATAGTCGGTGTTGCTACGCTGGCTCTAACTCCCTCTAGCCTATTTGCTGCCCACCACGAGGCGGGCGAAGAGGTGGTCTGGGCATCGGGCGGCCGCGCTGTCGTCGCAGAAGTCGAGGGCGAAGTTATCGCGGTCGATATGGAGACTCGAGAGGTCGTTGTGCGGGGCCCCGCGGGCAACTTTGTCACGCTGACTGCCCGCGAGGACGGCGTTGATCTGAGCAAGATCGCCCCGGGAGACACGATTGTCGCCGACTACGTGGCTTCCATCGAGGCGGAAGTCCGAGCGCCCACCGACGAGGAAGCGGCGAACCCCTGGGTGATTCTGGGGGAAGTGGGTAATACAGGCGCTGATGCCGATATGACAGCGGCGGGTGCAGCGCGGCTGGTGCGTGCTGTCTGTACCATTGAAGCGATGGACCGGAACGGAAATGTCGTGATCAAGGACGCCCGCGGCCGTATGCACACAGTAGGTGGCGTGGAGACCAGCAAGCTGGATGATGTGCGACTTGGCGATACGGTAGTGATCGTATTCACCGAGGCACTGTTACTGTCACTGAAATAAATCTGAATGACTCGCGCGGTCACCGCGACAAGAGAACCCGGCTGACGCCGGGTTTTTTATGCCTCCAGGAGCACTAGTTGCTGGATAGCGGGAAAATACAACGCGGCCTTGATCGGCAGGTGACGCTCCCATGGGTACAGTGACAACAACTCCGCATAGGTGAGTAGTTGCCGCTGATAACTGTCGCATTCACGTTGAGTGAATGCCGCGACCGTCTCCTCGCCCCGCGGCTCACTGGTTTTAAAGTCGATGACCCAGCGAATACCCGCACCTTCATCCGCGAAGGTACGATCGATCACGTAGGTCTTGGCTTCGTCGTTCTCTACTCGCGTGATAGCCATCTCACTGTGGGCATCGGGGTGCCGCGTAAGTAACCAGCGACCAACATGACACGACAGCGTATTCTCAATTAAGGCCGCGCACCGCGATTGAATAGCTGCGTCGTCAGACGGCGACAAATTAGCGCTCAGGGTATTCGCGGCGATCCAGCGAGAAACCGTTGAGTCGACGGCGTCAGGCAGACTCTCCAAGGCCGTAAGTCGCTCAAGAACCCGATGGGTCACAGTGCCCAAAACCCGATCCAGACGATTAGTCGCCGGAGCGAGCCCCGAGGATCGCGCCAATATATCCCTGCCGGCCGAGGTCGGGCGCGAATCCACAACTGAGGCTTCAGTGGGTATTGGAATGTCGACAAATTTCCGTCGGGAGAGCGGCGGACGCGTCGCGGCTACGTTGGGGCTTTCTGTGCGCATGGCATCACCTTTGGGCACCGACCCATGCCCTACCTCCGCGCCGCCTGTCATCAGCAACGCGAGAAATGATCCCTCCGGGGCCTTGAT
>Ga0181584_10003558_pt1 | contig 11883 bp, 5 predicted proteins | sample 071ome_30_FD_132462 | JGI IMG/M metagenome (GOLD analysis project Ga0181584, IMG submission 132462) | Coastal salt marsh microbial communities from the Groves Creek Marsh, Skidaway Island, Georgia - 071406AT metaG (megahit assembly) | ecosystem: Environmental > Aquatic > Marine > Intertidal zone... | reverse complement strand
GAGTCGATGTCTCCGGCGCCGTAGCCGGCGTCGCCGGCGTGGTTCTCGTACGGGCCCTGGTTGGAGAGCCAGAACACGTTGCCGAGACCCTCAGCGGGGAGGGCGTCGCCGAACAGCGGGGTGTAGAGACCAGCCATCACCTCGGACTTGTCCATGGCGAAGGCGAGGGCCTCGCGGACCTCGGGGCGCTCGACGTGCTTGGCGTTGAGGTTGAGACCCCAGTGCTCGAAGACCGGACCGGCCGACGACATCACCGTGAAGTCATCGCTCGAGGAGAGCTGCTCGAAGGCGAGCTGCGGCTGGGTCATGATGATCTGCGCCTCGCCGGCGAGCAGAGCGTTGATCTGCGCGTCGGTGTCGGTCACGAAGTTGATCTGGACACCGTCGACGTAGGCAGCGCCCTTGTTGACCGAGTCGGGGCTGTTCGAGCCGTGGTACATGTCGTTGCGCACCATGTTGAACTGGACGCCACGCTCCCACGAGTCGTAGAGCATCGGGCCCGACGACGGCATGGTGGCGCCATTGTGGCTCCACTCGCGCAGGGCGTCGTTGAGCTCGGCGGCGGCCGTGGCCGGGTCGTCCGAGAAGAGGTGGGCCGGGTAGATCTCGCCCATGACGCCCTTCCAGCCGGCGTTGAAGCCGTCCCAGGTCATGGTGATCTCGGTGTCCGAGACGAGCTCGACCGCGGAGATCTGCTCGAGGAGCGAACGGTCACCGGTCAGGTACACGTACTCACCGGCATCGTCCTTGGCCATCAAGGCGTCGAAGGTGAACTTCGCGTCGGCGGCGGTGAGCGGCGTGCCGTCGCTCCACATCAGACCGTCACGGAGCGCGTAGGCGATGGTGACCGACCCGTCGTCGTTCGTGGTGGGCACGGCCTCACCGTCGAGGAGCTCGGGGTAGTAGTCGTTGCCGCCGGAGATCCCGTAGAAGCCCTCGATCATCGCGGAACGGATCCACGAGGTGATCGACAGGTTGTTCTCGGGGTCGTCGAGGTGGAGATCCGGCGGCTCCTGCTCGTGGGCCCAGATCAGGGTGCCACCCTCGGCGCCGGTGCCGGCGTCCTCAGCCGGGCTCGGCTCGTCGGCCGGCTCCTCTGCGGGGGCCTCGGCCGGCTCGTCGGCCGGCTCGTCGGCCGGCTCCTCTGCGGGGGCCTCGGCCGGCTCGTCGGCCGGAGCCTCGGCCGCTGCGGGCTCATCGGATGCGCTGTCGTCGTCGCCTCCGCAAGCTGCGATGACGAGAGACATCGCGGCGGCGGCGGCGATCAGACGACCACTTCTACGGGTCTTGATCACGGTGTTCCTCCTTGGGTGGAACCGGGAGAACGATTGGAACCGTTGCACTGCCCTCCCCTGCGGTGCACGTGGGCCGCAGGCTACCGAATTCGTGCCATAACGAAACACGGTCGGTACCCGAGGGAGGAGGCGACCGTCAGGACGGTGTGTCGACCCGACGCGTCGCGACCGACATCGACGCGGCAGCCAACAGGATGAACACCAGGAAGGCGAGCGCGAACGGCGTCAGCGAGGTGTCGATTCGCGCGGCGACGACCCCACCGAGCACCGCCCCGCCCGCCATCCGGAGGCCACCGGACAGCGACGAGGCGGTGCCGGCGATGTGCGGTACAGGTTCGAGCGCCTCGGCGTTCATGTTGGGCATCAGGAACATGAACTGGGCGAGTAGCACAGCCAGGAGCGGCATGAACACCCAGAACGACGGGGTCCCATCACCCGCGAGGGTCACCGCCACCAGCAGAACCGCGCCGATGATCAGGCTGACGAGCATGGTGTTCATGACCGGTCGCACTCCGAAGCGGCCGACGAGACGTCCGTTGACGAGCGCCGCGATACCGAAGCCGATGGCGATCACCCCGAACACCACCGGGAAGGCGCTGCGTCGCCCGAAGATCTCGCTCACGATCAACTCGGCCGAGGCGAGATACATGGTGAACACGCTCTGCAGGAACACCGAGGAGATCGAGAACCACAACGTGGGTCGGGTGCGCGCGAACTCGGCGTAGGCCGAGGCGATGTCGGAGCGGTCGAGCCGCCGGCGTCGCTCGGGCGGCAGGCTCTCCGGCAGTCGACGCGTCCATGCCGCTATGGCGACCGCCCAGATGGCGCAGGCCCAGAACACGGCGCGCCAGGGCAGGATCGCGACGATCCCGGCCCCGACCGTCGGCGCGATCACCGGCACCAGCACGAACACGGCCATGATCTGCGACATAGCTCGGGCCATCTCGACCCCTTCGAAGAGGTCGCGGGCGACGGCGGTGGCCACCACCCTCGCTCCGGCCGCACCGACTCCCCAGACGAAACGGGCCACCAGCAACAGCGGCAGGGTCGGGGCGAGCGCCGAGCCGACCGCGCCGAGCACGTAGACGGCGACGCTCGCGTAGAGCACCGACTTTCGTCCGAACCGGTCCGTGATCGGCCCGAAGAACAGCTGCGCGACAGCGAGGCCCATGAAGAAGACGGTGACCACACCCGCCACCTCGTTGGAGTTCGGATCGAGCCCGAAACTGAGGCGCATCTCGTCGAAGGCCGAGAGCATCAGATCGATGGCCATCGCCATGAGCGCCATCACCGCGGAGAGCATCGCGAGGGTCTCATTGCGCCCCGGATGCGGACGGGTCGCCACATCGGTCGAGGCCAAGGGGGTCACGGATCGACCCTAACGAGCGACCCGCCCACCGAGACGGCTCGGCCCCATGGCTGACATCCTGTCGGCATGGGCTCCTCCGACACCGATCTCCTCGCCTCCGACGTCGCCTGGGATCTCGACCCGCTGCTCGATGGCGCCGACGGGCCACTCGAGCTCCTCGATCGGGCCGATCGTCTCGCTGCTGACCTGCGCGCCCACCGCGGAAGGGTCGCGTCGCTCGACTCCGACGGGCTGGTCGAATTGATGACGACACTGGCGGAGCTGTCCTCGCTCGTCAGTCGGGCCGGACACTTCACCTCCCTGCGATTCTCCGAGGACACCAGCGACCCGGCGGTCGCGGCGGCAATGCAGACCGTGAACGAGCGGAGCACCGCGATCAGTACTTCGTTGCTCTTCATCGATCTGGAGTGGGCCGACACCGACGACGCCCACGCCGCGGCGGTGCTCGACGACGAGCGCCTGGCGTTCTGCCGGCACCACCTCGAGAACCTCCGTCGGTACCGACCGCACCAGTTGAGCGAGCCGGAGGAGACGGTGCTGTCGGAGACCTCGCTCTCGGGGCCGGCTGCCTGGGTGCGACTCTTCGAGGAGCAGACCTCCGCCATCGAGGTCGACCTTCCCGAGGCGATGGGTGGGACCGTCGGCCTCATGACCGCGCTCGCCCAACTGCAGCACTCCGAACCGGAGGTCCGTGAGTCGTCGGCGGCGGCCGTGACCACAGCCCTCGCCCCGGGTCTGCGCACCCGGGCGTTCATCTACAACACGCTGCTGCTCGACAAGTCGATCGACGACCGCCTGCGCGACTACCCGTCGTGGATCACCAGCCGGAACATGGCCAATGAGGCGAGTGACGCGAGCGTGCAGGCGCTCGTCGACGCCGTGGTCTCCCGCTACGACATCCCGCAGCGCTGGTACGCGCTGAAGGCCGAGATCCTCGGTGTCGACCGGCTGCGCGACTTCGATCGGATGGCCTCGGTGACCGCCGGCGGGTCAGCCGAGATCGGCTGGGCGGAGGGCACGAGCATCGTGCGCGACGCCTACGCATCGTTCTCCGATGAGTTGGCCGGCATCGTCGGGCGCTTCATCGACGAGCGCTGGATCGACGCGCCGGTGCGTCCGGGCAAGCGCGGCGGCGCCTTCTGCGCCTACGGCGTGCCCGAGCACCATCCCTATGTGCTCCTCAACTGGACGAGCACCGCGCGCGACGTCGCTACCCTCGCTCACGAACTCGGCCACGGGGTGCACGGCTACCTCGCCCGCGAGCAGGGCATCTTCCACCAGTCGACACCGCTCACTCTCGCCGAGACGGCCTCGGTGTTCGGCGAGACGGTGACCAACAACCGCCTCCTCGAGTCGCTCGACGATCCCGAGGAGCGCTTCTCGCTGCTCGCCGCCACATTGGAGGACTCCATCGCGACGGTGTTCCGACAGGTGGCGATGAACCGGTTCGAGCACTCCTGCCACTCGCACCGCCGTGAGGTCGGAGAACTGTCCGTCGAGACCTTCGGCGACTACTGGGCCGAGAGCCAGACGGCGATGCTCGGCGAGGCGGTCGAGGTGACCGAGGGATATCGCACCTGGTGGAGTTATGTGCCGCATTTCATCGCCACCCCCGGCTACGTGTACGCCTACGCGTACGGGCAGTTGCTGGCGTTGTCGGTCTACGCCCGCTACCGGGAGCAGGGCGACTCGTTCGTGCCGGCCTACCTCGACATGCTGCGCGCCGGAGGGTCGATGTCGCCCGAGGCGCTCACCGCCATCGTCGGATGCGATCTCACCGACCCGGGGTTCTGGTCGGCCGGGCTCGACATCGTCGAGGGGCAGTTGAACGCCGCCGTCGACGCCGCCCGGGCCGCCGGTCGGCTCTGAGTCGTCGCTGATCGTCAGCGGCCGCGCGGCAGGGCGAGGAGCGTCACCGCGGCGACGAGCGTCATGACCAGGGCGAAGCCGATACCGATGCCGAATCCCCATCGGTCGATGATCGCCCCGGCCGTCGGAGGTCCGACCAGCCCGCCGATCCCCGCCGCCGTGTAGGTGGCTCCGAGGATGGTCGCCATGCCGTCGGTGCCGAAGAGTTCGGCGACCACGGCCGGCGAGAGCGCGATGAACCCGCCGTAGCCGATGCCCATGACCACGGTGTAGAGCACCAGCAGCCCGTATCGGCCGTCCGAGGCCATCCAGATCAGATAGCTGCCGGCCATGGTGACGAAACTCCCCTGGAGCAGTCTGATGGCGCCGAGCCTCGCGCCGAGCGCGCCGAGACCGAGTCGACCGATGATCGAGGAGGCCCCGATCAAACCGACGAGCAACGCGGCCCGTCCCGCCTCGACCCCCCGCTCGGTCGCGTACGACTTGATGAACACGAACGGCACGAAGAGCGCGAGCGAGAGGGCGAGCGAGCCGAGGTACAGGACGACGAAGGGACGCTGGCGGGCCACCGCTCTCAGATCGACGCGGCCTCCGGCCCCCCGCGACGGTGCTCGGCGCACTCCGAGGGTGGCGAGAGCCATCGACGCGACGCCACCGATCGCGAAGATGACGTACGCCCGACGCCACCCGTGGGCCTCGATGAGGTGGGCGGCGAGCGGCGCGCACACCAGCGTGCCGGCGCCGATACCGGCGACCGCGATACCGAGGGCGGTGGTACGCCGTCGTTCGAACCATCCCCCGACCATGGCCACCATCGGCACGTAGCCACAGGCGACCGCGGTGCCGACACCGAGCCCATAGGTGATGTAGCCGAGCCAGATCGATCCGACCGCCGAGGTGGCGAGGAGCCCGAGGCCGAGGCTGACGGTGCCGACGACCATCACCGGTCGCGGCCCGTAACGGTCAGCGAATCGACCCGAGACGACACCTCCCCCGAAATAGAGGGCGGTCGTCACCGAGAACATGAGAGCCGTCAGGCCCCGACCGGTGCCGAACTCGTCGGCCATCGAATCGAAGAACGCCCCGAAGGAGTAGGCCACGCCGAACACCGTGAAGGTCGACACGAAGGCGGCCGCCACCGTTGCCCACCGGCGCACCTCGGAGATCCCCGCCGGTTCGGTAGGTCGCTCCACAACATCACATCTGATCACGCCCGCGGCGTTTGGATGGTCATCGGTGGACCAACAGGATGAAATGCGTGTAACACTTCTGAGGACCGAGTCGATCACCTCTGATGACTGTGAAATTCAGAGGCATGCAGGGAGACCGACGTGGCAGGGTCACCGTTCGATGACATTTCAGACCAACCGACAGCACGGTGGCGGAGCCTGCACCGCCCCGTGAACCGCGAGCATCCGACCCGCCCACGTCGACGTCGCGTTGCGACGAGCCTGGTCACCGGCCTCGTCGCGGCGACGGTCATCCTGCCCTCGGCTGCTGACGCGCAGGAGGACTTCGACTTCCGTCTGCTCGACACCGACGGCAACGTCCTCGACATCGACGGAAACCCGAACGACGGGGCCGAGACCCCGATCGAGGTGCCACCACCCTCGCTCCCCTCGCTCGCCTCCACGATCGACTCGGGCGTCGACCGGTATGTGCTCGTCATCGACGACGCCGACCCCGATCACTTCGCCCTCGCCCTGGCCGCCATCGTGAACGCCGGCGGACTCGTCGGAGCCCGTCACGACTCGATCGGGTCGGCTCTCGTCACCCTCTCCGGTGACCAGGCCACCGATCTCGGAGCGCACCCATGGGTGGCCGCCATCGACGTGAACCGAGGTGTCGGACTCCTCGACCGACCGACCGACCGGAGCATGCCCTCCGTGGCCGGCGATGTGGTGCCCGGCCGCTACATCGTCAGGTTGAGCGAGTCGACGAGCGATGCCCAGCGGATCGCGATCGCCGCGACCGTCGCGAATGAGATCGTGTCGACCCTCGAACAGGTCTTCGACGGCTGGGTACTCGACCTCACCGATGCCCAGGTGTCGGAACTCAAAGCCCATCCGAGTGTCGTGGACATCGAGCCCGACCGTGTCATCACCCTCGATGGGAGGACCGACTCGGTACTCCCGTCCGCCACGCAGACCGGCGCGACCTGGGGGCTCGATCGGATCGACCAGGTCAACCTCCCGCTCGACAGCTCCTACACCGACCGCAGTGACGGGACCGGCGTCACCGCCTACATCATCGACACCGGTATCTCCGCTCACAGCGAGTTCGGAGTTCGCCTCGCCTCAGGCCGCAACTTCTACACGTCGGATCAGGACGCCAGTGATGCCTCCGACTGCAACGGACACGGCACCCACGTGGCCGGAACCGTCGGCGGCTCGACCTACGGGGTCGCCGACGGGACCACCCTCGTGCCGGTGCGGGTGTTCGGCTGCACCGGCAGCACCTCGACCAGCACGATCGTGGCCGCCATCGACTGGGTGCTCACCCAGCACACCTCCGGTGACCCGGCCGTCGCCAACCTCTCCCTCGGTGGCGGCGCCTCCTGGGCTCTCGACACCGCGGTGCAGGGCCTGGTCTCGGATGGGATCGTCACCGCGGTCGCCGCCGGAAACTCGAACAACAACGCCTGCTACTACAGCCCGGCTCGCGAGTCGACCTCGATCACCGTCGGATCCACCACGAGCACCGACGCCCGCTCGTCGTTCTCCAACTACGGCTCGTGCGTCGACATCTTCGCTCCCGGTTCGTCGATCACCTCCGCCTGGCACACCGGTGGCACCAACACCATCAGCGGCACCTCCATGGCCTCGCCCCACGTGGCCGGTGCCGCCGCCGCGCTCTGGGGGACCGACCTCAACCAGACCGCCGCCGCCGTCAAGTCAGCGGTCCTGGCATCGTTCTCCACCGGCCTGATCACCGACCGCGGCCCCAACTCCCCGGACGCCCTCCTCTACCTCAACCCACTCGACGGTGGGGGTGGCTCCAACCCGACAGCCCCTGGGGCACCCACGGGGGCTGCCGCTGCCCTCGACGGAACCACCGCGACGATCTCCTGGTCGGCGCCAGCCGACGACGGCGGTGCGACGATCACGCGGTACGTCGCCACCGCCGTCGAGGACGACGCCTTCACCTGCACCTGGACGTCCGGCCCGCTCGAGTGCGACATCACCTCCCTCACCCCGGGCACCTTCACGTTCACCGTCATCGCCTCAAACTCGGCCGGTGCCTCCGATCCGTCCTCGGCGACCAACTCGGTGACCGTCTCGGTCGGCTCCAACAACGACTACTTCGTCGCATCGACCGCCCTGACCGGATCGTCCGGCACGGTCACCGACTCGAACACGGGGGCGACGTTGGAGACCGGCGAACCGCCGATCGATGTCGGCTGGGGTTCCGCGACCCTGTGGTTCTCCTGGACCGCGTCGGCGTCGGGCCGACTCAACGTGGACACCTTCGGCTCGTCCTTCGACACCGTGCTCGCCGCCTACACCGGGTCGTCACTCCCCTCGCTCAACCGACTGAGCTACAACGACGACTCCCGTCAGACCGGGAACTACTACCAGAGCACTCTCACCCTCGACGTCACCTCCGGCACCGAGTACCACCTCCGGGTGAACCAGTACGGCTCGACCGGCGGGGACGTCACCCTCAACTGGGAGTTCGCGACCACCGGCGCGCCCACTGCACCCTCCGGAGTCGAGGCGCTCGCCGTCGCCGACGGCGCCGTACAGGTGCGGTGGGCCGCGAGCGACGCCTACCCCATGGTCACCGCCTACACGGTGACGTCCTCCCCGGACAGCCGGACCTGCACCTGGACGACGGGACCGACACTGTGCACGGTCACCGGCCTCACCCCGGACGCGTCGTACACGTTCTCCGTGACAGCGACCAACTCCTCGGGAACCTCGGAGGCGTCATCGGCGTCATCAGCGGTCGCCGCATCCCACCCCGGATCCGACCGCAGTTGGATCAACTCCTGGGGGCAGGACCGCGTCGACCAGGCGACGAACTCCCTCAATGGGGTGCTCTCCACCCGGGGTGACTCCTCGGTCACCAACGGTGACGCCGACCGTGGATCGGGTGCGGTGATCTTCGTGGTCGACACCGGAGTCAGCACCCACGATGACTTCGGCGCGCGTTTGGTGACCGGTCGCGACATCGTCGACAGCGACAACGACGCGTCCGACTGCGACGGTCACGGCACCCACGTTGCCTCCACCGCCGCCGGCACCAACTACGGCATCGCGACCTCCGCCACGATCGTGCCGGTGCGGGTCCTCGACTGCTGGGGATCGGGTTCCACCTCCGGCGTGGTCGCCGGTCTGGAATGGGTCGCCGACTACGACCTCACTGGCAAGAAGGGTGTCGTCAACATGAGCCTCGGCGGAGGCGCCTCCGATGCCCTCGACGCCGCCGTGGAGAACCTCGTCGACGCCGGCATCGTCGTGGTCGCCGCGGCCGGCAACTCCGACGACGACGCCTGCTCCTACAGCCCTGCGCGGGAAGCCACAGCCATCACGGTCGGGGCGACGGCATCGGATGATCAACGGTCGTACTTCTCGAACACCGGATCGTGCGTCGACATCTTCGCGCCGGGTTCGTCGATCGAGGCGGCCTCGATCACGGGGACATCGGACACCGTCACCCTGAGCGGCACCTCGATGGCGGCCCCGCACGTAGCCGGAGCCGCGGCCCTGGTCCGCACCCAGTATCCGAGCGCGAGCGCCCACGATGTGGCCGCGATCCTGACGGCCGACGGTCGCACCGGCGTGGTGAGCGACCGGGGCACTGGCTCCCCGGACCGCTTCCTCAACGTCACGACGACGATCTACGACCTGACCGCCGCTCCGGCCACCACCGTCACAGGTGTGACCGCCACCGCGGGAGTGAACTCGGTGACCGTCTCATGGACCGCCGTGACCCCGAGTTCAGCCTCGCCGGCCGCGACCGCTCCCCCGGTGGGCACGTTCACCGTCACGGCCTCTCCGTCCGGTTCGTGCACCGCCGCCTACTACGAGTCGAGTTGCACCATCACGGGGCTCTCGGCCGGCACGACCTACACGTTCTCCGTGGCCTCCGCCGGTCTCGGCAAGACCGGTACGGCCTCGACCCCCGCGACCGCCGTGCCCTCCGCCCCGCCCAGCTCCGGTGGTGGTGGTGGCGGCGGCGGCGGTGGTGGCGGCGGCGGTGGTGGCGGTGGCGGTTCCGGTGGCGGCGGTGGTTCCGGTGGCGGCGGCGGTTCCGACGACTCGCCGGTGTCCACGCTGCAGGCCATCGCTCCCAACCGTCTCATCGACACCCGTACCGGCCAGGGAGGCGTCGCCCCGGCACGCGTCGGCGACGGTCGGATCCTCGAGGTACCCGTTCTCGGACGGGCAGGGGTCCCGAGTGCCGGGGTCTCAGCGGTGTCCATGAACGTCACAGTCACCAACACGGGCGCCACGGGAGGCTCCGGATTCCTGACGGTCTACCCCTGCGGTGCCCAGCCCGACGTCTCGAGTCTCAACTTCACAGCCGGCAGAACAGTCGCCAACGCGGTGATCGTCCCGGTCTCGGCATCGGGCTCGGTGTGTTTCGCGGCGAACGGTCAGGCCGACGTACTGGTCGATGTGAGCGGCGCGATCCTCGAGGGCTCCGGCTTCATCCCCACCAGCCCGACACGCGTGGCCGACACCCGGAACTCCGGCACGATCGGAGGAGCCAGGGTCCTCGAGGTCGGCCTGCTCGGCGTGGCCGGCATCCCCGCATCGGGAGTGTCAGCGGTGTCGATGAACCTGACGGTCACCAACACCTCGGTACCCGGGTCCGGTTACGCCACCGTGTACCCGTGCGGTGCGCGGCCGGATGCCTCGAACCTCAACTTCACGAACGGTCAGACCGTCGCGAACGCGGTCATCTCCCCGCTCTCGTCGACCGGAACCGTTTGTGTCTACGTCTACGGCTCGGCCGATGTGCTCATCGACGTGAACGGTGCCTTCCTCGATGGGTCCGGTTTCGGTGCGACAGCGCCGACCCGCCTCGCGGACACCCGTTCGGCGGGTCGCTCGGGTCTGGTGGCGAACAGCATCGTCGAGGTCCAGGTCGCCGGTCGAGCCGGCGTGCCGACCGGAGCCTCCGTCGCATCCCTCAACGTGACGGTCACCAACACGACAGCCGCCGGTGGCTACATCACCGTCTACCCGTGCGGCACCCGTTATGAGGCGTCGAACCTCAACTTCTCCACCGGCGACACGGTCGCCAATGCGGTGATCGCGCCGCTGTCGAGCACGGGAACGGTGTGCGTCTACGTGCACGGGCGCGCCGACGTGCTGGTGGATGTGAGCGGCTACCTCCCCTGACGCCTCACCACCCCCGTCCGGTTCGACCCGTTCCGTTACGCCGCCCGATCGGGCGGCGTAACACTCTCCCCATGTCAGGCGATAACAGCGGTGATGACGACAGCGAGCATCACCGAGTGCCTGATGGGCCGACCTCACGACAGACTCGGAGGCGATGACCACCCGGAGCGCATGCTCGTGCGCCGTCTCACGGAGCGCGGCCTGATGGGCGATCGAATCTCCGTGCGCGCCCTGAAGCGCGGCGACTCATCGGAGTGGTCGCGCTTCGTCGGTGACGTCGGTCCGAAGATCGTCGGCTACGCGCTCCGAATGGGTTCTCGCGATCCCGACGAGGTGATGGGCGCCACCCTGGAAGCGGTGGCTCGGCGCATCGGCGAGTTCGAGGGCGGCGCGGGCGATCTTCGATCCTTCGTGTTCTCCATCGCTCATGCGCGGATCGTCGACGACCTGCGTCGCAACACCCGACGCAGCGAGGTGTCGATCGAGAACACCTTCGATCTGCTCGAGGCCGAGGAACCGAACGAGGAGACCTTCAGCGATCCAGATCTTCTCGCCGCGCTCGAACGGCTTCCGGAGGAGCAGCACCGCATGCTCGAGCTGCGGTATGTGGTCGGACTGTCGACCCGAGAGACGGCGAAGGCGATCGGCAAGTCCGAGGTGGCCACCCGCGTCGCGCTGTCGCGAGCGTTCGCGAAGCTGAAGGATCTCCTCTCGGAGGAGTTGCGTGAGGAGTCGAGCAGCGAGGGGGTGGCATCGTGATCTGGCCGCCAAACCACCGTCTCGCCCTCCGGCTCGCCGACCTGCGCGCCACCGAGGCGGCCTTCGAGGTCGACCAGGATCTCGTGGCCCGCCTGCGGTCATTGGCGATCGCCAGCTCGGCTGATCCGACGCTGGCCAAGGGTCGCTGGAAGCGCCGGGTTGGCGCCGCGGTCGGCGCGATCGGTGTGTTCGGCTGGGCAGGAGCTGCGGCCGCTGGTGCGAGCGTCGGCCTCGTGTC
>Ga0181584_10003556_pt1 | contig 11888 bp, 11 predicted proteins | sample 071ome_30_FD_132462 | JGI IMG/M metagenome (GOLD analysis project Ga0181584, IMG submission 132462) | Coastal salt marsh microbial communities from the Groves Creek Marsh, Skidaway Island, Georgia - 071406AT metaG (megahit assembly) | ecosystem: Environmental > Aquatic > Marine > Intertidal... | reverse complement strand
TCCCGCCCCGTCGCCACCACCCCCCCCCCCACCGCGTGCGCACACCCCCCCAACACCCGATCAAAGTTCCCCCCCCGATTGCAATCCACGTCCGGATTCGGCGTCCCCCCCCGCCGCAACCCCTCCAAAAACGGCTCAAACACCTCTGTATAATACGACGAGACAAAATCAAGCTGAACCAACGGGATCCGCAAGCGATCGCACACCCGCTGCGCGTCCCGAAAATCCCGCGACGCTTGCGCACACCACGACGACGCGCGCGCCCGCCCCTCGTCTTCCTCCGCCGCATCCCAATTCCGCATAAACACCCCGACAAAGTCAGTTGATGCGGGCGGGAGGGACGCAACCCGACCAGACGTGAGCAACGCCGCAGCCACCGCAGAATCCACCCCGCCCGAAATTGCAATGGCCACACGGAGACGATCCGAGTGACGATGATCCGAGTGATGATCCCAGTAGTACGCTCGTTTTATCCCCGTTCTCGCGTTCTCTCTCTCTACTTCGTTCGAGTTTGAGTTCGAGTTCGAGTTGTTCTTCTTCCTCCCGGCGACGCCGAGCAAACGACTACAGCGCCTCCTCGAGCAAGCATCACCATACGAGCGACAAACCTCTGAGAAGTCGCACCACCCTCCCGACGTCAAAACGGAAACTCCACGTCCCCCACTACGACGACGCACCCTTCCCCACATCCCCCCCTACGTCTCCTTCTCCTTCTCTTTCTTCTTCGACCCTCCGCAACCCACCCACAAACCAATTGAACAACCCCAACAGCCCCCCACTCAGAAACAACAACACACCCACGTGCACCTCGATTTCCTCGACACGCCCACCAAACGACCCACCGTACAAACGCGTGTCGTCCCCGTCCCTGTCCCTGTCCGTGTCCCCGACCCGAATCTCCCGTACCAGGTACAGCACCGCGAGCACACTCGACAACACCAGCACACTCAGACCCAACACAACATTCACCACGATGACAGTCGGTGTCTACAGTAGGGTCGAGTGTATCGAGTATCGAGTGAGTCGTACGTACGGAATGCCACCACCACCACGTACGTTCACCTCGCCCAGGGTGATGGCCCCCACGAGCACTCGCTCCAGAAAGCTCTGTTCCCCCCGCCGCTGACCGACCGACCGACCGACTGACCGACCGACCGACTGACCGACCGACCGACCGACCGACTGACCGACTGACTGACCCTCCTCCCTCGGCCCTTCACCCTGAGAACGTCGAGAACGAATCGAACTCGAACCAATTGGGTCCGTCGAGGACATTTTCGTCTGTCTCAACTCAAGCGCTGCTTCTCGTCATACTGTATGTATTGTACTCGTACTCGTACCTATTCATTGCGTTGTTGGCTGTCGTGAATATAGACATCGACACGTTCGTGTGTGGTGGTGGGTCAGTCGGTCAGTCGGTCGGTCGGTCTCTTGATTCCCTTCGTCTCGGATTCGTTCGTGCGAATCAGAACAGCGGTCTCGTCAGTACGAGCAGAGCAACCCGCTGCCTGGTACAGTAGTCGTACGACGACGACTGTGTTGTTGTTGTTGTTGGTTGGTCCTTCATTCATCTGCCATCCATGGGGCGCTTGATTGGACGAGGGGGCAATTCTGTGGGGGCATGCGGTGGTGGCTTTGGAGCACACGGTGGCAGCCTTCCTTCGAGACTGAGACTGCGCGGCGGTGTACTGAGCGGCGGTGTTGCGACCTTGAGTCATCGTCATCATCGTCATCATCGTCATCATCGTCATCGTCGGCCCTTGGACTCTTCGTATCTTCTCTCTCTCGTGTCGACGATCCAGACGCCGCGTGCCGCGTCGTCCGACAATCTCGGCGATCCGCCGCCTCGTCGTCTCTCGCGGCAGCGTGGTGTGCTGCGTCCAATTTCGGAGATTGTCAGACAATCTCGGGGTGGTCGGCCGACGGGGACGTCGAGGTCGTCGTCTCCCGGTCGGGACGTGGTTGTCGCCGGTCGTTCCGATGACGAGTCTCGGATTCAGGTGTCGGACGTGGTGGACTACTTTATCAATTTGCCGTGGCAGAAGTTGTCGAGTTGGTTGTTGGTGTTGGCTGTGGCGAGTCAGTTGAAGGAGTTTTTGGGGATCACGATGGGGACGTTTATTGTGAGTTTTATAGGGAACTCGTTTGTGAGTTCGTTTCAGCGGTTGCCGCAGTTGGCGGGGATGAGTCCGCAGAAGCGGAGGCGGGTGCTGGTGCTGGTGTATTATACCGGGATTGGTACGTTGGGTGGTATAGGGTGGTGGTGCGACGTGGCCGGCGGTACTACGACGACTGCGACTATGACTTTGCACGCACTCACTCACTCGCGCGACGCGTTCGTTCGTTCGTTGTGTAGTTCTTCTCTTTACATTATTCGGCGTGCTGATCATCCCGGACGTGGTGCGTGAGGGGTACGATTTCGTGTCGCGTCTTCAGACTGAGAATCTGTGGACGGTGGTGTTGGAGAAGATGCGCAAGGGGCTCGGCGATGGCGTGATGGACCAGCTGGAGCGGTTTCTGGTGTTTGCGTCGAGTGGAGAGGTGACAAATTCGATGGGGAATTCTTCCGTGGACGTCTATCATGTGCTGGAGAGTATGGGGAAGGAGGCTCGGACCAAGTACCTCGGTGGGGCGCTCCAGAAAGTGCTGCAGCAGTATACCAACGCGGCGGCCTACTTCATCTCGGACATGCTGTCCTTCATTTCCCGGTTTGCCGTGCAGCTCGGTATTTCGTTCGTCCTCTCGTTTATGATGGTGTGGGATCTGCCGAGTATCGCCAAGGGGGTGGAGAGCCTGCGGTCGTCCCGGGTGGCGCCCATCTACAACACGGTCGCGCCCTCCGTCAAGGTCTTTGCGACGCTCTTCGGGAAGGCGCTGCAGGCACAGAGCAGGATTGCGCTGTGTAATACGGTGCTGACGGCGCTCGGGATGTGGGCCCTGGCGATTCCGGGGGTGGGGCTGTTGAGCGTGTTTGTGTTTGTGTGCGGGTTCATCCCGATTGCCGGGGTCATCATGTCGACCATTCCGATCGGGTTTGTGGCGGTGACGGAATACGGGTTTATGAAGCTGGCGCTGGTGCTGGTGATGATTACGGGCGTGCACTTTGTGGAAGCGTACGGGTTGAATCCGGCGATCTACAGTGCGCACTTGAAGTTGCACCCGCTGCTGGTGCTGACGGCGCTGGTGGTGGCCGAGCATTCGTTTGGGGTGTGGGGGTTGCTGTTGGCCGTGCCGTTGACGGTGTTCACGCTGGATTATTGTATTTATTATCCGAGCTTTAGTGCGGCGGACGTCGCGCAGAAGGAGCTGGAGAGCGTCACGCCCAGGAGCCTGACCGACGGCGAGCCAAGGGATAGTATGTAGGACGTGAGTGGTAGGAGGTAGGAGGTAGTAGGTAGGAGGTAGGAGGATACGATTTGCACGGTGGCGGTAACGATTCTTTCAGTGCGTGATGGCGGTCGTAGGTGGTGAACTGCCTTTTTCGAGAACCATGGCCAAGGTTTCGCAGGTCATCGAAATTCCTTCTTGAGCACAATGGACGACTCAAACTCCTCAAACTCCTCGAACTTCTCGAACTCGTCCGTGACGGCCCGGCACACCGCCCGCCTGGGCGTTGTCTCGCGGCACATGCACCCAGAGACGACGACGAGCGAGGCATCACGCCTATCCCTATCCCCCAGTCCCTGCGCTCGAACTCGAACAGGACCCCCTCTGACTGTGCCGCACGCATCGGCCCAGCCAGGCCGGTAGGTATCGATGCTCGCTCCCGCCCTCCTCGCTCTGCCCCCTCCCCGCTCACTCCTTTCTCGTCCTCCCTCGGGGCGCAGATCGAGCAACTACGCCAGGGTCCACGGCAACGTCTCCACCGAGCCAGTCTCCTGGCTCGTTATCCCTTCGGTCTCAAATCATACCCTCAGGGAGGTCATCTACGCAAAGTCCAAGAACGAGGGAATCGCCAAGCTCACAATCAACCGTCCGGCCAAGAGGAACGCCTTCACGCCGCTCACAATCCAAGAGCTGTCTCTGTGCCTCGCGGATGCTCGGGACGACCCGAACGTCGGTGTCATCATCCTTACCGGTGCGGGAGACCTCGCATTCTGTAGCGGGGGCGACCAAGCCGTTCGGGGGAAGGGTGGGTACGTCGGCGCAGACGGGGTGGCCCGGCTCAACGTCCTCGACCTGCAGATCCAGATGCGGCGGTTACCGAAGCCAATCATTGCGATGGTGGCTGGGTATGCGGTTGGCGGCGGAAATATCCTCCAAATGGTGTGCGACATCACGATTGCGGCAGAGAATGCCGTGTTTGGGCAGACGGGGCCCAAAGTCGGTTCCTTCGATGCCGGATATGGGTCGACGCATATGGCGCGGTTGGTCGGGCAGAAGAAAGCCCGGGAGATCTGGTTTCTGTGTCGGTTGTATGGTGCGGAGGAGGCGTTGGAGATGGGGCTGGTGAATCGGGTGGTGCCGTTGGGTGCGTTGGAGAAGGAGACGGTGCAGTGGGCGAGGGAGATGCTGAAGAATAGTCCGACGGCGTTGCGGTTGATTAAGAGTGCGTTGAATGCGGCGGAGGATGGGCAGGCGGGGATCCAGCAGCTGGGTGGGGATGCGACCATGCTGTTCTATCAGAGTGCCGAGGGTGACGAGGGGAGGCGGGCGTTCCTGGAGAAGCGGGCGCCAGCGTTTGACGGGTTTAAACGGAATCCATAGGGAGGCTGGGGTTTGTTTCTTTATTTATTATTTAGGAGGAGATTGGAGAGGTTGGTTGGTTGGTTGCGGGGTGGTCATTCGTCGTCTGATTGGGTCGGTTGGGTCGTCGGTCGCCGCTTGCTGGAGGCCCGGCATGAGGAGGAACAGTACTTCACTGTCGAGCGAGCGAGCGAGCAAGCGAGCGAGGGCGGGTGAGTGAGCGAGTGAGCGAGCGGGTATGTAGTGGTCGGGGCCTATACCGATACCGACCTTCACTCCAGTTCTTCTCGAATGCCTTTCGGTTCACAAAGATGCGTTGGCAGAAGGCACAGGTCTTGAACTCTTTCCAGACGCCTCGGTCAAGCACGCGAGAGCCGTCGGTGTTGAACTCGTAGGCGGGCTGCTTGACCCCTGACGACGATGACTGGCCCGCACTCGACGACGAAGACTTGCCCTTGCCCTTTCCCATCGCGACGACGAGCCGTGCAGTGTTCTTCGGTAATACGGTACACACACGCGTGGCACCGTGACCAATGCGCAACAACATTGCCGTTAATTCTGCGGTCAACAGGTCAACGATACGAAGAGGACTCTTCTTAAGAGAAGAACGGGAATCCTGATGTGTGGCATCGCGTTTGCGCTCGTCGCGGACGACGATGAGGCCGAGCATCGAGTGGTTGCGCGTTTCGAGGACAATGTGCGTCGCCGGGGTAGAGATGCCTTTTCCGCGACTCGCCTCATTCCTGGTAGCGGAGACGGGACACACCGGCGGCGGCTCGTCTTTTTGAGCTCTTTGCTTCAGATGCAGGGCGTCGAGGCACGGCGAGCGATGCTTCGGGACGGCGATAGGGTTCTGCTGTACAACGGGGAAGTGTACGACGGGCTGCCGGTGGGCGCGAACGACGACAGGAATGACGGGGAGGCGCTCTTCGAAGCGCTGGTTTCGTCAGGGTCGTCGGTGGCGTCAGTGATGTCGGGGATCCGCGGGCCGTGGGCGTTTGTGTATTATGATGGGGGCGATGGCGATGGCGATGGCGGGGTGCTGTGGTGGGGGCGGGACGTGTTTGGTCGGAAGTCGCTGATGGTGGTTGGCGAGGAGGAGGAGGAGGAATCGGGACGGTCAGCACCCTCGTTTGCGCTGGCGTCCGTTGCTGACGGTCAAGGGTGTACCGAGGTGGTTCCGGGGCTGTATCGCGTTGGTTTGGCTGATCTGGTTCGCGATGGTCTGGATGCTGTGGTCCGGGTCGGGTGGGAGAGCGAGATGTTGGTGGCGCTGGCCGAGTACGAACGGGGCAGCGAAGGCAGTGGTCGTGGTCATGATCGTGATCATGATTGTGATCGTGATCGTGATAGCGAGGAATTGCTAGAGCTGCTGTCGGATGCGGTGGCGCGGCGGTGTGCGACGGGGTCGTACGTTCCGGGTTTGCTCGCTGCGACTGCAGGGAGGGACGCCCGGTTTATGGTGCTCTTCAGCGGTGGGGTCGATAGCACGTTGATTGCTGCGCTCGTGCACAAGGCGCTGCCGGCACGCGAGCCCATCGAGTTGTGTAGCATCTGTTTTGCCTCTGGGGTGTCGGGGGAAGCGTCCTCGCCCGACCGGATAGGAGCCCTAGACGCCTACGTGGAGCTCAAGACGCAGTTTCCGGATCGCCCTTGGCGGTTCATTGCGGTGGATGCTTCGTACGAGGAGCTCAAAACTCGGGAGAATCGACTGCTCACGTTGCTTCATCCTCGCGACTCGGTCATGGACTTTAACATCGGCGGAGCGCTGTGGCTGGCGGCCGCTGGCACGGGCAGGCTGATCGATGTGGTCGACGACGACGTGGTCGACGACGGTGCGTCCACCAACGAGGCGTCCAACCGGTCGTTGTCGGGCGCGCCCCATGCACCGACAACTGTGGTGGTCGTCGTCGACGAGCGGTACGTGAGCAAGGCGAGGGTCGTCTTTCTCGGACACGGTGCAGACGAGCTCTTCGGTGGGTATGGTCGGCACAGGACTCGGTTTACGAAGGGTGGGTGGCCGGGTCTAAAGGAGGAGCTGCGGCTCGACGTCCGACGGATTTGGGAGCGCAACTTTGGCAGGGACGACAGGGTCGTATCGGACCTCGGGAAGGAAGCCCGGCTGCCGTTTATGGACGAGCGCGTGCTTGAGTTCGCGCTGCGGACACCGCTGGAGAGCCTGATGGACTTCAGCCTGCCGGCCGGAGAGGGGGACAAGCGAATCGTCCGGGACTGTCTCAGGTCGTTGGGTCTCGAGCGGGCGAGCCGGCGCGTCAAGCGGGCAATGCAGTTCGGCACCAGACTGGCGAGAGCGAGCAACGAGGCGCTGTTTGGGACCAACACCCAGGCGAATCGCATCGCTGGCGGCCGGGCCAAGTGGCCAGGCGTGAGTGAGTGAGTGGGTGAGTGGGTGAGTGGGCGAGTGGGCGAGTGGGTGACCTCGTTCCCGGTAGAAAAAATGCTGTGCAACAGATCGATCTCTCTTGTTGATGGCATCAGGGCTCGTCAGCATACACATAGGTGCTCTAGGTCTTTCTCAACCCGGCGATCCAACGAGCGAAAGATGACGTCGTCGATTGCGAGCAGGGCAAACGTGCCCGCCGCGATCGAGTCGTTCGAGTCGGAGCTCCGGCGACTCGAGTCGGAGGCCCTGCTCTACGAGGCGTTCGGGAAAATCCCTTCGATCGGCAAGGCCTGGATGATCGAGACCGGAAGCGGTTTCAGCCCCACCGCCACCTCGAGCTCCAGCGCCTCCAAGCCCGGGGCCAAAGTGACGCTGGAGATCTCGCAGAAGGACGTGCCGCAGAACGCCGTACGGAAGTCTGCCGTGCACTTTTGCCTCGACAGCGACCTGGTGGAAGGCGGGATCGTCGACACATTTCCGTCGATATGCACGGAGAACGTCGTGTTCACGAGTCCGTCGCCGAGTGGGAAGAGGACCTTGGTCGTCAGGAAGGGCGACGGGGACAAGGGGTCGTCGGTGGTGCTCCAGGTGTGGAACCAGGCGTCGGTCGAGTTCGAAGTGGTTGTCCCGGAAAAGCTTCACGGGAACGTGATCAACGATGGGTGGTTTGGAAATCGCGCCTCTTGGTCGGTGGGCGAACTGAAGGTGGCATACGTGGCGGAGCGGCCCAAGGGGAGGCCGTCAAATTTGACGCCCGAGTGGGGCAACGGCTGGGAGAAGCAATTGCGAGGCGATACAGGTCGCAACAGCCACAGCGATCACAGCGACCGCAACGAGAAGGATGAGAACGAAGCGAAAGCCAAGGGCAAGACCTGGCGCGGGGTGGGCGAGTTTGATGAGGACTGGGGCGAGGCCAACACGGGCAAGCAGGCGCCGGCGGTGTATGTACTGGATTTGACCAGCGGGACGGTCGAGGTCGCTGTGGAGCCGAGCCCGGACAAGAGCTACGGCCAGCCGGTTTGGGTGCCCGATGGGGGCGCCGGATCCGCCGCCGCCGGGCAGCTCGCCTACGTGCAGTGGGATCATTCGAGTTCGATCTTTCCCAGGATGACCTCAAGACTGGGCATCGTCTACTGCTTCAATCGGCCGTGCGAGATCATGATCTGCAGTCCGGGCTCGGGCCCGGGCCCCAAGAAGGTCGAGACGGGCCTGCGGAGCGCATTCTCCCCGCGCTTTCTCCCCAATGGGGACATGTTGTTCCTCAGTCAGGAGAATGCCGTGCGGTCCGGCACGCACAGCGCAACACCCGAGCTGTTCGTAGCCCGGGCGGGCTCGTCCCGGTCCGGGACCTTCGACTCTGTCGAACCCTTCTCATACGTTGGCGATGGCGCAGAGGCGCCATCAGATGCCTTCCCGGGGATGTACGTGACGGTGCTGCCTGACTCGCCGGCCATGCACGGCGGAAACGGTCAAACACTATTCGCCACCGTCCAGTGGCGGAGCAAGACCGCCGTCGTGGCGATCGACGTATCGCGAAATCGCGTCACCCGCGTCTCTCCGGAGGACACCGAGGGCAGCCGCTCGTGGAGCCATCTGGGCTCCTCGAGCAACGGATTCGTCATGATCCAGGCGAGCGCTCCGAGTATTCCATGCGAAGTGTACGTCCAGTACGTGGCTGATGGTCAGCGGATCGAGGCAAACGGGTGGAAGCGGATCCATGTGCCGGGCGTGACGAGCCCGACGGCTGAAGTGTTGAGCGAGGAGACGCCATGGTGGCGGCTCTCCGTCAACAAAGCCCTGTGTCAGGTCGAAACGCGCGTCGCGACAATCGACGCCTTTGACGCGGACACGAACCCCGTCAAAAGCTTCGAGGCAACGCTGATTAGCGCCAGTCCCGGCACGAGGCGGCCGACGCTCCTAGTCCCCCACGGCGGCCCGCACACGGCGTACAGCACCCAGTTCATCCCTTCCATCTCGTTCCTCGTTTCCTGCGGATACAATGTCCTCACGGTCAACTATCGGGGCTCGACGGGTTTCGGGGAGGCCTCCCTCCAGAGCCTGCCGGGCAACATCGGCACGGCCGACGTCCGGGACTGCATGTCTGCCCTCAACCACTTTATCGACGTGGGATCGGTCGACCCCGACCAGGTGGCCGTCGTGGGAGGCTCCCACGGCGGGTTCCTCTCCGCGCACCTGATCGGCCAGTACCCCGAGGTCTTCAAGGCGGCCGTGATGCGCAACCCAGTGTGCAACATTTCCCTGATGGTGCACCTGTCCGACATCCCCGACTGGTGCTACATTGAGACTTTTGGTAGCGATGAGGGCTTTGCCAGAGCCCAGACGCGCAACACGAGGGAGGACATGATTGCCATGGAGCTCAAGTCGCCCGTCCAGTACGTCGACGACGTGACGGCTCCCGTGTTGATGATGCTCGGCGCCTGCGATCGCCGTGTCCCCATGGACGACGGCAAGAGGTACATTGCGCGCCTCAAACAAAGCGACCACGCCCCAGAGACGAGGATCATCGTCTTCGAAAAGGACGAGCACGGCCTCGTGCGCCCGCAGACGGACTACGAACAGTGGATCACGTGCGTGTGGTGGTTGCGCCGCCACGGCTGCGGGGTCTATGATGTGTGATTGATGCATGATTACTGTACACAGTATCAAAAATCCATTATAATGCAACTCCCGGTGACCCTATATCCTCCTTCTCACATCGTCGTACGCTAGGCCCATCCGGTTAGGCCCCATCCTGGCCAGCGGACAGCATGCCGTTGATGCTCGCGACCAGGTTGATCACGCGAGCTCCGTTAACCGACTTGGAAGACTTGGAAGACGACAGGTTGATCGACAGCGAGTTTTCGAGGCCAGTCGTGTCGGTCGGGTTGGTCAGGCTGGTCGTGACGCTCGTCGTCTCGGTACCCACGAGGGTGACGCTGGCGACCTCCCCGGTCTCAACCACCACCGTCTTGGTCTCCGTGGACGCCTCCCGCAGGCTCTTCCTCGGACTCGCGCTCGCACTCCTGCTCCCGCTCTTGCTCGGCGACCCCGGCCTGTTCGGCGCCCCGTCCTTCCCGTACCGGATGCCACGCTGCGGCACGATGGGCACGAGCGACTTGTTCCTGATCCACCTCGTCCCACATGCATTGCACAGCACGGGAGCCTCAGGAGGTCCACGCCTCCACTGCGGCGACTCGAAGGGATTCATGCAGTGCGGATTTGTGCAGGGTCCGACCGGCTTTGACCCCCTCGGCTTCCTCGGCGAGGACCCGTCCTTGCTTTTCCGCGGACTCGCAGGCTTCTTCGAGGTCTTCTTCGCCGGCGACCGAGACCCAATAGAACCCGCCGCACCCGCAGCATACCCATGTGTGTAGTCCTCGGTGTCGGCAAACGGTGACGCGTTGTACCCCTGCACCGGGATCGGAGCCAAAACGTTCCGCGAGGCGCTCTCCAACATGGAATTGGCAGCCACGTCCGTGACAACCCCTTGATCATTCTTGTCGAGAAGCTCGCAAGCCATCAGCAACAGGGCCAGACCGTCGATGCCGCTCTTCAGACCGGCCGCCGGGGCGCTGTTGCCGTTGATTTTCTTGGACGGCGAGCGCCTCTTGGACGGTGACAAGGCGCGTGGTGCCTCCCTTTCCGAGTGATCTGGAACGCTGTGAAAGTCCTCGGGGGAGTACACCTGCTTGGCGATGCGAACCCGAGTCGACATCCTGCGGCCGGAGGACGTGTCCGTGTCGTAGCCGCCCTCCTGCTGCTGCTGGCGGAAGTCGAGTGAGCGGAGCCGGGAGGACGCGCGGAAGAGCGGCTGGCAGGAAGATGTCAATGCATACCTCGAGCGTCGAGCGAGAGCTGGTTGGGTGATCGCTCATCTCGGACGTGCTGAGCGCTGAATCGGTCAGGTTCGTGACGTGTCGACACGTAGAGGCTATTTAGCAACCAAAAGATACCAATGGGCGTACGCTGGCGTGGGCAAGCGTACCGAAAGCCGGTGAACTGGGCGCACGAACCAAATCTGAGCGATGATTTCGGTGCCAGTCGTGCGGGCTCGGAACGCTCTAACGGGTGTCGAGTACCACAACGAGACTAACTGCACGTTAAATTATATACAAACGCGCTCCAATTCATCGCACGGGGGCATTTTGCTCCCGTTGGCTCTTCGTCCCCGTCCACACAACGTCTCCGCAACCAACTCACAGAGACTTCCACGTTCACGACTTTACACGCCCAGCAACAGTGTGCTTCCCATGACCACCACGCCGAACAGCGCCCCGATCACCAGCTTGCGGTCGTCGCGACACTTCCTTCCCTCGGGCAGCAGCTCCAGGACACACACGGCGGCCATGATGCCCCCGACAACGGCAAGGATCACGTGCAGACTGTCTTCACTGATCACCGGCTTGACGCTCAGCAGCGCAATCAACGCCCCGACCGGCTCGCTCATCCCGCTCGCCGCGGCCATCCCCAAGGCCTTCCACCGGGAGCCGGTCGCCGCGTAGACGGGCGCGGCGACGATGATGCCCTCGGGAATGTTGTGAATCGCAATTGCGAGGGCCATGACGGGTCCAAAGTCGGTAAGAGAGGAGAAGGCGACGGCGAACCCCTCGGGAAAGTTGTGGAGGGTCATGGTGACGGACATGAGCAGGCCGAGCCGGAAGAGCTCGGCCGAGCGGACCTTTTTGTTGTTGGCGCGCATCTTCTGCGCCAGTTCTCTCGGCGTCGTCTTTGCTGTTGTTGCTTTTGATGTTGCTGATGTTGCTGATGTTGCTGATGTTGCTGTTGCTGATGTTGCTGG
>Ga0181584_10003555_pt1 | contig 11889 bp, 7 predicted proteins | sample 071ome_30_FD_132462 | JGI IMG/M metagenome (GOLD analysis project Ga0181584, IMG submission 132462) | Coastal salt marsh microbial communities from the Groves Creek Marsh, Skidaway Island, Georgia - 071406AT metaG (megahit assembly) | ecosystem: Environmental > Aquatic > Marine > Intertidal zone... | reverse complement strand
TGGCTTCGTCTGACGTGTAAATATCTACTTTTTGGAACGACTGTTTGGAACGACGTTTTACGACGCACGATGCACGCTTGCATCTCGCCTCGGGCCGCGGCCCGAATCTATGGCTTTTCATTCGGCACCCAGTGACTTCGAATCATAATTATCTCCTTTATACAGTTGGTATCATGGCTATTTTCGGTCGCGTACTGGGCGAGAAGGTCCGCCAAACCGTGGGTTTCACCGGCAAAATTGACCCAACCTCGAACGATGAGTGCGTATTTCCTTCCAAATGAACGTGTTACGATGGAACCGGACCCTGGCGAACGAACGAAGCGCGTAGCGCGAGTGAGAGGGGGCGCGATGAGCGGGTTCAGTACCCCCGAAGGTTCCAAGATTCCAAGAAACGCCAGCTCACCCAGTCTTCCCCTCCCCTCCCAAAGCTATATGAAGTCGTTGAAGTCGTGCTCGGACTTCTCCGGTGAGCTCAAGAAGGTCTACCTCAAGCTGAAGGAAATGAAGACCGTCACGTCTGAGTTCGCGGTGGCCTCCAAGAAGCTTCTGAACACGCCGCTGCCGGTCGCTTACGAGGGGACTGCCCAGGCGTCCGGGTCCAATGTCGCCCCGATCGTCACCGTCGGCGGGGGTGCCTTCGATTCGGAGAGCATGAGCGGTTCGAACACGTCCGTGGGCCAGGCGCTCGAGAGCGAGGTGTTGGTGCCGATGAAGAAGTGGCTCGACACGTTCAAGAGCGTCGAGGCGAGCGTCAAGGCAGTCGAGGACCTCCGTCTCGAGGTCGACTCCAGGAGGCATACCGTGGCCGACTTGAGCGCCCAGGTTGATAAGCTCAGGGCCAAGCTCAATACCGGCGCTGATGCGAAGGTCGAGGCCAAGATGGAGGACACGATCAAGACGCTGCAGCACAAGGAAGCCAAGCTGACGTTGACCATGGACAAGTTCACCGACTCGTCCACCATTCTGAAGAACAACCTGAATAAGCTGATCGAATCGGCCAAGAATACGAAATATTACCTCATGGTTGCCTTCAGGGAGCAGGCCAAGGCCTACCAGAACGCATCCGAGGCCATCGGCGACGTGCCCGCGCCGTCCGACAGCGTCGGCCTGTCCAAGCTGGATATCGCCGACCCGCCCGCGTCTCCATCCGAGGTGACGTCCGGAGAGGGCGGCGGTCTGGAGTCGCCGGTCCCCGGATCCCCCGTGGCCGACGACTAGACGTGTATACGTGTTTACACGTATTTTGAAGGCATCGGCGCATCGACATGGATTAAGCGAATTGCACAGCTCAATTGTAACCGAAAAACTAGGTGGAAGAGTTCATGTTGTCCATGAAGTTCTTGATGGCGTTCAGGAAGGCCTCAGGATCGACGTCGCCGCCAGGCGGCGAGGTCGTGTTCTTGGCCGCGATGCGGGTCTGGAGGATGGGCGAGTCGAAGAGGGTCGCCTCGCTGCCAGACGTGCCGATGCACGTGAAGGTCGCCTCGTCCGAGAAGTCAAAGTGGTTGTACGCCTCGTAGATGTCCTCGACGGTGATGCTCTCGTACATCGCCGTGAGGTCCCTCAGGCATTCGACCGACTTGAGGGGCACGGCGGGCGACTGGATGTGCGTGAGCAGAGCCAGCCAGTACCCGTTATCTTTGAGGTCCGACTCGTGGCGAGTAATCAGAGTCCGCTTGGCGCGCAAGAGGTCCCTGGACGTGAACGGCTGGATGGAACCGCTCCGAAGCACGCGCATGGACGCCATCATCGCGTCCTTGATTTTCTGCGGCGTGCTCGTCACGTTCACGTAGAACCAGCCGGTCGGGAGCCTATCGAACAAGGACAGCTCGAATGAGACATCGTAGGTGAGTCCCAGCGTGTCGCGGACCGTGGTGAAGAGCCGAGAGTTGATCATCTCGCTCAGCAGTCCGAGGGTCGCGCTGGCGTACAGCGGGTGCTGTCTGCGGAGCTCCCTGTTCCGATCGACCTCCTCCTCCGTGGCACCCGGCGCCAGAGGCTGGGGTGGACTCGGGATCGAGGATGCGTCCATCGGGACGAGCGGCTCGTGCTGCCTGCCGAACTCTCCCCAGCGGCACGGGGCGACGCCGGCAATGTACGCGCAGGCGCGCTCGTCCGAGTCCTTGAGGTGCCACACCTGGTGCCTCTCGTCGAGCGCCGGGTTGCAGACGGTGGGGCACTGCGCTATGGCGTCACCAGCGAGCGGCAGGGAAGGCTTGGGCTCGACGGTGCCGAGGTACATGAGGATGGACTGCTCGAGCTCGGCCTCGTCAAAGTCACCGACGATGGAGATTTCGAGGTTTCCGGCATGGAGCTGCTTCATGACTTCCTCCTTCATGGAATCGAGGGTGAGCATGGCGATCTCGTCCGAGCTCGGGTCGCGGAACCTGCGGTCGGGGCCGAGCATCGACTGCATGATGCGGTCGGCCGTGGCGCGCTCGAGGGACTTGGGCAGCGCCCGGTAGTGCGAGACGTACATCTGCTTTGAGCGCTCCATGGCGGCCTCCTCCCAACGAGGTGCCTCGAGGAACAAGTGGAGCAGCTGCAGGACGGCGGCCATGCCCCCGTCGCCGACGGCAAAGTGGAAGTCCATGCAAATGAACTCCTCGTTGGCCTCCAGCACGCAGTTGATCAGCCTCGAAATGCAGAACAGCTCGACCTGCGCCCTGTCCCAGTCTCCCACGGTACCGCTCTCGCTCAGGGTCCTCGTACCGACCGCGATCACGCCGTGACCGTCCGGACCGACGACGCCCCTCTCCTCCAGCGCCCTCCCGCCGGCCGCGACGACGCGGACCATGGCGCCCATGGGCTCGTTGTCTGTCTTCCTGTAGTTCACCATGATGCCATTGGAAAGACGACGACGAACAACGCCGGTGTCCGGGTCCGCGGCCGGCCTTGCGTCCGACGAGGCGTCGACCGGCACGAACGCCGGGTTGAGACGGGCGACGAGCGCCATGGCGTCCTCGTCAGAGACGAGCGATTCGGGCACGTCCACGTCCTCGAGCGCCTCGATCTCCAATCCCTGCTCACAGAGAGCCTCGAGAATCTCGTTCTCGTCGATCTCAAAGCGGATGGCGCCCTCGGGGGGCTCCTCGTCCGAGCCGGTGTCGTCCAGGGCGGCCGCGTCCATGCTGGCCGGGTCCACGTGCTGGGTGGTGGCCATGCTCGCGCCGCGCTGCATCGGGGCAGCGGCCCCGGAACTCTGTCCGCTTGCGTCCATGAACGTGGGCAGGCACGCGACCACCGCCGTCGCGATCGACGGCCCGGGGGTGGCCCACTTGCTCGGGTCGGCCTGGTACTCCTGGAGCAGCCCCGCCTCGTTGCCGTAGTGGCTCGTGAACGACAAGATCGACTTGCAGATGGCCGAGACCTCCTCTGGGGTGATGGTATCAGCCAGCTGGAGCAGGTACTCGTGTGCCTGGCGCTGCTCGATGACCGCGTGGCCGAGCGCCATGCTCTCCATGACAAACTCGAGGTTGTCGAGGCTAGGCACCGAGTCCGCGCCCTCCGCCAGCTGCTCGCTGTCCCTGAGCAGCGCGGACTTGTACCGCTCGAGCTCGGCCGCCGTCACACCGTGCTGCTGCAGCCGCCGCACCTCCTGGATGGCCACCTGGACGGCGCCCCTCCAGTCCTTGGGCTCGGACGTGATCGTCAGCGTCGACACCGCGCATCCCTCCCGCCCACTGTCGCTGTGGTCCAGCTCGATACCGATGAACGGCGGGTCGGCAGCCACGTACCGCGCGTTGATCCTGAACTGCATGACGCTGAGCATCACCCGCACCATGAACGCCCGCTTGAGGTCGTCCAGCGTCTTCATCGGCTGGATGGGCAGCTTGCAGAAGATGGACAGCTGGAACAGCTGCAGCAAGCGATGCCTGAAGACACTGATGGGCGCTTGGAACCCGGTTTGGATCACCGGCTCGCATCCCCACTGATGCTCCACCGGCGGACGGATCAGCCCGGCGGGTGACAGGTGCGCCCGCTCCAGCAGCAGCCCCTTGTTGGTCTCCCGCAGGTCGGGACGGTGACTGGTCTCATCATCATCACCATCATCACCACGTTCGGCCCCATCGACCAGTACGCCGGCGTCCAGCCCGTCGTCCTTGGCAGCCCGAGCACCGCCCGCCCGCGCCGGCACCCTGTTGAAGTTCTCTTCAATGAGCCGCTCCGTCTCTGCCACGTCCACGTCCCCAACCACGTACAACGTCGCATTCTCTGGGTAGTAATGCTTCTGCCAGAAAGAATACACCTCGTCCCGCGTCCACCGCTGCACCTGGTCCATCTTCCCGATCGGGAACCTGCACCCCAGCGCATTCTCCCAATGCAAATACTGCAGCAGCTGACAGTCCACCCGATACTCGATCGTATTCATCATCTGAGCTTCGGCCGTCACCGCCTTCCGCTCCTTCTCGATCCTCGCCGGCAACATCTCCGGCTCGAACCCAATCTCCGTCAGCGCATCCAACACTGCCGGCAGCATCGGGCGCCCGTTGTTCGCGTTGGCATGCGGCGCGTGCACATGAAACACCGTATGGTGGAAATCCGTGTACGCATTACTCCTCGCTCCCGTTCCCAACAGCGACTCTCGACGCTTCGACCCCAGGAACGTACAATGCTCGACCAGGTGCGCAATACCCTGCTCGTCCTCCAGCTCGTCCACCGACCCGGCATGCACCTCCAAGTGCGCCTCGAACCTGTTCGGCGGACTGGCATTCGGCAGAATCACATACCGCAAGCCGTTTGAGAGCTTCCCGATGTGCAAGTCCGGATGATTCTCCAGCGTCAGCTGCTTGAGGTCGATCGAGGCCGACGACGAGCCCTGGTGGTCCATGTCGGACACGGCCCTCGCGGGCGCCACCAGCGGAAACCTGTCCCTCCATCCCAGCGGCACGGCGACCCGAGACGACCGAGACGACCGAGACGACCGAGACGACCGAGACGACACTGGCAACGGCGTCGACAAGGAGAGCGGCGACGACCGGATTCCCGTGGCACATAGGCGCGAAACTGGAATCTCCAGAATCTTCCCTCCAGAACGCCCGGCCACCCGCGGCCGTCTCTCCCGCATGCTCATACGTAGAGTACACCGCTGCAGTGCTGGCGTTGCCAGAGAGGGCCCTGACACGCCCCGTTGAAGAGGTTTGTGGTGCATTATGGCTGACTTTCGTTCGAATCGGCCCGGATTCCGCCCCGAAATCGAACTCTTCACCCGCGCGCTGTCCCGAGTGTATCACCGACTGACGTAAGTGGCCGTTTGACTCTGAGAAATATGTATACAACGCCCGAATTCAATCTCTCCTCTATCGCCCTTCCTCCGGGCTATCTCGGCCCGAATCCCTCTCTTCTGCTCGACACGCGCATCGCCACTTTAAACTAGCACATTGGCATCATGAAGCTTACACTGAGTACCAAGGTCCGTGATATGTCCCGGTGACGCCTGTGGGCGCGTCTTTCATTGTTCCCATATCGAATGGCTCGAGACGAATCCTTCGCGCCTGGGCGGGTCGTCGGTGCCGAAACGCGTACATCGTGGGAATGATTTCGTAGATGGAACGCCGCGTGGCGGACTAGGTGACAATCCGGGCCGAACGAGTCGGGCTTTGCGAGTTGCTCCCATGTCGAGCACGGAGGCTGACTGCACCGGCACCGGCAGGCGCACGTCGAGTGCCAATCCTCACGCTCACGCTCACGCTGACATACCACACGTTACATATCGCAGGCGTCACAGGTGCAATGCCGCGCTGCTGCGTCGGGGTCCTCTCGCGCTCGTCAGCGGGGTGCCGCCTCGCGCGTTGCTCGCCAGGCGCTGTCCGGGGAGGAGAGGACGGCGGCCGCTCGCTTTGCGGTGGCGTCCCGCGCTGCTGGAGTCACGTCGTCGCGTCGCTGCGCGGCGGTGGCACCCTCTCGGTCGCAGGTGGCCCCAAAGGCGGAGATTACAAAGGTGCTGATTGCCAACAGGGGAGAGATTGCCGTGCGTGTGATCAGGGCCTGCAAGGAGCTCGGGCTGAAGACGGTAGCCGTGTACTCGACGGCGGACGAGGACTGTCTGCATGTGCAGCTGGCGGACGAGGCTGTGTGCATCGGAGAGCCAGCGTCCAGCGAGTCGTACCTGTCCATGCCGACCATCATCTCGGCGGCGATTAGCAGGGGCGCAGACGCGATTCACCCCGGGTACGGGTTCCTGTCGGAGAATGCCACGTTCGTGGATATCTGTGCCGATCACGGGATCGAGTTCATCGGACCCAAGTCGGACTCGATCAGGCTCATGGGAGACAAGTCGACCGCCCGTGACACCATGGCCGCTGCCGGCGTGCCGACCGTTCCGGGATCCGACGGACTCATCTCTAGTGAGGAGGAGGGCGTCAGGGTTGCCAAAGAGGTCGGGTTCCCGATCATGATCAAGGCGACCGCTGGAGGAGGGGGTAGGGGTATGCGTCTGGCAAACACCGAGGAGGAGTTTTTGCCCCTGCTCAAGGCCGCCCAGCAGGAGGCCGAGGCGGCGTTCGGAAACGGCGCCGTCTACCTCGAGAGGTTCGTGAAGAACCCGCGACACATCGAGTTCCAGGTGCTGGCGGATAAGCACGGGAACGTGGTGCATCTCGGAGAGCGCGACTGCTCGATCCAGAGGCGTAACCAGAAGCTGCTGGAGGAGGCTCCCTCCCCCGTCCTGACCCCCGAGGTGAGGAATGCCATGGGACAGGCCGCCGTCAACGCCGCCAAGTCCATCGGGTACGTCGGCGTGGGCACCATCGAGTTTTTGTGGGAGCCCCAGGGCTTTTACTTCATGGAGATGAACACGAGGATCCAGGTCGAGCACCCCGTCACGGAGATGATCACCGGGGTGGACCTCATCCAGGAGCAGATCAAGGTCGCCATGGGAGAGAAGCTGCGGTTCACGCAGGACGACATCCAGTTCAAGGGACACGCCATCGAGTGCCGTCTGAACGCCGAGGACACGTTCCAGAACTTCAGGCCGGGGCCGGGCCGCGTGATCGGCTACCTGCCGCCTGGAGGACCCCACGTGAGGATGGACTCGCATCTGTACCCGGACTACACCGTCCCCCCCAACTATGACTCGCTGCTCGGAAAGCTGATCGTGTGGGGCGAGGACCGTCCTGCGGCCATCACCAGGATGAAGAGGGCGCTGACCGAGACGGTGATCAGCGGCGTGCCGACGACCATCCTGTACCACCTGCTTATCCTCGACCACCATGCATTCGTCGCCGGCGATGTGGATACCGGGTTCATTCCCAAGTACCAGGACGATCTCAGGGAGCCGCCGGTGCTGCCCGAGAAGGACAACAAGGTGATCAAGGCTGCCAAGAGGGCCGCCAAGCGGAACGCGGCCAAGAAGGCCATGGCCTAGACGAGACGACAGGGAGGGAGGGAGGGAGGGAGGGTAGGCAGGAGAACATGTCAGTATTACTGTGGTTGTGAAACATTTGATCGCGACGTCATGGATCATGGACACCCCCCAAACAACACCAAACAACACCAAACAAAACAATTGGCGCACGAGCGCTCGACGATCGAAACCGGTATTTATACATGCCGAAGATCGAGGACACGTACGCCAAGGGGCGGACCCTGGGCTCGGGAACGTTCGGAGAAGTCATCGAAGCGGAGCACAAAGAAACCGGGGTGGGTCGTTGCCTCCCGCCGGCGCTGCCCCCAGGACGCACTCGCGCATTCTCCCACTCACTCGTTCATTCATTCGTTCGTTTGTTCGTTCCCTCGTCCGTCCCCTCGTTCGTCAGGAGGTCGTGGCCATCAAGAAGATCCGGGTCGCGGAGAAGTCGGCTGGCATCGACGTGACGGCGCTCCGGGAAGTCAAGTACCTGAAGGAGCTGGACCACCCGAACGTCGTGCGGCTCATCGAGGTTATCTCCTTGAAGCGAGGCATCGCGCTGGTTTTTGAGCGCATGGATACGGATCTGGAGAACGTCATCAAGGACCGCTCGCTGGTCCTGTCCAAGGGCGACATCAAGGCGTACATGCTCGGCATGCTGCAGGCGCTGAGTTACTGCCACGAGCGGTGGGTCTTGCACCGGGATATCAAACCGAACAATTTTCTGCTCTCTCGAGATGGGAAGATCAAGCTGACGGACTTTGGCCTCTCTCGCGTCTACGGATCGCCGGATAGGAACTACACCAGCCAGGTGTTTGCCCGGTGGTACAGGCCCCCCGAGCTCCTCTTCGGCTCGACGTGCTACGGTCCAAGTGTGGATGTGTGGGCTTTGGGATGTGTTTTTGCCGAGCTGCTGATGCGTAAACCGTGGTTTGCTGCAGAGTCGGACGTGGAGGTCCTGTCGCTGATCTTCAACGCCCTCGGCACGCCAAAGGGCGAGGACTGGGGCGGCCTGAAGAACATGCCGGGGTTCCTCAAGTTTTCAGACCGGAAGGGGGTTCCACTGAAGACGCAATTCCCCGGCGTGGAGGCCGAGGCGCTCGACCTGCTGAGCAAAATGGTGGCCCTGGACGCGAGGAGGCGGATTTCGGCGGCCGACGCCCTGGAGCATGCCTACTTTAAGGTGAACCCGCCGCCGACCGCGCCCGAGCATCTCCCCAAGCCGCACAAACGGGATCATCTCGACGAGGACGCCAAGCGGAAGCGAGGAGGCCGGGGAAACGACGACGAGGAAGACGAGCCCACCGACCCCAAGAAGCAGAAGGAATTCGGCGACGTGTCCAAAGCGCTGTTCTGAGCAACCTCAACAACTAGCTAACGTTTACGAAAAATGGGTGGATGAATGAATAAGCTGTACATGTATTTGGGTCTCCCATCCTCCGCCGACCACCGACCATCGACCACCTCCTACTCGGCCTTGGGCAGCACGTCTCCGACCACGGCATCCTTGTTATCATCCGCATCCGCCAACGCCCTGACCCCGAACGCCAGCTTAGACGGCACCTGCTTGACCCCGACCGCGACCTTGGTCGGCACCTGGTTGAGTAGCCTCGCGATCGTCGCAATCAGCTCCTTCTTCGTCGGCATCTTCTCCAGCCTCTTGAGATCGGCCTCAGTCAGCGCCTCTCCGCTCATGGCACCCCCAGACATTGTCAGGGCGTGGAGACTGTCGCGCTCCTCCTTCGGCAGCTCCTCCTTCGTCTCCTTCTGGAACTTCAGATACGCTTTGATCGAATCGGCAATCTGCTCCTCCTGGATAAATAACCACGCGTTGTCCCCCTTGGCCGTCGGCTTGAGATCCTCCCAGCCACCCACCTGATCGGCAGCATTCTTCAGCAGCGTGTTCTTGCAGACCATCAGCGTCGCACCCTCGGTGGGAAGCGCACGCCGGAACTGCATCATCTGCTTCACAGTCAGCCCCTGGTAGCGAACCCCCAGAACCACTGAAGACTCCTCCAAGAGCGGCACCAGCTTGGCCACCTGCTCCTCCTTCTCCGCACGCGACAGGGCGTTGGAGATGACCGACAGTCGCTGCTGCTGCACCTTGGACGGGCGAAGCGCAGTGACCGTGACCACCCGCTGCGGGGCACTCACACTGCAGGTGGGTACGGGTAAGGGAAAAAGAGTGAGTGAGTTTCTTCGTTCTTCGGTCAGGGCGTGCATCGGACCAGCGGGCGGTTGGCCCCCGTCGCCCTTTTCCCCGCGCCCCGACCGCCACATTGGCATCCCAGAACGATATAAAGCTGCTTTGAGCGAAATGCACCGAGCCAGGCCGCGCCTACGCCCGGCCAGGCGTATACGAGGTTGCCCAAGAAACGACGGAATGCTTCCCTGTTCGCGAGCCTTCGGGCCGTCCCACAGCACGAATGACCGTCATACGGTATGGATGGGTCATATCCGGGAGGCGAACGGCAATGTGGCCGTGGACGAGGACGAGCCGCGGAAATGTGGCGAGGACAAGGGAACAGCGGCCACCGCATGGCCACGTCGCCAATGGCTGTCGGCGTCACGTACCTCGTGCTAAGCATCTGCATCTTTGTTTAAGAATACGCCGTGGTGGTGGTGAACGGTGGCTTGAGGCCAGCCATCTCGTCAGTCAGCTCGCCGCATCGGGCCTGTTCGCGAATGGGCAGCCGGGCCTCTCTTCACGCCGCTTCGTATGCACAATCCAGTCGGCGCATCGGTCACTTTTTAGTCGTCTACATCACTATGGTACGTATCTGTCCTACTTAATGGGTCGCGGGCCGTCTGTGACGGTCGGAGGCGCGGGAAAATTCGATGGCGTCTGCTCGGTCGAATCCAAAACCAACGCCGCGTTCGGCGGCGTATTGGCTTTCTGCCGCAGCCAATGGATGAATGCGAGTGTTCTTTATTGGGATGCGCGGGCGGGGCGACGGGGGTGCCCGCGTTTGGCCGCGAGCGGATGCATAGAATTTTCGCGAGCCCACCAGTTCCTGTCGTCCACGGCGCGACGCGCTCTGTCTCTCTCTCTCGCCGTGCGCCCTCTCGCTCGCTCGCTCCCTCGACTCTCTCGTCTCACCGTCCTCTTTCTCTTTCTCTCTCTCTCTCGCAGTCGAAGCGCACGAAGAAGGTTGGGATCGTCGGCAAGTACGGGACCCGCTATGGGTCCAGTCTTCGTAAGCAGATCAAGAAGATTGAGGTTAGTCAGCACTCGAAGTACTTCTGCAGCTTCTGTGGGAAGTACGGCATGAAGCGCTCGGCGGTCGGGATCTGGAAGTGCAAGGGATGCAACAAGACCCAGGCCGGCGGTGCCTACACCCTGAACACGCCGGCGTCCGTTACCGTCCGCTCCACCGTCAGGCGTCTGCGCGAGCAGACCGAGAAATGATCGTCGTCGGTACCTCTTATTTATGTAAATATATAATCAACGTCGTCGTCGTCGTTATGCGTAGTCTGGGTGCATGTTGAACTTTGCTGACCTCGCGGATGGCTGCCTCGGTGGAGGAGAGGAGCGAGGCCCTGTGCCCTGTCGCCTTTGCTTTTGAAGGTAATTTGCGACCTGCCTCGCTTGAAGGCCCGGGACGGCCATGATGTCCAGGAGTTTCTTCGGCGTGGCCATGTCGAGCCCGCCGAGCACGTTGACCGCATCCATGAATCGCTGGTGCATGGCTGCCGTCCAGACTCGTGTTGACTCCCTTTTGTTGGATTCTGGTTCGTATGGTCGCGGGGCCCATTGCGGCCTTGGCTGTGGCTGCCAGGGGGGCGAGGCAGGGAACGGGGCTCGAGGGGGTGGCGCGCCGAGCGTGGGGCCGAACGTGGGACCGAGCGTGGGGGACTGGGTGGGGTGCTGGAGGCGCATCTCCTGCTCGGCCAGGATCTCGTCAATCGCATCGTTGGTCATCGACTGCGGGATGCTGCACGAAGCCATCAAAGGGTTCCAGATGTTGCCGAAACAGCTCCAGCGATCGGGGATGTCCTCTTCCTGGACATTGTACGGGATCTCTCGCCACTTTTCACACGTTTGGCACTGGATCCACTTTCGGAGCTGTGGATGCAGCGGTGGCGGCTGGGGATGCACTGGTGGAGGGCGCACCGGCTGGGGCCGATACACGGGCGCCGCCGGGTACATCGGCGGAGGGCGCACCGGCTGGGGCCGATACACGGGCGCCGCCGGGTACATCGGTGGCGAGCCAACCACAGGCGACCGGGCCGGCGGTGAGGGCAGCGGGTGCTGAACATGACGAACCGGAAGCGGGTTCGGATTCGGACGGGTTGGAGGCAGCCCGCCGGACGATGCCAGCTTCTTGAACGCCTCGATCCCCTTGGCCACCATATCCGTGTGGCGCGCGCACGTGAGGCCCCCGACCAGTGTCGGGGAGATGACCGCGGCGGCGATCGCCGGGTGCTCGATCTTTCGAGTGGGACTGGGCGTCGAGGCATCTCGCTCCTCCCGTGTGTCCCGCTCCTGGTCCTCCGGCCCGCTCTGGCGGTCGACTTCCGCGACGTCGGCCAAAGAAGGA
>Ga0181584_10003530_pt1 | contig 11924 bp, 11 predicted proteins | sample 071ome_30_FD_132462 | JGI IMG/M metagenome (GOLD analysis project Ga0181584, IMG submission 132462) | Coastal salt marsh microbial communities from the Groves Creek Marsh, Skidaway Island, Georgia - 071406AT metaG (megahit assembly) | ecosystem: Environmental > Aquatic > Marine > Intertidal... | reverse complement strand
GTGGGGGGGGGGGGGGGGGGGGGGGGGGGGGGGGGGGTTCGGCTCCCCGGTGACTGGGTTGAGAGCTGCGGCGGCAATGGTGTCGGATCTGAGCCCGGGTTTGTCGTGCTCACCTGGTTCCGGAACATCGCGACCACTCCTTCCCTCCCGAAGCCTTCGGTCCTATGTGGGGTGTGCCCTCTTCGTCACTTCGTGCGTCCTTGCCGTCTTGATGCAGCTCCGAGCCTCCCCGTTCACCCACTCGAGCTCTGCTTGCGAGATTTTGCATGGCGGATGGCCGCAGAGGCCCCGCATTGGCGAAGGGGCGCATCGCGTTTTCGAGGTGCGCCAGAACGCCCCCCCCCCTCGCCCGACGCCGTCGGCGACGGCCCCCGCTGTGCCCCGGGACGCCAGATATAGCCCAGTTGAGTGCCGCTTCCCGACAGCGGCCCAGCGGCTCCACTCGTGGTCGTACCTGCACAGTTGGGGGCGCACCACCGCCGCAGGAGCCGTGTTGTGGGAACAGGTCTCCTGTCACCTTTCCGTCGGCGCGATGGCCCTGGACAAGACGAGCATCGTGCCCTTCGTGGTGCACGTCGGTGGCGAGTATCCCTACACTTGTAACCGCGGCCTGTCTGGGACCGTATATCTTTGCTTGGCTAGGGTCCAGGCGCCCTCCGTCGCCTCGCCCCACGCCCCCCCGGGACCCCTCCTGACCCCTTCCCGACCCCTTCCCTTGCAGTCTTCGCGGTGGTGACACTGGGACTGGCGTGGCTGCGGCCCCTGAACAAGATCATGGTCGGACTTCAGCAATTCCTGGTCCCCAAGGAGCGGGGCGGCGGCATCTCCGGAACGTCGGTCCTGGAGCCGAAGGAGCGGAAGAAGAAGGGTGAGCGCACACTGGGCAGCCTCCCGAGGGACCCGCTCTCGGGCCACTGCAACCATCGCGCTCACGCCAGCCCGCGCCCCTCGCGCAGGAGCGAAGGAACGTGCGGACGTGCTCAACCTTGGTAAGGCGGGGCAGCTGCTGGCCGTGGAGGTCGCCGAGCGCACCGTCGTTGGGCCCCGGGCCATACGCAGCCTCGACACTGCCTTGCTCTTCTCATCCAGTGCGTTCCTGTGCGCACTGATCGAGGAGGCTCTGGTGAGTTGACGTGGGGATCGACCGCCCGATGGTGCCGCCACCGAGTCCCGGCCCCCCCTAACCGCGCCCAGCACCCCCTGCGTCGCAGTTCCACCTGCTGTCTCTTCCCCGGAGCCCCGTCCTTGGGCCGCTGGCCCTCTTCGCAGCGGGGCACGCTGTCGCAGCTCTCGCTGTCGCGGAGCCCCTCAACAAGTACACGTCCAAGAGCAACCGGTCCATCATCGCGTCGATCGGCCTCTTGTCCTTCTTCGCCACCTTCCTGTGGGTGGGCCTCGGGCCGACCTCTGTTCTCGAGTTCGGGGAGAGGAGGGCGGCAGCCTCCCTGGGCCCGTACTTCGCTGCTTGGGTCGCGAAGAAGCGGTCGTTCATCGTCAAGCTCTTCCTGCGACTTGGGCAGCCGATCCCCGACAACCTCATGGAGTGGCTCGATGTAGACCCTCGCAGGCCTGCTGCGCTGGGGGCCTCAGCCACACCCTTGTGGATGGTCACCCTCCTGTCCACCGTCGCCGGGACCATGGGCGCGTGCATTGTCCCATCCGCCCTGCGCTTTGGCAGGTGCTACCGTCTGGCTACCGTGCCCCCGTCCTGGGACACGAGCGAGTCCCTGGGTGCGTCCCGTGCTGGGAGGGCGATCCTTCACGGGTCGCTCATAGCACCCGTGCTCGTGGTGGCGTCGTTCGCGGAGCCCCTTGGCGTGGCAGATCTGGCGCCGATGCTTGACGTCTGGAGGTTCCGGGCCATTCTGGTGGCGGTCTGGGGCGCCTTAACGCTGGCCGCGGCGCGGACGAGCATCCAATCGTACCTGAACACAGCAGTGGTCGCGTGGCATGGGACCAAGCACGCCACCCACGGCTCCGGCGACACGAGCGGGAAGGTGGCGCAGCGTCTCAGGGACGTGAATGAGGTCATCAACTTCTTCCTCCACCGTGTGGCTACACAGATGGTGGCGCCGGGGGCACTGGCTTTGGCGATGTCAACGCTGGTCATGACAGCGGGGTCGGGAGCAGGGCAGCGTGCACCGTCTCAGGGGGTGTACGAGATGGTCATGCTCTCCCCCGAGATGGCCGACACGTTGCCGACCTTTGTCGGTTTCTACGCCTGCCTCACATGGGCGTTGTTCTCCACTTTATCGCTCGGGATGTTCCAGACGGGGGCCATCACTCTTGAGGAGTACGGGAGGTGAGCTGGAAAGAAGTGCTTCTTCAATGCCGAATTGAAGGTGCTCATCTCAGTCACTCTCCCGCGCGTGCCGGAACCTACGATGCGGCAGGCGCGATCGCTCCCCGCATCATGCTGGCCATGTTCTCGGCGTCCCTCTCGGCAGCAGTCGCCTTGTCAGTCAGGCCTCCGAGGCGGTACAACTCAGCCAGAGCAGCGAAGTCCCCACGGGCGCGCTCGTACTCCTTCATGTGCCCGAGGGCGACCGCCCGCCTGCCCACCGCCTTTGTCAGCGTCTGGCCCTCTCGTGTCGCGCCCGACCCCCACCTCTGGGGCACACCCAGCGACCAAAGAACGGAGACTGCGTCCCCCGCGTAGTCGATCCCCACGGCGGCACCAGCGTCTTCCGCCTTGGCGACGCCGACGAGCACCCGGCACGCCTCGGTACAGTCCTCCTCGGCCGCACGAAAGCGGTTTAGCTGGAGCAAAGCGGCAGCCCGCGCCGTAAGAGCGGTCGCCTCGGACATGCCGTGCCCAGCCGCCATCCTGGCCGCGCACCCGAAGGCCTCTGCAGCGCCCTCGAAGTCCCCCTCCTTGAACCGCCTGTTCCCGAACTCCATGACCGTCGGCACATCCTGCGCCCCCTGGGACAGCTGGGCGTCCTCGATCGCACGGGTGATCTCCGGGTTGTTGGGCTCCATCTTGCTCGCCTCCTCCAAGTCTGCAAGGGAGCCCCGCACGTCACCGATGGCAGCGAGAGCCTTGGCCCTGCGACAGAGCACCTTAACCCGCATCCTGTGCGTCTTGGCAGCGGCTCGGGCCGCAGCCTCCTCTGCGACGATGGCCGCGGCCTTGTCCTCGGCGGCGGCAGGCTTCTCGGTGTCGACCTGGGGAAGCGTCACATCGCCAGGCGCACCAGGTAGGGTGATGTCCAGGCCCCCGTTTGCCGCTGCCACCCCGCTCCCCGCTGACGGGCCGGGCGCCGCGGCGCCCTCCCCAGTAGCCGCAGCAGCCGCCGGCGAGGAAAGCTCGAGCGCCCGGTTGCAGTCGGTGACGCAGTGTTGGAACATGCCCATCTTGAGGTGGCACGCCGCGCGGTTTGCGTGCAGCACCGCGAGTCGGTCGTCCAGCTCGATAGCGCGGGAGTAGGCGTGCAGCGCGGCCTCGAGGTTCCCCTTGCCAAAGAGCGAGTCCCCCTTGTCCTTCAGGAACATGGGCTGCCGCTCCGCAATGTCGTTGGGCTCGTCCAGTCGGGCGCCCCCCCCCTGCTGCTTGCGCCGGTAGTCGGCGATCTCCGCCTCTCGCTTCTCCCTTGCGGGCAAGTGGGCCATCTGCAGCGCCGTGAAGTCCACCTTGACGGGTTCCGCCTTGAGCCTCGGGGGCGGGAGGGGCCGGAACGGGGCCGCCTCGACCACCTTCCTCGTGGCCACTGGCTGCTCGCCGCCCCCCCCTGGTGCCTCCTCGTCCGAGTCCCCCATCACCCGAACTATGTGCTTCTCCCCCCACTGCTCCTTCTCCCCCTCCTCGCCACCCTCCCCGTAGTCCTTACGCCAGCCCCGCCCGTGGTAGTCAGGGTGGTCGGGCATGGGCTGGTCCGCCGCTGCCAGGGCCAGGGGCTCCTCCTCGTCCCCTGACTCATCATCCCCCCCAATGGTGCCTCCGAGGCCCACGCGGGCGCGCTCGGCCTCCAGCTCCAGGGCCTTGAGGCGCTCGATCTCGCTCCGCTTGGCGCTGTCGATGTCGAAGGTCTGGTGCGTCAGGTCCTTCTCGTACCGCTTGCGCTCGTCGAGCTTTAATTTCCTCGCAGCCTGCGAGGCCATCCCACCCAGCCTTCTCGTGAGCCCCAGGCGGCGGGGGCAGAGCAGGCGGGAGCGGGGCCCTGCGACCCGAGGTGCGGCCAGGGGGCAGGGACGGCGGAGCGGGACGGGGGGATCTCACCTCGAGGCGGGCGTGGGCGGCCTCGACCGAGGCATCCCGGCGCGCCTGGCGCTGCTCCTTGGACAGCCCCTCCACAGCAAGCTTGCCCCAGAGCCCCGGGGTCTTCTTGGCGGCGCGGAAGGTCACACCCGCCGAGTCCACCGTCGCGGTCGTCTGGGCATCGTCGATCTCGCCGCTCAACTGCGAAGCGTCAAACGCAAGGGGCGGGGTCACGGGTGAGGCGCAGGGGTGTGGTGTCGTGGGGGGAGGCGTGCGGGGAGGGCACGGCGAGTGGGGGGGCGCAGCAGCGCAGGGCGCCAGCGGGCTGTGGCGGGTAGGGAAGCCACTCACGTCGACCTGGTAGAAGTAGGGGGGCGCGTTGACCTTCAGGAGGCACTCGGTCGCGAAGACATCGATCCTCGCGCGCGACACCCCCGAGAACTTCACCTGGACTGCGGGCACGCGGACATGGATGGCACGAGATACCGGCGCCGAGGAGGCCGCGCACCCCCATCATGGCTTTCGACGGATAGCCGTGGCCCTTCGCGCTAGAGCGCTTGCAATCCAGTCCCCTTTCGAGGCGCGCGAGAAGGGTTCACAGACTTTTTTAGCACTCACCGGTGATGCCACCCGGCGTCTCCTCCCAGTGCGTCTCGGGCGTCACGGGCATCGTGTCCGGGAGCTCAAGTGGCGGACGAACGCAAGCCGATGGGGGACCGCGCCGCAGTGGTGGTAAGGCGTTCGCGGCAACCCCCCTTGTTCTTCGAATGGGTCCCGGCGTGTTGGCGTGTTGAAGGAAAACAGATAGTGCCTGACCAGGTGGCGCCGAGGGGCCCGGCAAGGGCCTTTTTCCTGGTCTGCGTTCCTCCAGTGCGTTTAGATAGGCGACACACGCCAGACGACGCCGAATAAATCCTCCGTTTCACGCGGCCGACGGCTCGTACACAGAGCAGTGAGCTCAAGGGGGACATCGCCCTGGAAAATCCAGCCCGCTGTGGAGCAGGGACTCTTTTCCTGCCGTCTGGGCTCTTCGGGGCGATCATAGAGGGAGCGCCCGAGTTATCCTCCTGGTACGCTCTCCTGCGCGTCCTCCGCGCGTCATGTTCTATGTTAGTTTTTGGGGCGCAAGCTGGGCTCTCGACCCCGGCGAGGTCGCAGCACCACCGGGGACCCGCTTGCTGCAGCCGCGACGACAAGTTATCTGTGAATACGTTTCGCACGGGGTTTTGCGAGCGTTTGCCGGGCCTTCGGCCCGCGCCGTGCGGAGAAGGGGTTGGTCAATTCCCTGGTCATGCCCGAGGGCGCGCCGTTCCTCCGAGCACTTGGTGGCCGTTGCGGGCTGAGAAGACGATGAACCCCATCAATGCGCCGCGTGCCGCGACAGCTCCTGGAACATGCGTCTCCGCACCGCTGGGCGCAGGGAGGAAGGGAGGTTCGGTTCGCTAGGAGGATGGGGCCCAACGACGGGTTCCCAACGTGGCAGGCCGGGGATACACCGAGCGATGAGAGCCACCTAGACGAGTGGCTGGGTTATGGTGACCACGACGACATCGACGATGAGTTCGACGACGAAGACCTCGCGCGCGAGGAGGCGCACCTGGGGAGGGACTCCGCACGTCTGCGAGAGGAGCACCGTGAGGCGGTGAGGGAGGAGTACGCGCGGATGGAGCTGGGGCTCGGGCAGGCGCGCACTGTCAATGTGAACAAGGCCGAGTGGGATCGGTTCGCAAAGCTGGCCAGACAGCCGAACCGGGGGAACCGGTCCAACAGTCGGCGCAGGGGAGCGAGCTCTGTAGCGCCCTACCCCACGGCCCGCCCCAGGTCGATCACCGGGGTCGGGGGGCGAGGGTCCCCTTCCCCTGGGGCCAAGCTGAAGTCCGCTGCGTCGCAGAAGCGGGCGACTGGGACCGACGAGGACGGGGGTCTCGCCTCGCAGGTAAGTTTTCCCTCCTACCCTTGGGCATGGGATTGGACCAGCCTCGTGCAGCCCAGGTGAAGGCAGCCCCCCTTCTGGTGCCGCAGGAAAAGCGCGATTCCGCGACATCAAGGCGGGGAGACACGCGGTCCGTGGGCACGCATCAAGGGTCGCCCTGGTGGAATCGGTCGGTGCTGGGTATGCCCATGCTGTCGCCAATGCACCCCTTCATCGCGCGGTGGACTACCCTCATCATGTTCCTCGACCTGGCGTACTCGTCCATCCTCCTCCCCATCTCGATGGCTTCTGGGCAGTCAGTGGTGCGATGGAACTGGGTCGCTGCGGTTGATTTTGTGGCTGGCGCCATTTTCCTAGCCAATATGGTCATCTCCCTGCACATCGGCTTCATGATCAGCCACAACTTCAGGCGCAAGCTCATCCTGGACGGGTTGGAGTCGCTGAAGTACTACCTCAGGAGCCCGAAGGCCGCCATTGACTTCATCTCTGTTTTCCCCCTCCTCGTCCAGATTATCGGGATGGCCTTCAGAACCGAAGGCACTGTCGATGCCGCGCTCGCGAGTCGTGCCCTCCGCCTCATCCGGCTCTTCAGCTTCGCTGCCACCACTTTCGTGGCAGCGAACAAAAGCGAGAACGATTCCCGGTACTGGCCGGCCTGGGCGGGGCGGAAGACGCAGTTCTTCTCGCTTCTCCTACTGACGGGGTTCATCATCGTCAACTTCATCGGCTGTCTCCTCCTCGCCTTCGCGCGCCTCCAAGACTCTGAGTTCCTTGGCACGTGGGTCGAGTTCAACGGGTTCGCGGACCACGAGGCCCCGAGCCAGTGGATGAATTCTGTCTACTGGGCGCTCACCACGGTGACGACTATCGGGTTTGGCGACATCACACCCTTCTCGAACGCGGAGCGCACGCTTATGCTCTTCGTCGAGATGTTCGGGGTGATCTTCTTCGCCAGCGTCATGGGTTCCATCACTACCATGATCCAGCGTATGAACAAAGAGTCGGACGCCCTCGAGGCCTTCCGCGCCCATCTCGAGTCGAGGGTGGCCTGGATGGTGCGGATGGGCATGCCGGCAGAGCTCATCCGAAGGACTCGCATGTTCTACCTCTCGACACAAGACGCAAGCAGCAGGAACACGGTAAGCTGGCAGTTCGTCAACGAGCTGCCCCCGGCCCTCCGCACTGAAATCACCCAGTACTCGGCGGCGGGACTGCTGGAGAAGCTCCCTCTCTTCGAGGGGATCGACCCCTCCCTCCTCAACATCATCACCTCCAAGCTCAACCCTTTGTCCATAGCCCCCGGTTATGACATCTGCGAGGAGGGAAGCACCAACGACTCGATCTTCGTCATCCAGGACGGAAAGGCCGTCGCGCTTGTCCACGATGCCGTAGAGGACGTTATTGAGGGCCCAGCAGTGGTGGGGGAGACCGCCCTCCTCGCGGACGTGGTGCCCGAGTGGAAGCTCCGCACCAGGGGGTTCCAGGCTCTGTCCGCAAGCACGGTGTGGGAGCTCAAGATCAACGCCATCATCCCCCTGCTCACTGGGAAACCTGCTCTCCACGCCATGCTCATCAGGAGGCTGCGCCAGCTCCTGCAGGAGCAGTGGGAGGGCTCCGAGGATCATGTGGATGACCTTCGTATTCTCGAATCGGCAAAGGCTGAGCTCGATGCCATCGTCAGTGTGCTCAAGAAGGCAGGCTCCATGCGAATCTTCGGGGGTTCTGGCAGCGCCCGGCAGGCCATACCAGGTGGTATGAGAGCGATCCGGGCGCAAAGCAGCGGGAGGAAGGCGGGGTCTGAGGCGTTCAACGAGAACACCGGTGTGGCCGAGGGGAACGAGCGAGGGAGCATGCATGGCAACAAAGGGACCCCAGGAGCGAGCAACATGAATCAATCTAACGATCTCGAGAACAGCCGCCGGCAGCCGAGCCTGACCAAGATGAAGACCGTACCAACGTCAACCTCGCGCAAGTACGTGCTGTCTGGCACGGACGAGGCCCGTGCGGAAGAAGGGCCTAGCGGGGAGCCGAGTGGGGAGCCGAGCGGGGAGAACGCGACCAGCCACCTCGACGAGCGGGAGAGGCACCACCAAACGCAAGCAGGGGCCCTGCGTAAGGTCATCTCTTTCCGCAAGTCCGCCGGTGGGGAGTCGGCCGATGCTGGGCGCACCGAGCAGCTTCCGACGAGCTCGAGGGCGGCTCCGCTTGCAGGACAGGGTAGAACACCTAAACGTGCCAGCGCGTTCTTTGGCGGGGGGCAGCTCGAGGGGAGCGGGAACGCCGACACGGGAATGAAGCGGCTCCTCCAGGGCGCCGTCAGCAAGGTGGTCGCTGCCAACCGCGAAATCAGGGCTGGGGACCCCACAAGAGGGACGCCCCCGAGGCCGCAGAAGGCCGCGCCCGACACGATGGAGCTCATGATGTCGGAGATGCGCGAACTAAAGCGGATGCTCAGCAACATTGTGGGGAGCGCAAGTGACGGGCCGCAGCGCAATCTCGCCTTCGGGGAGGGCGCGAGTACGGGGAGGGCGCTCAGCAGCAGGAGCGGGAGTGGGCACCAGAAGATGGCAACCAACGATACCACCGGCGCCAGCGCCTCGGGCCCCGCCGAGGATCCGTGCTGATGCGGCCTCGCTAGGACCTGTGGCTCTGCTTAAGACCGAACCCGGGCCCCATTGAAATGGTTGAGAATGGCCGATCCCGCTCCAGCAGCTCCCACGTCCGTGGCCCGTCCAACGTCAGCGCCCAGCCCTCCAGTACCATCAACGCGGTTGTTGAGCGCCGCGGGGTGCCCGGCCTCCGCCGCCGCCAGGTACAGCCGCTCTGCCTCCCCGGCGTCCGCGGCATTCCCGCAAGCACCGTGCTCCATCCCACAGCCCCGATCGACTGGCTAGCGCCAGCACCCCGTCCTACTGGGGGGAGGACCACCGCTTCACGGTGGCGACGGGCACGCCCTCCGGGACGCGCATTCCGAGCTTGTCCACCCACAGGTCGAGAAGCCGGTCCCTCGTCCTGCCCATCTCCAGTGCCTCGAGCTGCCCCAGGGCCTTGCGCGCCATCTCCTCAGACGGGTGCCTCCAGCGTAGGTGTTCCAGAGGGACCTCCAGGCTAGGATACCGGGCGGCCTTGCGCAGCTTCACCAGATCCTTGCTGAGCCGCGCCGCGTCCTCCGCCCCATCCTTGGCCAGACAGTTGCGCGCCCTGGTGTCCTTGACCTCGCCCTTCCGCAGGAGCACCTCCTCCACAGTTCCGAACTCCCTGACGAGGGGCAGCGCCGACTTCTCCCCGATGCCCTTCACCCCGGGGATATTGTCGCTCGAGTCCCCCTTGAGCGCCTGCACGTCCACCCACTGGGCCGGGTCCAGCCCCTCGAAGGCGGCGCGGAAGTCCTCGTCAGTGTACGGGACGAGGTACCCCGCGCCGGCGCCACCCGACTGGTCCCTCGTCCTTCGCGTCGGCGGTTTGAGCATGCGGACCTGGGGCGACAGGAGCTGGTAGTAGTCCGAGTCGAGCGAGATGATGGACACGAGCATCCCCGCCTCTGCCGCCCGGGTGGCCACCGTCGCGATGCAGTCGTCCGCCTCGATGCCCATCTCCCGGATGCAGGGGATATTCATGGGGGCCAGCATGCGCTGGATGTGGTCCGCGCTCTCCGCGACCACCAGGGGGGTCGGGTCGCGGTGGGCCTTATACGCGGGGAAAACCTCGTGCCGCCACGTCAAAGGCTGGTGGGGGGCCTGTGAGCCCCCCCCCGCGGCACACGAGTTCTTACTGTCCATGCAAACAACGACGTGGCTCGGTGGAGGGTCTAGGTCCATCACGTCCATCACCATGCTGAGGAACCCCGTCTGAATGGTCGTGTCGAGGCCGTTGCTGTAGAGCCTCTTGTCCGCGGGGAATCCGTGGTGGATCCTGCGGGGAGGGTGCCGGCAGGCGTCACGCCTGCCTGCCTCTGCTGAGCGTGCTGAGCCCCGGGGCGGGGGCGAGGGCCGGGGGCCGGCCGGCGAGGGGTGCTCCCGGAATCACCTGTGGATGATGGCCATGCCGTCGATGAGGTACATCCTCTCCGCGCCGCTCACCGACGCGGCGTCGTGCCACGAAGGAAGGGCCGGGAGGGGGGGGGGGCGAGCTCCGGCCGCTCCCCGGCCTGCCCGGACCACTGTGAGTGGACAAGCAACCTCATCGCGCGCATCCTGGCCTGTTGATGACGCGATGGACTGCAGGGGGCGCGCGGATATCCCCCAAGGCTGCGCGGGGCGCGCACGCGAGGATACCCCAAGCGCATGCAAGGAGGTCTGCCGGGCGCAGGTACACTCGGCCACCGGCCCCAACGAAGGAGAGGACATGAACTGGAAAGCCCTCAAATTCCCAGACGAGGGTGCCAAACCTCCTCTCAGCTGCCTACCAAGGGCGCTACAGAGCATGAGAGATCCTCGTGCAAGCGGGGCAAGCGGGAATTATTTTGTCGCCTGGTTGCCGCGTCAGCGCCCCCTGATCCAAGGGCGTAGGGTCGTGACAACTGCGGAATCTGGCCCGACCCACGCCGCTGCTGGAGACCTGCGGGTCGCTCTCAAGAAGCACCGGACTCCGTCAGCCCTACTCCGGCAGCGACAGACTCAGCCCCGGCTCCGGTGCCCAGGTTGGTAGTCCGCCCCCCGTCGCCCGCCTCCGCGCGTCTTTTTTTAATGACGCGGGTGGAACAGAACATCACATTACTACTAATTTGTCCCCCCCCCGGCCTGCGGCAACTCGGGCCTTCTGCACCAAGAGATCCAGAAATCCTCCTGTCGATCGAGATTATGGCCTTCCTGAGCTCGAGCGCGCGCTGCGCGCCGGTTCTTGCACCATTCCCTGTGCGCTCGACGAGGAACTCGATCATCGCCGGTTCCTCGGGGGGCTTCGGGGGGAAGAAGCAGGGGGCCTCTCCCAAGGAACGCAAGCGGGGGGTGAACCTTAAAAAGGCGGGTGCAAGGCGTCCCCCCCCCGCGATGCCCCCGTTCACGCACGATGCACCCAACGGACGTCCTGCGCCGTTCAGAGGCGGATGTGGGCGCTCACGCCTGGCGGTCCTCCCAGCTGGGCCAGACCGATAGACCTCAGGTGGTCTACGAGGAAGGCCTGCCCGGGGGCGGAGACCTCGACCCCCCCGGCGATGGCCACGGCGATGTCCCTATTCGCGGTTGTGCCCGCAGGAGCTCGGCCTCGACGCCAGCGAGGTGTCCCGCGGGGCGCCGTCCACGAAGAGGGGGGGGGCTGGGGCGCCGGTGGGCAAGGAGTGGGCCCGACTGTGTAACGTCAGCGAGCTCAACGACAAGCCCCCGATGGGCCGCAAGGCGGTGGCCGTGGACGGGACGGACCTCCTCGTCGTGAGGTGCTCGGAGGATGAGGTCTACGTCTGCCAGGTGGCGGGGACTGCCTACGAGTTCCCGCTCGTGGACGGCACCGTCGAGACGCAGCTGGGCGGGGCCTGGAGCATTTCCTCGCCCCTCGACGGCTCCGTGTACGATCTCGCGACCGGAAACGTCGTCTTCTGGTGCCCCACAGACACCGTCGCGCGGAGGGTCCTCAACGCCAAACCCAAGGACCCCGTGCCGTTGAGGGTGTATGAAACGAGGCTAGTGGACAGTGGGGACGTGTTCGCCAAGGTCCGCGTCTAGAACGCCCGGCCGGCCCGTTCAATCAACCGATCCTAGGGCGCCCGGAGGACCCCAGCCGCTGCCCTCGCGAGCACCGGCTGCTGCTGGGCCAGCGCATCGAAGGCCTCCTTCATGGCCCGAAAGTCCCCCATGAGCG
>Ga0181584_10003525_pt1 | contig 11937 bp, 5 predicted proteins | sample 071ome_30_FD_132462 | JGI IMG/M metagenome (GOLD analysis project Ga0181584, IMG submission 132462) | Coastal salt marsh microbial communities from the Groves Creek Marsh, Skidaway Island, Georgia - 071406AT metaG (megahit assembly) | ecosystem: Environmental > Aquatic > Marine > Intertidal zone... | reverse complement strand
GAGGCGTTCTCTTTAAAAACGGATATTCTCCATCCCCGGTGTGCAGCCCCAGCCGATGTGCCATTATGAGCGGGAAGCACCCAGCCAGAACCATGAGCACGACGGTGGCTTCGGGTAAACCTCCGATGCCTTTTCATCCTCAGCACTCGTTTATTCCTCCCTGGTGCCGGGGAGGAATGGATAGCCAAAATACAACCATAGCGGAGGCTCTTAAAGACAATGGGTATAAAACGAGCCATGTGGGGAAGTGGCACATTGCTGTCAATCATTATGCTTTCCCACAACCGACCGATGAAGGCTTTGATTTCACCACGCATGTTCCGGGAAACTCCCAGGCGAGAGGAGTGCAAAATGGAATGCCCAACCGTTTGCAGGGGTTTGCCACGAAGAAAGAAAACGATCCTTATCGACTGGATGAAAATGGTTTCCCTCGCGATCATGTGACGGAGGAAGCCTTACGGTTTCTCAGGGAAAACAAACAAGATCCAATGTTTCTATACTATGCGAGCTGGTTGGTTCACACCCCGATCCAAACCAGAAGTAAGAAACTGCTGGAGAAATACTGTGAGAAATTAGGTTTGGATTATCCCTCAGACCCTGCGGGTTGGACATTGGACGGTCAAAGGAATCCCTATTATTGTGCGATGGTTGAGACGCTTGATTATTACGTCGGGCGGTTGATTGGATATTTGGAAAGGACAGATGATCCGCGGTGGCCCGGTCATAAACTCATTGAAAATACCTACATTATTTTTAGCTCAGACAATGGAGGCATGGAGGGGTACCAAAATGTAGTGTTTACCGATAATTTCCCTCTTGATGAAGGGAAAATTCATGTGCGTGAAGGGGGCATACGGGTACCTTTTCTGGTTTCTGGACCATCGGTTCAAAGTGGCGTTGAAAGCCAGGTAGTGGTGAATGGGTTGGATTTTTATCCCACAATTCTCGATTGGACTGGTACTTCCAATTCCGCCAACCAAACACTGGATGGGAGCAACCTTGCCCCTCTATTAAAAGAAGACCCAACCGATGAAAACAGGGTGATTGATATACATACCAAGAAGCCGAGGGAATCAATGTTTTGGCATTTCCCCAATGGGCATTGTCAGCAATCGGCCCACCTTAAGGATGGACACAAATTGATCTACAACCATATCTACGAAAGACCACGGGTGGAGCTTTATCAGCTCTATGATTCCTCGGGAAATCGGGTGGATTGGGAAGAGCAAAAAGACATCAGTGCACAACGCCCCAAACTGGCTGAGCAAATGAAGCAGGAATTACTCAAATTTTTAAAGGGTCTAGATGCAGGGATGACTTACTATAACCCAACTTGTACCCGGATAAAAATCCCTGGATCCAAGAATGTTCCACAAGTATTAAACGAGAAACGCATCAACCGTAGGGTATTCCTAAGCTACGAGGAGAAAGGTGCGAAGGTAACAAGGGCTCAGGTGATATACACCCTCAATGGAGACCGGCAAGACAGTGAATGGTTCCCCCTGGAAGCAAAGGTGATTGCGGCCAAGGGGAAGCAACCTGCAAAAGCTGTTGCGGTATTGCCCCCCCGCACTACCCATTATTTGTTTCACTTAATTGATGAAAATAATTTCATGGTCAGTTATCCAAAGCTGGACCGAAAGGATTTAGCGGGTACGGCGTTGCAGGTTAGCCCTTAATTAAAAAGAGCCCGCGGGTTCAGTCCTTCACGCGAAGGTATGATGCTCGCAAGATTAAGAACGGAATTTAGATTCGAAAGACTTTTCCGCAGCTTCGCTGCCAATGAGGATGATTTCCCCATTTCCACAAAACTTATCGTTTGGAGAGGGGGTAATTATTGTACCGGATTCTCCTTTGATCGCTACGATACTGCACCCCGTCTTTTCTCGGATCTTTGATTCTTTTACGGTCACGCCGGCGAGGGATTTTGGAGTCTTTTGGCTAAACACATCCAATCCCTCGGTAATCATGAGGATTTCCGCACGGTTAAGAAGATTAAAGATTGTATTGGCACCCATCCAGTCTTGCGACATGACAAAATCGGCCCCCGCACGGTGGAGAGGTTCGACATTTCGGTGGAGAAAGGCACGGCTAACAATCTGAATATTGGGCCGCAGTTTACGGCAGTAAATTGTGAGATACATATTGCTCTCATCATTGTGACTGGTAATGACCACGGCAGGCGCCTTATTGATTCCAGCCCTTTCCAACACTGCTTTCTCGGAGGCATCACCAAGAATGGAGTTATCCACCATGCCCGCTTTCTTATGGTCCGTCTCAATCACCCGGTAAGCCACATTCATTTCATGAAGGGTCTTGGCGGTTTCCCGTCCCACCCGGCCAGCTCCAATGATAATCACAGGAGCAGAATTGTTGGAGAAGTTACGAAAATCATGGTCGTACCTGTCGAAACTGCTTTGGGTACCAGCGAGCAATAACACCGTGTGGTTGTTGAGCATGGTTGTGGGTTCTGGAGTCTCGAAGTTTCCACGCTCCCATACCCCAACCACATTGACTCCGTACTCTTTGCGAAGGTTGGTTTCCTGAAGTTGCTTGCCCACCAAGGGTGTGCCATGCACGGTGGCTTCCGCAATCAATACATCCCCGAAGGAGCCAATCACATGGGTGTTGTTATCTGTGCAGGAAATTCTACGGGCGAGAAAGCTTCCCATCTGCTTGGCAAAACGAATGACATGGTTGGCCCCTGCCAATTCAATGATGTCTTCCGAGTTGGGGTTGTTACAAGTGCCCACGATGGGTAGATGAGGATCCACATCCCGTGCCCGGAAGGCGACATTGACATTGCGTATATCATCATCCGTCGCAACCACCATGGCGGCATTTTTGATACCCGCAGACTGGAAAGTATCGGGGTCTTCGATCGAACCAAACATCACTGGTATGCCCATGTCATGATACTTTTGAGCCTCTTTGATCTTGTCCACCACCAGGACAAATGGATAGCCAAACTGGGAGAGTTTTTCCATCAGTGCATGGCTTATAGAATCATAATGAGTCAGGATGACATGCTTTTGCTCCCCCGGTTCAAATTTTTTGGGAACCCGGGCACCGGATTGATACTCCACAAATGGTTTGTAGAGAAATTCCATAAAAGCAAAGGGGAGCACGATGAAGAGGTAAAAGACCCCAGTGAACATGACCGCCATCGAAAACAAGCGCCCTTGATCCCCAGAAAAGGTGATATCCCCATATCCCAAAGTAGACATCGTGGTAAGCACCCAGTAAAAGGATTCCACCCATCCAATTATTTCGCCACCTCTTTCCTCACTCATAAGGGAGCGGTACAGGTTCATGTAAACAATGACAAAAAGTGCAAGAATCACAAAAAACCGAGCAAGACGGGTGGCATTTTTGCGCCTGTTGCGTTCCCTAAATATCGAGGGCATGAAATGGATCGAATCTTTCATGACTGTAATCTTGTATTAGATGTAATGTGATCTGGGTGCGAGAATGTTTTGCGCCCAATTCTTAGAAGATAAGAATAAGTTGATTTCGGGTTGAAGAGACTGCCTGAATCGAAGAAAGCTTGTGCGGTGATTATTTTTCTTCGACTCCTCCTTTTTCAACTTTTGATACAGCCGGTTATGGCTGAGGAAAGACGGGAGCAGTTTGGCGAAGCTAAAGATTTAAGTCCTCAAGCCATGGTTTCGGACTGGCACAGGTTTAATGGACCCGAGGATAATGCCCAATCTCCTGAATCTCCCTTGCTTAAGGAATGGCCCAGTGATGGACCGAATTTATTATGGTCTATAAAGAAGGGGGCCGGGTATGCCTCTCCTGCAGTGGTGGGAGAGTGGCTTGTGTTGTTTCATCGGATGGACGGAAATGAAATGGTGGAGGGAATGGATGCTGAAACGGGTGAGCTCAAGTGGAAATATTCCTATCCGGTGCAGTACCGCGACCGTTATGGATATTCGGCAGGTCCGCGGGCAAGTCCAGTTGTTGACCAAGGTTTGGTGTATGTGCATGGAGTTACTGCCTGGATGACCTGCCTCGATTTGGAAACGGGAAAACTAGTATGGCAGAGGGATTTAACCAAAGAATACCAAGTACCCCGTTATTTTTTTGGAAAAGGGTCCAACCCCATCCTTGCGGATGGTATATTGGTGCTCAACCTGGGTGGGGCCAAAGGGGATTGCCTGATCGGTCTGAACCGAACCACTGGTAAAACGGTATGGGTATTAAAAGATGAGTGGGGCGCGAGTTATTCTTCTCCCACATTGGCCACAATTCATGGGCGCAAGGTTTGCCTAGCCTTGACTGGAGGAGAAAGTAAACCAGCCAAGGGTGGTTTGCTGGTCTTTGATCCTGCAACTGGGGAAAGGCTGGTTCGTTTTCCGTGGCGCTCACGAAAATATGAGTCCGCAACCGCTTGCCCACCAATTCATCTCGGTGATGGTTATGTATTTTTGTCAGAATGTTATGACAAGGGTTCTGTGGTTTTGAACATCTCTGCAGATTTTACAACCGAGGTTGTTTGGCAAAACCAGAAACTTGGCATTCATTGGATGACCCCAATTGAAAAGGAAGGCTTCTTGTACGGGGTTTCCGGAAGGCACCAGCAGGGCGCAGAAGTTTTTTGTGTGGAGTGGAAAAGTGGCAAGGTTTTATGGAAGGAAGCCATTGGATGGAGGGAAAATATTTTAGGAAGAGAATTGAACCTACAACTCTTCCGGGCCAGCTTGCTTTGGGCGGATGGAAAGTTTTTATGTCTTTCTGAACTGGGATCTTTGATCCGGGCAGATTTTTCTCCAGATGGATGGGAAATAGAGGAAAAGGCCCAGCTTTTTTTCGCAGCTGAAACCTGGACGCTTCCAGCCCTCAGTCGTGGTCTGCTCTATGTGATGCAAAATGATACGGACCGGATAAGTGGCAAAGCGAACCGCTTGCTTTGTTATGATTTTAGGGGGGAATGAAAGAAGTGGCGGAAGATAAGTCCAGTCCATGCATTGTCGAGGTTCTTCCCCTTGGTGGCTACGACTTGCCCCTTACCTATGGTATCAATGAATCGTTGTTTAGACATCTTGGTATCGGTTCATTGGTACGAATTCCCTTGGGGGTGCGACGGGTTGTAGGCGTGGTATCTTCGCTCTCTCCCAAACATGCCCCACCCAAAGAAAAGCTTCGTTTTGTATCTGCTCTGGTTCAGCCTGAACCGGTTCTTAGCCAAGAATTGGTGGAGTTGGCTAAGTGGGTGTCTTCCTATTATGCGAGTTCCCTTGAAAGCACCCTGGGAGCAATGATTCCCTCTGCGGTAAGGGATGGAATGTTGGCCAAGACCAGAAGAATGATCGAGGTAGTGCCTGCTTCCCAGGAGAAAGTGACCCAGCTTCTATCCCGCTCTCCCAAGCAAATGCAGGCGTATCAATTGCTCCAAGATCACCTTGGGGAAAAAATGGATGCCGTGACCTGGGCCCAAAAAACAAAATTTTCTGCCCCGGTGATTGATGGTTTGATCCAAAAAGGGTTGGTTGTGGAATCCATCAAAGAGGTAAGTCGAGATGCTTACGGTGATGATTGGAGTGAAGGAAGTGCAGGTGGTGTGGAATCTTTGCGCGTCTTGACGGCTGAGCAAAAACTGGCATCAGATGAGGTGGCACAAGATTTGGATTCGGGGGAATTTCGTACCCGATTGTTATCGGGTGTAACCGGGTCCGGCAAAACCGAAGTCTACTGCCAGGCAATAGAAAAGGTGTTGGAGAAAGGGGGGGGCGTTTTGTTCTTAGTACCTGAAGTTGCCCTCGCTCCGCAAACCGTCGACCGGTTGCGGTTAAGGTTTGGGAAGATGGGCCAACGGGTGGTGGTTTGGCACAGTCATCTCTCGGCAGGCGAACGGGTAGATGCATGGCGCAACCTGGTGCAGGGAAAAGCGAAAATTGTGGTCGGTGCACGCTCCGCCATTTTTGCCCCCGTCAAAAACTTGAAACTGGTGGTGGTGGATGAGGAACATGAACAGGCGTACAAACAGGAAGATGCACCTCGCTACCATGGGCGTGATGTGGCGGTGTATCGTGCCTTTCTCAACCAAGCGGTTTGTCTGCTCGGTTCGGCAACCCCTTCCCTGGAAACTGTCCGCAATGTGGAATGTGGAAAATACCAGAAATCTATTTTAAGCAAGCGTATTGACGGGAGAGAGTTGCCCTTGGTCCATTTGGTTGATATGCGCCGGGAGGCACTGAAACAAAAGGTTCCTCCCGTTCTTTCCCAACCTTTGGTGGAGGCGTTGAGAAGGCGTTATGAGGACCGGGAACAAAGCATTTTATTTTTAAACCGCCGAGGTTTTAATACCACTATGTTTTGTACCGAGTGTGGAGAGGTGGAGCAGTGCCGGGATTGCAGCATTGCGATGACCTATCACCGAACGGACCACTACCTGCACTGCCATCTTTGTGGGTACCGCAAAGCTGCACCGCAAATCTGTGGGAACTGCCAGTCCCTGGACATTCGTAAAAAAGGTCACGGTACCCAGCGGATTGAAGATTTAGTGGAAGCGGTGATGCCCAAAAAAGCAAGAGTTGTGCGGGTGGATGCAGATGTGATGACCAAAAAAAATCTTTTTCGGGAAATTCTAAGCGATTTTCGAAAGGGTAAGATAGATGTGCTTGTGGGTACACAAATGATTGCCAAAGGCTTAGACTTCCCCCGGGTTACCTTAGTTGGGGTAATTGATGCCGACCTTCCCTTGCGAATGGAAGATTTCCGTGCATCCGAAAGGGCCTTTCAGATATTGGTGCAGGTCGCTGGACGGGCGGGCAGGGGAGATCGGGCGGGAGAGGTCTATGTACAAACCTACGCTCCCCATGAAAGCTGTATTCAATTTGCACGAAGAGCGCAGCTGGATGAGTTTCTAGCGGAAGAATTGGCGATGAGGAAAGAGCTGAAATATCCGCCGTACCGTCACCTTGTTCGGCATGTGTTTCGTGGGAGAGGGGAAGAGAAAACAAGGTTCTACGCTGAACAATGGAGACGGAAGCTCGATGCTGCAAACCTGGATGGTATTGAGGTGAAAGGCCCTGCCGCCACCCCCCTTGCCAAGATCAAAGGGTTCTACCGGTACCATTTATTTTATCTGAGTGCTTCAGTACCGAAGTGCCTCAGCCAAATTCAAAAAATAAGAAAGGAGTTTCCTTTGGATAAGGAGATTTTCGATATCCTTGATATCGATGCCTATCAGGTTTCCTGACCCCTACTCGTTAATTTCGCGCAAAGGAATATGGGAACGCACACCATGAGGGTGTTTTCTTACAAGCAACACACCTGACCCTGCTGGAATGGTGAGGTTGTTGATAGGAGAATTGCCCCGTCCCAGTTTTTGCCATCCTCCAGGATGAACGACCACCTTGGGTGGTTGGGTGTAGAAAAACCCTCCCTGAGTGATGGAAATGGAGTGGATCCTGCCATCTTCCACCAAACCGACTGCCTTTGCACCTTGCCCCCCTCCACCAATGATTGAAAGGGTGACATTGTTATCGTAGCCTGCACCTTGGTTGCCGGTGGACCATGTGGCCGATCCATCTGCAATAAAGTCGCTGTAGTTTTGGGATTCTTTCAGCTCAAAAGTATTGGTGGTGACAGCCGTGATTTCCCACTCCCCATTGACAGGTGATTCGATAATGAGACCGTCTCCATCTTCGACAACTTGGCCGTCTGCATTGATTTGTTCCTTATTTTCATTGGTTAAATATCCCAAAGCGGAGGAAATTGTGACCCGGAAACCGTTCAATAAACCATGGTTTTCAGATGTGGATACAAGTACATTGCCAGTTGTCGGGTTGCTTATGGAGAGAATACTGCCATTTGACATTGAGAAATCACTTTGAGTTAAGGCTCCTCCGATCCCGCTTCCCTTACGGGCACTAATTTTGGCTTCCTGTGTGATGGCAAGGTTCGTGCCTTGGTGCCAATATGTGGACCAGCCGGAGGAAGTTAACATTTGTACATTATCAGCAAGGTCCTGTTGCGGATGCGCCAACCAACGGGTCCGGTTTTCCTCAGATGTGGAATTATCCTCCGTGATCATTTCCCTGCCGATCAAATCGGAAAGCTTGAGCTCGGTAGGAAATGGATTGCTCACCAGCATGGACCGATTGAACTCGGGCAGCACCCAGGATGAGCTGGTTCGCGGAGACACACCATTAAAGAAAATTGTGGAGTTTTCATCCAGTCTACGGGCGATAATAAGAGATTCATGGGGAGCGATTGCCTTATGGTTGAAGGTTTCCGAGGGAGAATGTACCGACCGCCAGTCTGTACCGTCGTGAAAATGGGGGACATAGTCGGTCGAGTCCCCCACTTGTTGGTCCGGGCCTTTCAGGAGGTAAACCCAGTCTGCACGGCTTGCATTTGTATCAGGGTATAACTTGAGTTCCTCGATAGTGTGGCCAAAAAGTGAGCCCAGCGTCCACCCTTGTACGACCTCAATGAGTTGCCCTGGTTGAAGCACTTCGCTCACCAGCGGAATCCCATCCGATGCACCGGTGTCGTAGGAATTGTTTACCTCCATGATGTAGTCGGAGTTGGACAGAATAGGGAAATAAGAACCCGAGGAAGGGGATGCGGGGTCAATGATTTTGAGAAAGTAATTACCCCCATCAATGGTTATGGTTGGCGGCTGGCTATACCCTCTACCTTTTTCCAAAAGAGAAATACCGGTAATCGTTTTTTCGGTTGCATTCCAATCCACCACCGCAGTGGCTGCACGGTAAGTAGGGGTGTCCGAGTTTTCCAGGTTTGGTTGAGAAATATATATCCTGGGTGGCCCCAGGTATCCACTCCCTGCATCTAAGAGAGCAATCGATGTTACCGAACCATTTTCATCCAAAAATGCTTCTGCCCGAGCAGGGATTGAATTGAGCACACCAGCAGGAAGCGGACCTTTCAGGTTGGCCGGATTGGCCACATCCGGGGTTTTAAAGAGGCTGACATTGTTTTCAACGCTTGCATCTATGGGGCCCCGGAAAAGAGGAATGTTATAAACTCCAGGAGAAAAGATGGAATAGGAGGGAGCATTCCATGAGCCGGCACTGAGCTGGACAGAGAGCACTCCCATGGATTCACTATGACTGGACCCTAGTAAAGTAGATCCTTGAGCCAACACCCAGATAAGGAAAAACTTAATGGGGTGCAACTTTGTCAGTAATGAATCCATAGAAGTACTTGCAAGAGGGGTGAAAATTACTTTTTGGACACCTTATTACCTGACTTTTTCCATCCGGAAATACCGGCGGATAGGTGTTTTACATTTTTGTAACCCAGTTCTGCGGCGGCCTTCGCCCCTCTTAAGTAGGCCCGGCATGATGGTCCACCACAATAAGCGACCACCAGGGTGTTTTTGTCCTTGGGCAGTAATGTTTTGAGTGCTTTTTTTTGGGAGGAGAATTCAATGGCACCTGGAATATGTCCCTTGGAGTAGGAATTGGGTCCATTCACATCAATCACTGCAACTTCTTTTGCAGAAATCGCTTTTTGTAAATCTTCGACGCTAATATCAGGGAAATTGGCCGCCGAAAGAAAGCTGGACAGAAGGAGGAGAGGAAGGAAGGTAGTGATTTTTTTAATCATGGATACTTGTTAGGTTAATGGGTTTATAATGGTTAGTGAAAAAGGATTCATTCGTACTATTCAATCTTTTGGATGCTTAGACGAAGGAATTTATGAACCTTGGGTTGGGTGGATTCATCGGCCAGGTAAGTGACTCTTTCCATCCCTCCACCAATAGGTATCTGGTTTTCCAACGTGGTGCTGGCAGGTAGCCATGTGCGTAGGTCGAAGCTTTCTTCAATGATATATTCAAATTGCTCTCCAGTGGAAAGGATGGGGCTTGCATATCTGACAAAGGATATTCTTGGTTTTCCAGACACCGAACCGATCAATTTTGGAGCATTGTTGGGATCAAACCCGAGGGAGTCCATTCCCGTAGCCCGTTCAAATAGGTTGCTGTATCCATCGCCATCAGAGTCAAAGTCATCCCGGTCGAAATCATAGGATGCTTGTGCATCTGTCCAGTTTGGCAATTGTGCTTTTCTTTGGTTCATAAACCTATCCATTAAGAAGCTGTACCTTGGGTCTTTTTTCCGGTTTTCCAACCATGCCGATTGGGTCGATTTAATCGCTTCGATCGTTCGGGTACGTGGAAGTGCGGAGGCAAAGTTTTCATCTGCGGGGATATTGAAGGATAAGGTCACCGAACCAGTTCTATGGGCAATAATTTGATTGGAGCCAGAGATTTCAACTATGCTTGGGTCGGAGCTGGTCAAAGAGATTCTCCCACCACTGCTCGCATAGGCACCTGGTATGCTTGTGGGTCTACCACTAACAAGAACGGGTGCAAGGGGGCCCTCTTTTTTCAGGTCAGTGAAAAGAATTGTTGGGCGTGTACGGTTGGATACTTCGATGCTCAGGTACTTGGTGGGTGCAGCCTCCACATATGCATTTCCACTTTGTGTGGCTGAGATGACCACAGTGCCCACAGAACCGTCGAGGGTGACCACTCCCAAGGCATCGATGGTTGCGGGGCCTGATTCTATCGTCAGCACAACGGGTAATGTGTAAACAGGATGGTTTGTTCCGGTTGATTTAGCAAATGCCTGGACTTGAAAAGGTGGGTCTTCGCGGACTTTCTCGGGCACATCAGAAAACTCGATATGCTGCCCGTCCTTTTGGAAGTCCGGATCGGAGAAATCAATAATCTCTAAGGTTACACCCTGTGGAGGAGCGGCAAAGAAACGGGTGTTTCCGGTTTGATAGGCAGTGATGGTAATTTTGCCAGGCCCGAGGATTTTGGCTTGGTTGTCCGCGATGGCGAGACGGGTGGGGTCGCTGCTTGAATAGATGATGGGGAGACCGGAGGAAGCCACTGCGGATAAGGTGAAATCTGGGTCGTTCGCTGCTTTTACAGGTAATTTAGGCAGAGCATCCTCGTCGACCCCGTCCACACCCAGCCAGGTAATTGACTGAGTTCCTCCAAAAGAAGGGGCCGTTTCGTAATAGGGGTGTAGTTCAGGCAGCCTACTTTCTAACTGCCACTTGTGGGCGAGATAGGCTTCCACTTTCTGACGGTTTACAAAATTAAGATCCTCCGAGAAAACAAGCAGCTCTGCAATGTCCCCATTGAACGATTCTGCAATACGGTTGAGCGCGGCTGGATAGATTGGACTTTCAGACGAGCCCATGAGTTCCCCATTTACCCAAAGGTTTTGGGTGGGGGGAGAAGTTCCCAAAGTACAGATAGACCAAGCATTGGCTGGTTGAAACGAATAAATTTCAGGGTTATTTTGGTTGTATGCCAATGAGAAAAACCCGTTCGGATTGGTGGTCATTAAATCACCCCCCAAAAGTTTACTTTCACCCGGTGAACTTTGTCGGGCCACAAAGAAAATATATGCGGGGTATTGTAATTGGCGTTGCAGGCTCAATGTTTGATCAAGCTCGCTGTCAAAGCTGACCACCGGCTTGCCTAATAAGGATTGCTGCGAATTATAATCCATCCAGGTTGGCATGCGTGATGAATTCGCTTCCACTGGGCTGTTGTTGTTTCCAGAACGGTCTGCCCAGAGGCTCATTCGGTTACCGACCAAGAAATCATTGGTTTCATCCTCTTCACCATCATTATTTACATCTATAGCATCCAACCAAAGTTCCAGGCCAGGTATGGAATCTGCGAATAAATTACCAAACCCAATGGTGAAGGAACGGGTGACAGCAGGGGCGGCGAAAAATCTGTCATCGCCCGGTTGAGTCGCGGTCACGGTAAGTACTCCTGCGTTACGAACAGTCACAGAGTTGTTCCTTATACTGGCAAGGGAGAGGTCTGAAAGAGAAAACTGGACAGGCAAGCCTGAGCTCGCTTCTGCACTTAATTCGAAGGGGAAGTCTCCGACAGAGCGATCGATCAAGTTCTCAAACACAATACTTTGT
>Ga0181584_10003517_pt1 | contig 11952 bp, 8 predicted proteins | sample 071ome_30_FD_132462 | JGI IMG/M metagenome (GOLD analysis project Ga0181584, IMG submission 132462) | Coastal salt marsh microbial communities from the Groves Creek Marsh, Skidaway Island, Georgia - 071406AT metaG (megahit assembly) | ecosystem: Environmental > Aquatic > Marine > Intertidal zone... | reverse complement strand
TTGGACGCCGCCTTTGACCCGATGTACACCGTGCTCCGCGACCACTGCGCGGGCGACGGAACCGTCCGCGTGGTTTCGCTGGCTGAAACGGATGCCGTTCCAAACCACCTGCCACCCGGACTTCAACGCGCCTTGTTGGGACGGTTGCGCCGTTCGTGGTCCCGCTTGGATCTTGAAGCAAGGGCGAGAGGGATGTCCGAAGTGGTGCTGCCAAGCCTCCTTGAACCGGGAACCGCCACAGCACGATTGGAAGAACTCGTCTGGCACAGGCCGTCGGTTCCTGGGCAAGCGCACGACCTGCTCGATCAAGCGACGTCAGCGGACCTTGACGTGCCGGACGATGAGGATGAAGCACTGGTAAGCATGAGCCGTCGCATGGACCTCATGTTGCGGGAGGGGCTTCTCCATGTTGACGCCTGACCAATGGCTTCAAGGAACAGAGGAGGATGAGGTGGCATGGCCATTGAACGTCTCTTGACCGGAGGGGTGCGGGAGCAAATTCGCGAACTCATGGCAACCGAGGATTTGGTGATTGAAACTTTCCGTGACCTCGTAAAAGATGAACTGAAGAGCCACATCCGAAACGTGATTGACGAAGACCCTGATCTCAAAGCGGAAATCAAGGAGGCGGTTGGCTACTACTTCCAAGCCAAGGCCCGTTCTGTGTATGCCGAACTCAAGGCGAGCCGGGCTGCGACCCGTCTCGGGCTCAGAATGCTCCCCGCCGACCTGCAGGCCGAGGTTGGGGACGCCCTCGTTGGCCTCTTCGAAAAAGAACTTGGAACGCTGTTGGAACGTGCATTGTGAGTTTGGTCCACATGCGACGCCCGCTGTTTGTCCTCACCGTCCTGCTGTTGGCGGGTGCCACACCCCTCGTCCACGCAGAATCGGTCGCTGCCGAAGGCTTCTGTTGTGGGGCAAGCGAGGTGGAACTGTTCCTCCTCGGGACCCCAGATGCTGGTGCCTTGAGCCCTTTTTCTGAACGTTTGGGCGAATCACCAGAGGAAGTGGTGATCGCCTCCTCCATAAGTTCTGAAGAAGTCGTCGCCACGTGGCGATTGTCCGACCTCAGCGGAGGCGACGTCCCAGAGGGCACCTGGCAGTTGCGCTTGCCGGTTCGTGTGGAAAACGCGGGTGGGGCTCAACTCAACCTCACCGTCGAAGTGGGCCTTGGTCGTGATGTCTTCATCGGACAACTTCCCCCGCAGTCCACCTTCGTCGGGCAGGGGTCCAGCACGTTGACCGTGGATGTTCCCGTTGAGGCCCTGACGCTGAGCGAGGGGTGGGACCTTGAACTGGTCCTGCTCGCACGAACCGTCATTTTCAGCGTTCCACAAAGCGATTCGCAGTTGATCGTTGAATGGGGTTCGGGCGACGAAGATGCATCATTGACGGGGGAGATGCCTGCGGTGGCGATGAACCTGCTCGAGGTCGAGGTTGAGGGGGAGGACGCGTATTTCGGGGTTGTGATCGAATCTGCCTTTGGAACGGACCTGCTCGCGTTTAGCGATGACCTCAGCCTTCGGGTGGACGGAACACCGCTCTCAGGGGACCCTGTGGAAACGTTGTCTCAGGACGGCGTCCGCGTGACGTGGACATGGACTGACCCCAATCCAGGGGAGAAAACCGTCACCGTCGAGGTCGTGCTACGCCTGCAATCCGGCAGCGCAACCCTGAGCAGCGAGGCCGTCCCTCTGACCTTCACCACGCTTGGCGGCGGGGGAGGCGGCGGCACCTACTATCCAGTCGATGAGCCCCTTCGGACGACCGGTGCAGGGTCGGGGTTGGACATCGTCGCCACGGCCGACCTCGCCACCGACCGAGGTCAGCTCGTGCTGGAACGCGAAACCAGTTTCACGATCGACGGTGAGATGGCCTTCTGGATGCGATGGGCCTTGGACCACCTTGGAAGCGACGACGTGACCCTTTCTCCGACAATCCGCTCCTTCTCGACCGAGCGAATCGGTGACGACGAACGTGAGAGCCGTGTGGTTGAGGCCGTCGAAGTGCAGGAGTTCGAGCGTGAGATGGGCAAGTTGCACGTGTCGTTCCTGGCCAACGGATTTGGCTTTGACCCGGAGGAATTGATTGGTGATTCAAGCGCCTTCAGTTCCGTGAGCATTTCCCTCGACCTTCACGGTGATGACCGCGTACGTTCTCACCCGTTGACGCTCACCATTCTCTCTCGCGAGGTCGTGGAGGACGGTCAGGACTACAACCTCATCCGAGATTTCATCATCGTTCAACCCGTCCCGTACTGGTCGTCGTGGTCCATCGACCTCACGGCGAGTGGATCTGGCCTGACCTCATTCTTTGGCGCAGCGCTCGACGGTGACGACGGATTGGACCTTTCCGTGCGAAGGTTGCCGCTCGGCGAGGTCCTCCATCTTGAGGGTGAAGGGCTTGACCAAGCAGCCTCCTTTGGCGTTCAAGCCACACTGACCAGTGCCCCGCTGCACGCACCGATGCTTGTCTCTGCGCTGCTTCTCGTGGTGTTGGTTGGCGGCTTCTTGCTTGGACTTCGCCTCACACGCACCAAGAAAAGGCGTCTCATGGTCGTGGAGGCCGGGGTGATGTCACCGATTGTTCTTGCTATGTTCGTCTTCGCATACCAGACCGAACTTGTCGTTGCTTCAGCCGCGGTGTGTGCGCTGTTGTGGACCGTCTCGGGCCTGCTGTCCCCCGGACGTCCAGGTGGTGATCGTTCAATGCCACCGCTGCCGACCTTTGCCTGCCCCGCGTGCTCGTCCTTGGTTCCGGTCCCTTCACCGGTCCGACCCCTCCGCGTGGTCTGTCAAGGATGTTCCCGAGGCATCACGATTCAGGGGTGACGGCATGGCCACGCGATTGGGCGACCTCGACCTTGAGGACGAACACGTGACGGTAGGTTTGGACGACAGCCTGATGGAGGCAGCCCATCGCCTCATCGATGTCCCAGGCGGTGTACTCATTGTGCTCGATGACGACGGGACGCCACACGGCATTGTCCGTCCCGACCACGTGCTGGCGCAGGTCGTTCGGAGCGTCGACCTTCGCGGAGCACGATGCCGTGACGTGATGGAGTCAGACCTGTTGCGCCTCTCCATCGACACCCCGCTCCGGGAGGTCGTCGAGACCGTTGCAACACGTTCGCCGTCTGCTGTCGTCGCCGTTGACGAGGACGGCGAGTACGCAGGATGGTTTTCCCCGTCCGACCTTGCACGCGCTCGGGAACGCCTCGGGGTCCTGAAGGACCTTGACCGGGCCCGGCGTTGATCACTCGTGCATCATGAGAAGTCGATCTTCCTCAATGAGGATGGCGTACCCGATCCGTTCGAGTTGAACAACAGCGCCGGAAGGAAGGCCATGAGGTTCCAACCGTCCCTTCACGTGGTGGATTTGGCCGTCGTTGACCACCATCAGCACCGCTTCCGTGGCGTCCGGGGTGGTCCAATGCAGGATACGCCGGCTGTCCGACCGTTCCAACGAGGTGAGGTGCAGCGCACCGTCCTCCTTCTCGACGTCTCCAAGGTCCTTCAGCCGGAACGGGGCAGGGTCCTGAAGGTCGTCTGCTTCGACCAGCACTTCCCCCCGTGAGAGATTGAGGCGACGGACGTCACGTTCTGCATCGTCTGGGAAGGCGACAAGGGTCGCCTCCTCGGGCCCGTTGTGCAGCGTCAACGGCACGGGGTCACGGACGAAGGCCAATCGATGGGCATCTGAATCCACAACGGTGGTGTTGTGGGAGTACAAGGTGGCCAACGGTACCGCGATGTCCTTCTGCGTGATGGCAAGTTCCAGCCAAAACGCCCTGAGCGCTTCGGCCTGAATGCCGCGTCGACGGAGGGCTGCAATCGTTGGCAAGCGCGGGTCGTCCCATCCCTCGTAGGTACCCGCCTCGATGTCAGCGCGCATCGCTGAGGTTGAGAAACCCCCCCATTCGTGAACTTTCACCCGTCCCCAGTACATCGTTTCAGGGTACGTCCATCCGAAGTGATCGTAGAGCAGGGATTGCTTTCGGGTGGAATCCATCAAGTCCTTTCCTCGGATGATGTGCGTGACCCCTCGCAGATGGTCCTCCACAGCGCTTTGGAAATCAAGCAGCGGCCACACCCTGTAGGTTGACCCAACCTCGGGCCTTGGATGAGGAGATGCGGTGGTGTCTTGGATGCGAAGGGCCGGCCAATCGCGAAGCGCAGGATTCGGGAGGTCCATGCCTGTACGCACGCGTACAACGGCTTCGCCTTGTGCGAACCTTCCGTCAAGCATCTTCTTCCAACGTTCGATGTTGCTTTCGGCGTCAGCGTCGCGGCATGGGCAGGGTGTTTTTGCAACACGGAGTTCACGGAAGGCTTCGGCACTGCATGTGCAGACGTACCCTCCACCTCCTGCGAGCATGCGTTCTGCATGCTCATAGTACACCGGAATACGGTCTGACGCAATGACCACTCGATCCGGAGCACGACCAAGCAGCCACGTGGCCTCTTCGACGATGCCTGAATACGCCTCAGGGAGCGGCGGTTTGACGACCGTGTCTGTGTCGTCGAAGCGGAGGATCAACTCCCCTCCGTACCGTTCGGCATATTGCCCGTTGATCACGATTCCTCGTGCATGGCCGAACGACAGCGGTCCGTTTGGGTTTGGAGCAAACCGGAGCACCACCTTGCCTTGCTCGGCATTGGTCAGTTCGGGCAAGCCTTCCCTCCGTTCGGCTTTCTGACGTGGAGCGAGCAGGTCGGGCGACCGTTCACGGAGGATGGCTTCAGCAGCCTCAAGTCCCTGCTCGTTCACAAGTTCGTTGGCACTGGCGACCGACCGGGCGACGGCGGGAGCGAGTGACTTCCCGTGGGCTCGCAGGTCTTCACGCATCCCCATGATGCGCCCGATCACAGATCCAACCTCCGCCTGCCCGTCGTATTCCACGGCGTTTTGCAACGCAATCAGATCCAGGAACTCAAGGACATCGGCGTCAGGTGTCCACGACATGTTCCGTCCCTCTTCGGCCCCTCGTTCGGTCCCTTCATGAGGATGGTGGGTCAAACAGGCTTCGTTGCCGCACAGAACCGCGCTCCGTTCGGACGGGGACCGGGCCGGAGTGGAGCGAGGACCATGCCCGCTCTATTGTTGCCCAGGACCACCGCAGGTCGGGATGCGGTTCGGGGCCTTGAAGCAGGTGCGGGAGGGCACTTTTGGTCGCCGGGTCGCTCGGATACCCCGACCCGAGCGCGATTCCGAGCTGCGCGGACAACGCCTGCACCGATTCATCTCGGACGGTTTTTGCAAGAATGCTGGCAGCCCCAACGTGCAGGTCATGGTCGTCCATGCCATGCTTTGAGGCGAGACCTGCAGGGGCCAATCCACGCGCCCGCAACCCGTTGGCGACACGACCGCCGAAACGAGCCTCGTCCACGTCGCACGCATCCAAGGACACCTGCGGCGCGTTCGAGGATGGCCATACCTCCGAGATGGCCTCTACAAACCCTTCAACTTCGAGGTGGTTGAGCCCAGCTCCTGCAAGCGCGAGGTCGATGCGTTTCGGCGTGAGTTCGACCGTGGTCATGGACCAGCCATGGTCAGCCCCCATGGATCGAAGGTTCGCGGCGATCTCCGACCGACGTGGAGCGGTGAGTCGTTTCGAATCACGAACGCCAATGGCCCGAAGGAGCTCTGCGTCTTCTGCAGGAGCGCAAAACGCACCGACAACCAAGGGTCCGAGGCATGGGCCGCGCCCTGCCTCGTCCACGCCAATGCGCATCGAGTTCACTCCAGGTTCAGGTCGTCCAGAAGGGCATCGAGGTCGCTCTCCGGAGCAGTTGGTTGCAGTTGTTCGGCAATCGCGTCCAACGTCCGAACCGCTGCCGTCGCGCTGTGCACGTCGAGCACCGTGGTCGCAGCATCGGCCAAGTCTGGGTCAGGAGCGGGTGCCGTGGGGGTGAGCGGCCTCGATCTCGCGGCGAATGCGGCTTGGAAGTCCTCTGGACGAACGGTACGGGACGGGGCGGGTTCAGGGACGCTCGTCGGTCGCTCAAAGGCCGCCATCCAATCCTCGACCCGTTCCGGTTCTGCGGTCGGAAGCGGTTGCAAGAGCGCCCGCTCTGCGTTCATGGCATCCCTCTGCTTCATAGCACGTTGAACGACAGCAGCGGCGACAAGCAGCGCCAGCAGCACATGCCATGCACCCCCGATGAAGGTCAACGCACCATCGGAGATGTCGCTCCATTGGATGCCCTTTCCCTCTGTTTGAGGTTGCCACCGGATGCCGAGGTAACTCGCGCTGGCCTGATGCACAAAGGCTTGATCTGGCACGTACCGCGACCGAACGCTCAGGTTGACGAAGACGGTGCCGTTGGCTTCGTGGTCGTTCGGGACATCGAACCAGCCGCGAAGTGAAATGTTGGCTCCGAGCGGGACGTCGTCCAATTCGAAGGTTCGCACGCCCCCCCCTTCCCCATCGAAGATGGCATTTTCTGGAGGAAGCAGCCCCATCGGGGTTCCGTGCGATGACTTCATGGAAATGACCAGACCATCCACAACGTTCCCGTCGTTCCTCAACGTCGTGGAGATGGAGATGGTGTTGCCGACACGTTCGTCCACGACATCAACGAAGGTCCACGCGACTCGAGGGGCGATCCGCAGGTCAATGCTCGCGTGTGTTTCAGGGTCGGTCGCCTCAGGGCCAAGGGCGAGGGACAGTTCTGCGGTCATGAAGGCGAGCGCGTCTGGATGGGCGCGAAGCGTGGCGAGGTTGACCGTTGCCGATTGCCCCGGAGCGAGCGCCATCCGCGTGGTTCCGGGTTCCAAGATCACGATGCCTTCCGCTTGCTCGGTGAGGGTCAGCACAACATCGGCCACATCGTCGAAGTTCCCCGTGTTGCGTACGGTTGCGTTCACGATGCAAGGGTCGTCGATGACGAGGTCCGGGCAGCGGGGTGTATGGAGTTCCATCCGAAACCCGCGTTCCAGCGCGATGCTTCCGTTGATGTCGATGCTCTGCACATCGTCGCCCATCTGGGCAGTGAGGCGGACGTTGAGCCACCCGATGTCGGCCCATGGTGCAAGGAAGCCCACTTCGATGCGTCGCGTTGCTCCAACATCCAGCATCACGTCAGGAAGGGTGCCGAACAGCGCAACGGTCCACCCTTCATGCAGGAATCGCTCGGTGCCGTCGATGCTCCTGTCCACACCTCCCTCTTCGTCAAGCAGGTTGAGGTGAAGCCCGACGGTGCGTGGGGCGTTCCCGATGTTCGTGACCAGCACCTCCATGCGTCCGTCGGTGCCTGGGGCCACCGTGAGGTGCTCGCCGCTTGGAGCGAGGTGGACACGAAACACGTCGTCCATGGCGAGCACAAAGGTCCAGGCGTCCCCACGCCCATCGAACGACGACGAGGCCGTGATGGTGAACGAGGGGCCCTCGCCAGCGAGCGGCTGACTGTTTTCGACGCTTCCGACATCGATCCAAGCCCCAATGTACGTGCGCGCGCCCCCAGCGAGCGAGATGCTTGGATCGTCGACCTGAACGCCGTTCAAGGTCCAGCCCCACATCCAATCGCTCTCTGTTGACATGGCGAACGTCACGACTTCGTCAAGGGCCCCCACGTTGGTGAGGTTCACGGCCACGCCAGTGCGCGTTGATTCCTCAACGGTGAAGGTCGATGTTCCATCAATGCCCATCACCAACGCGGATGCGGTACGAACCCAGACGTCGAGTGAACATGAAGCAAGCCCATCGGATCCGTCCATGAGGCTGATGTTGAGCGCGTACCTGCCCTGCTCCAGGCCTGTTGCGGCTTGCAGTGGAATGGACCACGCCCTCACGCCGTCCGCCACCTGAGCGGTGACGTTGCCAACGATGAGCGTCTGAGGAGCGTCTGTCGAGACGTTGAGGGCCAATCCAGCACCATCGTTCTGCGTGATCTGGAGCACGGTGCTTCCCTCAGGGAGCAACGCTACGTGGTCTGGGCACGCCAGTTCGGTTGACCCCTCCGCCCCAGTGGGCTGCAGGGGGAGCATCGTGAGCAGAAGCAGGGCGACCATCACCCGTGCCCGCATGCGCTTCGCTCGGTCAGGCCCTCCTTCAACGCGTCGTTGCGACGCTCAGAAAAGCGTGGACAGGGGTGAGGCGAGATGCGCGCCTTGCGCGCCAACGCGGTTCACTTCCATGCTGACGGGCCAGTGCTCGACGGAGACCGGCTCACGAGGTTGCAGCCCATCTTCCAGCCAAGGGATCACGTCCGTTAGGCGAAGGAGCACTGGCATCCGTTCGTGGATGTGGCGGATGGACGATGCAGCGTGCTGCGTGAGCACGGCAAAACCGCCGCTTGAGCCAGCGTGAATTCCAGCCATCCAGCACCCCTGCCCTCCCCTTGGACGAAGGTGGTGCGGATGACGTCCGAGCGGGGACGGCAACCATTCGTACCAGCCTGTCGCGGGGACGACGACCCGGTGCTGTTGCACTGCGGTCTGGAACATTCCGCGTTCGTGGACCGTCTCAAGGCGTGCGTTGATTGGTCCCTTGCGGCCGTCCGATCGCGTGCTGAATCCCCACGTTCGGACCGTGATCTCCGCCCGGTTGTCACGCCATTCCACGACGGGATGGGCGTCGGTGGGTGCCACGTTCCAGCGTGGAGGGTGGTCCAATTCGACGTGCAGGTCGAGGGGCTGCACCAGTTCTGTCAGGTTCGAACCCATCGAGAATCGACCGCACATGCGATCACACAGGGTCGGGAAGCGCGGCGTCCAGCGCTTCAAGGTCGAACTCAGCACCGTTGAGTGGGACGTTGAGGTCAAACGAAAGAGCAACGCGTGGGTCAAGTTCACCAAAGCATCCAATCCACGCTCCCTGAACGAGGAGTTTGGCCGCTCGACCAGCGAGCCAAGGCCCATCGCCGTCGGGCAACGGTTGGACTTCGACCTCCTCCTCCTTCGCGCCGAGTGCCTGCAAGAGGGCTTGCACCCGGCCACGCGCTGCTGCGAATCCGCCTGAGGCCTCGGCCACAAGCATGCCCAATCGAGGGTGGTTGGCATGGTCGCGGACCACCGTGCCCAGTTCGAACACACCTTGCGGCAGGTCATGGTGTCGGTTGGCTGCGAGCAATCGGAGCAACCCTGGAAGAAGGTGCTGCCGAAGGATGGTGTGGTCGACCGTGATCGGGTTCGTGATTCGCGTCACGGCGTGGCGTGGCGCCCAACGCGTGTGCTCGAACTGGTCGGCATCGTTTGAGAGCGTGAGGGATTGGACTTCGGTCAACCCAAGCCCGGTCGCCATGGCCCGGAGTCGCCTGCGAACATGGCCATCGGAACGAGGCGTGCCGTGTGCAGGGGCCCGTGGGGATGCTTCGCCGAGGTCTTCATATCCGTGACCGATGGCAAGGTCCTCGACCACGTCAACTTCGTGCAGCAGGTCGGTCCTCCATCGCGGCATCGCGATGGTCCATGCACCGTCGGTTTCTTCGAGAACGTCGCCCCCCATGCGTCGGATGGCGTGACGTACGTCTTCCGTGCTGAAGGTGCGACCGAGCAACATGTCCACACGCTCTTTCGTGAGGCGGTGGTGCTGAGGCGCCGTTCGGGGATGGAGTCCATGTGCTGCGCCACCGTTCACTTGCACGGATTCGATGGTTCCTCCCATCGCGCTGAGTTGGAGGCAGACAAGTTGGAGGCTTGCTTCGCACGCCACCATGTCCCATCCGGTGACGTCAACCAACATCGAGGTCGTTGAAGGGGTGACGGTTGTTTGAACACCGTTGATGATGGGCGGGAACGAAATGACCGCATCGTCAGCATCGAGCAACAGGGGGACATGCTCCATGCCTTCGAGAAGGTGAGCGTAGTCCCGCCCCTTCGGGTGGCTGGTCAGGATCTCATCGATCGTCATCTCGGTCGTTGACGCAAGCGGGACAAAGGAATGGCTCCTGGTGGCAGCGACGGCGCGGAACGGCGGTCGAATTGTGTCGAGGTCATGCACCCCGATGGAAGCCCGACGGCGACCGCGTCCGACGGCGAAATGGAGTTTTTCCTGATGGTCCATCAGCCTGCGAATGCTCGCGTCACGTTCCGCTTCGGTGGCACCGAGGTTCACCCCTCGAACGATGGCGCAGACGACGAACGGTCGAATGGATTCCAAGTTCGAATCGACCTCCATGGAGGTCGTTGCGGGTTGTGCTGAGAGGTGGGTCGACATGGCCTCATGGTGAACAAAGGCACGAATTCCACGGCTGAGGGTTTCTGCAGACAGCAGGTCGGGGCGATCGGGAAAAATTTCGATGTCCAAGGTCTCCTCGGTGCAGCGATCGATATCGGTTCCCAACAAGGGAAGCAGCGATTCGATTTCCTTGATGTTATGCTCGTGACCCCCTCGTTCCACGAGGGCGCGGAGGACCGTTTGATCAACGCTGATCGTCGGCATGCCATCACCGTGTCCATTCGGGGAGCGGACGGTCGAATCCAGCCATCCGCAATCCGCTCATCAGCGCGACATCGTGGGTGCTTGCACGAAGGTTGGAGCGGCTCAATGCGTCGATCGAGTTCGACCCGACGTTGCGAAGGGCATCGGCGAGCCCCTGTTCGATGGACGTGAGGATGCCCGCCAGTGCAGCAGGTGTTTCTTCGGCCGGCGTGAAGGTGACGAGTCCAAAACCCGCCGCTGAGAGGATTGCGATGTCGAGGCCCGTTGGTACCCAATCCAACGCCCCTCCTGCAATCGTGATGTCCTCGTTGAGGGTGCCGTTCGCAGAGCGACCGGACATGGGCAGCATGGCCGCGACGGGGAGGCCGGGACGGGAGCCGATGTTCGCAAAGGCCGCAGCCAATCCGTATTCTGCAGCCCACGCGTGCAGGCCAGAGACGCGTCCAATGTCGCCCTGAAGGCACACCACCAGCTCGTCGTTGCCCAGGCTGAAGAGGAGCACAAGAAGCGCTTCAAATCCTTCAATGTCCATGGGAGGCAAATCGTCGAGGTCGATGAGGACACCTGCAGCATCGCTGCATTCCGGCCAAGCGTCGAGGCTTTGCGCACCGATCCGAAGCAGGTCAATCGGTCGGGGCGCGGCATCAACGATGGCGGGGTGATGTGCAAGCACGTCGGCCACGGCGTCGCTGGACCTCTTGGCCTTCATTCGTTCACCGCTGCTCAGACGTGGCAGCACGGGGACGGGAAGGGCGAGCGGACGTTGGCCCAACAGCACGCTGGAGTCGACCTTCGTGCTGCTGAGGAGGCGGTCGTTCGTTGTGGGCAGGAGGTGAAGGTGTTCAAGCGCATGCTGACGTGGTGATGGTTCGATGTGACGTGCGGCGGCCTCTCCTTTTGGAACGAGGCAAACGGCGTCGGCGTGCACCTGCCAGGACGGGTCTTCAATGCTGGAATTGACCTCCGCGAGTTCATCGGACGTCAGCGGACGCAAGTGAACACCTTCGGCAGGCGCTTGGCAACGACCGTCAACGACGATCATTCCTCCGGTCATGCCGCTTCCGGGGTCCATCCCGACGTCACCATGGACCACGATCAGGCCGCCTGCCATGCCGTTTCCAACGCGAGCCCCAACCTTGCCTCGAGCCAGAAGCAGACCCCCATGCATCGCTGCGCCAAGATCATCGTTCGCGCCTTCGTTGAGCACGAGCATGCCGTCGGCCATTCGCCAACCAGCGAAATGGTTGGCTCGACCTTCACACACGACCTTCCCTCCGTTCAGCGCGGCTGCGAAAAACGCCCCTGCATCGCCTCGATGGTCGAACGAGCCAGCACAGCGCGTTGCTATCCAAGAGCCAAGTCGCCCGAGCGATCGAACCCTGGCGCCACTCGGCAGGAAGGGGCAGAGACCAGATTCCCCGTCTTTCGGGACTTCTGTGCCGTCCGCGGTCCACCCGATCCTGAGGACGGCGTTGCGTTCGATGGCCGTGTCCAGCGCCTCGCCGAGTTGGCGGTTGATACCGATGCCACTCGCCATGAGCGGGCGCTGTTGGCCGGCCATGTCATGG
>Ga0181584_10003515_pt1 | contig 11954 bp, 13 predicted proteins | sample 071ome_30_FD_132462 | JGI IMG/M metagenome (GOLD analysis project Ga0181584, IMG submission 132462) | Coastal salt marsh microbial communities from the Groves Creek Marsh, Skidaway Island, Georgia - 071406AT metaG (megahit assembly) | ecosystem: Environmental > Aquatic > Marine > Intertidal... | reverse complement strand
GGCAGCGTACGCCGCGTTCCGCAGCTGGTTCAGACGGCTGACAATGTCCAATTTGGCCCGCCGCTGTGCCTCGGCATCGTCGCCGGGAATGGCGGATATCTGGGCAATGAGCGAGTCGGCGAGGGCGTCCACGTCGAGCACGGCCTTGGCGGCCGCCTGTGCGTCATCCGTCGCGACGCCCTTCTTCTTGTCGCCCGCCTTCTTCTCGTGTTCCAGTCCCCTATTCTTCTCGGCTCCCTCCTTCTCGGTCGCCTCGGCCTTTTCAACGAGCTCCTGCGGCAGCGGCTCGAGCGCGTCGGCAAACGCCTTGAGGTCCGGCGGGCTATCTCGTGTGATCTTCGGGTTCGCGGCAAAGTCGATCGTCTCGATCGACCGGTCGCTCAGCAGCTCCGCGACGTGCACGCCTACACGACGACGATGGATGGATGGAGTGTGAGGACGAGTACGAGGACGAGTACGACGCGTCTGGAATCGAAAGTGAAAGTACGTACCGTCCAGAAATATGCTCCCCTGTCCGTGGGCGGCACCGACCCAGAATTCCGTCTTCAGCTCCTGATCCAGCAGCACCCCGACGGCATGGGGACAGTCCATCACGCACCCGAGCGTCACTGCGCCCGAGCTCGCCGAACCAAAGACCGCCTCTGCCAGCGCGCCTGTTGCCTGCGCGACACCACCCTTGCCACATCCGAGCCGAGTCGAGAGCAGCTTGGTGGACAGCTCCGTGTCCGGGTGCATGACGGTCAGGAACGCTCGGTTCTTCTTGTCCTTCAAGAGCACCAGTCTGGCCGTAATCGCATCGTCGCTCGCCGGCTCTGTCGATATCGTCAGCCCCAGCCGGGCGATGAGTTCTGTGATCCGCTTCATTGACACTATGACACTGTGACACTGTGACACTATGACGAATGCGCGGAGGCAGGCAGCGAACCACCACGAAAACAACGAATGTGCCACGTACGTCGCACCAACGCGTTGGTACAAATGTTTTGATACGCAACAGCCAACCCTAAAATACAACTACGACGTCAACCTTCCGCCCCGCCCGAGGTCCGTCCAACTCCACGAACAGCACGGATTGCCACGACCCAAGCCCGAGCTCGCCGCCCGCTCGCACCCCACACGACACCGAGTTCCCCACCAGAATCGCCTGCAGATGAGCGTGCGCATTGATCGGCTCCTGCGCCATGAACGCCTCCACGCTCCCAAACCCCCCACAATCGTTATCCTCGATCGCCTGACGATCCCGTGCGGTCGCCGGCCGCGACCCGAGGTCGTTATGCTTGTACCGCGCCGCCCCACTCGGCACCGCCCCGTTCAAATACTCCAAGATATCCGACTTCAGGAAATGCTCATTCTCGTTCACGCAGACGGCACACGTCGTATGCTGCGACGTGACGGTGACGACACCGGATTGGGCCGGGGCGCGTCGAACAATCTCCCGCACCCGGTCGGTGATGTCGACGATCTCCTGGTTGGCAGTCGTGTCCAGGACGATCGTTTCCTGGAGGGAGGCAGGCGAGGGGGCTGGGGCTCGTCGCCGGCGAGGGACGAGGGAAGGGTCGGGCTGTACGAGGAACGGAACGAAATTCCGCCGGGTCGCTGTCCACAGCGCGCTGCTGTTCTTCCCGACGCCGGAGTGGAACGATGGACATATCATGGTGACAATGAGGAGACGCAGCCCACCGATCGGAGGTTTTCGCCCAATTGAGCTCTCCGGGGAGAGCGAGGGAGAGTCGCCCAGGTAGGCACAAGTCGGTCGGCCCGCGACAAACCAATTTTGACTTCGCGATCACGCGTCGCGGTTATTACGCCGATCGATTCTTCTACGCCCCTATACGGGCCTCCTCCCTGTACGTAGTTCGAGTTTCGCTTTGGCGCGGTTTCGAAAGAGCCATTCACCCAAGACGAACCCGCCATGATTCGGCAAATCCGAGCCTCGGTTTGGCATCCAATATCCATGAAACTGATCGTCGTCGGCGCGCGGGGGAGATGGAGCGACGGGAAGCGTTAATTTTTCGTCCCGGAATTTCCCGCTCAAATCTTTCTCGCCCACGTTGCTCTCGTCCGCGGCGTTTGGCGCTCGACGCCCCTCGTATTAGGCCATGTGAATCTCTCCGACACGTCCAAAGTGCAGACAACAACGCCCGGATGTCGGCACGTCACGATCGCCCACCTCTCACCCTCCCTCACCTTCCACCCACAGGCGCGCCCGAACGCCATGTCCTCGGCGCCTTGATATTCAATTTTCCACGTCTACTACTACTCCTACTACTACGAGCTCAATTTTCCAACGAACGCAATTTTGAACGCCCGACATGTTGACCGATACGCACGTCACGCCGATGACGCCGGTGAAGACCCGACCGGACTCGACCTCGAGCCCGAAAGATAGCCCGCGCACGCCCAACCGCCCGATCCTACAGGAGACCCGGATGCTGTGCATGTCGAGTCCGCTGAGGTTTGTCGGCTGCACCAGTCCGTGCAGTACCAAGCTGCAGATCGGGTTCGTGTCGCACATCGAACACGGGATCGTGACGGACCACCGTCCGAATCGCCCGGGCGACTATGGCCTCGTGCCGCACTCGTCTCCCGTGTCCAACGTGACCTCGCCCGTGCATTCGCCGACCCGAGGCCTCTTGCACGAGCTGTCGTTTGCCAACCTGTTGGATTCGGCGGACGAGCATGCCATGAATAATAACGGCGGTATGAGCGGGATGGGTGGGGCCGACGTGGCGGCCAGTCCGCGGAAGCGGCCGAGGAAGCACGCGCCCACGCGTTGCGGCGAGTAGGCTGCAAGGAAGTATCAGTGAGATACGATAGATACGACGACGAGACAACGCGAAGAGACAACACGAAGAGACAACACGAAGAGACAACACGAAGAGACAACACGATGGCAACGACTGACAAGCCAATGAGATACACGACGACAAGCCGAGACAATTTTCGCGCTCGATGACAACCACCATTGGAGTAGGTTCCAGACGCCCAGATACAATTTTGCCATCTTTCGATCCTTTTCCGATCGACGACCACATTCTTCCCTCCATTCTTCACACCACATACTTTACATGTTACAATTACCGTACGGTTAGCAAACCAGTCCACCATATCATCAGAACAGCGCGCTCCCCTTGACACCCTCGACGATCAGCAGCGCCGCAAACCCGATCATGGCTGCCCTCCCGTTGAGCTCCTCCGCCTTGGGCGTCAGGGGCCCGAACGCCTCGCGCGTCGTACCCTGGATCATCGGAATCAGACTCGCAGACGCAAACAGGATAAACGTCAGCAGCACACCCGTCGGCTCGTCCTTGAACTGCGACACGACAGTCTCCCCAGACGACAGCTCGGCGAACAACGCAGAGACAAACGCAAGCATGGCAAGCCGTCCGTTGATAATCTCCGGCGCCGGGCCAGAGAAGGCCATCAGGTCGGCGATGGACATCTCGGCCACGGCCGACTCCACGGGCTCGGCCGGGGCCACGGCGACCACGCCATCCTCGACGGCCTTGGACCACTCGGACTCGCTGTAGGCCGAACCGGCGTAGAAGACGGTCGACGAAGACGACGACGACTCCGAGGAAGGCGCAGCCGGGGCGTCGGTGGCCCCGTTCTCGGCCGCGCGGACGACGAAGGAACGGGTGGTCCTCGAGGAGCTGTGCGTCGGAGTGTGTGGTGTGAGTCAAACGTCGGGGCGATGACAGAAACTCCGATGAACATACCTTGACGGCCTCAGACGCGCGCAAGCGGCCTGGGCGGAAACGGAGCGGGCAGTGGTAATCATTGTGATGGTGAAGAATCAAAGAATGAAAGAATGAAAGAATCAGAAAGAATCAGAAAGAAGTGGTAGTTTTGTGTGTGGCCGGTGGTTTGCAACCAGGCCGACTTGAAGGCCGCGGCCTCGCCCGGGCGATGCAGTTCAGAATGATCATCGTCCTCATTACCGTGCTTGTCTTCGTCATTCAATCGACCATCGCAATGCCCACGATCGGAAAGCCAGGTACGTCCGTGCTTCTTGTTCTCATTCCCGGGGCTTCGATTCGATTCAAATTCGATCGTGACCTCGTCTTCGTTCTGTCTTCGTTGTCTGTCTTCGTTGTGTGTCTTCTCTCTCTGTTATAATGCGCCCACCACCTATTCACCGTCCCCACGCTCACCCACCTCCTTCGCCCACCCACCTCCTCCCACCTTCAGCCCCTGGATTCACTGCCCAGGCAGTCACCCCCGCGGGGGAGTTTACGTCGATGTCGCTGAGCGATTTCGCCGGCAAGTACACGGTTCTGTTCTTCTATCCGCTGGACTGGACGTTTGTCTGCCCGACTGAGATTATCGCGTTCAGTGATCGTATGTCCGAGTTCGAGGAGCTGGATGTGAACGTCGTCGGCGTGTCTGTCGATAGTCACTTCTCTCACCTCAACTGGATGAACACGCCGCGTAACCAGGGCGGTCTCGGCGGTCTCAAGTACCCGTTGGTGGCGGATATCACCAAGTCGATCTCGAAGGACTACGGTGTGCTGATCGAGGACGGCGATGCGGCCGGAATTGCGCTGCGCGGGCTGTTCATTATCTCGGACAAGGGCGTCCTGCGCCAGATTACCGTCAACGATCTGCCGGTGGGTAGGTCCATCGACGAGGTGCTGCGTCTGCTCAAGGCGTTCAAGTACACGGACGAGCACGGTGAGGTGTGCCCGGCGGGGTGGACCCCGGGTGCCGACACCATCAAGCCGACCGTGAAGGAGAGCGCCGAGTACTTCGGGAAGCAGTAGGAGGCTGTTGATGATTGATGATCGTATTAACAGCATCACATGTCAAATCCATCCACTACCAATTCTGCTCGTTGCGGCCGAGCTCGCTGGCCTCGGCGATGAGCCGGTTGCGCTTGTCCTTGACCGTCCGTCGGGCCCGTCCGACGATGCCCTTTGCGTGGTTCTGGAGGATCGTTCGCATCTCTGGGCGCTCGTCGAAGGAGACGTCGCGGTAGATTCTCAACAGGATGCTCTCGACGTGTTGTGCCGTCGAGTCGGCAAGCATCTCGGGGGTCTTGAGGCCCGCGTCGAAGAGCAGGCGGGCGACGTGGGGCTTGACGCCGACCTCCATGAGGTCCATCATCTCGGGGCGGACGCCGTGCAATACGCGGCGTTGGAACTCCTTGATGAGAAGCTCGAGCTTGTGCCACCCGATCTTCGCGCAGAAGGTCGCGAGCATGCCGGCAAACCTGGACGCCCTGTCCTGCATGGACTCGACAGAGCCCCGGTCCAGGGACGCGCCGAACTTGGCCTCGATGTCCTTCCATGGCGTCTCGTCGATCACCTCCTGGAGTATGAGCGCCGTCCAGAATCGGGTGATGATGCGGTGTTGGCCGGCCAGGCCGCTCGTGCTCTCGTTGAGGCCCCCGCCGTTGCCCAGCTTCTGCCGCTTGATCGCCGTCCCCTGGGCCATGCTGTTGAGCAGTCCCATGTTCACGCCGACCTTCTCCGAGATGGAGGATCCCGTCGCGTCCATCCTCTTGAGCATGGCGGCGAGCCGCTGCCAGTCCACCCGGGTGTCCTCGTTCAGGGGCACGCAGAGGTAGATGAGGTGGAGGTCAGAGTCCAAGACAAATGCTTTTTGCGCCTTCTCGAGGTCGCCGACGATGTCGCGACATACGTCGGGCGGCAAGCCGGACGAGTGGACCGCGATGCCCGTCTTGGTGGGCTTCCACACCCCCCGGCCGGTCTCCTTGTCGGCTACCCACTCGATGAAGCCCTCGGCGAGGAGCCGGTCGAGGGCCGCTTTCGCCTGATCCAAGACGACCTGGGACGCTTCCGCGTCTTCCTTGACCAGCTGGTACAGCAGCGTCGACTCGACGTAGTCCCGCACCTGTTCCGGCTGGGAGACCGAGCCGGAGGCGATGACCTCGAGCATCGCGCGGTGCAGGTCGTTCTTCTTTGGCTCGAGCCCGCTGGAGATTGGTTCGATACCCTGGTTCATCATCTCGTACAGCTTGGCGTCCGGGATGCCGTTGCCGCCGATCAAGAACGCCTCTCCGGCCGTGTCGAAGCCAGCGCGGCCGGCACGTCCCACCATCTGCTTGTACTTGGACGGCTCGAGCAGGTTTTCTTTGTTGCCGGCGATGTACGGCTGGCGGATGATGACCCGTCTGGCGGGGAGATTGACGCCGGCGGCCAGGGTGGACGTCGCACACAGCACCGAGATGGCTCCCGACAGGAAGCCCTGCTCGACCAGGGCCCGCTCCTCGGCGTCCAGCCCGGCGTGGTGCCAAGAGATGCCGTTCTCGATGGAGATCTGCAGGTCTGTCTTGTCGAGGCTGCCGGAAAAAGACGCCACGTAGAGCTGGTGGTCGTGCTGCTGCTGCTGCTGCTGGGAGGTCGCGTCCGGCCTGATGGGCGACTGGCCCTTGATGGCGGGGCTGTTTTGGTGGATCTGGAGCTCGTCGGCGATCGATCGCCGGCGCTTTTCCTTCTCGTGCGAGTTGCAAGACCACGGATCGGTCCGCTGTTGCTCTTCCGCGGCCCGTTTGGCCCCCTCCATGGCCCTCCTGACGTCTGCCGATTCGCCGAGATACTCGGCCGTCTTCTGGCAAGCGCGCCTGCTGGAGCAAAACACGATGACCGAGTGCCCCTCCCGCACAGACTCGACGACGAGCGCCATCACCGCGTCCAGATCGGTCGCCGCGCTCCCGACGAGCTTGGTGCTCAGCACCTTGACCAGGGTCTTGTCCGGCAGCGTCACGCGGTCTCCGTTGACGAAAAACTCCTGGAGCGGCACCGGCCTGTACTGAGTCATGTACAGCTCGGCCCGTAGCCACGACGCGACGACTTCCACCTTGGAAATCGTCGCGCTCATGCCGATGATCTGGATGGACGTCCCGAGGTACCGCAGCTTGGTCAGCATCAGCTCTAGCAGATAGCCCCGCTGCGCGTCTCCCACCATGTGCAGCTCGTCGATCGTCACCGCCGACAGACGCTCCTGGAGCAGCTTGGGAGATCCATTGGCCTCCTCGACCCACTTATTGACCAGAATGTTGGCCTTCTCGATCGTCGACACGATTACCGCCGGGCCCTTGACCCGCTCCAGCTCGTCGGTGGAGGTCAGGCTCCCGTAAAACTCGACGACGGTCGGCGGCGGCGGTGGCGCGTTCTGCTGCGGCACGTGCTGCCCCTGGCGCAGCATTTCCATGTATTTCTGGTGCATCAACGTGGCAGGATGATGCGAGAATAGCTTCTTGAAGTGGTTGGACTTCTCCGCGCAGATTGACACGTACGGCAGGACCAAGATGGCGGGCTTGCCCGTCTCGAGGACCCGTCGCAGCATCAGCATCTCGGCCACCATGCTCTTGCCTCCCGACGTCGGCGCGCAGTACACTAGGTTGGCGTTGCCCTCGAGCACGCCCGGCGTCCGCAGGCATTCCGCCTGCCAGTCGTACAGCGTCATCGGGCACTGCGCGGCGTTGATCGAATCGACCATGTCGACGAACGGCAGGAAATTGATAATGTGGTTGGGGTTGGGGTGATGCACGGCTGGTTGGGAGCGGTGCTGTGGCCGGGGCTGCCCCTGACTCGCGAGACCGGCCCGCCGGCTCCCGTCGCCGAGGGCAAAATCGTCGTCGTCGTCTTCGTTGTCGTCGTCGTCGTCCGCCCAGTCGACGTGTGCATTGGGCTGTGTCGTTCGCGTGTGCTCGTGGTTCTGCTGGTGATGGTGGGTAGGTAGGAGGGCACCGGTGACAGGTAGGAGGGCCGGACACTGATTGCCGGACGGTCCCGGCTCCGGCTTGCAGCCGCGTTGCACCCCGACGACTTGGGGGGGCTCGATATTTTCCTCGTCATCGGAATCCTGAAAGAAGAGCGCCAGGGGATCCTGAGCGCGTCTTGCCTCCCCCATAGTTCGAAAATATTTCGAATGCCGCGCGGCACGCTCGTCGCGATCTGGGCCCTGCTGGCCCTGTGGCTGGGGGCGGTCGTCCTTGGAATCGTCCTCAGAGCCTGGGACTGGCCGCGAGACGGTGACGCAATCATCATCACGTCGGGATCGCGCTCATCACCAATCACCGTCTCCCTCACCGACCAGCTTTTCGGTGATCTCGGTCGTGAACACCGGCCGTCAACACGACCGTCGTCGTCACCCTTCGACGCGCTTTTCCGCCAGGCCGGCTCCCTTTTCGTCTTCGCGGCGCTCTCGTGCCGCGTGCTCCTCACCCGGTTGCTCTCCCTCGGGACGGTCGGTGGTGGCGCGAGCCAGAAGGAAACCAATGCGCCCTCCGTGGCGTTTGTGGCCGTGCTGTACTCGGCCCACGCGGCCCTCCGCGCGGCGCTCTACCAGCTGCAAGTCTATCTCATACGGACCAGGACGATCGCGGGTCACATCATGTCGGACCACGTGCTGTTGTCTAGCTGCGTCCTGACGGGACTGCTCTGTGAGCTCTACGTGGTGCTGCGCGAGGCGGTCCGGCACCGCGGACGTCGGCGAGTCGTCCTCTACGCGTTTGGATTGGTGCTTGTTGCGGTCATCGTCGGCCTTTCGATGGAGGTATTTGCTACGGCTCGGTTCTTCCACGATTGGGTAGACTCGCTTGTCGCCGTGGGATTCGGGGGCCTGATATTCAAGTGGCCGGCGTGGAGGGCGGTGCGGGGTGCCGGTTGAACACGAAAGATACTTTGATGACGCCTGTTACAACAATCAGAAGACGATCTTGTGTTGCCGTTCGTTCGTGGGGACCCAGACGCAGGCGTTCAGGCCGCCCTCGACGGCTGTGCAGTGGCCGAGCATCGCCCGGGCGTCACCGTCCCGGTCGTCGCCGCTGGCGCTCGAGAAGAACTCGAAGATGCTCGGCTTGGCCGCGACTGTCGCCTTCTCGGCCGGCGCATGGGTGTGCGGTTCTTTCGATTTCGATGCACAGCATGGCTTGGATTCCGAAGTGTTGTCTGCGCTTGCGGATTTCTTCCCGAAAAACATCACTGGTGCCTCGCCCTCGTGTTCGTTCGACTGGTGACTGACTATAATGAACTGTACTGTACTGTACTGTAAAACAAAAGAGATCAGCCGAGATCGGCTCTCGGAAGATCTCTCTCTCTCTCTCTCACTCAACGGGGCAGTCTGCCAGATCAGTGCTGCAGCAGCAAATCCTGCATACGGACGGAGTGGGTATCATCGTGGCAGTAGTCAGGGAGTACTGCAGCGGGCGGGGTCGGCGTCATCATCATCATCCTCGTGATCATCACCATCGTACCGTTGCGCGACCTCAGTGACAGCGACCTCGTTGCAGTTGCTATTTGTTCCCAGGTCTGCGAGTTCATATGAGGAATAAGGAATGAGATTCGGCGAACAAGCGAAGTGCAGTGCGAGTCGGGGCGCGGCGACAGGGATCACACCGGCTCCGGCTCGAGTTCAAATGCGCACAGTAGTATTCGGCCCTGAAAGCACTCCAGTAGTCGATCACCGGAGCCTGGAGAGCGAGAGAAGCGCGTTGCACGAGTGAGAGAGTCAAGGCGCGCGGCTTGCGAGGGATACGCCTCGAGGCCAATGTCGTACGTCCGGCCAAGCTTCCGGGGTGTCGGAGGTCCACGTTGGGCGCTGGTCAACGAGCGACAGGACGTAGTTGCCTTTCTCAAGGGTGTCAACCTGTCGCATTCCGTTCTCGTTGCAGCTCCCGCCTGAGGCAGCGAAGGAGGGAGGGATGATGTGAGAGAGCGTGCGTGCGCGAACCAAGACGGGTGTTCACGTACCGTTCCTCTGGCACGTAGCGGTGCATGACGTGACGCCGCACGAAAACACCCATGCAGTACCGTCGGCCTGAACGTCCCCGGAGCAAGGGCCGTCTCGGCCCTGCACGGCCACGTCCCAGCAAATATCTGGCTTGACGCTAGCCAAAATGCCAGGGTTTTCGGTCAGGCGGATGTAGCAATCGATCAAGACGTCGTCCTCGTCGGTGACGTCGATGTTCGTGACCTCCACCTCGACAGTCTGCTTCGCGACAGTCTTCGGGAGGGAAACGTCCACGGCCCCGTTGCCGAGGGGAGTGCCGGCGCACCCCTCGCCTCTGCGCGTGCACACCGCGGCCACCTCGAGCTCCCTGAGGTTCGGACCCGTCTCGAACTGGATGGTCACATCCGAGAGCTGCATATTTGTGTGTGTGTGTGTTAGGTGAGGTGATGGCCAACAACCGTTTCGTCGACGCGATCATGGCGTACATACGTTCGGTCGGGGAAGTCCCCAACCGCGCGCGTGGAAATATCCACAATAATGGCGTTATTGACGGCGTACATGGCGAGACGGTCTTCGTCGGAGCCCTGGGAGGGGACCTCCTCTCGATCGTTTCGGGGCGCAATTCGCAGCCACTCTGGCACCGCCGGGCGGGCGTAGAGGAGCTCGAATTGCATGCTCGCAGCAGCGATTACGAGTACAGTCAGACAACGCATGGTCAGTTCAACGGTATTGGCGTCGAGAGAGAGGAGAAAACTTGTCCGCGAGCTGATCTCAACAGCCTCTAGAGCTCCTGCACTCGCACACTTTATTCAGGTCAATCCAACTCGCGCTAGCGGTGACGCCGAGCCTCGGATGGCACATCCGATGCACGAACGAGTGTCTGAGGAGACTGAGCGACTCCGCCAGGGCCAGGTTGCCGCTCCCACCAGGCGATCGGGGCTCGCTCACCGCGCTCACCGCTCCCCACATTCAGGATGTTTGTTCTCAGAATGTTACATAAATACCACCACCATCAACGACGACCTAGTACTGGGCGTGCGCCTTGTTCAGCAGCACTCCCTCGAACTTGGTCTGGAACCACTTCATCGCGTCCTCCTTCGTGACCTTGTGCTGGATGCCCACGCGGCTCTGGCACTTCCTCCTCTTGCTGACCCTGTATCCCGGCCTGTCCAGAACGACGTAGAAGTCCATTCCGTAGATACCAGTGCTCGGGTCGTACTTGATTCCGAGATCGATGTGCTCCGTGATTCCGAATCCGAAGTTTCCGGTCGAGCTGAAGTTCTTCTTCAGCAGCTCGTACTCCTTCACCTTCAGTCCAGCCTCGAGCAGCTGCAGCGCCTTCTCTCCGCGGATGGTCACGCAGCACGAGATCTTCTCGTTACGGCGGATCGACCACTGGCGGACGGTGTAGCGGGCCTTTCCGAAGATCGGCTGCTGACCGGTCAGCTGCTCCAGGACCTTGGCGGCCTTCTGGAGACGATCACCCGACTCACCCGTGCAAATGTTCAGCACGAGCTTGGCCACGCGGATGTCCCTGTGGAAGAGCAAGCGTACAGGCGCGCGACGTGAGAGACGGACGGGGAGCTGTGAGGCGAGGAGCGGATTCCGGCTCCATTCGGCGGATCGCCGCAGTCTGTGCGGCGACGCACGCGCGAGGCGCATTTCGAAACGAGAAGAGACACAAGAGCAACGCGAGAGACGACAGACGCTCGACAGAGCGAGCATCCTGGGATTTCCGCCGAACGGAATCCGCAGGCCCGATTCCGGACTCGATAGCCGTCGATTCGCGGGCCGCGTCCCCCCGTGATGCACCTACGCTTACGAGACAGGCATATACCGCCACGGGGAGTCGACAGCGCGTCGTGGAGCCGGCCATGGTCGTCGCCGTCCCAAATTCCCAAATTCGCTCGGGCCCGCCGGCTGGGCATTTAGGAGCACGTACCGCATCACGTTCGACGACTTGTCGGCAGGCATGTTGTCTACTGTATAAAATGATCAAAACGATAAGGCGTACCGGCCGGATTCGCGCACAAAGGTCCGAGGGGTGGTGGTCGCGAAAAATGGCGTCCGATCACCGCCCACACGGCGAGGAGGGGGAGGGGTGACGCGAACAACGCGATGAGGGATCCCGATGAGAGGTCGCGATGCAGACCCGAGGTACAGGTCGAGCGTCTGGCCAAAGGCGAGAGGAGCAGGGAGGCAACGTGGGAAGGACGAGCGACGACCATCGGCGGGCGGGTGGGCGGGCGGGCTGG
>Ga0181584_10003511_pt1 | contig 11968 bp, 9 predicted proteins | sample 071ome_30_FD_132462 | JGI IMG/M metagenome (GOLD analysis project Ga0181584, IMG submission 132462) | Coastal salt marsh microbial communities from the Groves Creek Marsh, Skidaway Island, Georgia - 071406AT metaG (megahit assembly) | ecosystem: Environmental > Aquatic > Marine > Intertidal zone... | reverse complement strand
AGTTTTGGTGTCCTGCCAGCGGCTTTCTAATAGTTCTGACATCATTATCTCCTTAATTTAATCCAGCAAGACGTTTAATGTCAACAACATTGTTGTCTGTTTCGTCTGCTTTGGTTTGTGTCAATGTTTCTGTGCGGTTGCCTGTAACCTCTGTGCCTTCTGTAATTACTGCCTTACGCTTTGCTGGAGTATTTCCATCAATTACTGATGGTAAGTACTTATCAAATTGTTTTTGTAAACGATCAGTTTGTACTGATTCCAGTAAGTCTGTCATAATCTCTTTTTGCTCTTTAGATAAAGGAGCAATCAAGCTATTAATAGTTTTATCTCTAGCAACTGATTCTTCAAGACGCTGTTTTTCAGCTGCTTTAGATTCTGCTAGTTCTTTTGCTTTTGTTGCAAATGCTTTTGCTTCTGCAAGTTGCTTGTCTTTTGCGTCAAGAACTTTAAGAAGTTTAGCAGTTTCTGATTTTTCATTTAGATAACTAGTACCATATTCTGCTGCAAATGCTTCAAATATTTTACGACCAAAGTCGTTTTTACGTGCTGTGTCAATATCTTCTTTAAGAGCATTCATTTCTCTCTTAAGTTGGTCACCGACCATTTCAGATACTGCTGTAGCACTTCTTTCGATAAAGTCTTTTTTGACCTTAGCAAAGTGTGTCTTAGCTTCACGTACTAAACGTACTTTTGTTTCAGCTAAATCTTTTTTATCTTCATAAAATTCTGCAATTTCATTTGATAGAGCGTCTACTACAAACTCTTCTAGCTTGGCATAATTTTCAGCCATTGCTACTTTGTCTGCACGTAGTTCAGAAATTTCTGTTTGTAGTTGTTCTACAACAAAATTCTTAAGAAGATCTGCATTTTCACGTTGAGCTACTGCAAATTTTGCTTTTGCTTCGGCTAATTGCTTACGGTCTTCTTGGAATTCGGTAATTTCTGCTTCGAGGCGCTCAGAAAGCATTGTATCAATTGCTTCTACCATTGTTTGCTTATCATGCTCATACTTCTGTGCGAATTCTTCGCGAAGATCAGCAGTTGCAGCACGGCGGTTTTCAGCAACTTTGCTTTCCCAAGCTTCTTCAATTTGTGCTCTGATCTCTTCTGAAACAACATCGTTTTCGAAAAGTGTTTTCAGTGCATCTATCATTACTTTCTCCTAGTTTATTGGAGTTTGTTGATTATGTTAATCAACGATTCCTTAAGATACTTCTGTGCCTTTGTATCATGTTTAGTTGCCTGTGCTAATTCGTATGCCTTCATCCCGCCGCGAACATTCATTAAATGTTCGTATATTGGTGTAGGATATGCACCAGGGGCGCTAGGCTGTGCCACAACGTCCACGGTGATTATTTCAAAATCTGAGACAACATTATTGCCGTCGTCTGATACGTTACCAGAGCCCCTTGATGAAACACCAAGTTTTACACCATTTTCTAGCATAGTGCGCACTAGTTGTCCCATAGGGGTTGGTAAGATCTTTAGTTTTCCGTAACCGTTTGGTCCATCCATCCACATTTCTGTAATCATATGGCTTACACGGTCTAAGTTTATATTAAGTCCTTCTGGATGATCAACTTCGCCGAGAACACTAAATCCGTTCGAGCATTGATCGTTGAGAGTTTTGACAGCCCTGCCGATTTCATTTACAGGATACACTCGCTGATTAGCGTTGCGAACGTCACCTTGGATACAAATACCTTTCATATAAAGATCTTTGCCTTCGTTTGCGTTCTCAAGCACAATTTGTGCTTGATCAAATGTCAAATGCTCTCGTAAGTTTTTCATTCAGTTTTCCTTACGTTTTTAGCTGCCGATAGTTGATTTTTTATCAGCTGCTTGCTCAGGCTTGCCTTTTTTCTCAGCACCGTGTCCTGGCTCTGATTTGCCAGCTTTTGCTGCTTTGCCGCCTGGTACATTGACGTTGCCTGCTGAATCTTCTTTAGGTGCACTTGCTCCTGTGCCTTTTTCGTCAACACTTTCGCCTTGTGCAATATTGCCTGCAGTACCGCCCATGTCATTTTTACCAGCTACTGCTGACTTAGTGTTTGCACCGTTGTCACCCATTGTTGCTGATACTTTTTCTACATACTCACGCATTTGTTCGCCTGCGCTTTTTGGTTCTTTTGACTCTTCAACTTCTTCGTCTGATGCTTCGTCTACTTCTTCGTCTGATGCTTCTTCAACTTCTTCATCTGCTTCAAATGCAAATGCTTCTTCTTCTGGTTCTTCGTCGTCCATATCATCGTCGCCTTCGTCACCAGCCATCATTTTTTCAAATTCTGCTTTTAGATCTTCTAGCGCATCTTCTAGGTCTTCTACACGATCTTCAACATCGCCTTCTTCACCTTCGTCATCGTCGCCTTCTTCGTCGTCCATGTCCATGCCTAAGTCGTTAGCTAAGTCGCCTGTCTGGTCCATTGGGCCCATGTCGTCGTCTGCTTCTACTTCAAAGCTATCAAGATCAAAGTTTTCTTCAACTTCGTCATCTGACTCGTCTACTTCTTCATCTGTTGCTTCGTCTAGGTCGTCTTCTGACTCATCTACTTCTTCGTCAGCAGCTTCTTCAACTTCTTCATCAGTTGCTTCTTCTACGTCTGCTTCGTCTTCTAGTAATGACTCATAAATATCACGTGATTTTTCTACTACAATCTCGTGAAATAATTCTTGTGCTGCTTCCTTGTCTTCGTTGACAAGAAGTTCTAGCATCTTCTCAAATTTTGTTGTATCTGACATTTTTTACTCCTATAAATTGTATACACACCAGAGAGGTGTGGGGCTGTCATTATATATTTAACAAAGATGTTAAAAAACCGGCGAAAATAGGCTCAAAATGACTAAAAAAATTAAAATTTAGTCTAAAGTGTAAATTTCTTTAAATTTTTCTACTGTAATATGCTTTAAATTATTTAACTTAGTTAGCTCTTTTGGTACAAAAGAAAATTCATCATCCATAACTCTGATAAATTCTATGTCTTTATTACTGTCAATTACAGCAACAGTTTGTTTCAACCAGTTGTTGTAATAAGTTGCTTTGTCTGTGCTTTTCTTATAATTAGGAGTGTCTGCATACATGTTATTAACAAGCGTGTTGTTTACACCTATGTAATCAAATCCTAAAATATAAATTTTATTATATTTCTTTTGTTCACAGGCTAAGAATAATGCTGTTGGTCCACTACTCCATCCCTTTGCAGGATTAAAGTAATTAAATCCTGTAAACTTTTCGTATGCTCTATTAGGGTTTGTCCATACTTCGTTGCCATACTGATATCTAGATTTGTTTATTTCAACAATCATCTTAACATCAACTGCAATTAAGTAGTCAGGTGAGAATTCTCTGTACAAAGCATTACAACCAAAAGTAATACCTTTGTCTTTTATATCAAGTAAATTAATTTCTCGGCGACTTATTCCGTTGCCGATTACAAACGCTGTTTTGTGATGCACATTATAATCCGCCTTCTTGAGCTGCTGCTTGAGCAGCCATTCCATACATTTGTCTAATAAAGGTTAATTCTTTATCTTTTTCTTCTGTATGTATCTCCGAAGCTTTGCGGATTCTGTTGATTTGACGTAACGACAATCTAGTTTTACGAGTGTCATTCTTTTGCATAGGTGAGTCGTCGATATCTGCCTCGTAGCTTTTATCTTCTACAGGCTCAACTGTTTCTTGATCAAAATAAAATAGTTCTCGTAATATCATATTGTATTTATAAAGTTTGTTCTGTATTTCCTGCAGAAGTTCCTATGTCTGCATCTGTAGCAGACTCTGGACCTGCATCTGATCCACCATCTTCTGAAGGTGTTGTGTCTGGTGCTTCATCTTCAATGTTATCTAGATCAGATCCTATGCTTGCTGAACTAATTCCTGCATCTCTAAGTTCTGCATCAGAAGATGCTGCACTAGATTGTAATTCTTCATCATTTTCCTCACGCCATAATCGTTCGTTTTGTGCTAGTTCTTCTTCGGTAAGTCCTAAGAAACGTTTGAGTGCAAAACGATTTGAAATATAAGGTATAGCACTCATCTGTGTAAATGTAGGAACACGAGCGTTGTCAATTTCACTTTGACGATATGCTGCAAAGTTTTGCGGTGGTTGGAATTTTAAATCAAACATATTTGTATCAATGTTGATTCCTTTTTCAAGCAAATAACGCTTAAACTCTTGATCAAATTCTTCAACTACTAAGTTTTGCAGACGTTCACAATAGGTATTAAAGCGTAACTCCTGGATATATGCTGTTCCCACACGTCCATCATTATATTGTGCTGCTGAATCATCTGCTCCAGTAGGTAGGTACGAACTTGGGATACGTAATCCGCGTACCAACTTATTAGTAAAGTATCTAAGGTCATCAATTTCTCCTAAGTTAGTGCCACCTGGAAGCGTTTCAACTTTAGAGCCTCTACCTTCTGCGGTCTGCGGGAAGAAGTAGTCTTCGTTGATTGATAGAGGATTGTATGATGAGTCTATGACATTCTGACCGCCCCCTGTTGACGATGGGATCCTTCTTTGATGGATTTCCGTCTTAACACGTTCTACAAATTGCATTGCCAAGTGACTTGGCATGTTGCCCACATCAACGTAGAATACTCTGCGCTCCGGCGCACGTTGGACACGATAGATGATAATCGCATCCTCAAGCAGTTCTTTCTGCTTGTAAACTTTAAAAATAGTTTCAAGTAACGAATTACCAAAAGGATAGTTATTGTCTAATCCTTCACTCAAACTTAAATGTACAACATGTTCTGCATCTACAGTAATTTCATTTTGGTCGTTTTGGAAACGACTTCCACTCATCGAGTTGTTAGGATTGCCTGCCATGCCTCGCACACCACCAGTAGTATAGTTTGCTCCGCCGCCGGTAATGTTGCCGTTAGTTTCGTAAGGAGTAGTTGCAACACCTTCTACAAAATTTAAGTTAAAGTTTTTAATTACATATTGTTCAGGACGCTTGCCTTCACTTTCGTTTACAATAATCTTTGTCACATTTGCTGGATCAACATGAAACCAACGTTTTGTTTCTGGATCTCTTACAAAGAATTGATCTCCATACTTAAAGGTGTTACGCATTGTGCGGAACATTTTAGTATCAAAGTCTTGTAATTTTGCCCATTGTAACAAATACTGTTGAATAATTGTAATTTCAGTATTTGTTGCTTTTGTTTTAAAGTCAATTATAAAAGATGTATTGTTTTGTTTGTTCTTTTGTGTGCAAAATTCGGCAAGGATATCTAATGCAGCGTTAACTTCTGAATCTAAATCCATAGTGTTATACTGACCGTAACGCTCAACACGATTAGGTGAACCTACATACACATCAGGTAAGTAGCTTGAATAATTAGTGCGAGCTGGACCTGCTTGAATACCATTAGATTTTCCACTAAAAGGGCTATAGGCTCCTGTAGGGTTATTGCTTGTTGGCACCGGTGTAAAATATTTTTTCCAACTCATTTGTGTTCCTCTTTAATACATAGTAACATTTGATGTTAATAGATTGCTACCACGTGCATCTTTTGTATTTTTCTCAATTTTTTCATCTAATTCTAATTGTTGCATAGTTAACTCAATAAGTTGTTGTAGTAACGATGCTACTTCGCCTGTATTGCCTGCTCCTGCACTAGTACTTAGCGAAATGTTGTTTAATAGCTCGCCAGCACTGGCTCTATCTGTAAGTAAACCATCATTATCTTTCTTCAATTCAACATTTAATGCTTTTAATTGTGCAACTAAATCTTTAATACTATTAGTATAACTGATAATTCCTTCGCTGTCAAGTTTTTCTAGTGCAAAATTGCTTAAAGAAGTTGACATTGCATTAATTGCGGCTGCATTATTAGTTACACCATCAACATTTATTTTAGCACTACCAAATTTTGATACTGCGTCCCATGGCATTTCTTCTTCGCCGGCAAACCAATCTTTCATTGCTCCAAGTACGCCGCCTGAGCGTGTGCTGTCAACTTGTGGCATATTAGCCATTGCATCTGCAAATGCCTTAACAGCACCTGCGTTTGCAGTAATACCTGTTGTGTTTAGAGATAGGTCTCCAAATCGTTTCATTGGAGCAAACGGATCAGTTTCACCACCCAGTAGTGATGCAATACCTGTTCGCAGTGATGTTAGTATAGTAGTTGCAGGAGATTCAGGGAAGTCTTTAATAGCAAGTGCATATGCACTTACTGCTTCTGCATTTGCTTTTATGCCAGCTGTGTTAAGTGTTAGATCGCCAAACGTTTTAATAGGCGCCATTGGGTCAGTTTCGCCACCTAGTAGTGATGCAATACCAGTTCTAAATGAATTTAATAGCGTAGTACTTGGAGATTCAGGGAAGTCTTTAATAGCAGTAGCATAAGCACTTACTGCTTCTGCATTTGCTTTTATACCAGTTGTGTTAAGTGTTAAATCTCCAAATCGTTTAATTGGAGCCATTGGATCTTTGTCACCACCTAGTAGTGATGCAAGGCCACCTTTAAATGCACTTAATACATTTGCTTGTGGTGACTCAGGGAAGTCTTTGATTGCATCTGCATACGCTTTAACAGCAGCAGCGTTAGCAGTAATACCAGTTGTGTTAAGTGTTAAGTCTCCAAATCGTTTAATTGGCTCCATTGGATCTTTGTCACCGCCTAATAGTGATGCAAGTCCACCTTTAAATGCACCTAGTACGCTTGCTTGTGGTGACTCGGGGAAGTCTTTAATAGCAGTAGCATAAGCACTTACGGCATATGCGTTAGCAATGATTTGTGCAGTATTGAGTTGTAACTCTCCAAAACGTTTGATTGGAGCCATTGGATCTGCATCACCACCAAGTAAAGAAGCAAGTCCTGACTTAAATGCACCTAGTACACTTGCTTGCGGCGATTCTGGAAAATCTTTAATTGCAACTGCATATGCTTTAACTGCACCAGCATTAGAAATAATTTGTGCAGTGTTTAATGTAGTATCACCAAAACGTTTTATGGGTGCAAACGGATCTGTTTCTGCACCAAAGAAACTAGCGACTCCAGTCTTAAATGACGATAATAAACTCGGTGCTGGTGTTTGAGGGAAGTCTTTGATAGCAACTGCGTATGCACTTACTGCACCGGCATTTGAAATAATTTGTCTAGTGTTTAATCTTGTATTTCCAAAATTTCTAATTGGTGCAAACGGATCTGTTTCTGCTCCAAAGAAACTAGCAACACCAGTTTTAAATGACGATAATAAACTTGGAGCAGGTGTTTGAGGGAAATCTGCTATCGCAACTGCGTATGCTTTAACTGCGCCAGCATTTGCAATTATACCTTGTGTATTGAGTTGTAACTCTCCAAATTCCTTAATTTTATCCCATGGCGGTTCAGTACTGCCGCCGAACATTCCAACAACACCGCTTACAATGTTTGCAGCAGTATTGCCAATTGCTCCTAGAGCTGCGCCGCCGCCTTGTGCAGCAAGTGCTTTACCATATGCACTTAATGCTTCTGCATTTGCTTTAACTTTTGCAGCATTAATTGGAACATTTGAAAATTCAACTAGTTTTTCTAGTGGCCCTTTGCCTGGAAGTGCATCTAAAATGTTTGCTATTGTGTTACCAATAGCACCCACGGCTGCTCCTGCACCAAATACTGCTAGTGCTCCGCCTAGTGCAGCCATACCTCCAGCTACTCTTAATAAGTTTCCACCGTCTATGTCGCCAAATGACTGTAATCCTTCTGCAAGACTTGGCAACGCTTTGCCTAATAGCCACGTAGCACCTGCAATAGCGCCTCCAATTAATACAATAGCACCTGCAAGTATACCTGCGCCAACAAGTATTGCCGGGTTAGCAAACGCTCTAAGCCCTGCAGCAGCACCTTTCATGATGCCTGAGCCCATGTTTCCTATAAAGTTTCCAATGCCTTTGCCGGCGTTGCCTGCACCTTTAGCAAATCCGCCGCCTTTACTGCCGCCTTTAGGCGCTGAAGACACTGCTTGAGATGCTGGGCCGGCTCCGCTACCAAACATGCCGCCAATTTTATTACTAATTCCGCTTGTTAGTTTACCCATCATACCGCCAATGCCACTAGCTAATGCTCCTGCTACTGCTTTAGCAGCAAATAAAGCAGCAATTCCGCCTACAACGGCTGCAATAGCCGGTGCTCCACCTAACAAATCTTTAAGTGCTCCGATAACATCTCCATTAGATATTTTTTCAGTAAATCCTGCAATGGCTTGTGCAATTGAACTAATTCCATCGGCTACCATACCAATAGTATCAAGTAATAAATCAAATATTCCACTATCAATTAGTGCCATTTTAATTTTTTCACGCACTTCGCGGATAGTATTATCAAATTGTAGTAATTTTTCTTGTCTAGCTTTAGCAGCATCCTGTTCTGCTTTGGCTGCTGCTGGATCATAGCTTGCTTCGAGGAATTTGTTAAGCTCTCCCATACCACCAAACAATTCTCCAAAGCCTTCTTCAGTTGCTAATGCAGCTCGTTGGGCTGCACTCAAGTTGTTTACAAAGTTTCGTAGCTGTGGACCGCCTTCAGTATGCATTCGACGCATAAACTCAGCTTGAGATATTTCTCCACGACCTAGTGCAGCCGCGGCTTCTGCTACTGCTGGAGCAAATGCTTGTAGTTTCTGTCCTAATGGTGTTTGTGCAACACCGTCTGCTAGGTCTTTAACAGCATCTTTTAAGAAAGGCATTCTTGCGCCCACTTCTTCTAGTGCTCCTAGATATTCCATTTGTTGTTCTGCACTCATACCAGCTAACATTGCTTGAGTATGATAGTCTCCGGCTTCTTGAGCCATGCGTTCAGCAAGTTCTTTTCGACTTTTACCTGTTAATTTAGATAATCTGTCTAGTTGTTCTAAGTATTGCGCACTTCCGTTAGCTAAATCTCGTGTACTACGTCCTTGTAGATGGCCCATCATTCCTTGTAGTTCAACATATTCGGCCATACCTTCGTTAACATCTACTAATGTAAAGCCTAGTTTAGCTAATCCTTCTAAATCACCTGATGATCGAATTGCTGCGTTCATATTATTAAATCGTTTAGCACCTTCGCTTACAGTAGTTCCTAATAGCATCATTGTAGACGAATTGTTTGCCATAAATTGAGCAAATTCGTCTAAATACATACCTGAATCAGCAGCAGCTCGACGCATTTCTGTTAGCGAACCGCCAAATCCTGCGCCTATTTCAGAAAAAGATCTATAAGAATCAACAGTTTCGTCAACAATACTTGCTAATGAAGTTAATGCTGAGCCAAATACAGGAATGTGCTTTGTAAAATCAGCAATATTAGAAGTGGTGCCGCCTACAATTGTTTTACCTAATTCGTATAACGATTCTGCTGCTTGTTTAACACCTTGTGCAGCAAGTCTTCCCATCTTTTCAGACAGTTCGTTAGTTGCTCTTGCTGCTTTTTTAGTAGCTGTTATGTCATCTTCTGTAGCTTTATTAGATTCTTTTGTTAGCTGGGTACCTGCTGACATTGCATCGTTGGCTAGCTTACGTGCCTTAGCTTCTGCCGCAGCACCGCTAGAGCCGCCGCCCGCCATACGATTCATTGCAGCAAGTAATTGTTTTAGTGTTGCTTCACTAGCAACACCTGACTCGCCGCCAACGTTAATAATTTCGATTTCTTCAGCCAAATCTTTCAACCCGAGTTATATGCGCACATAAATATATTTGATACATATTTACATAATGTATTTATACGGAGACAAACATGGCAGAATTTAACCCATTAACAGCTGGTGCAGGAAAGTCTCAAGCAGGCAATCCGTTACAGAAGTTCTTTAGACAGCCTAAAGTTTATGTTACGTTGCCTAGCAAAGGAAGATATTATCCTCCAGGTGCTGTTGATATTCCAGAAACTGGAGAATTACCAGTTTTCGCAATGACTGCAAAAGACGAATTAGTTTTTAAAACTCCTGATGCATTGCTAAACGGGCAAGCAACAGTTGATGTTATTAAAAGTTGTGTTCCTAATATTAAAGACCCTTGGAAAATGCCGAGTGTTGATCTTGATGCTATACTAATTGCAATACGTATTGCAACTTATGGTGAAAGTTTAGAAGTTACAACAAAGGTTCCTAACGTAGGTGATGAAAGAACTTATACATTAGATCTAAGAAATGTATTAAGTAAACTTGTCACAGTAGAATACGACAGTGAACTTGAAATTAATAATATGTTAGTTAAAATTAGACCACTAACATATGAAGAATTTACTAAAAGTAACTTAAAAACATTCGAAGAACAGCGTGTGTTTAGTTTAGTTAATGACGATACTATTCCAGAAGAAGAAAAACTAGCTAGATTTAATGATAGTTTTAGAAAATTAACAGATCTAACTATTGACACTTTAGGAAGAAGCGTTTACAGCATCACAGTAGACGAAACTGAAGTAACTAATCCAGAACATATTCAAGAATTTTTACAAAATTCTGATAAAGAAGTGTTTAATGCAGTATTAGAATTTTTAGAAGAGCAAAAAAAGAAATTTGAAATTGAGCCTTTAAAGGTTGAGAGTACAGACGAGGATATTGAAAAAGGTGCACCAGCAACTTTTGAAGTTCCAATAACATTTGACCAATCAAATTTTTTCGCATAAGGATCTTATCTTGGACTCTCGAGGAAATTTTAGATGAGGTCCGTAATATGGAACGAGAGCAAAAGGCTATTAGAGCAGACTTACTAAAAATCTGTTGGTTTATGCGAGGAGGAATCACGCTAGACGAAGCATTTGCACTTTCTAACGAAGATAAAGAAATTATTTCAGGAATTATTAAAGAAAACTTGGAGACTACAAAGAAAAGTGGTCTCCCATTCTTCTAATTAGAGTTGGCTTATGCCAATATAAGCATTTGTACCTTCTAACAAATGCACACGTAGTCCTAAATCACTCCAACGTAATCCGTGTTCACGTAACATACTACTAATTTCAAAGTAAGTGCTCTGTGTTAAGAATCTTTCGCCTGCTTTTGAATTTGCAATCCATGCTTGTTGTTGTTTACTAACGTCAACACCTGCTTTAGCAAAATTCATAATTCTTTGTGCAGCCCATACACCACTTTCTTTATCACCTTTTGCTAGTTTAGCAAGGGCAGCATCGATATTTGCTGCTGTTTTAGGTGGCATTGGTTTTGAACCGCCTTGTACTTTACGAATATCACCTTTGGCTTTTTCGTAAGTGTCGCCTGCTGCGGCATTTTTATCTGCTGCTGGTGCTGTTTTAGCATTTGCAGGTGCATTACCAGTTGGTGCTGTGCCTTGTGCTGGTGCTGTTTTAGCATTTGCAGGTGCATTACCAGTTGGTGCTGTGCCTTGTGCTGGTTGTGCTGCATTGTTACCTGCTGCAGGCGTTTGTGCGCCTAAAGAATCGATATGTTTAATTAATTCTTGCTTTTGTTGTGGATTTAATTTAGCAACTGCTTGCTGAATACCTTTAAAGTCAGTGGGTTCAGCAGCAGGTTGTCCGCTACCTTGTGCTGCTTGTGCTTTTGGTTCTGCACCTGCTTGTGCTGCTTGTGCTTTTGGTTCTGCACCTGCTTGTGCTGCTTGTGCTTTTGGTTCTGCACCTGCTTGTGCTGGTTGTGCTTTTGTTGCAGCAGGTTTTTCAGCAGGTTTAGATACTGGAGGTAGTTTTGCGCCAAACTGTTTGTAAATTGGTGTTAATACATCATCACTAACACCTGCTTGGCGTAAAATATTTGCTATTTCATCTGAATCAGTTGGTTTGCCTGCTTTGTTCCATGCTTTGTTTAGCTTGTCAGCAGTAACTTTGGTAGTTATGTTCTTGCCAACTTGTGCTGCTTTAGCACCTACTGCTGCTGCACCTTTTTTAAGTGCTCCGCCAACTGCACTGCCTGCTTTTTTAAGTGCATCTAATGGCCCTTCTGTAAGTACTTCAGGAGTGTCATCGCACCATTCAATTAATGTTTCAATTTGTAGATTTGTAAGTTTCTTACTTTCTTTCTGT